>Ga0315291_10005700_pt1 | contig 15571 bp, 12 predicted proteins | sample YL17G12_20_MG_FD_203070 | JGI IMG/M metagenome (GOLD analysis project Ga0315291, IMG submission 203070) | Sediment microbial communities from Yellowstone Lake, YNP, Wyoming, USA - YL17G12_20 | ecosystem: Environmental > Aquatic > Freshwater > Lake > Sediment | place: USA: Wyoming | collected...
TTGGCGGCGGACTACCTGAGTGAGACGGCCCCGCTGACCCCCTTTTGGCGGAACAGAGAGGCCCAGGCTACCGGCCAACGCCACTATCAGACCGCCCCATAAACGGCGCAAAGTACAACTTGCACCCTGCCTCTAACCTCCAAGACCGCCGGCGGGCACCCCTGGCCCATCCGCCCGCGTGCAGTAAAATGGGGGACAAGATGGACCAATCCGAGCTGGACGTCTGGCACATGCGGCGGGCCTTGGAGCTGGCGGCCCTGGGGCAGGGGCACGTCGAGCCCAATCCCATGGTCGGCTGCGTGATCGTCCGGGGGGCCGAGATCATCGGCGAGGGCTGGCACCGCCGCTTCGGCGGCCCGCACGCCGAGGTCGAGGCCCTGCGGGTGGCCGGCCACCGGGCCGCCGGGGCCACGATGTACGTCACCCTGGAACCCTGCTGCCACCACGGCAAGACCCCGCCCTGCACCCGGGCCATCCTCGAGGCAGGCGTCTGCCGCGTGGTCGTTGCCGCAGGCGATCCCTTCCCGCAGGTCGACGGCGGGGGTATGACCGAGTTGCGGTCCGCCGGCATTGAGGTGGAGCTGGGCGTGCTGGAATCGCAGTCCCGCCGCCTCAACGCCCCTTACCTGAAGCTCATCCAGACGGGCCGGCCCTGGGTCATGGCCAAATGGGCCATGACGCTCGACGGCAAGATCGCCACCCGGTCCGGCTCAAGCCGCTGGATCTCCTGCCCGGAGTCCCGGGCGATCGTCCACGCGCTGCGTGGCCGGGTGGATGCGATCATGGTCGGCCGGGAGACGGCGCTGCGGGACGACCCGCTGCTGACGGCCCGGCCCGTGGCGACCACTCCGACCATGCTTCGGGACCAACCTTCGGTCGGTGCCCTGCCCGAGCGGTGCCCGCGGACTGCCTTGCGCGTGGTCTGCGATACCGGCGGATCGCTGGGGTCCGAGAGTCAACTGATCCGGACTGCCCACGAGGCGCCCGTGATGGTGGCCGTCGGCCAGGAAGCCCCCGAGGCCCAACGGCAGCGTCTTTTGGATGCCGGCTGTGAGGTCTTCGTTTGTGACGGCGAGAGCCATGCCGCCCGGCTGGACGCCCTGCTCGACGAGTTCGGCCGGCGGCGGATGACCAACGTCCTGGTCGAAGGGGGCAGCCGGCTGCTGGGCAGCCTGCTCGACGCCGCAGCGATCGACGAGGTCCACGTCTTCATCGCGCCGAAGCTCGTCGGCGGCGCAACCGCCCGCGGCCCCGTGGCCGGCAAGGGGATCGAGCAGTTGTCGCAGGCGATCTGGCTGGAGGCCCCGCAAATCCGGCAGGTCGGATCAGACGTGTACATCCACGGGCGGGTAGTGCACGAGCGATAGTGCTCCACGTGAACCACCCTGGTTTAGCGGGCGGGCTTGCCCGCCATTGACGAAGAACCACCACTCGCGTACCAGTGTCAACGGCGGGCAAGCCCGCCCGCTAAACGGCGAATTGTCGCGACATCGCGTTGTCGTACTAGCCGAGATCCTCAATCCGCTTCACGGCCGCTCCCACTTCGCAAAACGCCTTACATTGCGGCACCTCTGCCCCGCGGCGTAACTCGCCGAGCAGCTCGCCCAACAGCTCGCGTTCGAGCCAATCGGCCAGCCAGCGGGCGCGGAGTTGGGCGTAGCGGGACTGGAGCCGGCCGAACAGCCGGGCGGCGGCCTGGCGGACGCCCTCGCTGGTGGTGCTGACGATGGCCTCGCCGCCGCCGGTGATCCCGCCGGCGATGGCCGCCTCGGTGGCCAACTGCCCGGCGGTGTGCCCGGCCGCCTGGACCGCCGCGTGGCCCACCAGGTCGCCGGCCAGCACCCAGCCGCTGACGGCCAACGAGATGGTGATGGCGGGGCGGGCCAGCGCCGCGGCGTGGTCCAGCGATTGCAGGAACCGGACCACCCGCGGATTCGCCTCCCGCCAGGAGTCCAATTCCGCCCGCAGGAACGCCTGATAGTCGTCGTCCACCGCCGGAAGCCGCTCGTGTGCTGCCTGGACCTGCTCGAGGAGCCTCGTCCGGGCGTCGCCGCCGAGCAGGCGCACCAGTCTCGGCCGGAGGGTGTCGTTGCCGACCTGCGCCAGGCGGTCCAGCTCGTCGAGGAGTTTTTCGACCGCCAGGACGATCGCCTGGCGTTCCCGGTTCTGGAACGCATCCAAGGGTTCCGGCCGCGGCCCGGCCAGCGCATCCCAGGCGGTTCGCAGCGGCCAGGTCACCCCGTGGCCCAGTGCGCGATAGAAGCCGTGGATGCCCCGCGACCAGGCGCTGCGGCCGGCGTCCCACCAGCGGCGGATTTCGTCGACCAGCACGCCGGCGGGGAGGCTGGGCCAGGCGACCCGGGCCATCTCGGTGGCCGAGAGTGCCCCGGCGGCAGCCGAGAATTCCCCGGCCGCGGCCCGAATCCTCTCCAGGTGCGCGCCCACGCCTTCCCGCGAGTCGAGCACGCGGCCCAGCGCCCCGCGGAAGGTGCGGATCTTGATCGCGTCGAAACGCAGGGAGGCCAGCTCGTCGCGGAGATTGACGGCTCGCTGGAGCGGCTGGCGGCCGTCGGGCCCGACCGGGTAAAACGGCAGCCGCAGCTCGTCGGCGGCCGCCTTGTCGTAGGGAACCACGTAGACCAGCTCGGGCCGGGCGCCCGTCTCATCACAAAACGTCGCCAGCCATTGGGGCCAGTATTCCCGGTCGGCGGCGAGCTGGCACTGGTTGAAGAGCACCACGATCGGCTTGTCGGCCTCGACGGCCGCGCGGAAGAACTGCTTGACGGCTGCGTCGTTGTACTTCTGCTGCGTGAGTACGGCCAGCAGCACGTCGGCGGCCTGGCGGATCGCCCGGGCCCGCCGCCAGTTGACCGCCACGTCGGAATCGACGTCCGGCGCGTCCAACAGGAGTAGCCGCGGCGGCATCTCCGCCCCCGGCCGCCAGAAGAGCCGGTTTTCGGGCGAATCGTGCAGCGGGTCGTCGGGCGATTGCCACGGCCGCAGGTCGAACTGCTCAAAAAGCTGGCTCAACACGGCCGGATCGTCCACGCCGGGGGGCACCAGGCAGACGGGATGCTTGGTGTGGGCGGCCAAGGGGCTGACGGCGCTGGCCATCTGGCCGGCCAGGTGGTTGAAGATCACCGACTTGCCGATATTCGTCCCGCCCACGATCCCCACGACCAGCAACGGCTGGGCCTCGAGCTGAGGCAGGAGCTTGTGCCGCAGCAGCTCGAACCATTCCTGCCCGTCAGGCGACTCCACGCCGACGGAGGCCGCCGCCGGCTGCAAGGCCGCCAGGGCTTGATCGAGCCGTCTGACTTCGCCAGCGAAGGCTCGGAAGTCGCTGTTCATGGGTCTACCGTTGCGGCTCTTGCGACAGGTGCGCGCGTTTGGCCGTCGCCGGTACGGCGATGGCGGCGCCGACGTGCCGTCGGCGGCTAAACAGTGCCCTCTGAAGCTTATTCAAGCATACCTCCCTTTGCCAGGGGAGGCCCCATCGGTTACACTCCAGGATCTCGCGGCTGGGTCGTTCGTCATGGGAGACCTCCATCATGCCGATCCCGTTTACGTGTCCCCACTGCGGGCTTCAGACTAACGTGCCGGAAGAGTACGCGGGCCAGAGCGGGCCCTGTGCCGGGTGTGGCCAGACGATCACGGTTCCGCCGCTGGCCCGCCCCGCCGGCTACGCCCCGGCCTTCCGCCCGCCGCCCAGCATCGGCGACGACCCGGCGTTGCGGATGCTGCTTCCAGTGGGCCGCTCCGGCCTGGCCATCGCTGCCGGCTACGCCGGCCTGTTCGCCGTGGTCCCATTCCTTGCCCCCCTCGCACTGTTGCTGGGTATCCTGGCCATCCGCGACCTGAGGAACAACCCGCACAAACACGGCATGGGTCGGGCGATCTTCGGCGTGGTGATGGGGAGCGTCTTCACGCTGGCCCTGATTGTCTGGGTGATAGTTGTTTCGATAAGGTTCGGCCTGTGACCGGCGGTAAGCCGGGTAGGGTGCGTGCTCGCACGCACGCGTCCATTGCCCCTTTCGCCCCCGTTGCGCGGTCCTCGGCGTGCGTACGAGCACGCACCCTACGGGGATCGGTTCTCGGCGTGCGTGCAAGCACGCACCCTACAGTGTTCGCGTCAGCCGTCGAGCGCCTGCTGCAAGTCGGCGATCAGGTCGTCGGCATCTTCGATCCCCACCGACAGGCGGATGAGCCCCGGCGGGATGCCGGCCTGGCGAAGCTGCTCGTCGCTCAAAGGGGCGTGGGACATCGACGCCGGGTGCTCGATCAGGGTCTCCACGCCGCCGAGGCTGACGGCCAGGATGGCCAGCCGCGTCGATTCGACCAGCCGAGTGCCTGCCGCCCGGCCGCCGGACAACTCAAAGGCGACCATCCCGCCGAAGCCGCTCATCTGTCGGGCGGCCAGGGCCTGCTGCGGATGGCTGGGCAGGCCGGGATAGATCACCCGGGATACGGCCGGGTGGGACTCCAGCGCCCGGGCGACGGCCAGGGCGTTGCGGTTCTGCCGCTCGATCCGCAAGGCCAGGGTCTTCATCCCCCGTAGCAGCAGCCAGGCGGCAAACGGATCGAGACTACCGCCGAGCATGGTTCGCTTGTGCCAGAGCCGCTCGGCCGTCTCTGCGTCGGTGACCACGCAGCCGGCCACCACGTCGGAGTGACCCGAAAGGTACTTCGTGGCGCTGTGGATCACCACGTCGGCCCCAGCCGCCAGCGGCCGCTGGTTGTACGGGGTGGCGAAGGTGTTGTCGACCACCGTCAGCACGCCCAGCTCCAGCCCCAACTGGCATACCGCGGCCAGATCGGTCAGCAGCAAGGCGGGATTGGTGGGTGTTTCCAGGTAGAACATCCGCGTCGTCTTGCGGGCCGCCCGGGCGAAGGCCTCCGAATCGGTCGGATCGACGAAGTCGACGGTGATCCCCAGTGCGGGCAGGTCGGTGCTGAGGACTTCGGTGGTGGCGGTGTAAAGCGAGGCCCCGGCCACCACGTGGTCACCCGGCGCCAACAGCCCCAGCAGCGTCGTGCTGACGGCGGCCATTCCGGACGCAAAGGCCAGGCACCGCTGCCCGCCCTCCAGGTCGGCCATCACCTTCTCCCAGACCTCAACGGTGGGATTCCCCCAGCGGGTGTAATAGGACTGCGGCTGGGTCTGCTCGGCGTATCGGGCGACCGTGGCCGCGTCGGCCGCCCGGAAGGTCGACGTCTGGTACAGCGGCGCCGCCACCGGCGGCGAGGCAGCTTGGGCCTGCGGATGATGGACGGTGCGCGTGGCGAAGGACCACTTCTTCTTTCGTGGATCATCTCGTGGATCGGGCATTGTCAGGTTCTCCGGTCGACGGCTCTGGGCGACCAGCATATCCGGTCGGCGACTCGGGGAAAAGGCGCCCGGCAGTCAAGTCACTCACGGCCCTGCCTTCGCACCGGTATGTGACGGACGGAAAGAACCTGAACGTGACGATCGTCTTCGTTGACTTCGTAGACCACTGCCAAGGGCAGCACGACGAGGACCCGAGTGATGCCGCCACGCGACTCTCCGCGATCGAGCGGGTTGACTCGAAGTAGGCTGTCAATCGAATTCGCCGCAGCCGTCACGGCACTGCGGTCCGGTGCCGTCATCCAGACATCGGCCAACCGTCCCTTCACCGACGGCTTCCACGTTACCGTGTATTTCATGCTTCGGCCAGGTCCGCCAAGACCTCAGCAATGGTCAAGCCGCCGGACTCGCCCCGGGCACGCTCGATTTCTTCGTCTGTAAACTCCGCCCTAGCCCAAGCGTACAGCAACCGCTCCTGTTCCGACGCCGGGACAAAATAGCCGAGAGTCTTCCCCGATTCGTCACAAAACTCCAAACGCGAATCGAGGTTGTCCAATCTTGAACGGAGCGACGGGTCTACGAGGATTTTGTTCATGCGATTCACCGTCGAATAACCCCCGACCAACCTCCGGTTGGTGCCCGGCCAGGGTGAGACAAAACTTGCGTCTCCACCATTTTAACATCCGTCTTCGTCCGCGCAAAGGGCCCCGGGAGGGCTCTGCCCTCCGCCTGGTGGCCCATGTCTTCGAGCAAAAGAAGCTCGCCCAGGATGACCGCCGAGAAATCCGCCGCCTGTGGGATGCGTCCGACCGAGCAGGGAAACCTGAATCAGGGGGTGTCTGAATCCGGTGACCTCCTGATCCTGGGCAGTCCGCGCGGCCACGAACTGGTTGCATTGGTCCTCCCGTTGGGCTACACTGTTGCCATGTGGGGCCGGCCCGCCGGCACGGCCTCTTTGTTCCTCCCTCCACGAGTTCCACCCAGGAGCGCACAGATGAACCAGGGCACATCCTCTCGACGTGATTTCCTGAAGCGTTCGGCATTGGCGGCGGGTGCCGCCGCTGCCATCCAGAGCGGCATCGCCCGCAGCGCGCACGCCGCCGGCAGCGACCTGCTGAAGTTTGCCTTGATCGGCTGCGGCAGCCGGGGCACCGGCGCCGCCGGCAATTGCCTAGATGCAGCGAAGATCCTCGGCCAGCCGATCAAGCTGGTCGCCGTGGCCGATGCCTTCGAGGACCGCGCACGCCGTGCGCTCAACGAACTCAAGAGGGAATGGGCGGCCAATCTCGACGTACCGGAGGAGCGGGTATTCGCCGGCTTGGACGCCTATCAGAAGGCCATCGACTGCGGCGTCGACATGGTGGTCATGGCCACACCGCCCGGTTTTCGCCCCATGCAGTACACGGCGGCGGTCAAGGCGGGCAAGCACGTCTTCATGGAGAAACCCTGCTGCACTGACGCGCCCGGCTACCGCACGCTCGTCGAAGCCAACAAGGCGGCCGATGAGAAGGGCCTGAAGGTCGTCGTCGGCCTGCAGCGGCACCACCAGGCCGGCTACATCCAGGGCGTCCGGGAGATCCACGACGGCAAGCTGGGCGATGTGCAGTTCCTCCGCGTCTATTGGAACGGCTTGGGCGGCGGCGCCCGCGACCTCCGCAAGCGGCCGCAAAACGATCCCAAGGAAATGCAGTTCCAGATTCGCAACTGGGGCTGCTTCCTCTGGCTCTACGGCGACAACATCGTCGAGCAGCACGTCCACAACATCGACATCGCCAACTGGGTGATGGCCCGCGACGGCGACCCGCAAAAGGCCCACCCGGTCGAGGCCAACGGGATGGGCGGCCGCGTGAACCGCGGCAACTACGGCGACATCTTCGACCACCACTTCGTCGAGTTCACCTACGCCGACGACACGAGGGTCTTCAGCCAGTCTCGCCACCAGCCGGGCACGTGGGACTCGGTCAACGAGTTCGCGCACGGCACCAAGGGCAACCGCGGCGTGGCCGTCGGCGGCGGGCCGAACCTCGAAAGCGGCAACGCCTACGTCCAGGAACACGTCGATTTGATCAAGGCGATCAACAAGAACGACAAGCTCAACGAAGGTTGGTTCGGCGCGGTCAGCAGCATGACGGCCGTATTTGGCCGCATGGCCACGTACTCGGGACAGGTGGTCAAGTGGAACGAGGCCGTCGAGAAGGGACCCCAGGAGAGCCCCGAGCGGCTCGCCTGGGACGCCCAGCCGCGTCACATGCCGGGCCCGGACGGTTTCTACCCGTTCCCGGTCCCCGGCCTGTACAAACCGTATTAGCTCCTGTTGTGGAAAATGGGGTGGCATGGCCACAAATCGGTGCATGTCGTGCTTTGCGGCAGTTGCAGACTGCCGTGACTCTCGGGTCAGTCGAGTAAAGCCAGTTTGGCCGGTTGTCTGGATCCGACGGGCTATCATCCAGTTAGCCCGGTTCACCGGGCTTCTCCGCGCCAGCGGTCTTCGGCCCGCCGTTTACGGCGGGTTGTGCGGCGACGCGTTCCACGCCAGTAGCCCCGTTTACGGGGCTTCTCGCCGGCTTCAGCCAGGCGGCCCAGGGGCTGAAGCCGTTGCCAGCGAGAAGCCCCGTGAACGGGGCTCATTGAGGTCCTCTTCGCCAGTTCGACCACCCGGCGTAAACGCCGGGCCGAAGACCGCTGGCGCGGGGAAGGGCCGTAAACGGCCCTGTTCTCTGCGGTTGTGACGAATGCCCGCCCGCAACTTCGCGTCACTGCAACCCGACGCGCCCGACTTCCGCGGCGACCCCGGCGCAAAGCTCAGCTTGCATGCTCCACAAACGGCGGCATGGGCAAGGAAGCTTGGCGATGCCACCCGCCGCGGCCTACAGCTCCCATCCTTTCCGGTACTGGCGATACAGGTACTTGTTCGCGTCGGCGGCGTTGGTGATCTTCAGGTTCTCACTGTCGAACAGCACCTTCCGCCCTGCCCGAAGTGCCACGGTCCCCAGGTTGACAGTGTCGGTAATCGACGCCGCGTTGAGGAAATTCCCCGGCGACGGTTCGCCCCCTCGGACGGCCTGGAGCCACGAGCTGGAGCGATTGCCGGACCTCCTTGGCCCCCGCGGGGTGCCCTGCGGCGATGTCGCTTCGCTCCGGAGGGGTTCACTCTTGCCCTTGGTGAACACCTGCGGGTCCTGCCCATTGAAGCCGGCCATGATCGCTGCCTGGTCGCCGACGAACAGGATCCCCTCTGCGGGCATCTCGACGTTCTGGGTCTCGATCTCTTCTGGCAGGCGCGGTTTCATGCCGCCGTCGTACCAGAACAGATCCAGCGCGGGCATGTCCCCCCGCGCCGCGAACTTGAAACGGATGGTGCAGCCGGTGGGGTAGGAGAAATCGTTCTGCGCGGGCCGGCTGACGAGATCCACGATCGAGCAGGTGTGGGTCGCCCAGGCCTCGGCGCTTAGCGGGGCGCCCAGCCCCAGCGCCGTGAACACCGGCCACAGGCTGTAAATGCCCATGTCCGCCATGGAGCCGCCGCCGAAATCGTACCAGCCGCGAAACACCGTGTGCGTATAGTGCGGATGGTAGGGGCGGTCGAGCGCGGGCCCCAGCCACAGGTCCCAGTCGAGGCCCTTCGGCACCGGCGGCGTGTCCTGGGGAATCTCCGTGTATTGCGGCCACACCGGCCGGTTCGACCAGTTGTGCACTTCCCGCAGCGCGCCGATGGCTCCCTGCTTGATCCGCTGGGCAATCTGCCCGTTGCCGGCCCCGCTGCCGTAGGCCAGCAGGTGCGTGGCCACCTTCGTCTTGCGGGCGGTCTCGACGACGAGTCTCCCTTCGTACAGCCGGTTGGCCAGCGGCTTGTGCACCAGGACGTGCTTGCCTTTCTTCATGGCCGCGATGGAGATCGTGGCGTGGAGGTGATCGGGCGTCATGATCTTCACCGCGTCCAGGTCCTTCTCCTTCTCCAGCAGTTCCCGGAAGTCGGCGTAGGCGGAGCAGGCCTTGAATGTTTCCGCGCCCCTCTGGTTGGCGTAGTAGGTGTCGACGACTTCCCGGCCCACCTCACGGCCGCCGGGACAGCCGCTCTGGTTCTCTCGCCAACTGGGCTTTCCCAGGTACGTTCGTATCGTGTTGCGGATGTCGTTTTTACCCCACTCCACGTAGTCGTTGCTGTCGGTGTTCGGGTCGCACACCGCGACGATCTGTATCGCCGGCTCGGCCAGCAGGCCGCCGAGTTCGCGGAATCCCTGCGTGCCCATGCCGATGTGGGCCAGCGTGATCTTGTCATTCGGAGCAACGTACGCGGTTCCGCCCAAGACGTGTCTCGGGACGATGGTCACCAGCCCGGATGCGACGGCCGTTCCCAGGAACCTGCGGCGAGTAGGGTGCGTGCTTGCACGCACGCGCCTGATGTCGGATGCCATTGGACGACTCCTGCATTGAACTGAGGAAAGAAAAAGGGGACATCACTGATTTTCCGGAACGACCCAGCCCATAATCAGTGATGTCCCCCTTTTCCATCAACTTGAAAATCCAATTGCCCCCGGAAATCGGCGACTGGAGTCGCCTCCTACAACGATCTGCTTATAGTCCGGACTTGGGGCCGCTTCCAGGGATCATTTCGATTCTGCACGCAGCACGGAATCGATTAGCTTGTACGCCTCTTCGCGCAGCTCGTCGGGGAAATCGTGGCCGCAATCGGGATGCTTGACCACGAGATTACCTTTGCCGCCGAGCAATTCGTAGACCGGCCGTGCCGCCGCGGCGCACTGATCGACGCTCTTCCATTGGAAGTTGTCGTCCCGCAAGGGCGCGTTGACGAAGACCGGCCGAGGAGCCAGCGCGCCGAGCAGCTCGGGGAAGTCGAACGGGATCTCCGCCAGCTTGCCGCGATAGTTGGACAACCGCGGCATATAGCGGATCTGGCACCAGCCCGCGCCAAAGTACCAGTTGCGTTCTGCCCCGCCGTAGTAGTCCAGGTACGAGTCAAACCCGCAACTGCTGGCCAAGACCGTGATGCGTGCGTCGAACACGGCCGTGTAAATGGCGTTGTGGCCGCCCAGGGAATGGCCGATGGCGCCAAAGCCTCGCGAGTCGTCGACGTACGGCAGCGAGGCGAGCAGGTCCAGCCCGCGGGAATTGTCCCAGATGGCTTTCATCGTGCCGCTGGCGTAACCCAGCCGTGCGAGGTTCGGCCAGTAGTTGGCCAGGTGGGGGTAAGAGGGGGACAGGGTCACATAACCGCGCTCGGCCAGCTCCGCGGCGTATTTCCGCCCCGGCCGACCGCCCAATCCGAGCACGACTTTGTGCCCCACTTCGTTGTCCGTGGGATGCAGGCAGAGGACCGCCGGCGCCTTGCGCCCGCCGGCCAGCACGTCCTTCGGTGTACACAGGTACGCCGGCGTCCGCGACCGCAGCTCGGACTGGTAGGTGATCAGTCGCCGCACGTACTTACCCGCGTCGGCTTCCTCTTCCACCTGCACTTCCAGCGGCACGCGTCGGGCACCGACCGCAGGTTGGGCACCGACCAAAGGTTGGTCGCGGCCGGGCAATTCGCCCATCACTTCCTGCATCCCGCGGAGGATTTCCGCCCGGCGCTGCTGCCATTGGGCCGGCGTCGTCACCGGCTGGACCTTGCCGCTGGCATCGTGGTACTGAAGAAGCTGGTGGCGGTCGAGGCGGACCGGTTCTCCAGCCGTTGCCGGAGAGCAGCCCAGCGCGACGGCCACCGTTACCAGGAGCCGTCGAAAAAGAGCCGGCAGTTCCAAGTTTGGGGAACGGGTGGCTGGGGTCGAACGAAGTGAGCCCCCAGACCGCCGAATTTCCGGGGCCTCACTGACGCTCGACCCCGGCCACCCGAGGCCGAAGCATCCGAACTTGGAACTACTGAGTGCAGCCATGTCAGTGCCCTTGCTCGTAATCTGACGCACCAGTACCCGCACGGAAACAGCGGCTCCCCAGCCCGGCAGCCTCCCTTACGGTGCCTTCTGGTTACCGCTTCTTCAACGTCATGCTGATGCCGTAACTCTCCATCATGATGAACGACGTGTCCAACTCCGGGTTCTTGGTGACGGCCTCGATGTAGCGCGGGTCGGGCATCGGGCGGTGCATGTCGTGGCCCAGGATCAGGCCGCCGGGGCGGACCAACGGCAACAGCTTCTCCAGATAGTCGACGTAGCCCTTCTTGTCGGCGTCGAAGAACACCACGTCGATCGGTTCCTTGTGCTGCTTGACGGTCTGGTGGGCGTCACCTTCGATGACGGTGACCAGATCGTCGACCCCGGCCTTCTTGAAATTGGCGCGTGCCATCTTGACCTTTTCCGGATCGATCTCGTGCGTGAAGACCTTCCCGCCGGTCGATCGCACCGCCAACGCCAGCCAGATGGTCGAATAGCCGCTGGAGGTGCCGATCTCGACGACCCGCTTCGCTCCCATCGCCTCGGTCAGTTGTCGCAACACCCGTCCTTCCCTGGTGGTCACGTTTAGATACCACTGGCCTTTGCTCATCTCAGCGAGCACGGCCAGGGCCTGCTTCTCCCCGTCGTTCTTGGCCAGCGGCGGGCTGTCGAACTCCGGGGCCCCACCGAAGTCGAAACCCCGGCGGTCGGAACGGCTTTCGGGGGCCTGCGCCGACGCGAGGTTGACAACAAGGGACACAGCCGCCAAGGCGGCGACGTTCAATACGACGTGTTTCATTGCGATGCTCCACTCGACTGCTGATGAACGGACTGAGTTGCCTGGACGCACCGGGCTCCATTGTAACGCGGTGGGTATGGCAATCCAATGGTTCCGGCTGCCATCGCGGTTGACTTACCTCGGGGCGGGGGTGAGCTGGATACGGGGAGGAAAAAGGGGACAGGTCCAATTTGTGCGAAGCACCCTTCGGGCCGTTCCGGCAAATTGGACCTGTCCCCTTTTTCCCGGAATCACGCAAGGCGATTTGGGCCAAGTCAGCAGCAGCCGGCGGCTTTGGACCGCGGTGGGAGGACGGCGGTGGAAGACTCGATCCGCAATCACGACGCCGGTACCGGCCCGCCCGACTCGACCTCCACCAGCCTGATTGAGGAAGTCCGGGCGCGCCAACCGGAGGCCTGGAGGCGGTTGGTCCATCTGTACGGCCCGCTGGTCTACCGCTGGAGCCGGCAGACGGGCTTGCAGGCGGCCGACGCCAGCGACGTGGTCCAGGAGGTGTTCCGCGCGGTGGCCGGCGGGGTGGCCGGTTTCCGCCGCGCCACCGAAGCCGACAGCTTCCGCGGCTGGCTGCGGACGATCACGCAGAATAAGGTCCGCGATCATTTCCGGGGCCGTGCGGGCCGAGCCGGCGCGGTCGGCGGCAGCCAAATGCAGCGGCAGTTGGCCCAACTCCCCCAGCCCGATCCTTCCGCGTCCGAGGGTCCCAAGGACGACCACGCCGAAGTCGCGCTGGTCCACCGGGCCATGGAGGCCATTCGCGGCGAGTTCGAGGACTCGACCTGGAATGCCTTCTGGCGGATGACGATCCAGGGCCACTCCTCGGCCGAGGTCGCCGACGACCCCCGGGCTTGCCGGCCGTGGCGGGGGAGTTCACCGCTTTCGTTTTCGCCAGAAATGGGCCAGCAGCAGCGCGGCGGCGAGGGTGGCCAGGCCGGCCGGGGTGGAGGGCTCGGGGATGGTGACGATCCAGGCTTCCTGGCGGTCCAGGGAGATGTGGTAGCCGTTGCCCACGATCACCCGGCCGTCGGCCGAGATATCTGCGTCGCGCAGGTCCCAGTCGGTCAGGTCAATCCCATTTTGCGTCAGCAACTCGGTGAACGAGCGAGTGCCGTGCGCCTCGTCCCAAATGAAGGGCTCGACAGCCGAGGCATCATTCCCGTCAGCAGTCCACGCATGTCCGACGATAATAGCCCCATCCGCAGACACCCCTGTCGCCGAGGCTCCGGCCCAATCGCCCGGTGGCATTCCGAGAGCGAACATACGGCCCTCTTGCCAGCGGAAGGCCTCGGTAACTCCATCCGTCGTATCGGCCCGCCCCACTATGACGGACCCGTCGGCCGAAGCGGCGTACGCCGTACTCGATGGACCACCTAATGTCCCCAAGCCCACCGCGGTCCCGTCTACCCAACGAAACGCCTGACTGGGCCAATAACCTTCTAGCCCCGACGCAGCTCCTACCACTACCAGTCCGTCGGAGGAAACACCGTAGGCGTAGCTCTGCTGGCCGTCGACATCAGGCCTCAGGAGATCCCGGCTATATTGCACGGGTCCGAGTGCGCTCTGTTGCCAGCGGGTTGCCGTCCACAACAGCCTGTTCCCCTCTGTCCATTTGACGGGTAGGTAGCCGACGACGACGGAGGCGTCGGCAGAGACTCCCGTGGCTCTGGCGTCCCCGGGCAGCCAGGGACCGGTGTAAAGCTCGACGGTGTAACCGTTCTCCCAGCGGTAGACCTGACCGTAGGCGACGAAGCCAGCCACGACAATAACTACTGTGCCGTCGGCCGAGACGCCCGCTGGCCAAGTCTCTGGAAACGGATTCGTGGGGGGAGTGCCAAGGTCAACCATCACGCCGTCCTGCCACCGGAATGCGCTCCGTCGTGCGGATGCATCCGTGGTTGCGCCCACAACTACCGAACCGTTGGCAGAGACGGCGTATGCGCTACTCGCCTGTCGCCCGAGCGTGCCGAGGCCTCGGAAGGACCAGTCCGCTCGGGAACCGACCACGAGACCGAAACACGCTAGGGTGAACGCGAGCCCACCCACCACCACGCCGCGCACACAGCCTATTCGGGATGACATGATCTTTTCTCGCTTTGGGTGAAGTGAGAAGGAACCGTCCGGGTCGAGCCGTTGGTCCCCTCTCCGCCCACTGATGGGCAAGTCGCGGTTATCCGTTCATATGCATTCGCAAGAGTCGCGTCACCACGGCTCAAGCGCCCACGCTGATCGTCAACGTGTCGGAAATCGGCCGCCCTGTGGGCGGATTTACACGGCTCAGGAGCAGCTCCGTGCTGCCGGCTGGGCAACGCCGACGATCCCCACGTTTGCCCGCCGTTGCGGAGCAGCTCAGCGGTTTCGTTTTCGCCAGAAATGGGCCAGCAGCAGCGCGGCGCCCAGGCTCAGGGAGGCGGCCAGCGCTGAAGGTTCCGGCACGGTGCTCAAGGCGAGGCTGTGCTCGTAGCCGCACGCGATGACTGTAAAGTGATTGCCAGCAGGCACGTCGATCTGGTGGTAGTCGTTGTAACCCCAGCCTACCAGGGAGCCGTCGGCCCTGAGGGCCAGGTTATGCCCCAACCCCGCAGCGATCGCCACGAAGTCATTGCCCGACGGCACGTGGGTCTGCCCGAAGTTGTTGAGGCCCCAGCCGACGAGCGACCCATCCCCTCGAAGTGCGACACTGTGCCCTCCCCCGGCGGCGATGGCCACGAAGTCCTTGCCCGCAGGCGGATCGGCTTGCCCGTTGCGGTTGTCGCCCCAACCGACAATCGATCCGTCGTTCTTCAGGGCCAGCGCGTGACTGGTGCCGGCGGAAATGGCCGCAAAGTCGTTCCCCGACGGGACGTCAGCTTGCCCATACTTGTTCCATCCCCACCCGACGAGCGACCCGTCCTGCTTCAGGGCGAGGCTGAAACTCGTTCCCGCAGAAATGGCCACAAAGTCATTACCCTCCGGCACCGTTGCTGAGTCGGAACTGCCTCCGAACCCCACAAGCGTACCATGCTCCTTCAGGGCGACCGCGTGCCGCCAGCCCGCGGCGATGGCGACAAAATCGTGGTCGGAGGGAAACGGCACTGCGCTGTGCAACTGACCCCAATAAACGAGGGATCCATCCCTCCTCAAAGCCAAGCTGTATCTCGCGCCCCCATCGATCGCAAGATAGTCACCTCCCCCCGGGGCATTGATCTGGCCATATGTCCTCTCTCCCCAGGCGACAATGTATTCGCCGTTCGAGGTGGCGGGAAGACCAACAGACAGCCCGGCGGCGCAGAAGGCAACCCTTAGCAGTGCTCCGCCATGAATAGCTGAGGGTGTCATGTTCTTTCTCCGTTTGAGTTGAGATTCCCACGTGTGCAAGGGGCTCAGAGAAACCGGCCGTCGCGCTGCCGCCGCAGGCACCGCGCATCTACCCAACAGCCTCCGCCGGTCCGCGTGTGAGTCTCACTCATGCGTTCACGTTGACAACGAGGATGTCCGAAATGGGACGGAGCCCTGCAAGTGGGTCAGGATCGATGGGAACAAGTGAGAAGACCAAGTCGGTGGTTCCAGCGCCCGCGCCCTTGA
>Ga0315291_10005701_pt1 | contig 15569 bp, 17 predicted proteins | sample YL17G12_20_MG_FD_203070 | JGI IMG/M metagenome (GOLD analysis project Ga0315291, IMG submission 203070) | Sediment microbial communities from Yellowstone Lake, YNP, Wyoming, USA - YL17G12_20 | ecosystem: Environmental > Aquatic > Freshwater > Lake > Sediment | place: USA: Wyoming | collected...
CCGGCGGCGCCGGCGGCGACGCCTTCGAGGCGATCGTCTACGAGGGCTACGGCCCCGCCGGCGTGGCGATCATCGTCGAGGTGCTCACCGACAACCGCAACCGCTCGGCCGCCGAGGTGCGGAACATCTTCTCCAAGCACGGCGGCTCGCTGGCGCAGCCCGGCGCCGTGGCCTGGATGTTCGAGCGCCGCGGGTCGGTCGTCGTCGATGGGACCAAGTACGCCGAGGACGACGTGATGGCGGCCGCCATCGAGGCGGGCGCCGACGACGTCGTCCAGGACGGCGACCAGTTCGAGGTCCTCACGCAGCCGGCCGACCTCGGCGCGGTTCGCGACGCCATCGAGGCGGCCGGCATCGCCATCGAGCAGGCTGAGCTGACGATGGTCCCCAAGAACACCGTGCAGCTCGAGGAGAACGACGCCCGCAAGACGATGAAGATCATGGACGCCCTCGAAGACTCGGACGACGTCCAGGAGGTCTACGCGAACTTCGACATCCCCGAGGAGATCCTCGAGGCGCTCGCCGGCTGAGGCCGGCGCGCCGCGGGGATCCGGACGAGGACAGGGGGGCGAGCGATGATCGTGCTGGGGATCGACCCGGGCACGGCGAGCACGGGCTGGGGCGTTGTCGAGCAGCAGGGCAACCGCCTGCGCTCCCGCGGCCACGGCTGCATCGTCACGTCGGCCAAGGACCCGAGCCATGTCCGCCTGCGTCGCATCCACGACGAGGCGCGCCTGCTGTTGCGCCGCTTCAAGCCCGACGTCGTCGCGATCGAGGAGCTGTTCGTCAACGTGAACGTCAAGACGGCGCTCGCCGTCGGACAGGCGCGTGGGGTCCTCATCCTCGCCGCTTCCGACCTTGAACTGGCGCCCTACGAGTACTCCCCGCTGCAGATCAAGATGTCGGTGACGGGCTATGGGCGGGCGAGCAAGCTCCAGGTCCAGGAGATGACCAAGGTGCTGCTCGGCCTCGATCGCATCCCTCAGCCGGACCACGCCGCCGACGCGCTCGCGGTCGCCATCTGTCACGCCCACAACCACAACGACGGCCTGCCGCCTGAAGTGCGCGGGGGGACGCGACGGTGATCGCCTCCATCCGCGGGCCCGTCCTGGCGGTCGACGGCGACCGCGCCGTGATCGAGGTCGGCGGGCTGGGCCTCGAGGTCATGGCTGCGGGCCCCACGCTGTCCGCTCTGCCGCGCCAGACGGGCGAGGTGGTGCAGCTCCACACCTACCTGCACGTCCGCGAGGACGCGCTGCAGCTTTTCGGCTTCCGCTCGCTGCGCGAGCGCGGCTTCTTCCTCGCCCTGATCGGAGTCAGCGGCGTCGGCCCGAAGGTGGCGCTGGCGGTGCTCTCCGGCTACCCGGTGGCCGAGCTCGAGACCGCGGTGGCGCTCGACGACGTGAAGAAGTTCGAGTCCATTCCGGGCATCGGCAAGAGGCTTGCGCAGCGCCTCGTCGTCGAGCTCAAGGACAGGGTGGGGACGGCCCCCTTCGGCGGGCCGGCCGAGGAACAGGCCGCGGGCCCCGGCCCGGGCGCCGACGTCGTCCTGGAGGCGCGGTCCGCCCTGCAGAACCTCGGTCTCACGCTGCGCGAGGCCGAAGAGGCACTGCGCGGAGCGCCGGCCGATGCCGACCTGCAGGAGCTGCTCAAGCACGCGCTCGGCCAGGGGGGGCCGACGTGACCGAGCCGCGGAACAGGCTGGCCGACCCGCAGGAGCGCCCCGAAGAGCTCGACGTCGAGCTCTCGCTGCGCCCGAAGCGGTTCGACGACTTCGTCGGGCAGCGCGCCGCCAAGGAGCAGCTCGAGATCTTCGTCCAGGCGGCACGTAACCGCGGCGACACCCTCGATCACGTGCTGCTCGCCGGGCCGCCCGGCCTGGGCAAGACCACCCTCGCCAGCATCATCGCCATCGAGCTGGGCGTGAGCGTGCACACGACGTCAGGGCCGGCCCTCGAACGCAAGGTCGACGTCGCCGGCCTGCTCACCAACCTGCAACGCGGTGACGTCCTGTTCGTCGACGAGATCCACCGCCTCAACGCGGCCGTTGAAGAGGTGCTCTACCCGGCGATGGAGGACTTCGAGATCGACATCATGATCGGGGAGGGCCCCGCGGCGCGGAGCATCCGCATGGCGGTGCCCCCGTTCACGCTCATCGGCGCCACCACGCGGACCGGCCTGCTGACGACGCCGCTGCGCGACCGGTTCGGCGTGTGGCAGCGGCTCGAGTATTACGACGTCGAGGAGCTCGCCACGATCGTGCGCCGCTCGGCGGGGATCTTCGGTGTCGGCACCGACGACGCCTCGGCGCTCGAGATCGCCGGCCGCTCGCGCGGCACGCCACGCGTGGCCAACCGCCTGCTGCGCCGCGTGCGCGACTTCGCCGAGGTGCGCCACGAGGGTCGCATCGAGCACGACATCTGCCTCGCCGCGCTCGAGCTCTTCCAGGTCGACGCCGAAGGGCTCGACAAGCTCGACCGCGACATCCTGTGCGCCATCGCGCAGAAGTTCGACGGCGGCCCCGTGGGGCTCGACACGCTCGCCGTCGCCCTGGGCGAGGAAGCCGACACCCTGCAGGACGTGTACGAGCCGTACCTGATCATGCAGGGGTTCCTCAAGAGGACCTCGCGCGGCCGCGTGCTCACGCGCACCGGCTTCGCGCACTGCGGCCTCAAGCCTCCCGCGGAGACCACGACGCTGTTCGACGACTGACGCTGCGGAGCGCCGGCCACGACACCGGCTCGGCGCTTGCCAGCGGCTATACTCGAGCCATGGACGACCTCTTCCTGCACGCCTGCTGCGGCCCCTGCGCCACCGTGTCGGTCCCGGTCTGGCGGTCCGAGGGCGTCGAGCCGCGCCTCTGGTTCTGGAACCCCAACCTGCAGCCCGCCGTCGAGCGCGAACGCCGGCGCGTGAGTCTGGCGCGGTACGCGGTCGCGGAAGCGGTCGCCGTCGTCGGCGAGAAGGACGCCGCGCCGCGCGTCGAGTGGCGCGCCTGGGCGGCGTCGCTCTCGGCGACGCCGCCGGAGGCGCGCTGCGCGACGTGCCTGCGTCTGCGCCTCGGTGACACTGCCGCGGCGGCCGCAGCCGTCGGCGCGGCACGGTTCTCGACGACGCTGAGCGTGAGCCCGTACCAACGCCACGACCTGATCCGGGCGGCGGGCGCCGCCGCTTCCGCCGAGCACGGCGTGGAGTTCGTGTACCTCGACCTGCGGTCGCGCTTTCGCGACAGCTACGCCGAGAGCCGCCGCCTCGGCCTCTACCGGCAGCCATACTGCGGCTGCGCGGCGAGCAAGTGGGAGGCCTGGGCAGAGCGGCACGCCCGGAGGGCCGTGGGGTGAGCGGCGTCTCCCCTGTGGCCAGCGACGTCCTCAGGCTGGCCGACCTTGACTACGAGCTGCCGCCCGAGCTGATCGCCCAGCACCCGGTCGAGCCGCGCGACGCCTCGCGGCTGCTCGTCTTGCGACGCGCCGATGGCGCCCTGGAGGACCACGCCTTCCGCGAGCTTCCGGAGCTGTTGTCGCGCGGCGACGTGCTGGTACGCAACGACACGCGCGTCTTTCCGGCGCGGGCGTTCTTCAGAAGGCCGACGGGTGGCCGGATCGAGACGCTCTTTCTGCGGCCGTTCGCTTCCGGGCCTGGGGAGGAACTCTGGGAGGTGCTGCTTCGCGGCCGGCCTCGGGTCGGCGAACGCCTCGCGAGCGAGTCGCAGGGAGACGCTTGGCGGGTGCGCTGCGACGAGTCGCTGGGTGAGGGTCGCTGGGTGCTCGCCAGCGAGAGCCCGCGCCCGGTCCTGGAGCTTCTCGAGGTCGCCGGCAGGACGCCGTTGCCCCCGTACATCCACACTCGACTGGAAGACGGCGAGCGCTATCAGACCGTGTACGCGCGTGCCGTCGGGTCGGCGGCGGCCCCGACCGCCGGACTGCACTTCACCCCGGCGGTCGACGCCGCGCTGGCCGAGGCCGGCGTGAGCGTCGAGACGGTCACCCTGCACGTCGGGCTGGGGACGTTCCGGCCGCTGCGCGAGGAGCGTCTCGCCGACAACCGCCTGCACGCCGAATGCTTCGAGGTGGAGGGCGCCGCGTGGCGGCGCATCCTCGCCGCCCGCGACGAGGGCCGGCGCGTCGTCGCCGTCGGCACGACCACCGTGCGCACGCTCGAGCACCTGGCGCGGCAGGCTTCGGACGGTGGGGACGGGCTGGCGGAGGCCGAGGGCGGCGCGACTTCCGGCGGCGTGCTCCGCGGCGAGACCGACCTCTTCATCGCGCCGGGCTTCGCTTTCCAGGTGGTCGACGCGCTGCTCACCAACTTCCATCTGCCACGCTCGAGCCTGCTCGCCCTGGTCATGGCCTTCTGCGGCGTCGCGGGGGCGCGGACGGCGTACCGCCACGCGGTCGAGCGACAGTACCGCTTCTACAGCTTCGGTGACGCCATGCTCGGGCTCTGAGGCGTCCATGACGCGCGCGTCCGAGACGTCCTCCGCTCTACCGGCACCGTCCGCGCCGTCCCTGCGCGCCCTAGGCTTCGCGTTCACGGTGGAGGCGCGCGACGGGCGCGCCCGGGCCGCGCGGCTGGTCACGCCTCACGGCGAGGTCGAGACCCCCTGCTTCATGCCCGTCGGCACCAAGGCGAGCGTCAAGGGGGTCCTGCCGCGCGACCTCGCCGAGCTCGGGGCGCGCATCGTGCTCGCCAACACCTACCACCTGTACTTCCGCCCCGGTGTCGAGACGATCGCCGCGCACGGGGGGCTGCACGGCTTCATGGGCTGGGACGGGCCGATCCTCACCGACTCCGGCGGCTACCAGGTCTTCAGCCTGGCCGACACGCGCGTCCTGTGCGAGGACGGGGTCGAGTTCAGTTCCGTGTACGACGGCTCGCGCCACGTGTTCACCCCCAAGCTGGCCACGGCCGCCCAGGAGAGTCTTGGCGCCGACATCGTCATGTGCTTCGACGAGTGCGCCCCGGGCACGGCCACCAGGGACGAGCTCGCCGCCGCCGTCGCGCGCACGACGCGCTGGGCGGCGGCCTGCAGGGCGGCCCAGACGCGTCGCGACCAGCTCTTGATCGGCATCGTGCAGGGCGGGGTGGACGAAGCCCTGCGCCGCCGTTCGGCCGCCGAACTGCTCTCGGTGGGCTTTGACGCCTACGCCATCGGCGGCCTGTCGGTGGGCGAGCGGGGCGCCGAGATGCTCACCACGGTGGAGCTGATGGACGAGCTGCTGCCCGCCGACCGGCTGCGCTACTTCATGGGCATCGGCGACCCGCGGGGCATCCTCGACATGGTCCGCCGCGGCGTCGACATCTTCGACTGCGTGCTGCCGACGCGCATGGCGCGCACGGGCACGGCCCTCACCCGCGGGGGGCGGCTCAACCTGCGCAACGCGCGTTTCGCCGACGACCTCCACCCGCTGGACGAGGAGTGTGACTGCGTGGCCTGCCGCCGGTTCTCGCGCGCCTACTTGCGACATCTCGTGTTGCAGAAGGAGATCCTCGGCGCCCAGCTCCTGAGTCTTCACAACCTGCGGCTTCTGGTAGGATTGGCCGCAGACGCCCGAGCGGCGATCTGTGCCGGGCGTTTCGCAGAGTTCGTCGACGACATCGAGACGCGGTTCGCCGCAGGAGGTTAGCCCGTATGGGCAGCGCTGCCATCATCATCTGGATCGTGGTCTTCTTCGCCATCTTCTACTTCCTCGCCGTGCGTCCCCAGCGGCGTCAGCGGCAGGCTCACCAGGAGATGGTGGTCATGCTCAAGAAGGGCGACGAGATCGTCACCGTGGGCGGGATGTTCGGCGTGGTCCGTCGCATCGGCGACGACTGGGTCGAGCTCGAGATCACCAAGGGTACCCGCGTGCGCTTCCTCAAGCGGTCCATCTCCTCGATCGTCAGCGAGGAGGAGGACGAGGACGAGTACGAGGAGTACGAGGACGAGATCGAGGCGACCGCCGAAGAGGACGAGCTGGTCGATGAGGAGCTCGCCGACGAGGAGGCCCCCGAGGCGCTCGCGGAGGGCGAGGCGGCGGCGGACGAAGCCCTCGCCGAGGGCGAAGCGGACGCCGACGCGGAGAAGCCGGCCTGACCGTCGCTCGAGGGCGTCGACAAGATGTGCACGCCGCGGGCCCTGCAGTCCCTGCAGGGCCCGCGGCGTGCAGGGATTCCAGCCTGCGGCCCGAAATCCCGTCTGACGTAGAGTCGACAGAGGAGCAGCTCCCCATGGCGCATGTCATTGCCTTCGCCAACCAGAAGGGCGGAGTGGCGAAGACGACGTCGACGGTGAACCTCGGGGCCGCGCTGCGCGAGCACGGTCTGCGTGTCCTGGCGGTGGACATGGACCCCCAGGGCAACCTGACCATGAGCCAGGGCATCGACCCTGAGGGTCTCGAGAAGAGCATGTACGACGTCCTCGTCCATCGCACGCCGATCGAGGACGTCATCTTCGAGCGCGAGCTCGACGTCGCGGTCTCCACCATCGACCTCGCCGGCGCGGAGATGGCGCTGTCGGCGATGATCGGTCGCGAGCGCGCCTTGCAGCGCGCCCTCGACGCGGTCCGCAAGCGGTACGACTACATCCTCATCGACACGCCGCCGTCGCTGGGCTTGCTGACCATCAACTCCTTGACGGCGGCCGAGGGTGTCATCGTCCCGGTGCAATGCGAGTACCTCTCGCTGCGCGGGCTGCTCCAGTTGGAACGGACCCTCGAGATGATCCGCGAGAACCTCAACCCGAAGGTGAAGATCAAGGGCATCCTGCCGACGCTCTTCGACGCCCGCACACGCCACGGCCAGGAGTCGATCGAGGTCCTGCGGGAGAACTTCGGGCCGCTGGTGTTCGACACGGTCGTGCGCAAGACGATCAAGTTCGCCGAAGCGCCCGTCATCGGGAGCTCGGTGCTCAAGTACGACCCCAAGGGGAGGGGAGCAGAGGCGTACCGTGCTCTCGCGCGGGAGGTGCTGAATGGTCGATCGTCCTAGCATGAAGGATGGGTTGAGCGAGCTCTTCCGGCGCACCGACAGCGCCGGGCCACCCGGCGATCACTTCGGTCTCGAGCCCCCGGTCAAGGGTCGGCCCTACGTGACGACCATCAAGGTCGTCGGCGTGGGCGGCGCCGGCACGAACGCCGTGAACCGCATGGTCGATTCCGGCGTCAAGGGCGTGGAGTTCATCGCCGTGAACACCGACGTCCAGCAGCTCGACGTCTGCGACGCCGACGTCAAGATCCACATCGGGCAGGAGATCACGCACGGTCTCGGCGGCGGTGCCGACCCGGAGGTGGGCCGGGAGGCCATGGAGGCCTCGCGCGACCAGCTCAAGGTGGCGCTGCGCGGCGCCGACCTCGTGTTCGTGACCGCCGGCGAAGGCGGCGGCACGGGCACCGGCGGGGCGCCGGTGGTCGCCGCCGTGGCGCGTGAGCTCGGCGCCGTGACGCTGGCCATCGTGACCAAGCCGTTCCGCTTCGAGGGCGGCCGACGCATGCGCCAGGCCGAGGAAGGCATCGGTCGTCTGCGTGGGTTGGCCGACACGGTCATCGCGATCCCGAACGACCGCCTCCTGGAGGTGGTCGAGCGCACCACGAGCGTGGTCGAGGCCTTCCGTCACGCCGACGACATCCTGCGGCAGGGCGTCCAGGGTATCTCCGACCTGATCACCGTACCCGGGCTCATCAACCTGGACTTCGCCGACGTGCGGACGATCGTCAAGGACGCGGGCACCGCGCTCCTCGGCATCGGCCTGGGCAGCGGCGAGAACCGCTCCCATGAGGCGGCCGAGATGGCGATCCACTCGCCGCTGCTCGAGACCTCGATCGAGGGCGCGCATGGCATCCTGCTCAACATCACCGGCGGCGAGGATCTCACGCTGTTCGAGGTCAACGAGGCCGCGGGCGCGATCGCCGCGGCCGCACACGACGATGCCAACATCATCTTCGGGGCCGTCGTCGACGAGCGCCTCGAGGGCAGGATCGCCGTCACCGTCGTGGCGACCGGCTTCGGCGACGACGTCGCGCGCGCCGGTCACGGCCCGGAGCCGCAGACGCGGAGCGCCTCTCGCGAGGGCCGCGAGGCGACGAAGCCGTTCGGCGAGCCGCCGGCCGGTGACTTCGAGATCCCGTCCTTCGTCCACCAGCCCGAGGAGTAGAACGCGTCATGCACCGTGGGGAGGGCGACGGCGATGCGCGCTGAGGCCAGCGCCGTCACCGCTCCGGCGGTCGAGCTCGACCTGGACCTGGACGTCTTCGACGGGCCCTTCGACCTCCTCGTCACCCTCATTCTGCGGGATGAGATCGACATCTGGGAGGTGCGGGTCTCGCGCATCATCGCCGAGTACGTCTTGCGCCTCGCCGACAGCGGGGAGTTCGACCTCGACGCGACCTCGCAGTTCGTGGTGCTGGTGGCGGCGCTCCTCGAGATGAAGTCACGGCTGCTGCTCGAGGACGAGGTCGAGGACGAGCTCGAGGACCTCGACCCGGACGAGGCGGCGCGCCAGCTTCTGGAGCGGCTCGTGCGCTACGGGCAGTTCCGCAACGCCGCAGCCATGTTGCGCGGCCGCTGGGCGGACCATGCGGCGGCGCTGTACCGGAGCGCGCCGATACCCCCTGCCCTGCTGCGCCGGCCGGACCCCGAGGCATTGCTTCCGCAGCGGGCGCTCGTGGACGCCCTGGCCCCCCTGCTGCGGGAGCCGCCGGTGCCGGACACGAGCCACCTGGCCGACCTCGCCGTCTCCGTGGTGCGCGAACTTCGTCGACTGCGTCGCCTGCTCGACGACGGCGGAAGGTTCACCTTCGGGGCGGTCGCGCCGAAAGGGCGCCTCGAACGGGCGGTCACCTTCTTCGCCCTGCTCGAGCTCCACGCCAGCGGTGAGGCGCGCCTGCGCCAGACGCGTCACTTCGGCGAGATCGAGGTGACGCGGTGCCTGCAGCCCGCGGTCGCAGGGTGAACGGGCGACAGGCAGGATGACGCCGCTCGTCGCGGTGGAGTAGCATCCCCTCTGTCACGTTCTCGACACTGACCATGGACGACCTCTCGCGGCGCCTCGAGGCGCTTCTATACATCGCCCCACGCCCCGTCCCCGCGGCGGACCTCGCCGCGTCCTGCGAAGGCGATGAGGCCGACGTCGCGCGGGCTCTCGGCGAGCTCGCGGAAGAGTACGCCGAGGGCCGTCACGGCCTCCGCCTGCGCGAGGTCGCCGGCGGGTTCACGTTCGCCGTCGCCGACGACTGCGCCGACACGGTGCGCCGGCACACCGGCCTGGAGCGACCGGAGGACCTGAGCCCGGCGCTGCTCGAGACCTTGAGCGTCGTGGCCTACCTCGAACCCGTGACCCGCGCCGACGTCGCCGAGGTCCGCGGGGTCTCGTCGGAGTGGACGCTGGCCGGCCTCCAGGAGCGGGGTCTGGTCGAGGAGCGCGGCCGTGCGGCCACCCCAGGCGCGCCGATCCTCTACGCCACGACAGAGCGCCTTCTCAAGCTCTTCGGTCTGCGCTCGCGCGACGAGCTGCCTCCTCTGGAGGAGTTCGCGCTGGAGGCGGGCGAGGTCGAGGAGATCCGCGCCCGCCTGCTCGGCAACGCCGCCCGGAGGCGGGCGTGAGCGCGCCCATGAACCTCGTCGTCTACCTGGCCCGCGCCGGGGTCGGGTCGCGGCGTTCCTGTGACGACCTCGTACGCAGCGGAGCCGTGTCCGTCAACGGCGAACCGGTGAACTTCCCCCGCCACAAGGTCGAAGCGGAGGACGTCGTCGCCGTCAACGGCGAGCCCGTGACTCTGCGTACGCTGCGCTACGTCCTGGTCAACAAGCCGCGCGGCGTGGCCAGCACGCGCCGCGACCCGCACGCCGACCGGGTCATCGTCGACCTGGTGCCAGACGGTCGCACCCTGTTCCCTGTCGGACGTCTCGACGTCGACACCACCGGCTTGATCGTGCTGACCAACGACGGCGTGCTCGCCAACCGCCTCATGCACCCGCGCTACGGGGTGCCCAAGACGTACGCCGCCCGGGTGCGCGGCAAGGTGACGCGGCGGGCGTTGGCCAGCCTGCGGCAGGGCGTCGTCCTCGAGGACGGCGTGACCGCTCCGGCGGAGGTCACGCTGCGCAAACAGAGCGCCAAGACCGCCCTCGTCGAGCTCATCATCCTCGAGGGGCGCAAGCGCCAGGTGCGGCGCATGTTCCAGGCCCTCGGCCTGCCGGTCGAGGAGCTGCACCGCCGCCGCTACGGCCCGCTCTCGGACAAGGGCCTCGCGCCCGGTGGGCACCGCGAGCTCAGCGGCGACGAGGTCGACGGCCTGAGGCGCGCCGGCGAGGACGTGAGCACCGCCGTCGGGGCGGAGGCGGAGGGCGACCCCCTTCTGCTCGCCGCGCCCGAGGGGCCGCGTGAGGCCGTCGCCGACGTCCCCGCGGGGCTCGAAGGCGGGACGACCGAGCCGGCGCCGTTCGGCGATGGACCAGCTGAGTCGGCGGACGGGCCGTCGCAGGGCGCGGACGAGCCAGTCTGAGCTCGTCTCAGGCCTTCCGCACGGGCCCGGCCGGCCCCAGGGCCCAGTGTATACTCTCGGGTTCCACGACCAGGCAGGGGCGATGACGCCGCACGATAGTGCGCCACGACTGCGGGCCCTCCGTGGGGCGACCACCGTCGAGGCGAACACCAGCGAGGCGATCCGTGAGCGCACGGCGGAACTGGTGACGTCGATGCTCGAACGCAACGAGCTGGCAGTGGAGGACGTAGTGAGCGTGGTCTTCACATCGACGCCGGACCTCACAGCCGACTTCCCGGCCGTCGCGGCGCGCGGCGCGGGCCTGTCCGGCACCCCGCTCCTGTGCAGCCAGGAGATCCCGGTCGCGGGCGCGATCGAGCGCTGCGTACGCGTGCTCGTCCACTGCTACCTGCCGGCGGACCATGTCTCGCACCACGTCTATCTGCACGGCGCGCGCCAGCTGCGTCTCGACCTGTCGGAGTGAGCCGATGAGATTCATCCCTCAGCTCGAGAAGATGGTGCCCTATGAACCGGGTCAGCCGCTCGAGCTCGTGATGCGCCGCTTCGGCCTCAGTGAGGTCGTCAAGCTTGCCTCCAACGAGTTCCCGCTGCCGCCCTTCGAGGAGGTGCGCGCGGCCATCCTCGCCGCCATCGACGACCTGAACCGCTATCCGGACGGGCATTGCACCGACCTGCGGGAAGCGCTGGCCGTCCACTACGGCCGCGCCAGCGACGAGATCGCCGTGGGCAACGGCTCGTGTGAGCTGCTCATGCTCCTCGGCGATGCCCTGCTCGAGGTGGGAGACGAGTTCGTGTTCGCCGACCCCTCGTTCGTGGTCTACGAGGACATGTGCCTGCGTCACGGGGCCAAGGCGGTCAAGGTGCCGCTGGTCGACTTCGCCCACGATCTCGAGGCCATGGCCGCGGCGGTGACGCCGCGCACGAAGATGCTCGTCGTGTGCAATCCCAACAATCCCACAGGGACGTACGTCCCCGTGGCCGGCATCGCCGAGCTTGTCGAGCGGGTGCCGGCCGATGTGCTCGTCGTCGTCGACGAGGCCTACAACGAGTTCGTGAGCGCGGTCGACGCGCAGGATTCGTCGGCCCTGCAGTCGGCGCACGAGAACGTCGTCGTGCTGCGCACGTTCTCGAAGATCTATGGGCTCTGCGGCCTGCGCGTCGGCTACGGTCTCTGCACGCCCGATATCAGGGGGGCGCTCGACAAGCTGCGCCAGCCCTTCAACGTGAACCGGCTCGCCCAGGCGGCGGCGCTCGAGGCCCTCAAGCATCAGGACCAGGTGAGGGCGCGCGCCGCCGTGAACGCCGAAGTCCGCGACTACATGGTCGAGCGCCTCGCTGCCGCGGGCCGCGCCACCGTCCCCAGCGAGGCCAACTTCATGCTCGTCGACGTGCGCGGCCTGAGCGTCCCCCAGGAGAAGGTCTTCGAGACGCTGCTCGCCCAGGGGGCGATCGTACGCGACGGGGACTCGCTCGGATGCCCAGGCTGGGCGCGGGTCAGCGTGGGGACTCGTGAAGAGACCGATTTCTTCCTCTACAAGCTGGCGACCCTCGAACCGGACCTGGTCACCGGGGGCGAAGGGAGGACGAGCTGAGCATGATGGTGATCATGCACGAGTCGGCGACCGCGGAGCAGGTCGCCCACGTCGTCGCGCGCGTCGAGGAGGTCGGCGCGTCGGCGCACGTCTCCACGGGGGAGAGGGTGACGGTGATCGGGGTCATCGGCGACCGTGAGGAGCTCACCGCCTTGCCGCTCGAGGCCATGCCCGGGGTGGAGCGAGTCGTCGCGATCCTCAAACCGTACAAGCTCGTGAGCCGCGAGTTCCAGCCCGCCGACACGGTGGTCGACGTGCGCGGCGTGAAGATCGGCGGCGGTCACTTCGCGATCATCGCGGGACCCTGCTCGGTCGAGACGCCGGCACAGGTGCTGGAGGCCGCCCGTGCCGTCAGGGCGGCCGGCGGTCTCATGATGCGCGGCGGCGCGTTCAAGCCGCGCACTTCTCCCTACGCCTTCCAGGGCCTGGGCGAGGACGGCCTCAAGATGATGGCCGCGGCGCGCGACGAGACGGGACTGCCGATCGTCACCGAGATCATGGACCCGCGCGACCTGGACGTCGTGTACCGCTACGCCGACGTCGTCCAGATCGGCGCGCGCAACATGCAGAACTTCCTGCTCCTCGCCGAGGTCGGCCGTCTCGACAAGCCGGTGCTGCTCAAGCGCGGGCTGTCGGCGACCATCGAGGAGTGGCTCATGGCGGCCGAGTACGTGGTCAAGGAGGGCAACCGCCAGGTCATCCTCTGCGAGCGCGGTATCCGCACCTTCGAGACGGCGACGCGCAACACGCTCGACCTCGGCGCCGTCGCCGTCGTGAAGCTCGCCAGCCACCTGCCCGTGATCGTCGATCCCAGTCACGCGACGGGTCGCCCCGATCTCGTCCTGCCGCTCTCGCTGGCGGGCGTGGCCGCCGGGGCCGACGGCGTGATCGTCGAGACACACCCCAACCCCGAGCACGCCCTGTGCGACGGGCCCCAGTCGCTGCCCACGGCGGCGTTCGGCGAGTACGCTGGCCGGGTGCTCGACCTGGCCCGCTGGGTGGGCAAGAGCGTCGCCTAGCCCCGTGGCCGGGGAGAGCCTCAAAGGCGGCACCCTCGCCCTCGTCGGCGTCGGCCTCATGGGCGGCTCCCTGGGGCTCGCCGCGCGCCGGGTCGGCGTGCGCGAAGTCCTCGGGGTGAGCCGGAGCGCCACGACGCTCGACCTCGCGCTCGAGCGCGGCGCCATCACGACCGCCTGCCCGAGCCTCGAGGAAGCGGCGGCGGCGGCGGACGTCGTCATCGTGGCGACCCCCGTCCGTCTCGTCGTCGAGCACGTCAAGGCGGCGCTGCGCGCCTCGGGGCCCGAGACCATCGTGACCGATGTCGGCAGTACGAAGGGGCCGCTCATGCGCGCCCTGACGCCGGACGAGCAGCGACGGTGTATCGGCGGTCATCCCCTGTGCGGGTCCGAGGCCGCCGGGGTCGCCAACGCGCGCCCCTCGCTCTACGAGGGCGCTACGTATTTTCTGACGCCCGGCTCACACGTCGACCCGGAGGCGTATCGCCGGCTGTACGGGTTCATCGGCGACATCGGCGCCCGGCCGGTCGCGGTCGACCCGGAGGAGCACGACCGGCTCATGGCGGTGATGAGCCACCTGCCGCACGTCCTCGCCAACGTCCTCATGACGCAAGCCGGTCAGCACGCCGGCTCGCGTGACGCGTTGCTGTCGGCCGGGCCGAGCTTTCGCGACCTGACCCGCGTCGCGGGCAGCAACCGCCGCGTCTGGAGCGACATCTTCCTCGACAACCGCGCCGCGCTCCTCGCCGCGCTGGCCACCTTCCAGGAAGGCCTCCAGGAGGTGCTCGAGGCGCTGGCCGCGGGCGATGCCGGACGCGTCGGTGACGCGATCAGCCGCGCGGCTTCACATCGCGAGCGCATGCTGGCCGAGAGCAGCCTCGAGCCGAGCGCGCTGCAGCGGGTGGTCGTGAAGATCCCCGACCGGCCCGGCGTGCTCAAGGAGATCATGGTCGCGCTCGGTGACGCTAACATCAACGTCGAGGACCTCGCGATGCACCACATGAGCGCCGAGCTTGGCGGGACGTTGACGGTCTTCGTGCTCGGCGAGGACGTCTGCCGGCGCGCCGGCCACATCCTCGCCGGCCTCGGCTACGAGATCATGACGGGGCCGGCGGTCGAGTGACGGCGGCGGCGGACGCGAACCGCGGGAAGGTCCCCCTTGTGGTGGCCATGGACGGGCCGAGCGGGTCGGGCAAGAGCAGCGTCGCGCGCCGCGTGGCCGAGCGACTCGGACTTCTCTATCTGGATACCGGGGCGATGTATCGTGCGGTCGGCCTGCTGGCAGTCGAAGCCGGGGTCTCGCCCGACGACGAGACGGCGGTCCTTGCCGTCGCCGAGCGCGCCGGCCTGCGTTTCGACGCGCTCGGGCGCCTCTTCGCCGGTGAGCGCGACCTGAGTGAGGCGATCCGCACGCTGAAGGCCGGCGAGCTGGCCTCTCGCGTCTCGGCGCTGCCCGGCGTCCGCCGGCTTCTCGTCGACGAGCAGCGTTCGCTCGCCCGGCGGCGCAGCGTCGTCATGGAAGGTCGCGACATCGGCACGAACGTGTTCCCCGACGCGGCCGTCAAGGTCTACCTTACGGCGAGCCCCGCGGTCAGGGCCCAGCGTCGCCGACGCGAGCTGCTCGCGTCGGGCACGGATGTGACGTTCGACGAGGTGCTGGCGAGCGTCGTCGAACGCGACCGCCGCGATTCGGAGCGCAGCGTCGCGCCGCTGCGTCAGGCGGAGGACGCCGTGGCCGTGGACACGACGACCATGAGCCTCGACGAGGTCGTCGCGACCGTCGAAGAGATCGCGCGCCGCGAGCTCGGCCTGTGAGCCGGGCGACGAAGCGCGTACAGTGAAGGCGATGGACGACGGCGCGGGGAAGAGGTCGCGGTGAGGCTTTGGGGTCTGCCGTTGAGGGGGCGCGGCGACAGCGCCTTCTACACCTTCGTGCGATGCGTCGTCGTGTCGGTCTTCGGCGGCATCTACCGCTGCCGGGCGGCGGGCACGCAGAACCTGCCGGCGGAGGGCCCGGCGATCGTCGTCGTCAACCACCAGGCCAACATCGATCCGGTGATCGTGGGGATGGTGTTCGACCGTCCGCTGCGCTTCATGGCGAAGAAGGAGCTCTTCGACTTCCGACCTCTCGGGCGGGTGGTCGGCGCGCTCGGCGCGTTCCCGGTCGACCGCGGGACCGGCGATCGGGCGGCGCTCGAGACCTCCCTCGCGGCGCTCGCCGAGGGCGGCGTCCTGATGATGTTCCCGGAGGGTCACCGGTACCCCGACGACCAGGTCCACGACTTCCTCCCCGGGGTCGGCATGATCGCACTGCGCAGCGGCGCGCCGGTGGTGCCCGCCGTCTCCAAGGGCACGCCGGACATGTGGCGCGACGGCCGACCTGGTCTCCCCGCCCTGCGCGTGCTGGTCGGGAAGCCGCTCGACCTGTCGGATCTCACCGGTCGCGGCAGCAAGGTCTACGCGGAGGCGGCGCGTAGACC
>Ga0315291_10005702_pt1 | contig 15563 bp, 16 predicted proteins | sample YL17G12_20_MG_FD_203070 | JGI IMG/M metagenome (GOLD analysis project Ga0315291, IMG submission 203070) | Sediment microbial communities from Yellowstone Lake, YNP, Wyoming, USA - YL17G12_20 | ecosystem: Environmental > Aquatic > Freshwater > Lake > Sediment | place: USA: Wyoming | collected...
TGGTCCGTGAATTCTTCTCCTCCTACCTGTATCTCTCCATGTCGGCCTACTTTGAGTCCATCAACCTGAGGGGCTTTGCCGGCTGGCTGAAGGTCCAGGCGCAGGAAGAGATGAACCACGGCATGAAGTTCTACGACTACCTGGTGGACCAGGGCGCCCGGGTCACCCTCAAAGCCATCGAGGGGCCCAAGACCGAGTGGGGATCGCCCCTGGATGCCTTCGAGCACGTGCTGGGCCACGAGCAGAAGGTGACCGCCCACATCCATGACCTGGCAGCTCTCGCTGCGTCCGACAAGGACTACGCCACCTCCAACTTCCTCCAGTGGTTCGTGAACGAGCAGGTGGAGGAGGAGGCCAACGCCGGGGACATCGTCTACAAGCTGAAGCTGGCCAGCGCGGAGAAGGGCGTGGGCATCCTCTTCATGATGGACCACCACCTGGGCAAGCGCGGTTCCAAGTAGCCGGATCCTTTCCCGTGGCAGGGTGCCGGAGTCCCGGCCCCTGCACCTCTCCTCTCTTTGCCGAACCTGTCGTTCTGAGTTCTCCTGATACTCTCCCCGCATGGACCTGCTCTCCCTCCTCCTGATCGCCCTCAGTCTTGCCATGGACTGCTTTGCAGTGGCCCTGGTTGCCGGCATCGGCATGGGGAAGGCCCGGATACGGAACGCCCTGCGCATCGCCCTTGCCTTCGGTTCGTTCCAGTGGGGAATGACGATCCTGGGCTGGGGGGCCGGTACCCTGGTGACGAGTGCCATCGCCCCCTTCGATCACTGGGTGGCCTTCAGCCTCCTCGCCGTCATCGGTGTGAAGATGGTGCGGGAGTCCCGGGAAGGGGAGGGGGATGCGCCCCCGGATCTGGCCATCCCCACCCTTCTCATCCTTTCAGTTGCGACCAGCGTCGACGCTCTGGCGGTAGGGATATCCCTTGCGGTGCTCTCGCCCGCCATCCTCCTCCCCGCGGTGATCATCGGGGCGGTCACTTTCGGCATCGCCCTTGCCGGGGCGCTCCTCGGGGGCAGGATCCGGGAGGGGTACGGAAAGGTGATGGAGCTGATCGGTGGCCTGGTGCTGATCGGGATCGGGATCCGGATCCTGGTGGAACACTACCGGTGGATCTGATCCTGCGGCCGGATCGCCGGGTTTATCGTGCCCCGGCTCCAGACGTACCGTATCTGCCGGGGGCACCCGGTGACGGGATGCCCGGCTGACCGGGGTGGGTGCAATGACCGACGATCAGGAAGCGGAAAAGGAGATGTTCCGCTGGGCCCGGAAGTATGCGAAGGAGAAGGGCTGGATCCTGAATCCCGATAAGGACAAGCTCAGGGTCGTGATGCGGGGCCTGGCACGGAACACGAAACGCTTTGGCGAACGCTACTGCCCCTGCAGGATCCGGAGCGGGGACACGGAGAAAGACCGGGCCATCATCTGCCCCTGCATCTACCACGAGGACGAGGTGGCAAAGGAAGGCCAGTGCCACTGCCGCCTCTACTTCACGCCGGAGAAATCTCCCCCGAAACCGCACCGGTAGGCTTTCCGGATACCCGTGCAGGATTCGAATGCCTGAGCCGAGGGACAGGGCCCTTCCTGGGCGTGGGTGATGGTATGGACAGGAAGAAGGTTCTTTTCATCTGCAACCGGAACGCGGCCCGGTCCCAGATGGCCGAAGGGTATCTCCGGGCCCGGTACGGGGACCGGTATGAAGCGTACAGCGCCGGCGCCCGGGCCTCCCGCCTCTCCACCCACGCAGTCCGGGTGATGGCCGAGATCGGGATCGACATCTCCGGCCACCGGTCCAAGGAGATCACGGAGTTCTTCGGGCAGGAGATGGACCTGATGGTCACGGTCTGCGACAGCGCGGCAAAGGTCTGCCCGGCGTTCCCCTGGACGAAGAAGACTCTTCACCTGAACTTCACCGACCCCGCGTCCTTCACCGGGACGGAGGAGGAGATCCTGGCTGGCTTCCGGACAGTACGGGACGAGATCACCGGGTGGATCGACCGGACCTTCGGGGATCCGGCCGCGGCCCCATGAGAGTGACCCTCCGTCTTGGCGGTTCTCTGGCCGGCACCGGCAGCAGGGAACGGGAGGTTACTCTTGATCCCGGGGCCACCATCGGGTCACTCCTTGAGGTCCCCAGGCTGGACATCCCTCGCCGTCCTCAGGAATCCCATGGTATGCCCGGTGCCCTCCCGGGCGCCCTCACGATTCTGAAGAACGGCCGGAACATCGAGTTCCTGGAGGGTACTGCCACCCTGCTTGCAGAAGGGGACGTGGTCGCCATCTTCCATGCCAGCGAGGGCGGGTGAGACCGGGGGCTGGGGAAGTATCTTTCTTCCCACCAATTTCCAGTGATGGCTCCATTTGCGCTACCCCTGTTTCGCATGGATGGGATTGTGGGAGAAGGGTAAGAAGAGCATCTCCCCATGGGGGACGGCGATAGGAAGGGGCCAGCCCGCTCCCGACCCCACCCGCGATGGGGATAATGTGGTTCAAATCGTTCAAATGATTTATCACTTATTCTATAACTGATAATTTATCCCACTCAATCAATCCGCATCTCCGCAGTATTCCACTGGTCTCACAAAGAAACAGGGGGGTAGTGAATATCCCCACGGGGGAGGGTGACGGAAGGGGGCTGGCCCCCTCCCGATCCCACCCCCACTAAGGAGAATGTGGATCATACCGGGAATCACTGTATTTATCCTAAGGAAGAAGGTTCTGACGAATCTTGCCGAGGCGGTATCAGGGTGAGGGGCCGGGGGAGGCCCTCACCTCCCGGTTTCAGATCACGAATTCCGCGTCCAGCCGGGCCAGGTCGCCCCGGAACCGGTCCAGGTCCACGTACCCGGCGCCGGTCCCCTGGACCCCGTCCACCTTACCGGTGGAGGAGTACTGCCAGAAGTCCCAGCCCACGGAGGGAGGGGTACTCCCCCAGCGGGCGATCCACCGGGCATACTGCCTGTTCTCCGCGTTCAGGAACGACTGGGCCACGGACTGGCTGGTGTAGATGAACGGCTCCACCTGTTTCTTTGCCCGGACCTCATTGATCCACGTGGTGATCCAGATGTTCAGTTTCGCGGATCCCATGGCCTGGGCATCCTCCTGCTCCACGTCCAGGACCGGCCGGAGGTAGCCGTCCTGCAGGTAACTTCCTGCGACCGTCAGGAAGTAGGCGGCTTCGGCCTTTGCATCAGCCACCACATTTGCATCCGTCGTGGACGACGTGAGGCCGAACCCCTTGCAGTGGTACGGCCCTGCCCGGACGCCTGCTGCGGCAGCTCCCCGGATGTTCGCCGTGAAGGTGGAATCGGTCTTGACATCCCCGTAGGTGGCGCGGATCAGGGCAAAGGACTTCCCCGCTGCCTTCACCTTCGGCCAGTCGATGGCACGCTGGTACACGGAGACATCGATCCCCTCCAGGAATGCCTGCGGGGCGGTGGTGAAGGAGACCGTGTTCCCCTGCACCCTCCCCTTCGCATTCTCAGCGACAGACCGGACCTGGTAAGTGGTGGCCGGTGAGAGGCCCTTCAGGTCCTGGCTGAAGGATCCCGTTGCCGAGTGGGTGGTGCGGGGAGTGGCGGTGGGGGAGGTGCTCCCGGTCCAGTACTCGAACCAGGCGGTCCAGGGGAGCCCGATGGTGGAGGCCAGTGTCCCTTCCAGACGGGCGGTGGTGCTGGCCACGCTGCCCGCATTCTTCGTGGTGACCTGCGGGAGGGAGACCGGTTCAGGCCCCTGGAAGTAGAGGGTGTTGGAGACCGGTGACCAGCGGGACCCGGCACGGGCCTGCAGGTTCCACCGGTACTTCTCTCCGTTGGCGAGGACTCCGGCCGGGACGGCAAGGGACGTGCCGGTGACACCCCGCGGGTTCCAGATGATGTTCGCTGAACCGTACGGGTACCGGCTGATGGCCAGCGTATAGTTCTCGGCCCCGGGCACCCCGGTCCAGGTGAGAGAGGGGGTCAGGGATGCGATCCTCGGTCCCGGCCCCTCGGCAGAACCCGGCGAGAGGGCCACCGGCGCCCGGAAGGGTGGCGTCCGGAAGTAGAGGGTGTTGGAGACCGGGGACCACCGGGTTCCTGCACGGGCCTGCAGGTTCCACCGGTACTTTTCACTGTGAACCAGGACCCCTTGCGGAACGGTGACGGACGTGCCAATGACACCCTGGAGGTTCCAGACGATATTCGCAGACCCGTACGGGTATTTGCTGATGGCGACCGCGTAGTCCTCGGCACCCGGCACCGCGTTCCAGGAGAGCGTGGGCGAGAGCGTATCAATTTCGGAGCCGGGTGCCTCCCCTGTCCCCGGCGCAAGGGCGACGGGCCGGGTGAGGACAGCCATAAAAACACCAACGGGGGCGGCAGCCCCGGCATCCTCCTGTATACTCACGGCAAATGCCGGGGGCATGGAGAACCCGGCCAGAATGATCAGGCAAACAAACCACCAGATACGCAGCTTCATTCTTCTCATCCTACTCCCCCCGGCCGCCAGGATCGCTCCCATGACCGGTACATAGAATAAAGATCAGATTAAGTATTTATCATTATTCATCTAAAAAGTAAAAGAGAAATCAATGATTTTTTATTACCATCGCAGGATCACTCCCTTCACCCACCGCCGCACCTGTACGCCCGGGTTTACCTGTCATGGCTGGCTGGTCTCCGTCGCTCCGCACCCGGAACAGGACCCTTCCCGGAGCAGGGCCTCAAAGTGAAAGAGATCAGATTACCTGCCCCTGCAGCCAGCAGACCGTCCCTCCCTCGATTCTGCAGGGAACCCGTCAGGTTGCGGTTGGGGTATTTCACGCAACCCTGCTTGCGTTAACAAAAGATAAGTCCATATTCCCTGCCGTCTAACTTGTGCAGCAGCATGAAGCAGATCGCCCTGTACGGCAAGGGAGGCATCGGGAAATCGACCACGGCGGCGAACCTCTCGGCCGCCCTTGCGGACAGGGGCCTCTCGGTGCTGCAGATCGGGTGCGATCCGAAGCGGGACAGCACCCGGATGCTGGTCCACGGGAGCTGGATCCCCACCGTTCTGGACCAGCTCCGGGACGGCAGGGACGAGGGGCTCACGGCGGAGCAGGTGGTCTTTACCGGGTACCGGGGTGTCCGGTGCGTGGAAGCGGGCGGTCCCGAGCCCGGCGTGGGGTGCGCCGGCCGGGGGATCATCGCCACCTTCCAGCTCCTGGAACGCCTGGGTTCCCTCAAGGCCGACGTGGTGGTGTACGACGTGCTGGGTGACGTGGTCTGCGGGGGCTTTGCCATGCCGATGCGGGAAGGCTACGCCGAGGAGATCTACCTGATCACCTCGGGTGAGCTGATGTCCCTCTATGCCGCCAACAACATCTGCCGGGCCATCGCCCGCCTCTCGGGGAGGGGCCGCTCGAAATGCCGGCTCGCAGGGGTGGTCTGTAACTCCGCGGCCATGCCTGAAGAGGAGGCCCTGGTCCGGGAGTTCGCGGAACGGATCGGATCGCGCCTTGTGACCTTCATCCCCCGGGACCGCGTCGTGCAGATGGCCGAGGTCCGCAAGCGGACCGTCATCGAGTACGCCCCGGACAGCCCCCAGGCAGGGGTGTACCGGGCGCTGGCACAGGCGGTGATGTCGAACACGGATCTGGTGATCCCCACCCCGCTTTCCATGGATGACCTTGAAGCCCTTGCCCTCCGGTTCGCGGCTTGAGGGCTGCACCCTGACGGGAGCCCTCTCGGTGACTACCCAGGTACGGGACGCTGTCACCGTGATCCACGGCCCGGCCGGGTGTGCCCAGCACAACCTCTCCCTCTTCCATGCCACCTGCCTGGAGAACGACACGGTATCCCTGCCCCGGCTCGCTTCCACGGACCTGGACGAGACCGGCGTGATCTTCGGGGGCGAGGGGGCCCTGGAAGAGGCCATCCGGGATGCCGCTGCCCTCGATCCGCCGGTGGTCTTCGTGCTCTCCACCTGTGTCGTGGAGACCATCGGCGACGATACCGGTGCGGTCTGCGGCCTTGGCTGGGATGTGCCGGTGGTGCATATCCCTACCGCAGGGTTTCTGGGCGGGGCCTTCCGGGACGGATTCCACCGGGCGCTCCAGGCCATCGCCGGTTGTGCAGGTGAACCGGAGCGTGCGCCCGAAGGGGTGGTGCTCGTCGGGGACAAAAACCTGGAGTATGAGGTGGATGCCCATGCCGACGAGGTCGGGCGTCTGCTGGGACTCCTTGGCACCACGGTCGACCTCCGGCTGGTGCGGGAGATGGACTGGGAGGATCTCTCCCTTCTCGGGGGGTCACGCCTGAACCTGCTGCGGGATCCCGACCTGGCGCCTGTCGGGGAATGGCTCCACAGCCGGTACCATACCCCGTACCTCCCGTCCTACCCGGTAGGCCTGGCCGGGACCCTCCTGTTCCTGGCCCGGGCTGGGAGGATTCTTGGCGTGGATCCCGACCGGGCGGTCCGCGCCGAGGGGGAGGCACAGCAGGAGCTTCTCTCGGGATTCTCCGATCTGGCGGGCGCCCGGGTCCGGTGGCGCGGTGGAGACACGGCCGGAGGCGCAGCCTCGTTTGTGCAGGAGCTGGCGGCTGCCCTGGACCTCTGCCTGGACCCCGAAGGAATCCCGGTGCCTCTCCCCGACCCCCTGCCGGTGGGGACGGCCGGGATCCGGCGGCTGCTGCACCGGTGGAGGAGGGCGATCCATGGGTGACTGCGTGAACCCGGTCTGGCCCTGCGCCATGGCGGGGGCCGTCTCCTGCCTCTCCGGGATCGAGGACCTGGCGGTGGTGATCCACGGGTCCAGCGGCTGCTACTACTACCCTGCGACGCTCATGCCCGGGGAGCTCTTCGGCACCTTCCTGCAGGAGCCGGAGGTGATCTTCGGCGGGGGAGAGAGGCTTGCGGAGGTCCTCTCCAGCATCCCGCCCCGGTACCGGAAGGTGGCCGTGGTCACCACCTGCGTTACGGCGGTGACCGGGGAGGACCCTGCAGAGTCCGGGTACGGAGGTGACCTGCTGGTGGTGGACAGCCCCGGCTTCTGCGGCGGCATGGAGGAGGGGTACCGGATCGCCATGGAAGCCCTTGCCCCTGCTGTGGACCCCGAAACCCCGGGGGTCAACCTGGACGGCATCCACCCTGCTGATCCCTTTTCCCGGGGGAACCAGCGGGAGGCGGAACGCCTCCTGGCCCTGGCAGGAGTTTCGCCTGCCACGGTCTTCTCAACGACCCGCTACGAACTGCTCCGGAAGGCGGCACCTGTCAGCCTGTCGGTGAACCCGGACCTGGCCGGCGGGGCAGGCCGGAGGATCGGCTCCCTGCTGGGGCTCAGGGACGTGGGTGCGTCCTTTCAGGCGCTCGCAAAGGCCTGCCCGGGTAGCGATCCGGACCCGGTGCTCCGTGAGGTGGAGCGGGCGGAGGATCGGATCATCCACGCGGCAGACAAGTACCTGCGCCGGTACGATCCCCCTTCGGTGGCACTCTTCGGCATGTCTGCCCCGGCGATGTACGCGGCGGAGATGCTTGCCACGTACCTGGACTGTGGGATCGCGGCCATCGGCAGCCGGAATGACCCGGGACCCAGCCGTTTCCCCACCGCAAAGATGACATCCCTTGAGGAGATCCGGGTGGTGCTGGACCGGGAGCAGCCGGACCTCATTCTCGGGTCCTCGTATGAGCGGATGGTGCACCCGCAGAGCGCCTTCGTGGGGATCACCCTGCCGCTGCGCGGGAAGATCCAGCTCCGGGCACGGCCGCTCGCGGGCATCGAGGGTGCGCTGGACCTCATGGAGCAGGTGCTGAACGCCTGCATGGACCGGGAGCGGAGGCGGGGGTGAAGGCATACGGGGAACTTCACAACCAGGAAATCCGGCAGGAGTGGGCCATCTTCATGGGTGGTGGGTCCGGGAGGGGGCAGGCCCCCTCCCGTCATCCCTTTCCAATGAAGGGAGATGGATAACCCTACCGGACGTGATATTTTAACGGAAAAATAGGATATTACTTCTTCATCACCGAAAAGGTGGTCCTGGACTTCCTCCCGTCAAGGAAGTGTTGCAGCTTGGATTCCATGTCGGCGTTGACCTCGCCGAGGACCAGCAGGATCACCTCGCCGTACTTTCCCTCCTCCTGCGTGATCTGGGTCATCAGCAGCTTCAGGTCAGGGAGCGTGAGAAGATCCCGCTTCATGATGATCCCCACGGATTCCGAAGCAGCTGCGGTTTTCCGGTTCACGCCGAAGTCCAGCGTGCCCCCGTCCACGAACTCGACCGCTGTCTTCTTCCCTGAGAACCGGAGCGCCGGGGGCAGGGCCATCTTGTCCTGGACAAACTTCTTCAGGTCGTCCAGGTACCGGGGTGCCGAGTGGTAGACCTTCCGGGGCTGCCAGCTGGTGATGAGACCGCTCACATCCTTCAACAGTTGCGTTGTCATTGCCAGGCCTCCAGGGGCGGAGGGTTCCATGGTCCCGGGTGAGCCCCTGCGGGACAGATCACCAAGGAGCATGTGGCCTCCCGACCCTGTTGTGTCCACTACACACTCCGGACGGAAGGATAATAAATATGGTGGTTTTTCCCGACGGCCCCGAGGATACAGAGGATCGTCATATCAACTGAATTATTTTCTGGGCCGGCATTCCCATCAGGGTCCTCATATTCCCGTGTCTTCTGGTGGGACGCTCCAGGGGGGCTTCCGCCCCCCCGCCGCGTGGGCGCTCCCCCCTGTAGATCGGGATCGCTGATTCGGATCACCCGTATCTCTCCATCGGATCGACCGAGGAAGAGGATATCCTCACGGGGGAGGGGCCGGGAGGGGGCTGGCCCCCTCCCGTCGAAATCCTTTAAAAGGGATCGGCACAAAGGGCTCCCGCACTCTTCCTTTCCGCCGGGACCGTCCAACTCCGCTGGCCTGCAAAAAAGAATGAATATCTTACCGTGTCACCGCTTCAGCAGTTCCTTTGCGATCCAGTCCCCCACCTGGCGGGTCCCGGCCGGGCCGCCCATGTCCCGGGTGGTGACCACGGCGGAGATGGACTTCACGATGGCGGCAAGCACCCCTTCCGCCGCCTCGTGCTCCCCCAGGTGGTCCAGGAGCATGGACCCTGCCCAGATGGTGGCGAGAGGGTTGGCCACGTCCAGGCCCCGGTACTTGGGGGCTGACCCGTGGATGGGCTCGAACATGGAGGTACCGTCCGGGTTGATGTTCCCGCCCGGTGCCAGGCCCATGCCGCCCTGGATCATGGCCCCCAGGTCGGTGATGATGTCGCCGAACATGTTGGGGGTCACCACCACGTCGAACCACTCCGGGTTCTTGACAAACCACATGGTGACGGCGTCCACGAAGTTGAACTCGGAGGTGACCAGCGGGTACCCCTGTGCCACTCCGGTGAAGACCTCCCTCCAGAGCCCGTAGATATCCGTGAGCACATTGGCCTTGTCCACGGAGGTAACCTTCTTCCGCCGCTGCATGGCCAGGTCAAAGGCGTAGCGGATCACCCGCTCCGAACCCTCCCGGGAGATGACCCCGATCTGGTACGCTATCTCGTCAGCATCCGATACTGCGTCCAGGGAGAACGTGAGTTCGTACAGCTCCCGCTCCACGGTGAGGGTCCGCTTCTCGGACTCCCGGAACCGGCCGCCGATCCCGACGTAGAAATCTTCGGTGTTCTCCCGGACCACCACGAAGTTGATGTCCTCCGGGCCCTTCCCCACCAGGGGCGTGACAACTCCGGGCAGGAGCCGGACGGGCCGCAGGTTCACGTACAGGTCGAGCGCGAACCGGAGCCGGAGCAGGATCCCCTTCTCCAGGACCCCGGGGGGCACCCGCTCATCCCCGATGGCCCCGAAGTAGATAGCCCTCACCTCCGAGAGATCGTCCAGGTCATCGTCGGTCAGGAGATTCCCGGTGGCCAGGTAGCGTTCCGCCCCGATACCGTGCTCCACCCATTCGATCCCGAATCCGTACCGGCTGGCGGCGGCGTCCAGCACCTTCCGGCCCTCTGCGATGATCTCGGGTCCGATCCCGTCACCGGGGATCACCGCGACCGTATGGTCTTCTGGCATGTCGTCACCTCCTCCAGGCCCCGGGCGTACTCCACAAGACCGCCCGCATCCACGATCTCCTGCAGGAACCGGGGCACCTCCTCCAGCGTATACTTCCGGCCTCCTGCCACCAGCATCCCCGTCCCTGCATCCACCCCGGCCTCGTCCCCGTCAGAGATACCGGAAGTATCCGTGCAGACCACCGGGAAGAGGCCGACGTTCACGGCGTTCCGGTAGAAGATCCGGGCAAAGGACTCTGCCACGATCACCCGGACCCCGGCACCCTTCAGGGCCAGCGGGGCATGCTCCCGGGACGACCCGCACCCGAAGTTCCTCCCTGCCACGATGATATCGCCGTCCTTTGCCTGCCGGGCAAACTCGTCCCGGGTGCCCTCGAAGGCATGCCGGGCCAGCTCCCGGGGGTCGTAGATGGTCAGGAACCTGCCCGGAATGATCTGGTCTGTGTCAACATCATCACCAAACTTCCAGACCCGGGGAGGGTTCGTAATCGCAGTGGCTGCCTCTGCCATGGTCTTCTTCCGTGCCACTACACCACCTCCCGGGGATCCGTGATCTGACCCGTTACCGCGCTCGCCGCGGCGGTGGCCGGGGAGCAGAGGTATACCTTCGCTTCCGCCGACCCCTGCCTGCCCCGGAAGTTCCGGTTGGAGGTGGAGAGGGAGACCTCGCCGGGCGCCAGCAGGCCGAAGGCCCCGCCCATGCAGGGGCCGCAGCACGGAGCCTCGACGAGAGCCCCGGCGACCATGAACCGCTCGACAAGGCCGGCCCGGAGCGCCTTCAGGTACTCGTCCCGGGAGCAGGGGATCACGATGACCCGGACCTTCTCCGAGAAGGACCGGTCCCCCAGCACCTCTGCAGCCTCGGCGAGATCCTCGAACCGTCCGTTGGTGCACGACCCGATGAAGACCTGGTCGAGGGGTGTCCCCTCCACCTCCCCCACGTCCACCACGTGGTCCACGTTGTGGGGGACCGCCACCTGCGGTGCCAGGTCCGAGACATCGTAGCGGCGCCGGTCGGCATAGGTGGCGTCGGGGTCTGCGTCCAGCGGGAAGGGTTTCATGTCCCGCCGGCCCGCCATGTATTCCCAGGTGATCCGGTCAGGGGCCACGAGGCCGGTCTTTGCCCCCATCTCGATGGCCATGTTGCAGCAGGTCATCCGACCCGCCATGTCCATCCCCCGGATCGTCCCGCCCGCGAACTCGATGGCACGGTAGGCCGCGCCGTCCGCCCCGATGTCACCTGCGATCGCGAGGATCAGGTCCTTGGGCCCCACCCGCCGCGGGAAGGTCCCGGAAACCTCCGCCCGGGTTGACTCCGGCACCCGGAAGTAGAGGGCCCCGAACTTCAGGACAAATCCCATGTCCGTGGACCCGATCCCGGTGGCGAAGGCGCCCGCGGCCCCGTACATGCAGGTGTGGGAGTCGGCACCCACCACGATCTCGCCTGGTGCGGCGTATCCCTTCTCCATCATCACCTGGTGGCAGACGCCCTCCCGAAGGTCCAGGTTCCGGATCCCCTGCTCCTCGGCAAACATCCGCATGAAGACGTGGTTCTGGGCCGCCTCGATGGAATCGGCCGGCACCTGGTGGTCAAAGAGGATCACCACGCCTTCCGGGTCAGCGACCCGGGTCCCACCCATTTCCCGGAACTTCTGGATGGCGAGCGGCCCGGTGATATCGTGGATCATGGCCCGGTCCACCGGAGCCATCACTACCTCGCCGGCCTGCACCGGCGATCCGCACCTGGCCGAGAAGATCTCCTCGGTGAGTGTCTTTCCCATGCCCATTCCTGAAAATATTCGCAGGCATGGGTAATGGAACCTTCGGGGAAAAGGGTAGCACAGGGGTGCCCCGAAGGATCCTAGGCCCCCTTCCAGAGCCCGTGCAGGGTACAGTGGGCGCGGACCTTCACAGGAGAGGTAACACCCGGAAACAGTGCCTGGGGAGGGTCGCCCGGGCGCAGGTACTTCCGGCAGATCCCGCCCTCCGTCACCACCTCGATCCACTCGATGAAGTGCCGGTCCTCCATGGGGTGCGGTACTGCCCCCACCACGACCCGGAGGGAACCGTCCCGTGTCTCGCTGACAGGGCGGTGCTTCTCGTGGAGGGCTTCCAGCGACTGTTCTGCGAGCAGGATCATGGGCACGCCGCAGCAGACCAGTTCGCCCCTCCCCACCCGGGTCACCTCCACCATGTTCCCGCAGACCCCGCACCGGTACACCTGGAACCGCTGGGTCATGGGTTGCCCCTCCCGGTACTTCCCATGCCGTGGTGCCGCTCGGCAATGACATCCGCGAGCCGGTCCAGGGCGGCCAGGTCCTCCTTCTTCGGGAACCCCTTCACCATCACCGGGTCCAGGAACTCGGCCTTCAGGAAGGGCAGGTTCTCCTGGATCACCTGCAGGGTCTTCCCGCCCCACCCGTACGAGCCGATGACGGTGACCCACCGGGTCTTGGGCCGGAGCAGGTTCACCAGGTACACCGCGTACATGGCCTTCGGGTGCGGGGAGAAGAGGGTGGTGGGGGTGGCCACCACAATGGTGGCCGCGTCCACGAGAGCTTTGGCCAGTTCTCCCGTATCCGTCACCGTGAGGTTGAAGGCCTGCACCGGGATGTCCCGCGCCACCAGGGCATCCACCAGGTGGCGGACCATGGCGACCGTGGAGCCGTGCATGGAGACGTAGGGGACCACCACCCGGTTCTCCACCCGGTCCGACACCCAGTCCCGGTAGGCGGAGAGGATGAACTCCGGCTTCCGGTACACCGGCCCGTGGCTGGGGGCGATGATCCGGATCTCCAGGGGTTTGATCTTCTCCAGGTGCTCGCGGATGGAGGAACGGAAGGGCATCATGATCTCGGCATAGTAGCGCTTCGCCGCCTCGTGCACCACCGGGTCCTCGTCGGTGAAGAGCACGCTGGTGGCATAATGCGATCCGAAGAGGTCGCAGGAGAAGAGGACCCCGTCCCCGTGCAGGTAGGTGAGCATGGTCTCCGGCCAGTGGACCCAGGGGGCTATCAGGAACTCCACGGTCCGGTCACCCAGGGAGAGCTTCTCCCGGTCCTGGATCACCTGGAACCGGTCGTCAGGGATTCCGAGGAGGTCCTTCAGCATGTCCCGGCATTTCGCATTGGTCACCACCCGTGCCATCGGGTAGCGGTCCAGCAGCGTGGCGATGGTCCCCGAATGGTCCTGCTCAGCATGGTTCGCCACCACGTAATCGAGGGTAGAGACACCCAGCGAGTCCAGGTGGTCAAAGAGGGTCCGGGCAAAGGGGGGGTCCACGGTATCGATGAGGAGGGTCTTCTCCGATCCCCGGATGAGGTAGGAGTTGTAGCTGGTCCCCTGGGGCAGCGGGATCAGCTCGTCAAAGAGCCGCCGGTCCCAGTCGATGGCCCCCACCTCGAAGATGCCGGGGAGGAGCTGGCGGGCGGTCATGCCATCCCCTCCGGATCCTGCACATCCGGTTGCGTCATGTCTGGCAGTCTCCTGGTCATTCCCGTGAAACAGTCACCCTGCACCTTCATTGTATCCCCCGGTGTCCCCGGTGCAATTGCCGTCGTCTGCACCGTGAGTGACGTTGCCCCTTGTCCGTAATATTGGTTCCCCTCACGAACCCTCCGCGGATGGGGATGGGGAGGTCCAGGAGAGGATCAGCAGAGCTTCTTGAAGAGCCGCTTCTCTGCACAGCAGACCGGGCACGTCCAGGTGTCCGGCAGGTCCTCGAACGGGATGCCGGGCTGGATGCCCTGTACGGGTTCGCCCCGCTTCGGGTTATATTCGTGGCCGCAGACCTGGCACTCGTACACGTCCATCAGGTATCACGGGTCCCGTCATTGCTGTTTTGCGGTTGGAAATGACAGGCATCCGGTAGGGCGGGCAGGGAGAAAAGGGTGGCGGATTCTCCGCCCGATCAGATCCAGCCCCGGAGGCGCATCGCCTCCACCACCCGCCGCACCGCGATGGTATAGGCCGCCTTCCGCAGGGGGTTATGGTACCGGGAGGAGAGGTCCTGAACCGCACGGTAGGCGGCGCCCATCCGCTCCTCCAGCCGCCGGTTCACGTCGGCCTCCGCCCACTGGTCCATGGAGAAGTTCTGCACCATCTCCAGGTAGGAGACGATGACCCCTCCGCCGTTGCAGAGGATGTCGGGCACCAGGTGCACCCCCTGCTCGAAGAGGATGTCGTCCGCCTCCGGGGTGACCGGCCCGTTGGCCATCTCAGCCAGGATCTTTGCCCGCACCTGGGGCGCGTTCTCCCGGGTGATGACGTTCTCGAGAGCAGCCGGGATCAGGATATCCACTTCCAGCTCCAGGAGCTCCGGGTTGGTGATACTGTCCGCCTTCGGGTACCCGGCCACCGATCCGGTCTTCTCCTTGTGGGCAGCGACTTCCTGCACATCCAGCCCCTCCCGGTGGAAGATCCCGCCCCGGCTGTCCGAGACGGCCACCACATGGCAACCGTAGAGCGACTGCCCCAGGGTCGCCGCATAATGGCCCACGTTGCCGAAGCCCTGCACCGCCACCGTTGTATCCTTCAGCCGGATTTGGAGGTGCGAGGCAGCTTCCCGGATGGCGAACCACCCGCCCCTCGCGGTGGCTTCCAGCCGGCCGGCCGAACCCCCCACCGCTGGAGGCTTTCCCGTGATGGCGCCGAAAGAGGTTTTCATCACGCACTTCGAATATTCGTCCATCATCCAGGCCATCACCTGCGGGGTGGTCCCCACATCCGGGGCCGGGATGTCACGGTCCGGGCCGATGATGTGATAGATCCCCCGGATGTAGGCCCGGGAGAGCCGCTCCAGTTCACCCGGTGACAGGGACTTGGGGTTGCAGATCACCCCTCCCTTGGCACCGCCCAGGGGCAGGTTGTGGAGCGAGCACTTCCAGGTCATAAGCGCGGCCAGGGCCCGGACCGTATCAATCGTCTGGTCCGGGTGGAACCGGATCCCTCCCTTGGCCGGCCCCCGGGCATCGTTGTACTGGACCCGGAAGCCGGGGAAGACCTGGATCCGGCCGTCATCCATCCGGATCGGCAGGGCCACGTGGAGTTCCCGCATCGGCATCTTCAGGAAGGCCTCGATGTCCGGTGTCAGCTGCAGCTCCAGGGAACAGCTGCAGAGCTGCCTCTCCACCGTCGCCCACAGGTTCTGTGCCTCCATCGCCACCATCTCCGGTGGGATATGGCATGGGTGATCAGATAAGAATGGGGGTGGGATCGGGAATCACGGGTTCAGGACATAGATCCCGTAGTTCAGGTTCGCGGCAACGGTGACCCACAGCAGGTAGGGGATCAGCAGCGCCCCTGCCGGCCGGGAGATTGTCCAGAACCGGACCAGGGTGGCCAGGATCAGCACCCAGAGGATCACGATCCCCACGAGGCCTGCTACCGGCGACTGGAGGCCGAAGAAGAACCAGGACCAGGCCACGTTCGCGACCAGCTGGATGGCGAAGAGGACAACCCCCTGCCGGACGTCCGGCCTCTCCAGCCCCTTCCGCCAGACCAGGAAGAGGGCGATCCCCATCAGGATGAAGAGGGT
>Ga0315291_10005704_pt1 | contig 15561 bp, 11 predicted proteins | sample YL17G12_20_MG_FD_203070 | JGI IMG/M metagenome (GOLD analysis project Ga0315291, IMG submission 203070) | Sediment microbial communities from Yellowstone Lake, YNP, Wyoming, USA - YL17G12_20 | ecosystem: Environmental > Aquatic > Freshwater > Lake > Sediment | place: USA: Wyoming | collected...
TCATGCAACGCGGCGCGAATTCTCCTCCTCGCTGTGACAAAATGAATGTTGTTGTCAATGTTAACTGCTAAAGCAATATGCTCTGCATGGGCTGCCGCATTTGCTAACGACATGTGCAATTTATTGGAGCTATCGAAAGGCGGGATGGGCAAGGAAAGCATGACCTTGTCAAAGTGGCGGGCGCCCCACTGTCCTCTAGCTTGAAGGCCTTCGGCCAGCTTACGGGCAGTTTCACTGTTTAGTATGGCCAGCAAGTAATGCCCTTCAGACATGGTCTCGACTTCAGCCCAGTAGAGAGTGTGATCTACAAGGCTCGTTTGTTCTCTAATGAGTGCGGCGGCAGGCAGAGTACCCGCTTTACTGTATACCACTCGCAGTGCTGAGGTCGGGAGCTGTGCCGAAAGCTGACCATAATAGTTGAGCTGTTCGAGGAGAGTTCTCCTAGCACTGCCGTGTTGAGACCAAGCCTGTTCGGCCTTTCCCATCCAACCTGCCAAATGGGCATAGCCATGAGACTGTGCTTCAGCGGCGTCTATCAACTGACCTCGGCTCCTGTCCCATGGCAGGACCGATAGAATCGGAGCGAGCACCCGGAACGGCGCTATACACTCGCCGAGATACAGTGGATATAGAAAGTCGGTCTCGACATTGTCCCTGATCGACGGGACGTCTTTCCAAGGCGGCTTCTCCAGAGAAGTGCGGCGACTCTCCACCAGCGGTGTGGTTAGGTTTGAGCCAAGCATTCCCACCTCCGCCCTCTGGACGGTGAAAAGCACCCGTGGGATGATTATGGCACCCTGCCTGAAACGGTCAGCATACCCCTCTGTGACTCTTTCAACGCGCTCGGTCGGCCAGGAGCCGTCATGCCACGACAAGTGAGTGGCAGCTTCCGATCCGGACGCGTCTCTCCGTGGTAGCTGACCAGCGACGAACCGAATGCTACTCGGTAGCCTGGGACCTCCGCCATCGCCCGACCTCGCGAAGAGTACACACGAGGGCACCAGAAACAGAGGCCGTACCTCATCCGAAAACGCCCAAGCATCTATGAATTTCACGGTTACGTGTACCAACCTGGAATAGCCCCTCTGAGAGCCACCGTACAGCCCGCTCCTCAAACGTGCGAACTGGCGCCGAGTCATGGCAGCGTAAGGCATGACAAACGCGATGAGCCCGCCGTCTTCGAGGTAAAGCTCTACGCAGCGAACGAAGAAGTACGCCGAAAGATCCTGCTGTTGAGCCACCTGCCCGTGCCAAATGCCGAGCGACTGGCACTCGGTACGAAAACGCGCCTGCATGTCCGAATCCATAAATCGGTACGAAAGCCATGGAGGATTTCCAATCACCACGTCAGCTTTCTGTGTCTGCTGAGAAAGCCAGATCGGACGAACGAGATTCCGCGCCACGAAGCCCCAGATGTGGTCGCGCTCGTGACTGTGAAGTTCATGGAGGGTGTCGTAAGTCTGGACAAGCGTCTTGACCGTTTCGGAGCTCAGTTGGTAGTCTCGTTTGAGCCACGCCGCTAACCCTTCGGCTGGTGAGTCAAGTTCGCTAAGCTCCAGCATACGCCCAATTACAGCATCGAAGATTGACGGGTCGCGCGTGACCTCGAAAGGGAATTCCAGCAACTCCCGGCTTTCGGGGGTCTCGATCAACACATCGCGCTCGGCCATGAAGCCGCGAGTATTCCATTGCAGCGAATCGCCCATGTACACCGGAATGTTGATGTTGGGCGGGCGCTGCTTCAATCGCTGGGGACCCAACGCCAGCAGGAACGTGACGCGAGCTATTTGAGCAGCAACGGGATGAACGTCCACGCCGCGGATTTGACGGCAAGCCCGTTCGATTGCGTCTGAAACCGAAATACCGGCCTCCTCTGCTGATTTTAGCAATCCGCGTACAGCGTGAAAGATGAATGTGCCCGAGCCACATGCCGGGTCGAGCACTCTCTGTTCGAGTGGATTCTTGATCACATGAGCGCACATCTTTTCCGCCAGCCAGTCGGGAGTGTAGTACTCACCCAGGAAATGGCGCTGTTCTGGGTCAATCAACGACTCGTAAAGCCCTTTGAGCACGTCGGCCTTTACGTCCTCCAAGTGGAAACGGCTGGCCTGTAATGCAATATGGCGCACCAGATCTGGGCCTCTCTCTGTTGCGAGAGGCCAGTCAAAGAAGTCTGCCTCAACCAGCCCACCAATGCCTGCCTCGCTGAAACGACGTCCGGACATCAGCTCTCCAGGTTCTGCGTCGGCTACTCCCAGTAGCTTGGCCGCCATCGTCTTGGCGACAATCGTTAGATAGGTGTGCTGGAAAAACAGGACATCCTCGTTTAGAGTGGAGCCGTAAACGTGACGGATGAGCTGTTCCCACAAGTCACGCTTCAGCTTCACATCGGGACGCTGGCGTGCCTCGTCCCACAGGGTACTGAGTTCTTGTCTAGCCATGTTCCAGGCAAGGCTACTGCGGCCAAGCTCACGCTTGACAACGTCTGAACTCGGCTCCAATTCGGTACTAACCGCGACAACCGAGCTGAGCCAGGCAAGCAGCTCACGTGGGTCGTCGGGAGGTGTTGTGAACGGCTGGAAGTGTCGAAGCTTGCCCGAGCGAAGCTCGTAGGGTATGAATGTTGCTCCGTCGGTTGCTACCCCAATAAAATGGGATCCAGTTTCGGTCTCTCGTTGCGCTAGGTATCCGGGCAGTTTGGCTTCCGCATCGCGCTGTTCGCGCCTCAGATCTGACTTGAATTCGAACAGTGTCCTGCCAAGTAGGGCATCAATCCGCCCGTGTACCTCGGGCACTGGACGCTCAAAGTCCAGTTCAGTACTACTCGCACCCAGCCCATTTACCAGTAGCTCGTATACCAAGGCTCGGACTTTCTCATGCTGGGGCCGCGAAACCAGTTCGGTAACTATCTCTCGCAAACGATCTGTCAACAAAGGCATCGGTCTAACCTTTTACACTGCCTATCCGCGTACTTACTATACGATATTTTGCCACAAAGGTAAACGCATGACTAAGCCAAATACACAACCGATCATACACTGCACTTTTCTGACTAATGTGCAGTCTTATAGAAAGTGGGCGATGCCAAAGAATTTTACATTGAAAGGTCGGGATGAAATATAAACAATCCGAAGTTGAGTCACATATCACCTGAAAGTTATAATACGATATGCTTGTAGGTGAAGGCCAAGATTGGACCGAAGGTGAGAAACAAGCTTGGTGTAAGCTTGCAAGATGCTCTCATGCTGAAGTCTGCCAGAGAACTAAAGCTCGTTTCAATGTTGCTTCCGGCGCTTATATCTTGGATGTATTCAATAGTAACATTGAGCTATATCCAAGTTCCTGCGAAATGCGCGGTTCAGATACCCTCTGTAGATTTCTCCTTGAGAATCTTGCTCATTACACACGTCTTTCTGTGCTATGGTACCTCTTGCAAGCTCAAGATGTGTTACCCTCAGGCAACCTGGTAAACCCGCGTGAGTTAGGTGGTAGTGGGCTCATCTTTACCCAGGGCTCACACATTTTGCCATTAGATAAATTAGCAAAAAAATACGAGGAGGATACCGCTGCTTTCTTAAGGCAGGGGATGAGCCTTGGCGGAACATCGTGTAAGTACGGTGATGCTTCCATCAAGTTATTCCCGTTTCCGAAGATACCCGTGCTGGTGGTCCTCTGGCGGAAAGATGAGGAATTCCCGGCCAGAGTGGACTTGCTATTAGATGATACTTGCTCTAAACATCTACCGCCAGACATTATCTGGTCTACTACAATGATGTCTGCCTTGGTAATGCTGTGAAATACTTGGACCAAACAACTATTTCAGGACCCATAGTTGAAGTGTTCTCAAATATCACACAAAAACTCAGAATGTGATATTTATTTCGATTGAGAAGAAAGTTTTATCACTCTAACGACCATGTAGACATCCCCATGTTAACTCAGGTAGGGAAAAGGTGCTAATATAGTTCGCTGGAGGCCCATTAGCTATGGAAAGTTATCTCTTAGACTATAGCGAATTCATTGAAAGCGATGACTTGGAATCAGATGCCTGCGCTAGTGGAGGAATCTCGTATCCTAAGGCCACCGATATCAACACCTATTATGAATATCGAGAGTTGTATGGGTCTTGGCAGTATTATCATAAATGCAGGTTCTGTAATACAGACCTAATCGAAGTATACAGAAGCAAACATAAAGATATTGATGCCATCTATCACAGCCAAGGAAACGTTTGGATTAAAGAATGTCCGGTTTGTGGTTGGTGGCAAGCCGTTGACGAGTATCAATACACTCAAGAAAACGAAGGACGTCATTATGAGGCTTACGAATACGTTCGGCGAGGCATACTGAAGCGATATAAGGTCCAAGATGTCGACATTCCCATTTCTACTCTTAGGCATTACTTGAATAGTAAGCCCGACCTACTAAGACATATCAACCCTCGTAGTCTCGAGAGACTGGTTGCAGACGTTTTCAAGGACTTTTATAACTGCGAAGTGTTTCACCTTGGAGGCCCGAGTGACGGGGGCATCGATTTGTTGTTAGTCAATGGCAATAGACAAATAGTCGTACAAGTCAAACGCCGGAGTAAAGGCAAACCAAGTGAATCAGTTAGCCTCATAAGAGAATTCCTTGGGGCCATGTTGTTACAGGATCAATTCCGCGGAATATATGTGACTACAGCCGATTCTTTCAGTTCTGAATCTTCGAGAGCTATTTCAATAGCGATGAACAAAAGTATAATTGATTATATAGACTTGGTCGATTTCGCTAAGCTAAGAGATATTTGTTCTTTGGTGGCGTATCAAAACAGTAAGCCATGGTCAAGGTTCAAAATCGACTAGTTCTTGATTATCTGACTGCCAAAACTATTTAACTGTCACATCAGGATAATTTACTTGAACACACAACCGTTCCCACATACGCATGGAATGGCAAACATCCCATGTTCATTCAACGGCAACAAAATAGCGTTTTGTGACTCCTTAGTTTCATAGTATGTCTTGGACACCGCACAAAAACTATTGACAATTACTTAGATAGCGGTATAATAGTATCTATAAGGAATAGTAGTTTAAGACTACTATAAGGGTTGGTGGTCAAGTGTATGCGGCAGAGGGTTGCGGTAACTCCCACGATGCTCAGCCAAGCACATGTAAACATGTGAACTCGGCTCTCTTTTCCTGCCACGGCAAAATCAATCCTCCCTTTACAAACCCAAAGTCATTGCCAAGCATAGTAGTTGCCCAATAAATTGGGTAACTACGCCTGATGAATGAGGCAACTACACAAATCTGGAGGAGACGGAAATTGGTGGGTAAAACCCCTAGGACTGCACTGGTGACTGTGTTAGTCGGAGTGTGCCTGATAGTGGAGGCTTGCCCGTGCGGGAGGTAATGTAGTATGAACTAAGATTTCGGAGAAACTAAACTCCGCCCCTTTAACAACTGAATAGGGAAAAAGGAGGGAAAAGAAGATGAAGATTTTGAGAGAAAAGAAGGGTCTGTTTGCAGTCATAGTTCTATCCTTGGTGCTGGCCGGGATTCTTGTTTGGCCACTATCCGGCATAGCTCGGGCCGGTTCGCTGGCTGACTATGGGGACGCACCCGATAACAGCCCTGCCTATGACAACCCGTCCGTCACGGGCAGATTTCCATCTTTCTACAACACAACCAATACAATAGCGCCCCGCCGAGGACCTTTCGCGCAGATTGTGGATGAAGTCTGGCTCAGCACAAATGTAACTGCAACTTCGTCTACGACCACAGTAGAAGCAGATGCCCTCACAGTCGATTTAGATTTTGACGACGCGTATCCACTGTACGCTATTGACCCGATTACCGGCGATGGCATGGTTCTGGTTCGAGTTGCAGCATCTCCATCCGCTACGCGCACCCTGTGGTATCTAAATGTGGTTATGGACTTGGACCGCAACGGCATATGGCGCCGCGAACCGATCCTGGAGTGGGTCGGCTACAACATACCGGTGCAGTTGAACCCGGGTGAGGCCCGTACCGTTGAAGTTGGCCCGTTTCCGGTACTCACCTTGGGGGACGTCTGGACCCGCATAGCGGTCACGGATACGACTATCGCCCCAGAGGATTTTGGTGGTCAAGATTACTATCAGCAACCCGGCTGGGACGGCAGCGGTCCCAACGGCGGCTTCGCGATAGGCGAGATAGAAGACTGGCTGCTTGACCCGGTCTGGTTCCAAACTCCTCCTGGCGCAACTCAGCCCCCCTGGTGGCCGCCCACACCCGGACCGGGCGACCCGCCGCCGACTTGGCCGCCACCTCCGCCACCGCCTGACACCAAAGCTTACGGCGTGCGTTGCAAAGGCAGCGGCGGGGCGTTCAAGCCGGGACCGCTCGCTAGATATCCAAAGTGGCAGTACTATCATTATTGCGATTGGCAGCTCTTTGAATTAGAGATTAGGAATATAGGCAATGTCCCTGGAACGCTTACGGGTATTGGCGTACAGCCTAAAGAGGTTGCCCGCGACATAGATGGTGACCCCATATATGGGGTGACACCCGGCTTCATATTTGGTGGCGTGCCGGTAACACTCAATCCGGGTCAAACGGCGACAATCCAGGTGTGGATGCACGTGCCACCGCCTCCCGATGGCAAGCCCTATCCAACGTACCCTTGCCCGGACAACGGCTGGGGCAATATTGCCGGAAGATGGGACTTTGTCTTTTCCTGGGACTCGCCGGGAGATCCGGTTATCTGGGACATGGAACCCGTTTGGGAGCCGCCGTCACGCTGCTTCATTGCCACCGCTGCTTATGGGACGCCAATGGCAGAGGAAGTAGAGGTTCTGCGCGAGTTCAGAGATAAATACCTGCTGACCACCCCAGTGGGACAAGCTTTGGTAGATATCTATTACAAGGTCAGCCCACCAATGGCCGAGTTCATAACTGAGCATCCTAGCCTGAAGTCAATAGTGAGGGTCGGGCTGTTGCCCGCTGTGGCCATGAGCACTGTAGTCGTCAACACTACTCCCGCCGAGAAGGCGGCCATAATAGGCTTGCTGGTGCTGGTTTCCGTGGCACTGGCTGTCTGGGTGACGAGGCGGCGAGGCAGAAGGCTAGGGGATACCCGAGGTCAGATTGCCCATTAGCCTGGATTGTTACCCGAAGCGTCTGACTTTGGTGCACTGACCAAGCCCCAGGCAATCTTTCGCGGTGGCTAGGTTGTTCTACCTGTGTGTTGAAACAGGGGACATATTTCGTTCCACTGAGGTTACTGTTGACTCTGAGGAACTGTTTTGGGCCAGCTAATACAGCTGAAATTTGCTGTCTTCATCGCATGGTCTTTCTCTTTTTCTCACCCTGAAGTTTGGCTTCATAGCCAGACGAAAGGACGTTCTTCACCAGCCGTTTATATGAACCAGGGTCTCTTGTAAGACTCTTCTCGAGAATTTCCGTCATATCCATTTCCGGATTCAAGCAGCGAACTAACTCGCATCTCACCGTCTCAAGCATATCCGCCAAGCCACTCTGCTGGTCGTATGACAGCGGTGACAGGACTTTGTGTATCAGTTGCCAGCCTTCTGGAACCGCTGGGTCAATTGCCTGCCTCCCCTTATCCGTCATGGTGACAAACACCATCCTGCGGTCCTTCTTGTCCCTTGTCCTCTTGACCAGACCACCTTTGACCATACGGTCCACCAGCATACTGATACTGTTTGGGCTACGTTCCAGAATCGACGACAGGTCAGATATTCTCGAAGGACCACGCGACTTGATAGCCGCAAGCACTCCAGACTGCTCATTAGTAATCCCGTATTTACTATATACCAGGTCCAGGCAAAGATTAAGCGCATCACCTACCCGGCGCAACAAAAGCCACAACCTCAACACTGTTCTTTCCTGTTCAGAATTGACTGCCATATTTAGGTCCTCCTTACTATCTCACTGGACTATTTCTGGATTGTACCACGCGAATCAACCTTATCACAACAACGTGAACCAAACATGAAGTGGAGATGAACAGCAGAAAAAGCACACAGATGAGGCATTTATCTTGATCTCCTCAAATAACTAACAGAAACTTGTTATGTGTGATTGGCAAAATAAAAGGGCTGGACATCCTGACACGGGGACTATCCAGCCCTTTTGAGTTCTGTTAGGCCATAGCGGAGTTGGCCTAACTCTTACCGATTTTGAACATTTTCGTGCCACATACGGGACATACACCTTGAGTAGCCGGCCTGCGGTTCTTCATGATTATGCTTTTGGTGTTCTTCATTTCTCTTTTGGCACGGCACTTCATACAGTATGCTTGCATTTGAACCTCCTCTTTTTGGGACAGATAGTAGGCTATTTATTGCCACGGTGTCAATAGCCATTACAGCTAAGATACCGAAACCGAACATTTGACATGGAATGTGGCTTCAGAAGCAAAAAAACAGGGTCGAGGAGTTAACTCCTCGACCCTGTTCATTCACACCTTGTTTCAGTTAAAGCCAGGCTATATCTGACTTCTTGCCAGCTTTCGATTGACAGGGTAACCGGTTTCAACCAGAGCTAGCTTGTCCATTATCTTTGAGTAAGGCTTGTGGCGATGGCTGTCTATCGCCTTATAGCACTCCTCGCAGACCCGAATGCCTTGCGGTGTGTAGACACGTAGATTTGTCAAGCAAGGGGTATCTTGTTGGCAGAAGTCGCACTTCATCTTTTCTCCTTTCTTGCCCTTGCCCCGCACAAAAAGGGGGTATCCCACGCCACACAGGGCAGGAATACCCCTACAAAAAAAGCACAAAAAGGCGGCTACCGCCGCCTCTCTGTGCGTGGTTGTTTTTGGTCAAACGCTCTTATGCTACGGCTACTGGTTCTCTCTTACGGCTACGCTTCGGCTTTCTCGCTTTCGTTATTATTTCCTCAGCTTTGGCTATTACCTCAGCTTCGGCTGGCGCTTCAGTTACCACTGGTGCTTCGGCTTGGTCTTTGGCTTGCCTGTCCCGCTCCATCGCTTCATTTGCCTTTGGAGTCATCAAGGGCATTACGAGCACTTGATAGCCGTCATTGGCAAAGAGCATTGGAGAATAGGCATTGACGAGCTTGAAGTCCGCCATACCACCGCAAGCCTTGAGAGCTTCGGCTAAGTATCTCCCATCTACCCTCACAGAACCCTGTCCATCGGTGTCAGCAGGGATTATGGCTTCTCCCTTCTCATCAGGATTAGCCATGACTATCTTGCCTTCGCCAATGGTAAGGTCTATGGGATAGTCTCTGGGATTGTCCGACAAGGCTCTGAAGGAATACACAGCCTTGACAGCCTCGACGGTGTCAAGGTGCGCTAGGGTGTTGAACTCCGCAGGGATGAGCTTCTCATATTCAGGGAATTGCCCCTCAGCGCCACGCCATTGATAGCGTATCGCTTCGGTATCAATTATCAAGCTCATACCATCAAGAGTATCACCGCTTGCCTCAAAGCCTAGCCTTACCCTCTTTGCCTTGCGTAAGGCATTGGCTATGCCTCTTAGCTCGTCTTTGTGGATTAGCACGTCGCCCTCGCCATCGTCATAATCCAGTGTAACAGTCGCCAGTCTAAAGCCATCGCTGGCAACCAAAGACAGCTTGCCTTCCTTCGCCCTAAAGAGAACGCATTGGAGAACTGGTCTTTTCTCATCCTTAGCGGTGAAGGGAAGCACTCTGCTGATTGCCTCTGATAGCTCTAGACTTCCGAGATTTGGCTTGACGCTGTTATCTGGACATACTCTGATTTCGGCAAGGGTCATCGGCGTCTTATCGCCAATCCAAGCCGTGTCCTCAAGGTAGCTGGTAGTAGCTCCGCACACTACTTTCAGCCTTTTAGCAACAGCCTGCGCCTCGCTAGCACTGCCGTTAGCGGAAGGCACTATCTTGACGATATTGCTTCCGCTAAGAGCCTTAATGTAGCCTAGCAAGCCTTTCCGCCCCATTGTGAAGTCCATAAGCAATAGCCTTTCGGCTAATGCTCTGGACAGGGCGTTTACCAGTTTAGCCTTGTGAGCCACAAAGCCTTCGCCTGAGCGTTTGCCCACGATATTAAGTTGTTCCACTTTTTTAGAACACCCCCTTTGGCTATCTGGCGTTTGGGCAAGTTCGCCAGCTTCGCCTAGTAGTAAGCCCTCGCATAGCTGAACCTCGCTAGCCTATGCGACTGCTTCTACTATATATAAGTCCGAAATCGCCTAAAACCTTTCACCCCAATAGCCTTTGCTGCTCTTTTTTCCTAAGACGGCTCAGGTAAATCATTTCGGCATTGGTCAAGCTTTCCCCTTTAGCCTTCCGTCTTGCTATCTGTTTTAGCCTAATTGGTGCTCCGGTTAGGAAGGTCTTGGCGTCTAGCCATTCTTCCAAGTCCAGAGCTCTGTCATCGGCTATGAGCTCGCCAAGCTCGGTGACGTTCCCTTCGTTGTCTATGATAGGCTGGTTTATGCTTTCCAGAGTGATAGCTCTACGGCAATCGTAGTATGCCCAACTGGAGTAAGCCCAATTTGCTCTACACTTTGCCCGCTGTGCCTTGCTACAATGCTGGCAATCGAGTCCGTTGTGGTATGCGTAGTGCTTATACCAGTAATGGTCTTTGATATGCTCGGCAACCCGATACATCGCAGCTTTGCTGAGCGTCTTGTGCTTTGCTACTCTGGCAAGCCCTTCAATGATGTCGTGCAGTAAGTCCTCTCGCTCATCCAGTAACGCCTTGTGAGCAAACCGCAAAGCTATTTTGTGATACGTTAAATACGGCTCTGGTAGATAGTCATAGCCGTTGTTACCATTGTCGGCTTGCTCTCCCTCTACACTTCGACTAGACTGTAGTTGGCAAGGGTTTGTCGCTGTGGTAACGCAATTTGCGTTATCAGAGTCCCAGTGGCAAATACCTTGCCTTTCCTCTAATGCTTTCATCTTGCCCCCTTCTCGCTTGTATTTGCCCGAAAGGTGAGCAAGCGCTCAGGTTAGGCTTATCCGATATTCAGTTGTTAATGTGCGATTGTCCACTATTCATCATCACACAAAAGGACATTTTGTGATATTTCAAAAAGAACCTATATTTTCATAACCTTTTGGGGCACACTGTTTTTGGACAGATGAATATGAGTATGCCAGCTAGGGCAGGAAGGCTACTGACAAGCGGCCTGGGATAATGCCTGTAATGCTCTCAGACGACTTTATGAGCCAGTTTTCGTATCTGACTGCAAGATGGTTTTGTTGTGTTGAGCCTTATCCTATTGGAATGGTCTTTGCTGCCTGGCAACCGAAGCTAAAACTCACCGTCTCTTTGCTGAGACGCCGTCCATAGCTACAGCTCGTATGCGGTTCTCGGAAAGTCTTTTAGCCGAAGGACGAAACCCCCAGCGGCGCCTCAGTGAAGGTGATTGCTTTAGACTAGACTTGATGTATTGGAGTCCAACAGTATCCAACTCGCCAGCCCATCCCGGCTCAAGGAGCTTCTCCCTGTAAAGGTCCAAGAGCCATGGGTCATTTGCATACCTTTCTTCGAGCGTCATTTCATTACCCTCCCCCGTAGAGAGTAAGATTAGGATTCGACCAGGCAGCATCGTCAGCCCCCTGGCCTGCTTCTGTTAAGCGAAAATATCTGCGCGGAGGTCCGGGCGGATAGTTGTCTTGAAAAGATGACCTTTCTTCCTTGCCGGTGGGCTCTACCCAGCCCAGTCTCTGGAGAGTCGAAAAGTAGGTAACAAAAGAGTGGTACCGGCATCCCTGAGCTTTGTAGGGCATACGGCTTAGATACATTTTGGCAAGACTTTCAATGTTGTCAGGCTCGATTCGTCGCTTCTCTCGCTTAGCCCTCTTCTCCTCCATTCTCGTAGCCCTGTCAAGAGCGGTGGCTCTGAGAAGAGCCATTTTGTAATGATAGAAAATCTCTGCTTGAGGTGCACCGACATCCGGGTCTATGCTGGGTGAACCCCCGGGGCCATTTCCCGCCAAGAACTCCCTGATAAACCAGCCACAGCCAAAAGGTCGCAAGAAACCGCCTCTTGTTGGCCTTAAAGGCAATGAGTCTAACGGCTTTCCTTTTGCCATAGCTTTTCATACCAATCGCGGTGCTCAACTCCGCTCACTTTTCGATACCTTGCTGTCGTGTTGAAGCTGGCGTGGCCCAGATGCTCCTGCAGGAGCCTGAGACCGTCGCCGGAATCATTGAGCTTAACTGCGTGCACAGCAAAGGCATCCCTTAGCCTGTGAGGGCTTATGCCCCTCCTCTTTCCCGTTTCCGGATTCACCAGTGGGAGTAGTCCTGCCTTTTCAGCGCAGTCTCGCACTATCTGCCACGCCCTATGTCTGTTGATGTCGAAAATCAGCTTCTTGCCATCTCGAAGAACCGGGCCGCCGCGCTCGATGTATTCTCTGAGCATGCCCAGAGTGTCGCCATCTACCGGCAGCACTCTCTGTCGATGGCGTTCCTGCTGCTCAGCCTGGGCCATCCCGACCTTGCTTCCGCATTTGGGACAGAATGTATGACTTCTGCTCAGCCTCTGTCCGCACCCGGTGCACAACAGCTTTAGGCAAGCCTTGAGGTGTTTTACGGTTACAGTGCCCTTTCTAAAGTCCATGTCCTCAACCTTCAAAGCTAGAGCTTCAGAGATGCGACATCCCAAATGAAACAACAGCTTGATCAGAAGGCGATCCCTGAGATTGGTAGTCTCATTCTCAAGCAGGCTTATTTCGCTTGGTTCAAGATATGTCTTCACAGGTCGTCCCTCGACGTTGGCGGATCATCTGTTTTCCGACAAGATGTCTTGTCCTCGCCGCCTCTACGGTTTCCAAGCTCACGGGCAATTATCCTCGCCAACAGCCGCAATGCTGTCGAAGTTGTTTGATATCTTGCACTTCCCGCAGGGTCACTCCAGCCGTCTTTACGTTCTTGGGCATCCATGTTACACTAAATAACAAACATCAGTGATTACTTTTCTACTTGTAGCACATATAATAAACAACTGCAATGCATAATTTAGCACTTGACAACACTAACTGTATGTGATACCATAGGCACATAGTGCAAAAATCAGAGGCAAAAGGAGTTCAATTATGGCGAAAAGAATTAAAAAACCGCCGGTAAAACTCGAACAGCGGCGTGAATGGCTGAGACGTAGTGAAATGGGTGAGTCAGTACCGAAAATAGCTGACAGCGACGATTTTGACGTCCGTACGGTAAGGAAGCATATCGAACTTGCTAAACAGGAGAGGGAGGTAAAAGAAGCGAGAGCCGCGGTGCTGCGCAATGCTTTGGAACGCCACTATGATGACCTGCGCAAATTTGCCGAAACGCTGAATTCCATGATATTGGGGGCGGGCAATATTCCATCATCGCCGGATGATGATCTTATGGAAGCTGCGTTGCGACAACATTTACCACGCTCGCCCATATGGAGCTACATGTCAAAACGCCAAAACCTGCAGCAAAGAGCCGATGAAGAACAACAGAAGTTGGAAATAGTGATCGACAAATCGGTGAAAGCAGACCGGAGGCTGACCCCTTTGATCAATGACGGCCTGGATGGGATTGTACCCGGCATCGTCGCTGTTCTCGTCGCTGAGGCAAAGCAGTGGGCCCATGGGAACACAGGGCATAGTCTCAAAGATAGCCTGGTCACGGAATCGGCGGGAGAAGGACTTGTGAATCCTCGCTTTGGCTTCTCACACATGGGCATAATGGACGTGGAGCATTCCGAAAGATGTGTAAAAATAGTGCACGATGTTTTGGAAGATCTGGAATCCCGCCTGAGAGATTGGGAAGACTATCGTAACCTGGAGAAAACGATTGCTGAAATTGGGCGCCTGGATCGTAAGCTCCGAGAAGAACTGGCAATAGTAAGGCTCAGGCGAATAGTACCGGGACGTTGCAAGTACTGCCCCTTGTGATAATGTTAGATTGATTAGAGGAGGAGCACAATGAAAGTAGCTCTATATGCCAGGGTCTCATCGGAGAAACAGGACGTAGACCTGTCTATTTCGGCGCAGCTCAAATCTCTCAGGGAGTATGCGGCCAGAAACGGACATGAGGTTATAAAGGAGTATGTCGATGAATCGGAGAGCGGTAAGACAACAGCACGGCCAGCCTTCCGGGAGATGATCTCAGCCGCCCGTCGGTCTCCAAAGCCGTTCGGTCTTATTCTGGTCTGGAAGTATTCACGCTTTGCCCGCAGTCGGGAAGATTCAATTGTATTCAAAACGATGCTCCGAAAGAACGGAGTCCGAGTAGTCTCTATAAGTGAGCCTGCGGAGGATACCCCCACAGGAAAGCTGTTTGAGGCCATAATTGAAAGCCTGGATGAATTTTACTCGGCCAATCTCGGAGAAGAAGTAATCAGGGGGATGAGGGAAAGTGCCTCCCGCGGCTTCTATATTTCATCTCGGGCTCCTTTTGGTTATCGCAAGGTCAAGGTTAACGATGGTGGTAAAGAGCGTCCCAAGCTTGAACTTGAGCTAAATCAGGCGCACATAGTGACTCGCATCTTTAGTCTGCTACTTGAAGGTAAGGGCCTGATGGAAATTGCAAAACAGCTAAATAAAGAGGGGATCACCGGGCCCAAGGGCAAAGGCTGGATAAAAACCACAATCCATAAGATGCTCAGCAACGAGGCTTACACCGGTACCCTAGTATGGGGTCGTAACAGTGTACATGACCTTTCGCCTATTAGAGTGGATAATGCCTGGCCGGCTATTATTGACCGAGTTGCCTTCGACCGAGCTCGGAGTCTGCTTAAGGACAGGGCTCCTGTCAACCTTCATCCGAAGCGGGTGGCAAGTCGTTACTTGTTAAGTGGACTAGTCCGCTGCGGACATTGTGGCAAGAATTTGGTTGGCCACGACGCTAAGAGCGGACGATTCACCTATTACGTGTGCGGGACCTTGCTGAAGAAGGGAACTGACTCATGTCAAACACGTTATCTTAACAGTCAGCAGTTTGAGAATCTGGTTATAGATAAGATAAAAGAGCATGTCTTAACTACTGATAATCTCACCAGGTTAGTGCATATGGTAAACGAGGAAATGGACAGCCTGGCGATAGAATACCGCCAACGCTTAGACGATGTTATCGATGAAATTGCCGACGTAGACCGCCGATTGGAGAGGCTATACGATGCTCTCGAAACTGGGAGGATACAACTCGCTGACCTGGCACCACGGATTCAGCAACTCAGGCAAAGGCGAGAGCAGTTGCAGGCAGCAAGATCGCAACTGGAACAGGAACTCTCCGCTAGGCGTGTGGACCTGGCAGATGAGGAAACCGTCGCTCATTGTGTGTCCGACCTGCGTAATTTGCTAAGCGAGAGTTCCCTTGCCGAGAGAAAATCCTTTGTCAGGAGCTTTGTCAAGGAAGTTAAGGTAACAGGAGATAACGTACTGTTAACCTACACGATACCAATGCTACCTAAGGGGTTAACTGAAGAGATGCTGCCGGTTCTGTCTATTGTACACGATGGTGGGGAAGGGGGGACTCGAACCCCCACGCCTTTTAAAGCACATGATCCTAAGTCATGCTCGTCTGCCAATTCCGACACTTCCCCGATACGAAACCACCCAATACAATAGCATTTTACGGGAC
>Ga0315291_10005705_pt1 | contig 15559 bp, 19 predicted proteins | sample YL17G12_20_MG_FD_203070 | JGI IMG/M metagenome (GOLD analysis project Ga0315291, IMG submission 203070) | Sediment microbial communities from Yellowstone Lake, YNP, Wyoming, USA - YL17G12_20 | ecosystem: Environmental > Aquatic > Freshwater > Lake > Sediment | place: USA: Wyoming | collected...
CTTGGGCGGATAAAACCGTCCAGACTCTCATTTCTCCCTTTCTCATCAAGCCTTTATTAAATTAAGCCCTCACCAGGATACTTCAATGCTGCAGGAAAGACCATCCCTTACTCCTTCGGGATTAAGCCTCTTTTCTGAGAGCAAGCTTACCGCCACAATGCGAAAGAATAAGTTAAATAAATGTATTGCGATAGACTATTCCTAGTTGTTAGCTAAGAGGAGGATGGTGATTGATGAGCGACAAGTTAGCGGCGTGGGATATCAGGGAATCCGACTTCCCTGTGGCGGGCACGGCAATGGATCAGCTCAAGTTCATACTGAGATACGGCGTCCTGGCCCCATCAGGCCCCAACACCCAGCCCTGGAAGCTTGCCCTCCGAGATGGTGAAGTCTCTATATTCACCGACCTCTCAAGGTCTCTTCCCAGCGTAGATCCCACTAACAGGACCCTTTTCATCAGCCATGGATGTCTCCTGGCCAACATCCTCATTGCCGCGGAGCATTTCGGCTTTGGATACGACCTAAAATGCCTGCCTGATGGCCTCTCAGGGGATAGGACCGCCGCGGTTAAGTTCTCCAGGAAGGCTGCTTTTCCCAGGTTCCCTGACCTATTTACAGAGATTACCAGACGCCATACCAACAGAAAGAGATACGAGGACAGGCCTATTGAGGAAGATAAGATTCAAGAAATGAAGAATTGCATTAAAGGGGAGGATTTCAAGCTGGATATCATGACAAGCGAACAAGGCAAGTCCCAGATGGCAGATATTCTGGCCAGGGCTCATAAGATCCAGCTGGGAAATAAGGCTTTCCGAAAAGATCTGGCCTCCTGGATAAGGCCGAACACCTCCGATGCCAAGGACGGCCTGCCGGGCTACTCCTTTGGCTATTCGGATTTCGAGTCTTTCTTCGGCTCTTTCATCTTTGGTACCTTTGATATGTCTTCTTCCCGGGCCAGGATTGAGACCTCCTACATGAAAGGCTCGCCCGCAGTGGGCGTATTGTCTACCGATATTGAAGACAAATTGACCTGGATCAAGGCCGGGATCCTATTCGAGACCCTCTTTCTGACCGCCACCAGGCTGGATGTCAGGTTCGATCTCTTCAGCCAGCCCGTTGCTATCCCAGAGCTGAGGCAGGAGATGGCACAGATATTGAAGGTTAAATATCCCCAGATACTTATTCGCATGGGATTTGCGGAGCCAGCTATGCATACACCCAGAAGGCCTCTCGAGGAGGTGCTGATCTCCTGAATCTATTTATTTTTTGAATAATAAATTGTTATTTAATTAAATATGAAAATTGATCTTTGCTTGAGCATTGGAATTAAGCGAGCCGGTCCGAGCGGAAAGACAAAGGGAGGAGGAGATGGAAAATAAAGGCAAAGGTGATATCCAAAAGGCAATTTTGAGCATAATCGCTTGCCAGGGCGCAGGTATACTGGGCTCAATCTTCACCCGCAGCTCTGTGTCCACCTGGTATCCCACTCTCATAAAGCCCTGGTATACGCCGCCAGGCTGGGTTATTGCGGCAGTCTGGCTTCTGCTCTTCACTCTCATGGGATTGTCTTTGTTTCTGGTGTGGCGTGCGGGCCTGGGCCAAAAAGAGGTGAAGACGGCCGTCTATATCTTTGCCGCTCAGCTCGGAGCTAACATCCTGTGGTCCGCGGCATTCTTCGGCATGCAATCTCCCTCAGCAGCATTCGTGGTGATAGTTCTTCTCTGGTTTCTGATACTGCTGACCATCATCAATTTCCGGCCTATTTCAAGAAAGGCCTCCCTACTGCTAGTGCCTTACATAATCTGGGTTAGCTTTGCAGCTTATTTGAATTACAGCATCTTAAGATTGAATCCATGAGGAAATAAAGTGGTTCCAATAGATGCTGAACTGGATAGCAGCTTCCGTGATACATGCCACACCACGCTTGAGCACATCATAGCGGGCGAACCGAGTGGGAAAAAAGATGGCAGGAACGGCGCTACCCTTGTCTTCGAGGCCACTCTCTGGTCAGCAGCCGACAAGCTCCGCAACAATATGGACGCTGCCGAGGATAAGCATATCTGTCGAGCCTGGCATGACAGCGAGCTGGGAGGAGGCCAGGGCTAAGCACAGGTGGCAGTTCTCCCGATAAGAACTCAGATGCTGCAAAAAGCGCATGGTTTTATAGTTTTGAGACCTATACAGATCGGGTGAAATAGATATGCTGAAGCTTATGAAAAAGATTATAAAAATAAAATTACTTGTGATCGGTTTGCTGGGTTTTCTATGGTTAGCGAAAAAGTACCATGATCGCTATCACAAATAGACAACCATTCAGCCAAAACCAGAAAATAGCAGCGATTTGGAGAAATGAGTCTGCCGGCTCATTTGGACCTAGAAGACCGAATAATTCGCCCGCCTCCCTCTTGAATGCTATATTAATCTGTGGCAATGAAGTTGCGGAATCGCTTGATTATATCTTCAACTTCAATAGCATTCATGCCGCCCGTCATCTAGGCCCAAACAGCTGGATTTGTTGCTACGATTCTCTCTTGAGCTCTCTCAGTTCCTCTTCCACTCCCTCGAGCTCGCTCTTCAGAGACTCTCTGTACTCTTCGAGCATCTCTACTTTTTCTTTCCTGCTCAGGAATCTCCGTCCTCCACAGCCACAGCAGCACATACCCTGAGCCATGCCTCGGTGATGAGCCTCATGGCCGATACGTCCGACGTGGTGCCCGTGCATTTCTTCTCCGCAACACATTTTATTTCACCTCGTCTCTTCCAACAGATCGATTACTATTCTAGTTGTCTTCAATCTCCATACCTTCTCAGGCGTGCCGCCTTTTACTTCCCTATAAGATGCCAATTCTATGATTCCGGCACGCTTGAGGGCAGAAAGATGATAGTATAGGCCGGCGAAAGTAATTCCCGCTTCGCCCAGCCCAATCTCTTCGTAGATCTCCTTTGTGCTCTTCTCTCCCGAGCCTATGGCGTCAATGATCTCCCATCTCGTAGGGCAGTGCAATGCCTGGATGTACTTTTGAATGTTCCTCAATCGCTCCGGCAGATCTGGTCCTTGGCACATTAGTGTAATCCTCGAATATTATTGTATTTTACTTGAATACTGCAGGATATCTTTATAATACTTTTGGTTGGAGCGTCAAAATGAGGGGCTACCCCCCTCCCATGCGACCTGGAGCGGGAGCTATAGGCGCCGGGGCGACACAAGAAGAAGCATAACCGTAAAAAGTTGTAAGCTTCTAGCGCCCGAGGACAACCCCCCGGCGGCAGCGAGTGGGAAAAAGGATGGCGTAATGGATTCAAAGGTTCACGTCCAAGAGCCTCAGATCATCAGAAATCTGCCTGGTGCCAGGCTGGTGGCCAGCATCACCATGTTGATCTCCTGGTGCTCAATCCATGTGCTGCTTTGTCTATTCCCCTCATCCATCCAGAACTGCTCGATCTCTTCCCTTAGCGGCACATACTCCTTGAGCTTAACAATTTGTCCCTGCAGTGTGCTTCTCCGGCTGAACAAGCTTCGGTTCTCCTCTAAGCATTTGGCCAGGTTTTCGACCGCCGAGAGCCCGATAGACAGCCCTAGCTCGCGGAATGCCAGCCGAAACCTGGCGGGATGCTCGAGGGTTCTGCTTTTCGCAAAAGCCTCCATTCCGACTAGAGCCGAATCCACGACGGTTTCCAGAAGGTTCAAGCTCTTGATCCACCCTAGCATCATCAGCTGTGCAATTCTCGAGGCATCGAAGAGCAGGCCGCCAATGCCCAGGGGATCATCTGTGGCCAGAAAAAGGCCCTGGCAGATCTCGGCCATGTCGGCAATCTCGGATTTGAGGTCCGAGAGCAACGATTCTCCGAAATCCCTGGTCGCTGCCTCCTGAAGCTCACAGTAGGTGACAAAGCCATCCAGTGGATCGTGCTGGCCCATCGATGCCACCAGGGGATAGGTTAGATCGATGCTCATCTTCCAATACATCCGCTTCCCGCCGCCGAAAGCTGGCGTGTAAGTGAACCCGGCATGCGCAGCTTGTGCCAGCTCTAATCCCCATCTGATGTAGGCCGGATCTCCGGCCACCTGCCCTGCACAGTTGAGGGCATGCATCCACTTGGTCAGGTAATGGTAGTACTGTCCGTCCTGGTGCCATTCCAGACGCCCATCTGGCGGCTCGTAGGCTTTCCGCTCGTTCAGCTGCTTTCCTATCCGCAGGCCCCTTATGGTCGGGTGCTGCTCGCCCTCCTGCTCAGCGAGGCCGCTGATCCAGCCGCATCTCGGGTCGTCATCACGGTGCCGGCCGAGGATGTGATGTACCTGGTCGACCAGGAGCAGGGCCAACTCCTTATAGGCCTCGTCCTTGCACAGGCAGAAGAGCTCGAGGTAGTTGCACACAGCGAAGGCATCCGTCCATAGATAGCGCCGGGGATGGGGATCTGCGGCTCCCAGTCCTGTCAGACGGGCAAAGTCCAGCATGATATCCCGAACAATAGCACCTCGGTCGTCTTTCCAAGTCATTCTTCACCCCTTGCTAGCATTGTCAGCCAGAAATATCTAGTTTTGGCTTTGAGGAGACACCATAGAGGAGACTCTTAACTAAAGAAAAGGCAACAGCCTTCTAGAATCATTGCAGGCTGCAACAGTCATGGGAATCATACTGCAAGGCCGGCAGCGGTATTCTTCCGTCCTTTTTGCTCACAGAGCCGTCTTCCATTCAAGAAAAAGAGATCCGGATCAGCACCGGATCGTGATCGCTTGCCTGATCTGCCAGGCCCGAGTTGACATGAACGATGTCTGCATCTCTGATGGCAGCTTCCAGGCTCTTGCTGATCAAAATATGATCGAAGGCCTCAGAATTTCCTTCGAAGTTGATGGTATAAAGGTCATTGGGCGGCAGCCTGTCGAGGACATTATACAGCAAATCGCCCTCAAGCAGCACGAGTGTCCTTGAGAAGGGAAGATCGTTGAGATCTCCGAGAACCACTACATTGGCATCCGGTTCTGTCTTCAGAATTTCGCTTACAAAGTCGCGTACTACCAAGGCCTGAGAGTGACGCTGCACTTCGGATCTTGCGCTTGGCGGCTGGTTGTTGCCGGAGAGGGGATCGTCACCCATCTTGGAGCTGAAATGGTTGGCGATCACAAATATCTTATGGCCTCTGAACATAAACTCGGCAGCTAACGGTTTCCGGCTGTTCTCAAAGGAAAGGTTCATGGGATCTATGCGGCCTGGATTGAAGGAGAGATGAGCTCCGTCCGTTCTGCTTATCATATCTACAGGCGTGGCGGCATCTCCTCCTTTGATTGCCGGAAAGCTCAATCCCCTATCGGTCCGGTAAAGGAACCCTATGCGGATGTTTGCGCTTCCATTCGCCGGCCCCCCATCCACTCCTCTCCGGGGATCGATGTCGAAGAACTGATATTCCGGGCCGCCGGCGCCTGCAATGCTATTTTTCAGAGCCTCAAAGGTCCAGTCGGCATCGACGACGGCATCTTCTCTCTCGCCATTGTTATCCTGTATCTCCTGGAGAGCCAGGATGTCAGGAGACTGGAGGTTATTCACAACTTGCGTTGCCAGACGGGCGAGCTTGCCGCTCCCTGGGAACAGGTTCTCCACGTTGAAGGTGGCAATCGTCAGCTCATCCGGCTGCGATGGCCTTGCGACCTCTCTAGCATAAGGACGGCGCACGACCCTTGGGGCACCGCTGGTTTCGATCCTGTAGCTGGCATCTCTATAGGTCAGGATGCCGACAATGGGCCCTTGCAGCAAATCGCCAACATTTGCGTCTGGACTCCTCGATCCAAAGCTGATCAAGATTCGCTCCGGATTGAGATCTCCTTCGCGGACCACGATCCCGCCCCGGTTGCTCATGATGGAAGCTCCCGTGCCGTTGTCACCCACCACGACCAGTGAATTAGAGGCCTTGATCCGCCCCACTATCGCCGGATCGTCGACCTGAACCAGCATCCCTTCGAGGCTCTCATAGAAGTCAAGCCCATCTGATTGGGGCTCAAAGAGGCTGTAGCTCTGATTATTGATTCTTCCAGCGGCATCATCTTCGATGATCCTGTCGGGAGGCATCCGGCCTCTGATTCCGATGATTGTGGGAGCAATTTTCGCGGCCATGCCGCAACAAGCCGCCGGATTTTCATCTGCTGCGATCTCAGTTGTGCTCAGATCGTCCTCAGCGTACCAGTACTCCTGGACGATCCCATCAACCAGCACAAAGTCGCCCTCTCTCACCATTGGGATGCTTCCGGTGAAGACGAATATGCCTTCGCTGGTGCTGGAACTATCATCAGGCTCCGGGTCCTGCATGAAAAAGCCGTTCCCGCGCAGGGAGGTCACAATGCCCGGAACATCTTTGACCCTATGGCAGATCAGTGGAGATTGGTGCGAGGCTCCTTGAATATCGCTGATCCGGGCCCCCTGAATCTCATTCTCGATCTCAGCACATTTGGCAGCCTCTGCTCCGGTGCAGACCTGGGCAATAGCCAGCGACAGAATTATTCCCAGCACAATTGCCAGCAATAGCTGCCTTTCCAGCATCCTCCCTGACATGCTTTTCATTTGAGCCTTTATTCTATTTCAGGTAGTCTACCGATAATGGGTTGTTGAACTTGAAAACCGCAGCGAAAGACCCTGTCCGCCTAGATGACATTTGAGGAAAGCCAATCGACTGCGATAAGCTCATCGCCAATGATGCGATCCGCAAAGCATCGTTCAACTCAAGAAGGTAGACTGCCTGATCTGCAGGAAAAGGGTTTGGCTTGCCGGGTATGCTCGCCTCATATTGAGGCAGCCTGTCTTCTCTCTTGATTAACCTGCCATATGCTTTCAACTGCCATATGCCTTCACCAGCTTTGCAAAAATAGTCCCCTTTGGGAGGGACTAAATTTGCAGATCTCAGACTAAATTTGCAAGATGGACTTTACATGCAAAGCCATAGAGAGCGGAAAATTGATTATTGAGAGAAAATGATTGGTAGACTTCTTAGTGACTAATATCAGCTAAAAACCACCACGCTCTATTTTTAGAATCACGCGTCTCGCTCTCTTAAGAACATCAGTCACTGTTTTATCCATTTTTTCTAAATCGCTCACGTAATTTTCATAATCTACTTTTCTCCTATCATGACGCATGCTATTAAGGTCTTTTCCTATTATTTTCCGCGTTTCATCTAAATCGTCCACTTTGCTTTCTTCCAATTCGCCTTTGAAATATTGAACTAAATATTTGTGATGGTCTTTCATCTCAGGAGGAAAATTATTATGATCATTGTCAAGCATATAATTCCTAGCGTTGCAAAAGGCCGCATAATAAGCCCTGCTAATGGCTGCCCGAAGTTTGGCCTCCTCTTCTTTGTTATTGGCCAAATCTTCTGCCAATTCCAAAAAATGTTTCCAACAAAATGCTACTGGTATTCGAGCTTCACACATATATCAACATAAGGATCTCTTGAATCCTTATCCCATGGGATATCTTCGACTTTGTCCAAGCGCTCAATTGCTTCGTCGACTGGAAGAGACGTTGATACAGAAATCACTATATCTTTTTCGTTTGAAAGCGGTGAATCTGAGACCGCCTCTAAAGTTATATCCTCCGAAGGAAATTCTTTTCTTATCTTTGTATATATAGAAAATACCACCCTTATCAGAGTCTTGTTTTTGCTTAGGAACGACTCAACGTGATCAGGGTCTCGAATCATGTATAGGGCTTTGATCCTATCAATTTCTGAATGGTACTGATGACCAGTTGGATGTGCCACTCTCACTTTAATTCCCGTTCCTGTCGATTTATCTCGTTGAAGATAAACATCTCCTTCGGATGGGGCTGATGGATATCCAAGTCGAATCCGATTATCTAATGGAGTCCACCCCACGTTTTTTAAGGAGATCATTTCACCCTTTGTGTTCGCGGGGACACTTTGCCTTATGAAGTCATTTCCCAGAGCGGCCAGCATCATTTGTGCTCGCCCCGTTTAGCTCTTTCTGCAATGACTGCTTCACATTCTTTTATCTTTGTATTAAGCAATTCAACGAGATCTTTCGCAAACTGAACATTAAGGACAATTCCAAATTTAACGTCCCTCGTGAAGATTCCCGTATCTTTGAAAGGGGACAACGCGGCTGTCCCATCTTCAGCAATTGCAGCTTCCTGCTCAATAGGTCACTCTCTGGACTCAAGATGGAAATCACATACGATCTCGCCGCGAGGTGTTAAGCTGCTAATTGCGCCATTGATGAACTCTAATTTGTAATCGTCTGACTTTTTTGAGATGAATCTAATTTGAGGCGTTTCACAAGTCTCGGCGGGGTTATCCATATGCTCTCCTTCTTCGCGTGTCACAACTTATAGGGCGATTCCCTATATTAGACTTTAGGTGCAAGTCTCCTACTTTAGGTGCAGAACGGAGTTTAGGTGCAAAGCTGCCTTCACCATAAGATTGATATAGATAACAATTGTTAAAGCGTCTTCACAATTGCGACTGGGAGCATTGGTATCAGAATCAAAAGAATCTGAGGTGTAATGCTAAAATGGCTGAAAATGAGAGCGCATTGCTCATGATGGGCTGCCCTGAGGTACCCGTTCAGATGAGCATAGTGCTGTATCTATCCAACAAGCTGGCTAAGTCGGGCCATGATGTGACCGTTGCAGGCACCGATGCAGCCCTCAAGCTCCTGAAGATCTCCGATCCCGAAGAGCACTATGTTACAAGAACCATCGACATAGACCGGTGTATTGCAGATATAGTGGAGAAGAAGATCGACTTCGATCATTGCTTTGCCTTCATGCACAGCGATGCCGGCGTGACCTATGCAGCTACAGTCAGCGCCATATCCCATGCCAAGATGCATGCAGTTATCTTTGGAAAAAATGCAGAGGAGCTAGCCGATACAGTGGATTTCCCGAGCGAGAAGATCGTGGCCAAGGCCGTCCACAATCCGATGCCCCTTAAAAATAAGATCGACAGGGTGGTTTCATGAGCTGCGTCGAGCAGATGAAGTACAAGCTATACCTGGAACGCACATCCTTCAGAGAAGCCCGGGAGTACATCGAGAAAACATCGGACGAGGTCTACTACGTGGACCCGGGCTACAAGATCTTCAAGGATTACTATATCATCGGAGTTCCTCCCATAGCCATGGGCGTAAAGGGGAAGGAGCTGGTCTTCACCTATGTTAAACCCTGCCACGGCACCTTCGTCATGGCCATCGAATCTGAGGAGGAGATCGAGAGGCTCAGGGCCAGGGAGATGGAGAAGGTGAAGGCGACGCTAACGAAGGGTGGTCGGAGCCAGGCTGCGGCAGCGGCGCCGGCCAGCTTTCAAGATCTGTGGAAAAGGTAAGAAAGGGAAGTTTAAGAAGATCAATGGCTTAACCACTTTCCTTTCCCGAAAGCCGGTCCAGGAAAAGGGCAAATTGACAGGCTTTCCAGAAGGAGATCTATGTCAAGCCGTCTTACTCGAATTCACACCTTTCAGAGCTGCCGGCCGTCTCCACCTCTCGCACCCTTCGGCAGATCTGGCAGATCTTCTCCACAGGATTGTCGACTCTCTTCTCCAGCAGATCGTCAGCCAATTCGGATATGGAGCATCTGATATCATCAGCAAACTTGATGCTGTAGCCCCTCTTCTTGGAGACATATTGAGAAACGGCAGGCGGCGTAATCCCCAGGAGCTCTGAGATCTCCTTCTGAGGTGTGCCGCGTTTGACAAGCTCCTCTGCAATTGCTGCTCTTATGCCTGGCAATAGGTCCCAGACTACTATCTCGCATGGGGATTTCATCTTTACCTGATCCTAAACAGCAGTTCCTTTGGCCGATTGAATCACAATTGTTATGTGGGGATCTAAGTATATAAGTCTTCTCGAGGGTTCAAGTGCCTTCTATCGCATCCGAGAACTTCCGGCGTTATTCATAGTAATAAAATTCATAATAATATTCGTCGAGCCATACCAACAAGATTTTTATACCATAACAATTGTTAATAGAGCATCCGCTTACCGCCCGGGCGATGCGAGAGGCGCAAGTCTCGCTCTTGACAGAATTAGATTGGCGACCTCTGGATGAGATTGGAAACCTTTGGAGATGATTTGAAAAATGATGAGCGTTAGAGACCTCGATAGATACGACCGGCAGATAAGGCTCTTCGGCGCTACAGGCCAGGAGAAGCTCAAGAGAGCCAAGGTCTTCATCGCAGGCGCTGGAGGCCTGGGCTCCCCCATCTCCATCTACCTGGCTGCAGCAGGCATCGGGAAGATAGTCCTGGTGGATAAAGATGTGGTGGAGCTGAGCAACCTCAACCGCCAGATCCTCCACTGGGAGAGGGACGTGGGCTCCAGGAAAGCCCTATCCGCTCTGGAGAAGCTACAGAAGATGAACTCTGACATCATTGTGGAGGCTGCTACTGAGATCCTGGACGAGGAGAACGTCTTCGGTCTGGTCGGAGATGCGGACCTGATCATCGATGCCATGGATAACTTTTCTTCCAGATACCTGCTGAATAAGGCTGCTCTGGACAGGAAGATACCTTTCATTCACGGCGCTATCCACGGATTTCATGGGCAGGCCACGACAGTCCTTCCGGGAAGGACGGCATGCTTGAGGTGCATCTTCCCGGAGGCTCCGCCTCCAGAGACTTTCCCGGTTGTGGGCGTCACTCCCGGCATCATCGGCCTCATCCAGGCCACAGAAGCGATAAAGTACATTACGGGATTGGGCGACCTTCTGGCAGGAAAGCTCCTGATCTGGGACGGCATCAGGCCAACTCTCGAGACCATCGACGTAGAGAGGGATCCAGGATGCAAGGATTGCGGGAGCCCTGGATAGATGTATCTCCTCAGGTACTCGGAGATAGCCCTCAAATCTCCTCCTGTGCGCAGGCGCTGGGAGGACGTCCTTGTGGCCAACCTCCAGAAGGCCCTGCCAGGATGCAGAGTTAGAAAAGGCTGGGGCAGGATATGGCTGGATGGACATGTGGATCATGAGAGGCTGAAGAGGATCTTTGGAATCGTCTCCTTCTCCGAATGTGAGTTCTGTTCCCTGCAGGATCTCGACTCATTTCTTCTGGACTACTGCGCCAGAACCGGCCTTGATCAGGCCAAAACATTCGCTTTGAGGCTGCGCAGGGTGGGAATGCATCCCTTCAGCTCGCAGGAGAAGACTGTAGAGCTGGCCGACGAGATCCTGGAGAGGTATCCCGGCCTAAGAGTGGATCTGAAAGATCCTGAGGCCACAGTCTATGTGGAGATAAGGGATAAGGACTGCTACCTCTATCGGGACGTGGCACAGGGCGCGGGGGGTCTGCCTTTGGGAGTGGAAGGCAAGCTGGTTGCTCTTTTTTCCGGAGGCATAGATTCTCCAGTGGCCGCCTGGATGATGATGAAGCGAGGCTGCAAGATAGTTCCTCTTTACGTGGACCTTGATTCCTTCTCCAGCGAGAGCGCCCTGAAAAGGGCCGGGGCAGTAGTCAATGCCCTGCGGGCCTACCAGCCTGATCTGAGGCTAAGGGTTGTCAGAGACGATTATTTGAAGAAAGCCAAGGATGTCATGAGGAGGGAAGGCCTGGAGAACTACACATGCCTCATCTGCAAGCGCAGGATGTACTGCCTGGCCGAGGCCTTGGCCAAAGAAGTAGGCGCCAAGGGAATTGTCACCGGAGAGTCCCTCGGGCAGGTAGCTTCCCAGACCTTAGACAATCTGTTCGTGCTGGACAGTGCTGCCTCAATGCCTATCTACAGGCCCCTCATCGGCTTCGATAAGGTGGAATCGGAGAAGCTTGCCAGAAGGATTGGGACATTTCAAGCATCTATCGCGTCTGTAGAAGGATGCAGGGCTGTGCCTCAAAAGCCGGCGACAAAAGCCAGACTGGATAGAGTCCTGAAGATCGAGGACGACCTGAAGTCCCTTATTTAACCATTAGATGCCCAGAGATTTGCCCTTGATAGGAGGATGTCGATATCGAATGGTCAAGTCTCTCATTGAGTCCGGCCTTTCTCCGCATGCATGCTCTGCTGCTGCATAAGCTGGTGAAACGGCGATTCAACTGCCGAGCAGGCGAATTTCGGGCTGAAAGCCGCTTTTCGGTCATCAGACTATCATCGGGGAGCTCAATGAGGCAAAGATTGGCAACAGGCACCTGTTCAAGAATCCGGTTGTCTTTAGCCTTCCAAGATCGCCGTTAATGCGGCCTTCAGAGAAGGATCTTCTCTATTTTCTCACTTAAAAGTCTGGCCATATCTTTTTGGGACTCAAGGCTGCGACGATAGGAGAGGAGACCAGAGCTGGTGTGATTGCAGGTGCTACAGATAACCGATCCCAATTTCCTCCATCACCGTTTTTTTCCCGTCAGTCCAAGAGGAGATCGCAGATCAGGAGATCTGGCTCAATTCTGGTCGCCACTATTGGCAGCAATTTGTAAATATATTAATTTACCAATGTCTCCATATTCGCCAAAGCACGGCCCTCACCGCCGCTCCCTGCGAAAGCTATAAATACTTACGGGCAGCAAAATAACAATTGTTAATGACGAGGTGGATCGTCAAAGGAAGAGCGATGTTCAAGGAAGAACTTGTAGCAAGAGTTAAGGAGGCTGTCAGGCCGAAAGAAGGAGCGTGCGGCATTTGCCATGCGGTGGCGGAGGAGATATGCCGGCTGGGCGGAAAGGTTGTTGCCTACGAGAGGCCTGGAGGAATCCTGGGAAGGATCCTGGATGTCCAGGGAAATGTTCTCGGCGAGGGATTCGGAGTGGTCTGGTCGCCAGCCATCCTCGCAGCCGAGCTGGATGCGGATCTAATCCCTCCTGAGATAGCTGATGCCCTGAAGAGAGAGGGAACCAACACAAAGGAGGACATAGAGCTCGTTGCGGGCCTCTATGGCTACGGCCGGGTCATAACCCCGGCTGCGATTGGTCTGATGACCATCAAGAACCTGGGCGGGCGAACTCTCATAAGGAGAGAGGGGCTTGGAGTTATCGCCACTTTTCGCGACAAGAACGACGAGGTCATCAACGTCTCGCCACCTGCTTACTGTCCTACCTGCGCCGTGACCATTGGCGCGGCCAGGACGCCTTTCCTGGCGAAGAGCATCAAGGACGCCCTCAATGATGCAGTCAACACCGGGCGGAAAAAATACGACCTTGGGATCGAGAACCGCTATGAGGTCAAGGGGGGACATGTGAAGGTCACCCTGGCGGAACGCGATAAGATCCTGGCCAGGGGCATTCGCGGCTGCTGCATGGCCTACGGCACTGCCAAGGCGGAGATTGTAGCCGGTCTGGTTCCCAGGGCGAGCGCGGAGCTCTTCAGAGCCTACTGCGACCTCTGCCCCTTCAAGCACTGCTGGATGGAGAAGTCCATGGGAGCGACAGGCAACGTCATCTTGCACAGGCTGAGCGAGATCGGCACAGAGATCGAGATCACTGCCGAAGGGGGAATAGTGGCCCGCATTGCAGGCCCGGATGGCGAGACTATCCAGGGACGCGGCACCCTCTGCTCCCTCAGCGCCCTAACCAATATGCTTCTCAGGGGAGATGCGCAGAAGATATTGAGGCCATCGGGCACAAAGAGATGGGAGAGCGAATGAGAAGTTTCATCTCAGCCTAATGAGCAGGTGGATTCCCATGAGAAAGCTGAACCAGAAAGATATCGAGATTCTGAAGAAGCTGGCACCTGAGGCAGAGAAGAGCACTCAGATCGAGTACCGCTCGATCCTGCCTCCCGTCTCCATGCATTATGCCGCAGATGAGGAGGATTTCGAGTCCCGGCTGAAAAAGCTGAGCACTCAGGACTTGGCATATCTGGCAGATCTCATACTCGATGGATCAGAATGCCTGCTCTGCATCTCGCCAGAATACGCCCGCCCCTTCCTGCAAGCCCTGGAGAGGCATATCTCAGAGGAGACGGCAGAACGCATCCGCGAGCTTTACAGGTCCTCCACCGGATACGAAGCGTGAAGAATCGATTTGAACTGCATGCTCTTCTCCGATATCTCGATGATCGAGAAGCTTGGGATGATTCTGGCGAATAAGGCTTCCAGCCGGGCGCTTCCGGCTGCCCCCTAATTCTTCAGAGCAGCAGGATTCACAACATTCTGGGGCCTGCCCTCAAGGAACCTCTCCACATTCTGCACGGAAATGTATGTACACTCGTCTAGAGATTCCTCGGAGAGAAAAGCTATATGAGGAGTCAGCAAGACATTGGGCATCTCCAAGAGCGGGCTGTCCATGGGCAAGGGCTCCGTTTCAAAGACGTCCAGCCCTGCCCCAGCGATCCTTCTCTTTCGCAGGGCCTCTATTAGCGCAGCTTCATCCACCACCCTGCCCCGGGCAGTGTTGATCAGTATGGCGGTAGGCTTCATTTTGGCTAGCCTCCGCGCCCCTATCATGTGCTCGGTCTCTGGGGCAAGGGGCACGTGCAGCGTCACGATATCGCTCTCTGCAAGCAGGGTATCCAGATCCACGAACTTCACCCCCAGAGCTTTCGCCCTCTCGGGGCTGGGGTGAGCCGTAACCGATAGCACGTTCATGTTGAACCCGCGAGCTATCTGTATGACCCTTTTTCCTATATTTCCAGTTCCGAGAACGCCTATGGTCTTGCCCATGAGCTGATTGCCGACATAGCGCTTCCATTCAAATTTGCCCTTTCGCAGGTTCATATCTGCGAGGTGGACCCTTCTGAGCAGATCCAATGCCAGGGCAAAGACGAACTCCGCCACAGAATCGAAGGCATAGTTTGGCACATTGGACACTACCACGGCTCGCTCTGTAGCCGCCTCTAAGTCTACATTATCGTGGCCCGTTTGCCAAAGGGATATCATCCTAAGCCTGAGTGCAGATCGAAACGCTTCGGCGTTAAACCCAAATCTTCCAACAATCACTATCTCTGCATCCTTTACCCTTTCGGAGAACTCCTGGGGCGACATAGGCACGCTGTCGTAAACTTCCAGCTCGCCCAGGGACTCCAGGCGGCCTTTATATTCATCAGGGAGGAATATCGGGTCTGCCACGACGATCTTCATAAGTCTCCCCAAAACTCCAGGTATTTCTTTGGATCCTTTTCAAACTTTTTCTTGCAGGAAAGGCTGCAGAAACAATAGATCTTGCCACCGTGCTCAGACTTAAAGGTGGCCGATTTCTCATCGCATTCCATCCTGCAAACAGGATCTATGATCCTCATAATATCACCTTCACGGCAAGGCTGATCTTCAAAGCTCAGGCCTCTACATATTTCTCGGGGTTCAGGTCGAACCTCTTCTTGCACGACTCGCAGCAGAAGTAGTAGGTGCTTCCCTTGTACTCGCTCTTGAAAGCCGCCCACTTATCCTCGATCTCCATCTTACAGGCAGGATCGATGACCTTCATATCATCACCTGATCTAATTTGGCTTTCAAGATGGTTATAACTATCTTCAGCCAGTCCGATGAGAGAATCGGCTCGAGGGTAGCGACCTCTTCTGGAGCACCCTTCCTGAAGTGAATCTCGGATTTCGGCTGAGCTGCTCATCATAGCAGTAGCCGGCGCTATGATCATCAGTGCCGCAATGGTTTCTAAGGCATTATTCTTGGACAGCTGACTC
>Ga0315291_10005708_pt1 | contig 15554 bp, 19 predicted proteins | sample YL17G12_20_MG_FD_203070 | JGI IMG/M metagenome (GOLD analysis project Ga0315291, IMG submission 203070) | Sediment microbial communities from Yellowstone Lake, YNP, Wyoming, USA - YL17G12_20 | ecosystem: Environmental > Aquatic > Freshwater > Lake > Sediment | place: USA: Wyoming | collected...
CCGCCCTACAGCCTCAGTGTACGAGCCGGTGGCCCCCGATGTCGTTCAGGTCGGTTACGCCTGGTCCTTGATGGGGGATCCTCACCAACAGATGCTGATCGGTCAGGTTGGCGACGAAGAACAGCACTCCCTTGCGGGTTCCCATGATCGGCTCGACAAGGTCGCTGTCCGCCTTGAGCTTGAAGAAGATCGGCAGGACCGACGGGCGGAACATGCCCATCATCACCGGCCCCTCTTCCTCTCCCCCGTAGCTTCGCCAGTGGTAGACGAAGGTGTCATCCGGACGGAAGACGCCATCCCACCCGTATATCACCATGAGGCTGAGCTCGTGGGTATCGGCCGATTCCGGGCCCAACGCGATGTCGTGGATCTGGTTGGCGAGCTGGAGGCCCTGGTTCGTTCCGACGAACTCATGTCGGAACCCCGAGCCAACCGCCCCCGAGAACTCCTCGGGCAGATCGCGGAACTCGTAGTAGCAGCCGCGGTCAGAGAAGACAACCCTGACCAGGTCGTTGACGTACTCGGAGCCAGGCCCGACCTGTTCCTTGATGTAGTCAATCATGACCTGAGATCCCGGTCGGCCGGAAGGCTGTGCCGGAACTTGCTCCTGCCCTACTGGTAGCTCGCGCTCTTTCCAGTTCATGGTCAGTTCCTCTCCGGGAACCCCTGTGAGCCAACTGTATGGTACCCATCTTGTCCGGCAAGCTACCCCCAGGCTTTGTTGCCGGTGGACATATACCACGATTCCTGTGCCACCCGGAGACAATCTGCGCACGGGCTGTATCGGTGCGACCCTCTGCTGCGGGACCTGCGTGCCCGTCCGGTGTCCAAGACATCGAAATGGCTCAACGGCCCGCTGCGGTGCGTTTACCGGGCGCGGAAGCGGAGCTTCCGCAGCGCGTGGAGCGTGGCCTGGGTCGGTTGCGGGAGCTTTGCTCCCGCCCGCGGTATGGTATACTGAGGTGGGAAACGGGGAGGGCGATGGCAGCGCGATTCGCTCTGGCTATAGCCGCCGTTCTGTTTTGTCTCGGCCCGGCCGTCGGGGCCGAGCAGACCCCGACGCCTACCGCGCAAACCGAGCAGGCCGCGTCACCCGCGCAGCCGGAGCTGACCCCTGAGGAGAAACGCGACGCGGACATCGGCAAGTCGGCGGCCGAGGAGCTGGAGAAAGAGTTCAAGGTCGCCGCCGACAGCCCGGAGCTTCCCCGCATCACGGCAATCGTTGAGGCAATCCGCCCGGTCACCCAGAAGCCGGGGCAGACCTACCAGATCAAGGTCCTGGAGGACAAGGCTCTGAATGCCCTGTCGTTGCCAGGCGGCTATCTCTACTTCACCCAGGGGCTTATCCGGGCGGTGGAATCCGACGATGAGCTGGCCGCTGTCGCCGCGCACGAGATGGCCCACATCTGCCTCTCTCATTCGCGCAGGTTGATGAGCAGGGACGAGCGGTATCAGATGATTCTCGGGTCCGTCCTGCTTGCCTCCATCCTGAGCAATTCCGAGGCCCTCAATCCGGGAGCCGTCGCCAGCGTGGGATCGCTTGTCGCCCAGGATGCGCTCAACCACTACGGCCGCGAAGCCGAGCAGGAGGCCGACCACCAGGCCGTGCTCTACCTGACGGCGAGCAAGAAATACAACCCGGTAGCCATGCTCACCGTGGTCGAGGGGCTGGCGCGGATCGAGAACAGTGAGGGGAATCCCGAGCTGGGCATCCAGAAGACACACCCATATGGCAAGGAGCGGGTCGAGGCGGTCAGCCGCGAGCTCGAGGGGCTTGGCATCCCGCTCGAGCGCCGGCGCGTCACCCATTCGCTGGTGGCCGACGCCTCGGCTGTGAACAACAATGACAGCGAGATCGGTGAGCTTCGCCTCAACGGGCGGGTGGTCTTCCAGCCGGCGGTTGCGCTTGACGGCGCGTCGCCAGTGGCGCGGGCGCAGCAGAGCGCCGATCTGCTGAACAAGCTGCTGCTGGCGAACCTCCAGTTGCTGGAGGTCACGACGGCAGATGACGGCGACGCAGTTGATCTGGTGGCGCGGGGGCAGGTGTTCGCCACCATCACCCCGGAGGACGCGGCCTTCCACCAGAACGAGGTTGAGGCTCTGGCGGAGAAGGCGATGGCGACGATCCGCCTTGGGTTCAGCGAGGAACGGGTGCGCCGCGCGTACTGAAGGCCGGGTAGCGCAGGCTTTAGCCTGCCCACCACAGGCTGAAGCCTGTGTTACCCACGGTCCGGTAGCGCCGGCGGCGGGCTGGCATAGACCAGCCCTCACCCTACAGGACTGCGATCTCCGCCCCGAGCGAGCGAAGCTTCCCCTCGAACTCCTCGTAGCCCCGCGCCACATACTGCCGGCCGGACACGATGCTCTCGCCTTCCGCGCTCAAGGCGGCGGCTACCAGCGCCGCCCCGTCTCTGATGTTGTGCCCTTCGACCACGGCCCCGCGCAGACGCTCCACCCCGTGGATGACGGCGTGGCGGGAGTCAGGCAGCTCGATCCTCGCTCCCATCTTCACCAGCTCGTGCGCGCACTGGAGGCGCCGGTCGAACACCGTCTCCTCGATGGTGCTGCGGCCCTCGGCGGTCGCCAGCACCGCCGCCACGATTGGCTGAAGGTCGGTCGAGAATGCCGGAAACGGATCGGTCACAATCTCCACGCCCCGGGGCCGACGCGGGCAGGCCGCCAGCAGCCCACCGCCCTGAGGCGTCAGTTCGACACCTGCCTCCTGCAGTTTGCCTGTCGTCTCCCCCAGCTCGGCCAGCGTGATCTCCTCAACCATCACCTCGCCCCGGGTCGACGCGGCCGCGCAGATGAAGGTGCCGGCCTCCAGCCGGTCGGAGTTGACGCGGTGTTCGACTCCGCGCAGGCCGGCGACCCCCTGGACTGTCAGCCTCGGCCGCCCGATGCCCTCGATGCGCGCGCCGGCCGCGCTCAGGAAGCTGCAGAAGCAGATGACGTCGGGCTCGTACGACGCGTTCTCGATGATCGTTTCGCCCTCGGCAAGCGAAGCAGCCATCAGCGCGGTGAAGGTGGCGCCCGGATTCCGGTGGCGCGGATCAAGGGTGATGAATGACGCGCGCAGGCCGGCGGCGCGCAGCGAAACGCCACGGTCGGTGACAGTAGACTGCGCGCCCAGCGCTTCGATCACGGACACGATGTGCGTGACCGGCCGGCTCCCGAGGTCGCAGCCCCCGGGCATCGCCATCTCCGCTCGGCCAAGTCGAAGCAGCAGGGGCGCGAGCAGGTAGTGGGAGGCCCGCATCCTGGAGACCAGATCGTCGGGAGCGCGGTAGGCGGCGATCCCGCGGTTGGTGATACGAACGCCGCTGTCCAGCTCCTCCACGGTCAGCCCCAGTGAGCGCAGAAGCGAGAGCATGGTCTGTACGTCGGCGATATGGGGAACGTTGCGCAGAACTGTCACGCCGTCGAGCAAGAGGGTCGCGGCGAGCGTCGGAAGGGAGCCGTTCTTGCTGCCGGCCGGCCGCACCGTGCCCTCGAGCGGCTTGGCACCGACGATGCGCCAGGCGTCCTCTGTCATCACTGCTAACCTGCCCTGCGCGGAGTTGGAGCTTCCGCGCTCGAGATTCAAGGTTCCATATTCGAGATTGGAGAGTGCCCGCGACTCTCGAATCTCGACTTTCGACTCTCGGCTATCGGCCTCCGCTCTTCCGGACGGCTGCCAACCGCGCCAGCGCGCGCCGAAGCCCTGCCTCCGCCCGCGCTGTGTCAATGTCGCGAGCGCCCGAGTGCAGCCTGCCGCGGGCCCGCTCCTCTGCTGCGCGCGCCCGCTCGACATCTATCTCGCCCGCGGCCTCGGCGGCATCGGCGAGCACAGCTACCTCTCCCCGCCGCACCTCCAAGAAGCCGGCGGAAACCGAGTAGTACCGGCGCTCGCCGTCAACTTCAACTACGGTGAGGACCCCAGGGCCGAGCTCCGCGACCATCGGCGCGTGGCCGGCCAGCACACCCAGATAGCCCTCGATCCCCCGGGCGATGAGCCCCTGGACCTCCCCCTCGAACAAGGCGTGATCGGGCGCCATCACCGTCAGGGCAAAGGGCCGTGGCATCTCACTGCTCCTTCGCCAACTCGTCTGCCCTGGCGACGGCCTCGTCTATCCCGCCCACCATGTAGAAGGCTTGCTCCGGTAGATCGTCGTGCTTCCCCTCGACCATCTCCTTGAACCCGCGAATGGTCTCTCGAAGCTGGACGTACTTGCCGGGCCGGGTGGTGAACGCCTCGGCCACGAAGAACGGCTGCGAAAGGAAGCGCTCGATCCGCCGCGCCCGCGCCACCGTCACCCTATCCTCCGGTGACAGCTCCTCTATCCCCAGAATAGCGATGATGTCTTGCAGATCCTTGTAGCGTTGCAGGATCTCCTGGACCTGGCGCGCGACTTGGTAGTGCTCCTCACCGACCACGGCGGGGTCGAGGATCCGGGAGGTCGAGGCAAGTGGGTCCACCGCGGGGTAGATGCCGCGCTCCACGATGCGGCGGTCGAGCACCGTCGTCGCGTCGAGGTGGGCCATGGCTGCCGCCGGCGCCGGGTCGGTGATGTCGTCGGCCGGCACGTAGATCGCCTGAAGCGAGGTGATGGCGCCGCGTTTGGTGGAGGTGATCCGCTCCTGCAGCTCGGCCATCTCCGCCCCGAGCGTCGGCTGGTAGCCAACCGCAGATGGCATGCGCCCGAGGAGGGCCGAGACCTCCGATCCGGCCTGGATGAAGCGGAAGATGTTGTCTATGAAGAGCAGCACGTCCTGGCCCTGCACGTCCCGGAAGTATTCGGCCAGGGTCAGCGCGGAAAGCCCAACTCGCAGCCGGGCGCCAGGTGGCTCGTTCATCTGTCCGAAGACGAGTGTCGCCCGCTGGATGACGCCGGACTCCTTCATGCTCAGCCAGAGGTCGTTGCCCTCGCGGGTCCGCTCGCCGATTCCGCCGAAGACCGACGTACCGCCGTGCTGCGTGGCCATGTTGTGGATCAGCTCGGTCAGAAGGACGGTCTTGCCCACCCCCGCGCCCCCGAACAGCCCGACCTTCCCGCCCCGCGGGTACGGTGCGAGCAGATCAACGACCTTGAACCCGGTCTCGAATACCTCTGTCCCGACCTCCTGGTCCTCGAAGCTTGGCGCGGGACGGTGGATGGGGAAGAAGTCCTCCGCCTCCACCGGGCCCAACTCGTCAATGGGCTCGCCCAGCAGGTTGAACAGCCGCCCGAGCACGCCCGGCCCCACAGGGATCTTTATCGGCCCGCCTGTGCTCTGGGCCGGAGTGTCGCGCACGAGCCCCTCGGTGGGGGCGAGCGCGATGGTGCGCACGGTCTCATTGCCCAGGTGCAGCGCCACCTCCAGGACCAGTCGTCTGGTCTCGGATCCATGGCCGATGCTGATCTCGATCGCCTCCTGGATCTCAGGGAGCTGCTCCGGAGGGAACCGAATGTCCACGACCGGGCCTATCACTTGGACGACCTTTCCTTCTGCCATTCGGACCTCGGGCGGGTTTACAGTTTACCGTTGACAGTTTACACGACGGCGGCTCTCGGCGAGACGGTACAGCAGCTTGCCGACCTCGTCCAGCTCCGAGCTCAGAGCATCAAGCCCCGCCGCCGGATAGCCCAGGTCGCGCGTCAGGATCAGGTAGTAGCGAAGCTCTTCCAGCGACGCCTGGGCGGTATTGTAGAAGTTGAGTTGGTCTCTGGCCGTTCGCCTCTTCGCGCCCTCTGCGATGTTGGCGGCGACCGAGACCGCGGCTCTGCGCATCTGCGAGACGAGTCCAAACCGCTCCTCTGACGGGAATGCCGCGGTAGCTCTGTAGACTGCCAATACCAGCGCGTGCGCTTTGCGCCATACCTCCAGATCCTCAAACCGCCGTGTCTGACTGCCTCGCCCGCTGCTGTTGTGGTCCATCATCGAGCTGAACCGCTGGCCCTATGACACCCGGCTCCGTAAACTGTAAACGGTAAACTGTAAACCCGATCCATGCCCGCTCACGCTGTCGACCCGGCCGCGCTGACGATCTCGATCAGCTCCTTTGTGATGGCCGCCTGCCGGGCCTTGTTGTAGTCAAGGGTGAGGCGCTGGATCATCTCCTCCGCGTTGTCGCTCGCCGCGGTCATCGCCGCCACCCGGGCGGCGTGCTCGCTCGCGGCCGCTTCGAGCACGGCTCCAAGGATCGCATGTTGGAGGTAGCGGCGCATGAGGCCAGGCAGCATGGCGACTGGCGCCGGCTCGAAGATGATGTCGGCCGGGGCCGTCGGGAACGGCAGCACGGGCAACACCGCCTCCGCTCGCACCTGCCCTCGCGTGCCGCCAAGGAACTGCGTGTACACCACCACCAGCCGGTCTATCTCGCCATCGAGGTAGCGCCGACCGACCCGGTCGGCGAGTGCATAGACCGCCGCCACCTCCGGCTCGCCGCCCAGCGGCGCGAGCTGGTCTACGAGCTGATACCCGTGTTGCCGAAGGTGTATCAATCCCTTCCTCCCCACCGGGATGGTGACTGTCTCACTGGGAGGGCCGACCGCGAGCGCAGCCCGCGCCACAGCCGCGTTGTAGCCACCGCACAGTCCCCGGTCGCTTGCCACCAGAAGGAGGCCCGTCTTCGCAACCGGACGTGGCTGCAAGAAGGGGTGCGCCTGGGTCACGGCGGCGAGGTAGCTCACCAGCTCCGTCAGCTTCCGATGGTAGGGCCTTGCGCGGGCAAGCCTTTGTTCGGCGCGGCGCAGACGGATGGATGACACCGTCTTCATCGCCCGACAGATCTGCTCGATGTTGCGGACGGTCCGGATCTTGCTCCTGATATCGCGGGTGGATCTCACGCGGATTCGCCCTTCTCGCTCGGCTGCGCCGGCTGAGCCTGGAACAGGCGGCGGAAGTCTTCCAGCGCCTCCTTCAGCTCCCGCTCCACCTCCTCGGTCAGCTCTCCTGTCTCCTGGATCCGGCGCAGCACATTCGGATGTCGCTCGCGGATGAACGCGATCGCCTGTTGGCCGAAGTGGGCAACGTGCTGCGCCTCGACGTCGTCGGCGTACCCGTGAGTGCCCACGTAGATCGCCGCAACTTGCTCGGAGAATGGCATGGGCTGGTACTGCTGCTGAACGAGGAGCTGCATCATCCGCTCCCCGCGGGCGAGCTGCGCCCGGGTGGCGCGGTCCAGCTCTGAGGCGAACTGGGAGAACGCCTGCAGCTCCCGGTAGTAGGCGAGATCCAGCCGCAGCATGCCGGCAACCTGCTTCATCGCCGGCCGCTGGGCCGCGCCGCCCACTCGCGAGACCGATATGCCTACGTTCATCGCGGGCCGGAATCCCGAGAAGAACAGATCGCTTTCCAGGTAGATCTGGCCATCGGTGATCGAGATCATGTTGGTCGGGATGTAGGCCGAGTAATCTCCCTCCTGGGTCTCGATTATTGGCAGGGCAGTGAGCGAACCGCCGCCCTTCTCATCACTGAGCTTGGCCGCCCGCTCCAGCAAATGGGCGTGCAGATAGAAGATGTCGCCCGGATAGGCCTCCCGGCCGGGGGGCCGGCGCAGGAGAAGGGATATCTGGCGATAGGCCTGGGCGTGCTTGGTGAGGTCGTCGTAGATGACGAGGGCGTGCTTGCCGGAGTCGCGGAAGTACTCGCCCATGGAGCAGCCGGCGTAGGGGGCGATGTACTGGAGCGCGGCGGGTTCGTCGGCGGAGGCGCAGACGATGGTGGTGTAGTCCATGGCGCCGTGCTGCTCGAGCACGTGGGCAACGCGGGCGACGGTGGAGAGCTTCTGCCCCACGGCGACGTAGACGCAGAGGCAGTTCTGGCCCTTCTGGTTGATGATGGCGTCGACGGCGATGGCGGTCTTGCCGGTCTGGCGGTCTCCGATGATCAGCTCGCGCTGGCCCCGCCCGATCGGGGTCATGGCATCCACGACCTTGAGGCCGGTCTGAAGGGGCTCTTTCACCGGCTGGCGTTCGACCACGTTTGGCGCTCGCGTCTCCACCGGCCGGTACTCCTTCACTGGGGCCGGACCGCGGCCGTCGAGCGGATCGCCCAGCGCGTTCACCACCCGCCCCAGCAGCGCCTCACCCACCGGCACCTGCATGATCCGGCCGGTGGTCTTGACGACATCTCCCTCCTTGATCTCCGTGCCGGCACCTAGCAGGATGCACCCGACATTGTCCTCCTCAAGGTTGTGGGCGAGGCCGTAGAGCCCGCCTGGGAACTCCAGCATTTCGCCCATCATCGCGCTCTGGAGCCCGTAGACGCGCGCCACTCCATCCCCTACCTGGAGCACTCGCCCCACGCCGGTCATCTCGACTTCGGCGCCGAACTTCTCTATCTGCTGCCGGATGACGGCGCTGACTTCGTCGGGACTTATCCTCACGGTCGGTTATCCTCGCGCTCCCATCAGCTCTTCGCGCATCCGGGCCAGCCTGCCGGCGGCGCTGCCATCAATCAGGCGGTCGCCGACCCGCAATCTCACTCCGGCAAGCACACTCGGATCGACCCGCTCCTCCAGTCGCACTCGCTGGCCAGTGAGTCGTGCCAGCGCGGCGACGAGACGTTGGCGCTGCTGCCCGGTGAGGGGCACCACGGTCTCCGCCTCAGCCACGACAACTCCCTCGGCCCGGTCAGCAAGCGCGTCGAAGGCCTGTGACACCGCCTGGACTGCTTCCCCGCGCTGATGGTTGACCAGGACCTCGAGCAGCCCAAGCAGTTCCCGCGAGAACCGCCCTCCCAGCGCGGCATCCAAGGCCGCGGCCTTCCTGTCCGCCGACACGTCCGGTCGCTCCAGCAGACTTCGCAGTTCCTGCGACCCCCTCACTAGCTCCGCCATGTCGGCAAGCTCGCGCCGCAGCGCCGCGACCGCGCGGCGCTCCTGGGCCAGACCGAAAAGCGCCTCTGCATACCTGGCGGCGACCCGGGGCGCGCTCATCTCTGCTCCAGCGAGGCGACGAAGTCGTCTATCGCCTGGCGATGCTTCGACTCGTCCAGCGAGGTCAAGACTGCCTGCCGGGCGGCGAGCAAGGCCAGCTCCACGACATCGCGGCGAAGCTGGAGCATCGCCTCCTCGCGCTCCAGCTCCACGCTGTCCCGGGCGCGCTGCCGGATCTGCTGGGCCTCGTCCCTTGCCTCGGCCAGTATCCGCTCGCGCGCCTCCTCCCCTTCCCGCACCGCCTGCCTCACCTGCTGTCTGCCCTCCTCCCGCGCGCTCGCCAGTATCCGGTCTCGTTCCTGGCCGATCACGGCCAGCTGCCCCTTCGCTCGCTCGCCCGCCTCCAGCCCCTCGGCGATCTCCTTCTCCCGCCGGGCCATGATCTCGAGCAACGGCCGGAAGAGGTACTTGCGCAGCACCAGGAAGAGGATGACGAACGCGACGATCTGGAGGCCCAGGACCGCCGGGTCAATGCTGAGCAGGTTTCCGCCTTCGTTCATGGCCGTGTCAGGTTCCCGGCCGCTCGCGCGGCCACTATCCGCCGCCGGTGATGCGCTGAAGCACTTCCTGGGCGGCGGGCAGCTTAAGCCAGAGCACGAAGCTGATCACCAGCGCATAGATGGTCAGCGATTCGATGAAGGCCAACCCCAGGATCATCAGCCGGAACAACTGGTCACCGGCCTCGGGCTGTCGCGCGGTGCCCTCGAGCGCCGCCGAGATCGCCCGCGCCTGCCCAAGGCTGCCTGCCAGCGCGGCGATCGCGACCGTGAACCCGGTCGCTAGTGCCAGTCCGAACAGGTACAGCATTCGCGTCTCCTTTCCACGATCCCGGCCGGCCTCCGGCCGGCCGCTTGTCACATCTACTGCGCTGGGCGTTGGTGCTCAACTTCCCGATGCTGAACCACCCCGGCCAGGTAGACCGTTGTCAGCATGGTGAAGATAGCCGCCTGCACCAGCGAAACCAGCAACCCCAGCGCCATGTTCGGCAGCTGAATGGGGATCGGAATCCAATGCCGCGCCAGCCCAACGACGAGCCCGATCAGGATTAGCATTACCGTCTCTTCAGCCATCAGGTTCCCGAACAGACGAAGGGCCAGCGTCAGCGGGCGGACCAGTTCGCCGACAAGGTGCACGATGAATACCAGGGGGGCCAGCATGACATATGGGAACTGAAGGGGAACGCCCTCAATGAAATGCTTGAGGTACCCGATCCCTCGCTCCCTGAAACCGTAGAACTGGACCACCAGGAAGACGGTCAGCGCCAGGGCCGCGGTGATGTTGAGATTCGAGGTCGGGGCCATGAACCCGGGGAGAAGGCCCATCAGGTTCATGAAGGCGATATAGAGGAACAGTGTCCCGATGAATGGGACGAAGTCAACTCCGCGCGGGCCCATGATGCCAACCACGGTGGAGCGGATGAGCCCCACCACCATCTCGAATGCCGTCTGCATTCGGCCGGGTACCAGCGACAGCCGCCGCGTCGCGGTGATCGAGATGGCGGCCAGCAGCACCGTCGCGACCAGCGACCAGGCAAGAGCTACCACGCCCGGGTGGTGAGCCAGCGGGACGCCGCTGACCCTTAGCGACGCGACCCAGTTCAGCCAGGTCTGCGGCTCCGGGGCGCCGCCCTCCTGCGCCAGCGCGGGAGAGACGGCGAATGCGACCAGGGCGCCAGCGGCGAACAGCTTGAGACTAGGCGCTCGCATTCGCTGACCTCCCTGCCAGCCGGCCGGCAGGCTGGTCGGCCCCACCGCTTGCCCCCCGCGGCCACGACCGCAGCGCGAGCGCCGTCGCCACTGCCGGCACCACCGCGGCGCCCACGCAGACCCAGACAGGAGACGCCATCCCGCGTGTCAGGCAATACCACAGAGCCGTCCCCACCAGCGGCCACTTGGCCAGCCAGAGGAACCACAGGTAGATACGCGCTGACCGGCGCCGTTGCCGTGGGCGGCCCCACTGCGAGGCCAGCGACAGGTGCAACGCCAGGGAAACAAGCGTGATCCCACCACCTAGCGCGATGCCTCCTGCGGCCGCCGCACCGGCTGGCAGCGCCGCGACGATCGCCGCGAGCCAGACTGCCAACGACCACCACGCCACCGCCCTCACCGACCGCCTACTCAGTTGCGCCCCGCGCTCCGTTCCGGTCACCTAACGAGATGCTCCGTTGTTCTTCCCCCCGAACTCCGCCAGCGCCCTGACGACCTGGTAGAAACCGGCCGCGGTGCCGGCCAGCGTTCCCGCCAGCATGAGCCACGGGCTGGTCGCCCAGCGCCTGTCGAGATAGTATCCAAGGAGAGCTCCGAGCAGAATGGTCAAGCCAAACTGGAAGCCCAGGCCACCAATGGCTCCCAAGGTCTGCATCGGCCCCTGGCGCCAACCTGCCATTGCTAGTGTCCTCCCACAAGAAACTGACGAGGCTGGGTGGCATCGCGTGGGGAAACTAACCGCTCCTCTGGCCTCGGTATGATACTAACCGGCCACAGGCGTTGTCAAGCGCAGTGCTCACCTGCATTGGTCTGTCGGCGCTCGTGCTTCGTAGCGAACGAGCTTCGCTACTTCGTAGAGTAGCAGAGGAGGCGCTCGCTGGAGGGCGACCAGTTGACTTTTGCCGATTCCCGGTCTAGGCTGAGGCAGCGGGCGGTATAGGAAGCGGCAGGGGTAGCTCATGGCCGAGCGCGAAGTGCTGTTGAAGGTGGAGGCGGTTGCCCTGGACTGGAAGGGAAACCCAATCGTGGTGCTGCGCGAGCAGGACGGACACCGGGCGGTATTCATCTGGGTGGGGCTCTCCGAAGCGACCGCGATCAGCATGCAGATGGAAGGGCAGCAGCCCGCCCGGCCGATGACCCACGATCTGATCGTCTCGATCCTGGGGGAGCTGGGGGTCACGCTGGAGCGTATCATCATTACTGATATGCAGCAGAACACCTATTTCGCCGCCCTCCTCCTGCGAGGCGGCGACCAGACCGCACAGATAGACTGCCGCCCAAGCGACGCGGTCGCCATCGCCATGCGCACGAAGTCCCCTATCTACATCGGCGACGATCTTCTAGATCGCCTCGAACAGCAGCGCAAGGAGAGCGAGGTAGAGCTCTCCCCCGGCTCAACCATCGTCGAGCCAGGGGAGCCGACCGTGCATTAGGCCGCGGTCGAGGCAGGATCCATGGTCCTGCCCTACTGGCCAACGACCGGCGCGCATGCAGAGGCATGCGCGCCCTACAGCTTGCACTCACATGGCGTTCCACCGCACTTCGGACACCCTTCGCTGTACTTGCCGACGGCGTCTTCTAGCTCGATTCCGCAGATGCTCGCCGTTGTGCTGAGCCAGGCGAGGCAGTCGGCGAACTCCTCGCGCAGGCGGCCCGGATCATCTGTGCGGATGGCGCGGGCGAGCTCGCCCACTTCCTCGATGAACCAGCGGAACGTCCCATCGAGCCCGCGGGCGCTGTCCTTCTCCAAGTAGATCGCCTCGATCTGACGCTGGAAGTCGCGGATGGTAATAGTTGCCTCCAAGTTGGCAGCGGCGCACGCCGGCGCGCCCAGCGCTGTTTGACCACGTTCCTACCGGCCGTCTATAATACCCCATGAAGGCTGGGCACACCAGAAGATGGATGTGAGGGAGGCCGGCGCAACCGATATCAGTGGGCTTGTCGCCCGCGCCAAAGCGGGCGATCGCACTGCGTTCGATGGACTAGTCGAGGCCTACGCGCCGCGCATCTACAACATCGCTCTCCGCATCACGGGCTCCCGCGACGAGGCCCAGGACTGCGTCCAGGACGCGTTCGTCCGTGCCTTCTCGGCGCTGCGCCGCTTCCGTGGAGAGGCAGCCTTTTCGACCTGGCTCTACCGCGTTGCAGTCAATGTTGCCAATGACGCATGCCGGCGGCTGAAGTCACAGCCGATGCTCGCATCGGAGCTGGCAGGGCCAGGCTCCGATGACCCGGTGCCCGATCTTGGCGGCATGAGCCACGGTCGCCACGGCGCCGACGGCCCTGACGAGCAGCTTGCCCGTGCCCAGAGACGCGACCTCGTGCTGACAGCCATCCGTTCGCTCCCCGAGCATCACCGCGCGGTGATCGTGCTCTGCGATCTCCAAGGCCTCTCGTACCAGGAGGTGGCGGAGGTCATGGGCACGCGAGTCGGGACGGTCAAATCGCGCCTCAGCCGCGCTCGCCTCGCCCTCAAGGAGCGCCTGGAGCCGCACTTGGAACTTCTTCGGACCTGAGTCCGTCTAACTCAGGAGTGAGTTTGGCGATGTCTGGTCTGCCATACGAGTGTGAGAACGCAAGAGAGCAGTTGCCCGAGTACGCAGACGGCGCTCTGGTCGGGCGCGAGCTGGCGCGGGTGGAGCAACACGTCGGCTCGTGCGAACGGTGTCAGAAGGAGGTCGCCGATCTGCGAGCCGTGATAGGCGCGATCCGCGCGGTGTCGCCGGATCCAGTGCCCGATACCCTCCTGCCGCGCGTGCGACTGGCGGTGCGGGAGCGGGTGTCTCCGCCCGGCGCGCGTTGGCTCTGGCCACGGCTCGCTATCCCGCTGGCCGTTCTCACCGGTTTGATCGCAGTGAGCTTCGCGCTCCGCGCGCCGAAGCGAAGCCTGGGGCTTGCGCCCGGCGCCGAAGTCGCCATGGCTCCTGCCAGGCCGCAGGCGACGCTCGCCCCGCAGGCGACGCTCGCCCCGCAGTTGGCAGGCAAGGCCGACGAAGCCCGGCGCGCCGGGGGAGGCGCCGGAGGGTTCGGCGCGGGGGCGATCGCGCCCGAGGCCGAAGACGCCCAGTCTCTGCTGTCACCGGCTGACCGCCACGAGGTGGCCCAGGCCCCGGGCGCCCCGCTCGGTAGGCAGCCGATGGAGCTAGCCGAGAGGCCGCAGGAGCCGGCCCGCTCCGCCGCGAAGTTCGCTCAACCCCCCGCGACGGCAGGCTTGCCAGGCGGCCGCCAGGCTGGTCACAAGTTCGCGGGTCGGGAACCTGCTCCGACGCGTGAGACGAAGGCGCCGCTGTCCGCGGCAAGGCCGGCGGAGCGCCCGCGCGTAGCCCGGGGAGGCGGCGCCAGAGGCATGGGCGGGACAGCCGACCGCCGGGGCGTTCCTGGCCCACATGACCGTCCGGGTCCGTACGCCAAGAGAAGCCACTGGGACCGACAGGGAGCACACGGGCGGGACCAAGGCGCATCCGCGGTGGCCGGGTCGGTGGCCAAAGCGGAGGAGGCGCCCGCGCCACCGCTCTTCGCGCGTGCGAGCCTCGTGGCGGGTGCTGACGGCAGCATCCTCGCACTCGAGGTCGCGGACGAAGCATCCACCGACAGCATCACCCTCCGCGTGGGCAGCGACCCGCCACAGACATTCCAGTGGCGAGGAACCGGCGCGCGTATGGCAACCGTGCCCCTACCGATGGATAAGCTCGGCCCGGGGCCGGCCGCGGTGCCATTGGAGGTGACGTCATCCGCCGGCAAGCGCGCCTATGTGCTTTTCGTGCCTACCATGGCGCGGCTGGGCCAGATCGCGCCGAGCGCCCCCCTCGCCAGGTATGAAAGCGCTCCGCTCGGCTCCGTGCTGGCCGACTTATCCGCCATGACCGGCCTGGTCATACTGGCCGAGCAGCCGCTCGATGCCGAGATCAAAGGCGCCATTCCCAAGGGGACTCCCGAAGCGTCGCTGCGGCAGCTTGGTGTGGCGAGCGGATTCGATGTCCAGGCCCAGGGCGACCTCGTCTTCACTCTGACCCGGCGCCGCTGAGCAACTGGGACGGGGGGTTCGCTCGCCAGAGGCAGGTTTGTCTGCGCCCACGGCTAATCCTGGCCTCATGTCTTCGCATGGGTCAACGAGGCGATTCATCCGTGCGCTCTTGCTTGGCTGCCTGCTGCTGGCAGCAATCCCGGCTACCGCCTCGATGAGCAAGGAGGCGCTCGCCGATGCCCCGGAGTGGGAGCATCTCTCGCAGCTCTGGCAGACGCTTCTCGACCATTCCTCCGGCCAGGTCTGGAATCCAGCTATCTTCCAGGGCCTGGCCAAGGACATGAACGCGGTCGAGGCGGAGCTAGGCGCGCTCGCCGCCCGCGGCGCGCTGCGGAAACCCGTCTCCGACTACCTCGCGCGGCTCTTCCATATGCGGTATCAGTATCTCTCGGAGTACCACTACACAGCCCGGTCGAGCGTCCGGGAGTCGCCCTTTGAGGCGAGCCGCCAGGCCGCTCTCTGGATAGTCGAGCTTCAGCTCACGGTCCTGCGCAAACCGGCCCTGTCGAAGGCTGATCTCGAACTGGGCCAGGCGGCCGAGTCCAACCTCGCCTACCAGCTCACCTACCTGTATCATGTGGACAGGTTCGCCTCCCAGGTCGAGCAACGCCGCATTGACATGAAGAAGCGCGAGGACGCCGGGGAGAAGATAGACTGGCAGGCCTTCGACCGCGATGTGGAACGTCGGCAGGGCCTGTTGCTGGAGGCGTACAAGAAGCGCAAGCTTCCCCGCGTGAAGGTGGTGCACGAGTCCGGTCCCTACATCGTCGCGCTCACCCGTCTTGCCGGGTCCCCTGCTACCGCCGCTTCCCTCGGCCACTGACGCTCATGCTTGGCTGGAACATAGATCTCGGACTCGATCTCGGTTCGTGCTTCACCCGCATCTACCAGCGCGGCGTCGGCCTGGTGTTGTCCGAGCCGA
>Ga0315291_10005710_pt1 | contig 15554 bp, 15 predicted proteins | sample YL17G12_20_MG_FD_203070 | JGI IMG/M metagenome (GOLD analysis project Ga0315291, IMG submission 203070) | Sediment microbial communities from Yellowstone Lake, YNP, Wyoming, USA - YL17G12_20 | ecosystem: Environmental > Aquatic > Freshwater > Lake > Sediment | place: USA: Wyoming | collected...
CCAAGGGATGCAGGATCTACCCCCTCGTCTACGACGTCGACTTCCACAGGTTCGTCTACGACCCTGTCTGCCCACACAGCACCGAGTTCAAGGCGACCCGCGAAGACAAGGACCGCCTCAAGCGCCTCATCCGTAAACTAGAGCGTGAAGCCATAAAGAGGGTGTAGGCGCCAAGTTTTATCTAGCCAAGGGACCCATTCTTGGGTATTTCAAGTGGTTTTCCATGGAGGAGAAGAGGGTCAGGGAGATCTCACTCGCAGTGCTCGCTGTCCTCGGTGTTCTCGCAGTTGCCACGGCTTACATGACTGCCGGGCCGACAGCCAAGTTTCTGCTCGCCTTCTACCCACTGCTCATCGTTCTCGTGGGGGTCGCTTTCCTCAGGCAGGGGAGCCTGAACATGGCCTTTGTCGGCTACTTCATCGCGGTCATACTCGCCGTCACGAACTTCGGCAACACGCCCCTCGACGCCGGGGCATCCACGCTCGTCGGTGTCCTCAAAAGTTTTGGTATTGCCTTCACTGTAGCCGCCACGATGCTTTTAATCTACATAATGCAGGAGGCAGGAGCCCTCCAGACCATCTCCGCCGTCATTAAGAGGCAGGTCTCCGGGAGCGAGGTGCAGGCGCTCTACATCGGCGTGGGCTTCGGCTCATTCCTCTCCGCCCTCGGCGTCGTCACGCCGGCGCTGTTCCCGCCACTCCTCACCACTATGGGCTTCAGCCAACTCGCCGCCATCAGCATCGCCGTCCTCGGCTACGACCCCACAACCAGCTTCAGCCTACTCAGCATACCGATTACACTGCCAAGCCAGCTCTTCGGCCTCAATCCCATCGAGTTCGCCTTCAAGATAGCTGTTTTCCTCCCAGCCATCTCGACGGGTTTCGCACTCGCCATCCTCTGGCTTATCGGGGGCGTAAAATCCATGAAGAAGGGTCTCATCCCCGGTCTCATCTGCGGCCTCGCGCTCGCTGGTGCATGCCTCGTAAGCGCCGGTGTCGACTATGCCCTCGGCTATGAGATGATCCCGATTCGCATCATAGGTGTGATGGCGGGACTATTCACGATGCTTGCCCTGACCGTCTACGATCGCCTGAGCAAGGGGGAGGATACGAGAACGGTCTCGGGTGATGCTGTTGAACGCGGCGAGGTATGGCGCTCCTTCTCACCCCTAGTCATACTCACCATCCTCGCAGCCATCGTCAGCCTACCAGCCATCAGTGACTACCTCTCAAAGGCACCCGGCTCAATAGAGATCATCGTAGTAGGCTCACAACAGGTTGACCTAGACGTTCTCTCACAGATCTACACATGGATATTCATCGCCACAATAATCAGCCTGGCGACCCTGAAGCCGACGCGCGACCAGCTAAGTAAGGGGTTCAACCTCTGGCTGAAGCGCACCCCCGCCCCCATCCTCACCATCATGGTCTACTTTGGTGTAAGCTTCGTCATGTCAGGCTCCGCCATGAACCAGGTCCTCGGCGACACCCTCGCCCTCGTCTTCGGAGGCGCATACATTTACGTCTCCTCCAGCCTAGGCTTCCTTGGCGCCATCGTCGGCGGCTCAGAGACCACCTCAAACGTCCTATTCTACAAGATACAGAAGACCGCCGCCGACAAGATTGGGCTCAGCGCCTCGCAGTTCACTACCCTCTACGGCGGCCACGCAGTAGGGGGAGGCGTCGCCAGCTCGGTAACCCCATCAAAGATCAACAACGCGGTCGCCACGGTTGCTGCGGGAAAAGAGGTTGAGTCAATAATAATGAGGAAACACCTCGTTGTAGCCCTGCTGCTAACGATTGTGACCTGTCTGCTAGGGGGTCTTTTCATCGCCATCGGCTTCTAGTGGCCGATAGTTCTTATTTTCTAGCGTTAGGTTCCCGTAGACGCAGCCTATGAATCTGGCGAAGAGGAGCTTCCGCCTCACCGCGTTAAAGGTTGACTCAGCCATGCCGTGATCCTGGAGCTTATCCCTGAGTTTCCCCTCGGAGACGTGACCGAAGCCATACCCCTGAAGGGCGTCGAGGAAGAGAAGATCATCCTCAGTCAGCTTCAGTTTCTTCCCGCCCACAACATCACCAGTCTATCACTGATTCTACTATCTCACCCACACAGGAGGTAGTTTAAGCCTTCCCCCTAGGCGTTAGTTTGAATTATCCGCCACATAACAATCATGCTGATCAGTATGAGGGTCAGGAAACTGGGGGAAGTAAAGGCGGAGCACACCTCGGGGGGCATATTCACCGGCGAGGTCACCATAAAGAAGGTCTACGGCAAGGAGACGGGGGCCACGAGCCTAAACGTGAGCCTCGTCTCGTTCCCCGCGGGCGTCAGAAACACTTGGCACACCCACGAGCACGACCAGTGCCTCTGGATACTCAGCGGCAGGGGAAAGGTCGCGAGCAGAGAGAAAGAGTACGGCGCCGAGCCGGGAATGACATTCTTCATCCCCGCCGGGGAGAGCCACTGGCACGGCTCCGTCGACGAAGACTTCACACACATAAGCATCATCGGAGGCACCGCCCCCACCAAGCCGGATGAGCCCAACCCCTTTAAATCACAACCCGCATCCATCAGTTGATAACATTGAACCCAGAGGTGAGGCTGAGGGTCGGCGGCATCATCGACATGTCTACCGTCGACTGGTACGGGAACGTCAGCCTCATCGTCTTCTGCGCCGGCTGCAACTACAGGTGCCCCTACTGCCAGAACTCAGCACTCATCCCCCTCGACGCGGGCAGCGAGATCGACCTCGGCCTCCTAAATGAGCGCATCGTGGTAAACAAGATGATAAACGACGCCATAGTATTCACCGGAGGGGAGCCCGTACTCCAACCCGACGCCATCATTGAAGCAGCGAAGTTGGCGAAGAGCCTCAACCTCAAGGTGATGCTCGATACAAACGGCAGCGTCAAGGAGAACCTCAACAGAATACTCCGCAGCGGATACATAGACAGGGTCGCCCTCGACGTCAAGGCCCCCCTTAACCCAGCCGACTACGGCAGGGTCACCGGACGCCCCGACCTCGGGGAAAAATCCGTGGAAGCCGTGGAACACTGCCTAACACTCAGCAAGGAACTCGGTATAGAGATGGAGGTAAGAACCACCGTCGCCCCCGGCGTCTCCGACGCCCCCCCGTTCATAAGGAGCATAGCGGAGAGCATCAAGGGACGCTGCGACGCCTACTACCTCCAACAATTCGACAACCTGGGAGAGATACTCAGCCAAACCCTTAAACAGGAGAAACCTCCTAGCAGGGAGGCGATGATCAGCCTCGCCCAAGAAGCCCATAGGACAGGCCTGACAAACGTCTTCATCAAGACGCGAAGTAATGGGCTTGAGAGGATGGGCTGAGGATGCCCCGGAGACGACTCATCCTCCTGACAGGGATGGCCGGCTCCGGCAAGACGACACTTTCTGGGATCATACGCGAATTAGGCCTTCGAGTCATCACTATGGGCGACGTCATACGCGAACTAGCCAAACAGAAGGGGCTAGAACCCACACGCGAGAACATGGGGCACCTCGCCGAGGAGATACGAAAGGGAGGCCCCGACGCCGTGGCCCGCCGCTGCGTTGAGATGCTTAAGAAAGGCCCCGAAGGACTCACAGTCGTCGACGGCATAAGAAGCCTCGCAGAGGTCAACACATTCAAAGACGAGTTCGATGTCGTCCTCATCGCCCTCTGGGCGAGCCCCCTCAGCAGGTACAAGAGACTCACCCGCCGAGGCCGAAGCGACGACCCCAAGACGTGGGAAGAATTCAAGGACAGGGAGCGCCGAGAACTCGGCTTCGGCATCGGCGACGCCATAGCCTCAAGCGACTACATGATCAAGAACGACGACGGCATCGATACCCTCAAACCCGCCTTCGAAGAGATCATGGGGCTGATAAGGAATGGCTGAGGTCAAAGTAACCGTCAAGGCCCACCTGAACTCAACGGAGAGTGAGGAGAAGCTCGTGAAAGCCATCACCAACTTCTTTGGAGAAGTAGAACCAAAACGCAGTAAGGAACACGGCGTCACATACCTCGTCGTCGAAACCGAAGGCATCGCGTCACTCCGCCAACTCAGGCAACGGATCGCAAGCGACAGGATAAGGGACGCCACACGCGCCATGCTCAGCCGCTGGGCCGCGAAGAATGAGAAGGTCACATTCCACCTAAACAGACAGGCCGCGTATGCCAACCACGTCAGCATCTATCACGCCAGCAAGTCCCCACTCGGCCCAATCGAGGTCGAGATTGAAGGGCCACCTGAGCTGATTATCGAGTTTCTCACGGGGAAGACCTCAACCTAGCTGCACCTGAGAGGTTTAAACCAAATGCGAAATGCCCATTTACCAAAACTTGACCCTGCTGAGAGTACAACCAGCAGATCAAGCGAAGTGATTATATCACCCGACCCTAAGCAGCAGGGTTGGTGGTTCCCCGTGAGTGAAGGAAAGCACGTCGTAATCGTCGGGCTCGGAACCGGCGGGCTGTTCAGCAGCCGGGCAGCCCAGAGGTACAACAGGAACACCAGGATCACCGTCGTGGAGCGGCGCAGCTACGACATGTTCAGCCCCTGCGGGATCCCGTACGCGATCGAGGGGAAGGTCAAAGACTTCGAGGACCTAAAGCACAGCGTCCCCGTGACGCGAGGCTTCACCAAGCTGCTCCGCCACGAGGCTCTCCGCGTCGACCGGGAGAGCAAGCGCGTGGAGGTCAAGAACCTCGACGCCGGCGAGTGCCATTGGATCAGCTATGATTCATTGATACTCTCGACGGGGAGCCGCCCCAAGGTTCTCCCCATCCCCGGAGCCCGGGAGTTCCTCGGTAGAGGAGTCTACACGTGCGCCAACCCGGAGGAGGGCAAGGTCATCCGCGAGGCTGCCCTTAAGTCGAAGAGGGCGGTCGTAATCGGTGGCGGCGCCATCGGCTTGGAGCTCGCCCTCGCGCTCCGCCACCTCGGGCTTGAGGTCACCGCTACGAAGCGGACTCCACAGATCCTCGGCGACGAGGTCGACCCCGACATGGCGGAGATCATTGGCAAGTTCATCGCTGACCAGGGAGTCAAGAACCTCTTCGGCAAGGGCATAGAGAGGATCAACGGCTCAGACCGCGTCGAGTCCGTCGTGATCGCGGGGGAAACCATCCCCTGCGACATGGTCATCATGGCAACGGGCGTCGACCCTAATGGGAAGCTCGCGGAGGACGCGGGGCTCAAGACGGAGCGAGGCGCCATCGTCGTCGACGACCACCTGCGGACCAGTGACCCCTGCATCTATGCGCTCGGAGACGCCACAACCTACTTCAGCGGCATAGACGGAAAGCCCGCAGCGGTAGCCCTCGCCACCACAGCCTACAAGCAGGCAGCCGTCGCGGGCGTCAACGCCGCGGGCGGCGACGCCAAGTACGAGGGCACCTACGGGACCTTCGTCACCTACTTCGGGGGACTTGAGGTCAGCTGCACCGGCTTCAACACCTCCACCGCCGAGGCTAGGGGATTCAAGACGGTTGCCGGTCGCATCAACATGAAGACGAAGCCCCACTGGATGCCCGACGCGAAGGACATCTCGGTAAAGATCGTCTCGGACGCTGAGACGGGCAGGGTCCTCGGGGGTCAAGCGGTCGGCGAGGAGGGGACCGATTGGAGGATCAACATCATCGCCATGGCGGTGAAGAAGCGGATGACTCTCCAGGAGCTGAGCACTATAGAGCTTGCTTACTGTCCGGCGGTGAGCGACCTGAACGACCCGCTCATGCTCGCGGTGGACGTCGCCATCCGGCGGCTAGAATCCAACCAGAGGCGGGTATAAGACAAACGGGGTCCCGTGACCCAGCTACTTCTCGGTCTCGTAGACCTCTGTCTTCTTCGTATACTCTGGGGCTCTCATCGCCTCGGCCCCCGTTATCGCCTGCTGCATGCAGTTGTCTATGCAGAGGTAGCAGAAGAGGCACCTGAAGGGCTGGTACTCGACCTTCTTCTCCTCCGGGTACACCTTGATCGCCATGCTCGGACAGACGCGCTCGCAGTCTTGACACTGGTCACACCTGTTCATGTCCCAAGTCAGGGCGCCGCGCGTCCCCGGGACGGGCTTCGGTTTCTCGAAGGGGTAGTTGACAGTCGCGGGCTTGCTGAATAGGTTCTTCAGTACTTCCTTTACCATTTCCGGCACCCTAATTTGCCTCCTTCTTCACCTGGACGAAGCGCTCCGTGCAGCTTATGCACGGGTCTATGCTGTGGATGATCGTGGGTATGTCCGGGACCTCGTTGCCGACGAGCATAGAGACGAGCGGCGGTATGTTGGCGGCGGTGGGGGTCCTGATCTTGCAGCGGCTCAGCTTGTTAGTGCCGTTCCCCTCGACGTAGTAGAAGAGTTCGCCGCGGGGCTGCTCAACCCGGGCTATGGCGGCGTGTTCCGGGAACTTGGTGTTCTTGTTTAGCACGGGCCCCTCGGGCATCTCCTTCAGCGCCCTGTTGATCAGGTCGAAGCTCTGGAATACCTCGTCGTAGCGGACGAGCATCCTCGAGTAGGCGTCCTCGCCCTCGTGGACTATGGGCTCGAAGTCGAGCGCGCCGTAGGCCTCGTAGCCGGTCATCCTCATGTCCTGCTTGATGCCACTTCCCCTGATCGTCGGGCCGACTGCGCCGAGGAACGCGGCCTTGCCCTTCGGCAGTATCCCCCTCCCCTCGGTCTTCGCCCTCAGGGCGGAGTCCCTGTAGAAGACGGGGCGAAGGTTCTCCATCTTCTCCCTGACGACGGCGAGGTCATCGACGTAGGCCTTCGCGAGGCTCTCGTCGATGTCCTTCCTGCAGCCGCCGATCGCGTTCGTCTCGAGGTGGATGCGGTGACCGTTGGTCTTCTCGTTGAGTGTGAGTATGACCTCGCGGTCGCGCCAGACCTGCATGAAGAGGCTCTCGAAGCCGATGGCATCGGCGAAGAGGCCTAGCCACAGCAGGTGGCTCTGAAGCCTCCCGAGTTCGCTCCATATCACGCGAAGGTACTTCGCGCGGGCCGGCACCTCGGTGTCGGTCGCCTTCTCGATCGCCTCGCTGTAGGTCATGCCGTGGATGTAGTTGCATATCCCGCAGACGCGCTCGCAGAGGTAGATGTTTCTCTTGTAGTCGTTCAGCTCGCAGGCGCGCTCGATGCCGCGGTGGACATAGCCCAAGTTGGGCACTACGTCTACTATCTTGTCCTCGTCTACGACGAAGCGGAGATGTACGGGTTCGGGTAGCACCGGGTGCTGTGGCCCGAAGGGTATGACGGTGTACTTGTTCTGTGACATCTTTGCATCACTCATTCCAGTCACACTTCCAGCAACGCTTTGCTTCACGAAGTGCCTCGGCCTCGTCGAAGCCTAGCTCGACCTCGCCGAAGCCCTTGACGCGTTCCTCGGCGTTGAGTTCGCGGCAGACCACTTTTTCTTGTAGTCTTATCTCCTCGATGTTTGTGGGGCGTCCGACGAATTCGTTTGCATCTAGGTCGGGCGGTGGTAGGCCCTTGCCGCCTAGGCTCATGTCGATGCTGTGGGCGGCCTTCCTGCTGTCCCTAAGCGCCTCGATTACTGAGCTAGGGCCGTAGACGCCGTCTCCGCCGGCGTAGACGCCGGGTAGTGAGGTCTGCATCGTCTCTTCGTTGACGACTATCCTGCCCTGCCTGTTGACCTCGACGCCGAAGTCCGCGGGCACTATGACGGACTGGCCTATGGCCTTGATTATCGTGTCAACCTCGACGGTGTACTCGCTCCCCTTTATCGGGACCGGCCTGCGTCTCCCCGAGTCGTCGGGTGCGCCGAGTTCCATCTGCTGTAGAGTAAGCTTGAGGGGCTTCCCCGGTGTGATCTTGACGGGTGCGGTGAGGTACTCGAAGCTGACGCCCTCCTGTAGTGCCCCGTGGATCTCTAGGGGCGAGGCGGGCATCTCCTTCTCGGTGCGCCTGTAGTACATTACAACCTTGCCGGCACCTAGGCGCTTGGCGACGCGTGCGGCGTCTATCGAGCTGTTACCGCCGCCTATGATGGCGACCCTGTCACCAACACTCGGGGTCTTGTCCTGGACGTTGACTAGGCTAAGGAGTTCGCGGAAATCCATGACCCCATCGTTGTCCTCGCCCTCGACGCCGAGCTTGTAGCTGTCCAGTGCGCCAATGGCGACGAAGACAGCATCGTGGTCCTTCTTCAGGGTCTTGAGGCTCTTTACCTCCTTCTTCGCCTTGAGGGCGACGCCCGCCTCCTCGAGGCGTGCCTGGATCTCCTCCTCGAGGAGGTCCTTGGGGAGCCTGTACTTGGGTATGCCCCAGAGCATGGCGCCCCCGCAGCGGTCGCCCTTCTCGTAAACGGTGACCTCGTGGCCGAGCATGCCGAGGAAGTAGGCGCAACCGACGCCCGCGGGGCCTCCGCCGACGACGGCGATCTTTTTCCCGGTTGGCTTGACCCTCTTCACCTTGCGACGTAGGCTCTGCATCGAATCCGCCATGTACCTCTTCAGGAGTCTAATCTGTATGGGTTCATCGTTCAGCTCCTGCCTGCAGCCCTCCTGGCATGGGGCGAAGCAGACGCGGCCCAAGATTGCCGGGAGCGGCGCACGCTCGCAGACCGTGTTGTAGCCAGCCTGGGGGTCGCCCTCCGCGATCTGTCGGATATACTTGGGGGCGTTGACCATACCCGGGCACTGCTCGCGGCAACGTCCGTAGAACCTCTTGATGAACGGCACCGGTCCGACGGCTGGCTTCACGAGCGTCGTGTCATCGGCGCCCTCGATAGTGAGGAGCTTACCGCCGAAGTCGACACTGATGCCCGAGACCTGTATCTTGAATAGGTCCTGTAGCTCGTTCTCGAAGAGGAACGCAGAGGGGTAGAGGCTAGAGATGCTCGGCATTGACTCCTTCCTCGGCGTCTTGACTCTGAGGTTCACGACGTCGAGGTCCCTGGCGAAGTTGTAGATGTACTCGATCTCCTTGTCGTGGTCGAGGGCCGTGATTGTGATGAGCCGTGCTCCTTGAGCCTTAAGCTCGTTGAGCCTGTTGAACATCTCCGACTTCTCTGCGACCATGTCCTCTGTCTTCGTCTTTAGCTCGAATTGCTGTGTCGTCATCTCAGTCCACCTTCTCTCCCTCGCTCACCTTCTGGAGCTTCTGCAGTGCTAGTACGACGCCGTCCACGATCGACTCGGGGCGGGCCGCGCAGCCGGGGACATAGACGTCCACGGGGATGACCTTGTCGACGCCCCCGAGGGTGTTGGGGCAGTTGTGGAAGATCGCTCCGCTGCAGGCGCACTCGCCGATGGCGATGACGGCCTTCGGCTGGGGCATCTGGTCGTAGAGGTTCTTGAGGACGCGCTGGTTGCGCTTGTTTGCGGGTCCAGTCACGAGTAAGACGTCTGCCTGCTTCGGGTCGCCTATGTTGACTATGCCGAAGCGCTCCACGTCGAATTTGGGCGTGAGCGCGGCTAGTATCTCGATGTCGCAGCCGTTGCAGCTGCCGCAGTCGAAGTGCATGACCCACGGCGACTTGAGTCGCGCCTTTGTCATCGTCTTCATGATAGTATCACCATCCGGGCGATGAGCCCGGCGATGTTCGCGATTATCAGGAGGAAACCAACTATCCAGGTGGTCTTGATCATGGTCTTCCAGTCAAGCCTCGGGTAGCTGTTATCGATCACTAGCACGACGAAGAAGAGTGCGAAAGCGAGGACCGTCCCTATTATCAGGTTCTGTGCCCAGAAGAGACTCGCGAAGCCAAGCAGCAGGGCGACCTTCGTCCAGTGGCCGAGCTCGACGAGTGCGAGAGTGTAGCCGCTGAACTCCGTGTAGATGCCCCTTACGAGTTCCTGGTGGGCGTGGCCCGACCCGGATACGTCGAAGGGAGACTTTTTCATGTCGATTATGAGGACGGGGATGAGTGCCAAGAAGGTCAGCGGGAGGAACGTCAGCAGGGGCTGGTTGATCACATATATCGAGTCTATCATGAAGCTTCCCGTCACGAAGAATATGCTGATTGCCGCGAGGAGCATGACCGGTTCGTAGCTCATCATCCCAATCAGCTCGCGACGCGCGCCAATGTTACTGTAGGGAGACTTAGAGTTGAAAGCCGCCACAATCAGGCAGAGGTCAGCAATTGCCATCGTGAAGATCATTAGCAGCATATCCTGACCGAAAGCTAGGAGGGCGAAGGCAGCGACGCTGAAGCCTAGGTAACCAAAGGCGAGGACCGGTTGGAGGCTGCTCGCGATGAACGGTTCTTTACCCCAGAGCTTTATCGCGTCGTAGAAGGGCTGCATAAGTGGGGGACCCATCCGGCTCTGCATGCGGGCAGTCAATTTCCTATCGATCCCCATCAGAATGCCACCGATTATTGGCGACAACACGACGAGTGCTACTGTAATGTATGTATAAGGACTAGATAGATCTATCATATCAAAGCACCACCGTGAGGAACATTATCATGACGAGCAGCGTACCTGCTATGACGCCATAACTCAAGACACGCGTAGAACTGAACTCATTGTCCATGAACAGACTAGAAACTTGGATAGGCACTTGAGTGTCTGCAGTGGTCTTGAATGCCTCGGGGTTATCTGAAACATTTTCGCCGCTGACATAAGGTGGCTTTACGACCCCACCCTTTCTTTTGGCGATATAGGTACCAATCATGAATATTGCGATAGCTCCTATCCAGAAGGGGTAAGTGATGAATGAACCGAAGCCTGTTGAAACCTCAAAGAGGCTACCAGTTAGGGAATTGATGTAACCTGCAGGCATTGCCGGGATGACTAAGGCTCCTAAGACCATGGAGACGCCGGCGCCTAGGATGATTCCTAGGGATAAGAGACTGAACATGGAGATCGAGTATGGTAGAGGTAGACTCTCCTCACCGAGTTTCTTACCGGATTGGGGAAGCACGAGGAGGTGACCCAGCCACTTAGCGTAATATAGGGTCGTGGCGGCGCTACCGACAAGCACCAGCATAATGATGAGGAGGGAACCCATGCTCGGAGAGGAGCTTATCGCATCTATGGCGGCCCACTTTCCGATAAGCATCCCGAAGGGTGGTAGAAACATGCTCAGCATCCCGATCACCATGATGATGGTCGTCGTCGGGAGCTTCGCCAGTAGACCCTCCCAGTCCTCGATGAGACGAGTGTGGACACGATTTTCAACCACGCCTGCACAGAGGAACAATAGGCCCTTGGAGACTGAGTGGAATATGAGTAGTGTCAAAGCCGCAGCGTAGCCGAGGGGCGTATTGATACCCGCGCATAGGATTATGAGGCCGAGGTTGCCAATCGTCGAATATGCGAGTATTCCCTTTGATACTCTCTCGTTTAGGGCGAGGACCGCCGTTATCAGGAACGTGAAGGCGCCAATGAGGACAACAGCATAGCTGAGACTCGTGCCCCTGAACGCGGGCGCGAACCTCAGGATGAGGAAGATACCGGCGTTGACCATCGTGCTCGAGTGGAGTAGAGCGGAGACCGGCGTTGGAGCCACCATTGCGCCCTGGAGCCACTTGTTGAATGGGAACTGGGCGGACTTTGTGAATGCGGCAAACGCGAGGGTTGCGAAGAGCAGAAGAGAGATCGGAGCCGCGCTGTACTGCGTTAACTCCTCTATAGATAGGGAACCCATGAAGTAGTAGCCTATGTATATTGCTGCGACGAATCCGACACCGCCGAGGAGGTTCATCCAGAGGGCGGTGAGTGAGTTCTTAATGGCGATCTCGGTGCCATCGTGCCTGATCAGCTCATAGCTGCAGAGGGTCGTGACCTCCCAGAAGAAGTAGACCCAGTAGAGACTGTTGCTGAAAACGAGGCCATGCATGGCGCCGAGGAGGAGGAGCATGAAGAAGAAGAAACGAGGCTGTTTGCTCTGCTCGATGTGAAGATGATGTTCGTGTTCGTCCATGTAACTGAGGGCGTACACAACGATGAGGGAGCCCACGATGCTGATTATGAGGCTCATCACAAGGGAGAGATCATTCACGACAATCATCGGCTCGACGGCCATTCCACCGAGCCCAAACTCGAAATATGCGACCGGGACGAGCTGGAGTGCAGCTAGGCCGATCACAAGCCAGCTGCGATTCTTATACCCGGCGTAGAGGAAGTAGGCGAGCAGCGCGAGATCGAGAACAAGCACGACCGTCTCGAATATCGGCGCGGGCTCGTACGCGAACCCCCCACCTTGATAGAGTAAAATGGATGAGCCGATCAGCACAACTGCGGTCAACGCGACAATGAGTCTGCGGGCCGTCTTGTTGTTCAGGGCATAACATAAGAGACCCGCCAGAGGCGGGAAACCTATCGTCAGGGCTAGGAGAACATCTCCATTCATGAATACTCACACAACGGTTCTACAGACACGATAGAGGCAAGAATTGTTTTAGATTCAGTGCACAGATAAGTATATACCTCTATCGAACCTGTACATACCATCTACCTACGCTTCAAAAGAAGCGGATTTAAACATATCGTTGATATATGTGCAAAAATGGCAGAGAGAGACAGCAATTATTACATATTTATGACAATTGGATATGGTTAAAATTAATTTGTCGATTAATTAACATCTAAATATCGACATATTCGCTATTTTTACCAATTTATTTCATTAATGTGTATTAAAGGATATGAAAATAGTACTTATAATAAGTATAGAATATATATGCCGAGAAATATGGATAGTAATATATACCGGATACCGTGAGTTTAAGGGAGGCGCGAAAATTGGATAAATATATTGAGAGTATCTACAAAGGTCTCGTTGAGAAGGATCCACTCCAGAAGGAGTTCCACCAGGCTGCTTACGAAGTTCTGGCCACGATCGAGCCAGCGATCAAGAAGTTCCCCAAGTACCAGGATAACGCCATCCTTGAGCGCTTGGTCGAGCCCGAAAGGATCATACAGTTCCGCGTCCCGTGGAAGGATAAGGACGGGAAGATCCAGATCAACCGCGGCTACCGCGTCCAGTACAACTCTGCCATCGGCCCATACAAGGGCGGCTTCAGGTTCCACCCAACAGTCAACCTCGGCGTCATGAAGTTCCTCGGATTCGAGCAGACCTTCAAGAACAGCCTAACCACCCTACCGATGGGCGGCTCCAAGGGAGGATCCGACTTCGACCCCAAGGGCAAGACAGATGCAGAGGTAGAAACCTTCTGCACGAGCTTCATGAGCGAGATCTACAGGCACATCGGCCAGTTCGTCGATGTCCCCGCGGGCGACATCGGTGTCGGCGGGCGAGAGATCGGCTATATGTATGGTGCCTTCCGCAAGATCACCAACACACACGGAACATGTGTGCTCACGGGCAAAGGCCTGACCTTCGGCGGTAGCCTCGCGAGGACTGAGGCAACCGGCTACGGTGCCGTTTACTTCAGCGAGGAGATGATGAAGACCAAGAAGGAGTCCCTAAAGGGCAAGGTCGCGGTCGTCTCCGGCTCCGGAAACGTCGCACAGTACGCAGTTCAGAAGCTCATACAGCTCGGCGCGAAGCCAGTGACCATGAGCGACTCCGACGGCTACATCTACGACCCCGCAGGCATCGACGAGAAGAAGCTCACCTACGTGCTCGAACTCAAGAACGTCAAGAGGGGGCGCATCAGCGAGTACGCCGAGAAGTTCAAGGGCGTCACCTACGAGGCGAAGAAGACCCCGTGGGGTGTAAAGGGCGACATCGCATACCCCTGCGCGACGCAGAACGAACTCAACGACAAGGACGCGAAGAAGCTCATCGACAACGGCTGCAAGGCGGTCACCGAGGGCGCAAACATGCCCTGCACCCTAGAGGCTATCAAGGTCCTCCAGGACGCGGGCGTGCTCTACGCACCGGGCAAGGCCAGTAACGCAGGTGGTGTAGCCACGAGTGGCCTCGAGATGGTCCAGAACAGCCAGCGCTACTTCTGGAGCTTCGAGGAGGTTGATCAGAAGCTACACGGAATCATGATCAACATCCACAAGAACGCATACGACACCGCCAAGCTCTTCGGTCAGCCCGGCAACTACGTCATGGGCGCCAACATCGCAGGCTTCCTCAAGGTAGCCGACGCGATGATCGCCCAGGGCGTCTACGCCTAAATTCTCCTTTTTTCCTTTTTACATCCTTGACACGGTAATCATCTTTCACGCATCTGTTTTTCCCTTCAATGAAGGATATCAGTTAAAGTTGATGATGTAATTACAACACGTACAGGTTTTTATAGTATTGACCCTAAGTACAGTGATCCCTTCATGTACGGTATAGTGCGGAAGGAGAAACTGGCGCCAAACGTCATACTCTTCGAGGTCACCGCGCCCGCGGTGGCTGCAAAGTCCAAACCGGGGCAGTTCGTCATCCTGCGCGTCCACGAGAGGGGGGAGAGGTTTCCCATCACCATCGCGGACGCGAACCCGAAAAAAGGCACAGTCACGATAATCTTCGCCGAGGTTGGGAAGTCATCTATACAGCTCGGTAAGCTCAACGAGGGCGACTCCATACTCAACTTCTCCGGCCCCCTGGGGAACGCGACGAAGATCAAGAACTACGGCGACGTCCTCTGCGTCGGAGGGGGCGTGATGGCGGGCGCCCTGCTATACCAGATGAAGGCCCTGAAGAAGGCGGGAAACAGGATAACGACTGTGATCGGCGCGAGGAGCAAGGAGCACCTCATTCTAGTCGACGAACTGAGGAAGTACAGCGAGGAGCTTCACGTCGCGACGGACGACGGCTCCGAGGGCGAGGAGGGGATAGCCTTCCTAGAAGATATCCTCAAGGCGAAGAAGTTCGCCCAAGCTATCACCATTGGTCCGACGAGTATGCAGATGGTCGTCTCAGAGATGACCAGGCCCTTCGGCATACCCACAACGGTAAACCTCTTCCCCATCATGGTCGACGGCACGGGCATGTGCGGGGCCTGTCGAGTCACAGTAGGGGATGAGACGAGGTTCGCCTGCGTCCACGGTCCAGACTTCGACGGTCACAAGGTAGACTATGACGAGCTGATCAGCCGCATGAGGTTCTACAACCCCAACGAGAAGATCGCCATGGTACTATTCGACGGAGGATGATCGATATGGCACACAAGAAACCCCAGGCAGAGATGCCTAAGCAGGCAGTCGAGAAGAGGATACACAACTTCGACGAGGTCGCCCTGGGCTTCAACGAAGAACTCGCCCTTGAGGAGGCGGCGAGGTGCCTCAACTGCCCCAAGCCCCAGTGCAAGAAGGGGTGCCCGGTAGAGGTCCCGATACCCGAGTTCATCCAGCTCGTCAAGGAGCACAAGTTCGGAGACGCCGCGAAGAAGATCAAGGATAAGAATGCGCTCCCCGCCGTCTGCGGGAGGGTCTGCCCACAGGAGGAGCAGTGCCAGAAGTTCTGCGTCCTCGGCGTCAGGGGCGACCCCATCGGCATAGGGCGCCTTGAGAGATACGCCTCGGACTGGGAGCGCCTCAACACCAAGCTCGAAGCCCAGAAGATAGAGCAGACGAGTGGCAAGGTAGCCGTCGTCGGCTCCGGGCCAGCAGGCCTGACGGTCGCCGCGGACCTCGCGAAGCTCGGGCACAAGGTGACCATCTTCGAGTCACTCCACACGG
>Ga0315291_10005711_pt1 | contig 15550 bp, 11 predicted proteins | sample YL17G12_20_MG_FD_203070 | JGI IMG/M metagenome (GOLD analysis project Ga0315291, IMG submission 203070) | Sediment microbial communities from Yellowstone Lake, YNP, Wyoming, USA - YL17G12_20 | ecosystem: Environmental > Aquatic > Freshwater > Lake > Sediment | place: USA: Wyoming | collected...
GCGCACTGCTGGCGCCAATTCGGCTTCGATTTCGTCGTGGCGCAGCAGCCCGTGCGCGCCGCGAAGAAGAGCGCTCACACAAGTTTCTCGTGCGGAGTCCGGCGAGAGAAGCAAAGGATGCACCGCCGGGCACTCGCACAGGTGCCGATCGAGCGAATCATCGGCCACGTCCAACACTGCGACCTGTGCCTTCTGGGCATCAATTATTTGAAGCGCGGGATCGGCCGCCAGCGCTCGGATGCACCTATCTCGCAGGTTTTGTTGAATCGGAAAGAGCCGGATGAGCACATTATTCATATAGATTGTGCCTCTCGCAAATCCCGAACAATCTGAGAACATGGGGCTTGCGCATTTTCCATAACCTCCGCCTATCGACGCTCGGAGTGCTGCCCGTGTTGGTTGGCGCCCTCTCGTCTTTGTTCCGGGCACGCGCCGCTCTTGAGTTAGAAAACCTGGCCCTCCGCCATCAGATCGGGGTCCTCCAGCGCTCAGTCAAGAAGCGACCGAGGCTGACCGCAGCAGGCCCTATTCTGTGGGCTTGGCTATGCGGAATCTGGAGCGACTGGCGATCTGCTTTGGTGATCGTCAAGCCGGAAACGGTCATGGCCTGGCATCGGAAAGGCTTTCGCCTTTTCTGGACATGGAAGATCCGACACGGCCAGGTCGGACGACCAGCAGTTCCAAGAGAGGTCCGTGATCTGATCCGCAAAATGAGTCGCGAGAATCCGCTCTGGGGCGCCCCGCGCATTCACGGGGAGCTGCTCAAACTGGGCATCGACATCGGCGAGAGCAGCGTCGGCCAGTACATGCTGCGCCACCGCAAGCCGTCTTCGCAGACCTGGCGGACGTTCCTCGACAATCACCTCAAGAGCCTGGTATCCGTCGATTTCTTCACCGTGCCGACCATCCGGTTTCAGGTTCTCTACGTGTTCTTGGTGCTGGCTCACGATCGGCACCGCATCCTCCACGTGAATGTCACGGCCCACCCGACAGCGGAGGGGACAGCCCAACAACTCCGCGACGCGTTCCCGTGGGACCCGGCACCACGCTATCTCCTGCGAGATCGCGACCGAATCTTTGGCGACGACTTTACGAAGCAGGTCCAGGACATGGGCGTCAAGGAAGTGCTGTCGTCACCACGGTCACCCTCGTAGCGGGCGTACGTGGAGCGCCTGAGCGGCCCGATCCGCCGTGAGTGCCTCGATCACGTGATCGTCTTCAACGAAGCCTTGCTCCGGCGAACTCTCCGTTTCTACGCCGACTACTATCATCGGTCGAGAACTCGTTTGTCCCTGGGCAAGGGCGCGCCGGCACCGCGACCGGCGCAACCGCCGGAGACGGGGCGAGTCGTGGCAGTCCCGCAGGTCGGCGGCCCCCACCATCGCTACGAACGCCGGGCCGCCTGAGAATGACAGCCCTGGATGCAGTCACTTCGTCGGTAGGAGTGTGTCTCGGGAATCGCTTCCCGACGGCCAACATGGCGAAGACGGCGTGCGAACCGCGGACCACTGCTCCCGCCTGACACACACTAACACCCGCCCGGGCATTCAATCGGCAACCGCCCATCTCATGTGGCCGCTGACGGGATTTGCGATAGGGACAGTCCGCGGTCCGTTAAGAAATCAACTGACAATCTAGCCGGCAGCGTCAGCGCTGTCTACTGGCGTGACGGCCAGTTAGCGCCGAGCTATGTGTGCCCGCGCCTCGTTAATGCAGTCGGGAGTGATGGGGATTTGAGAGGGGGTGCTGATTGCTACCCCTGCGGGAATCAGCGATTCGGCGCTAGTTGCGCTTGAATGCAACGTGGAACGAGTTCAGCGCCCATCACGAGCTGCTAAACCGGACCTGCGCTGCCAGCAACTCGACACGCCGCGCGACACCGAACTTTTTCAAGATGTTCAAAACGTGAAAACGGGCCGTTCGGGTGCTGATATTCAGCGTGCAAGCTATCTCCTTGTCGGATTGCGCCTGCAAAAGCAGTTGACACACTTCGTTCTCTCGTTCAGTCAAGGAGCGAAGTGAACGACGAATCATGTGGCCTCGTTCTGTGCCGGGGCGCGCAAATAAATCGTAATCGAAATTGTCGGAATGTCAAGGGGCGCCGGAACCTCGCGCACAGTTGGCCTACGTTTGAATGGAACGGCCGTACCACCACCCGAAACGGCGCGCGAACGTGCGGCGACACGTGCCGCGAACTCTCGTTGGGGTGGGTTCGTTCAGTGTGGCCACTACCCCGCCCGCCTTCGCCTTCTACGCCCGCACCCTCGCCCACCTCGCCCGCTGGGCCGCCGCGATCGACCGGCGGGCGGCGGCCGACATGTGGCGCTTCGCTCCGCCTGGCCGGAGCCTTCGGCCTACCTCCACCACTGAGGCACCCGGTGCCTTCGGTAGCCTTGCCGCTTTCTGCGCTCTTATCCTCGCCCACCTGGCCCGCTGCGCCGCGGCAATCCGCCGACGTGCCGGCGCCGACACATGGCGCAGCGCGGCGTGGCCGTCACTCCTTCGGCCGCAGTTTCAGCTTCCCTTGTTCTCCTCCATGAACGCCTTCCGTTCGCCAGCGCGCTCCAAGAGCCCGACCCACTGCTCGCGGTAAAGCGCCGCTAGGAAGCGCCCGAGGCGGGACTTGCCGGGTTTGGCTTCGTCCGGCAGGGAGGAAACTGCTCCTTCCGGGGGCGACCGAGGCGCCCGAGAGGAAAGAACGAAACCCCGCAGCGCGAGAAGAGGCAACTGGGTGTATGCTGGGCGAGACCTGGAACCGAAAATAGAAATCCTGGGAGAAGAGGGCAAAAAAACAGGCGATTGTTGCAGCAATACATTAGCGGGCGAGGAGGGACGATGGCAAACACCACACGCAGGCATTTCCTTGGCACGATGGGCGCCGGCATGGCGGCAGCGGCGACACCGCGACTGCTGCGGGCGGCAGGTGGGCGAAAGCCGAATATCGTCTTCATTCTGAGCGACGACGTCGGCCTCGACTTGATTGGGTGCTACGGTTCGGATCGTTTCAAGACGCCGAACATCGATGCTTTGGCGCGGGAGGGAATACGCTTCGAGGCCGGTCACTCGACGCCGCTGTGCGGTCCGACGCGCTGTGAATTCAATACCGGGCGCTACCCATTCCGCACCGGCGGATTGACGAACCCGTCGTGGACCAAGGCCGATGGCAAAGGGCCGAAAGCGAGTGACGAATTCCCGATTGCCAAGCTGCTCAAGCAGGCGGGTTACGCGACCTGCTCGTCAGGCAAATGGCGCCAGGTGGGCGAAACGCCGGGCGACTGGGGTTTCGACGAGTGGCTGACCGATCCGACCGCGGGCGGCTGGTACTGGCAGAAGAGCTACACCAAGAACGGCCAGCTCATTGAGCCGGACAAGGAAGTCTACTGCCCGGATGTCGCTCATGAATTAGCCATGGATTTCGTGAAGCGGCATCGCGAAGGGCCGTTCTTCCTCTATTACCCCACGCACCTGGTTCACGGCCCTATCCTGCGCACGCCCGACAGCGCGCCCGACAGCAAGGACTTCTATGCCGACAATGTGGCTTACCTGGATAAATCGGTCGGCAAGGTGGTCTCGGAAATCGAGCGGCTGGGCCTGCGGGAGAACACCGTGATTTTTTTCGCCGGCGATAACGGAACAACGGCGCAATCGTCGGGAACCATCGGCGGCCGCCGGATCAACGGCGCCAAGGGGTCGATGTGGGAAGGCGGCTCGCGCGTCCCGCTCATCGCCAGTTGGAAAGGGACGACGCCGGCGGGCAGGGTTCTCAAGGACCTGGTGGACTTCAGCGACTTCTACGCCACGTTCGCCGAATTGGCCGGCGCCAAAATGCCCGACGGCCTGAAGTTCGACAACCGCAGCTTCGCACCGCAGCTCCGAGGCGAAAAGGGCAGGCCCCGCGAGTGGGTGTTCGTCCAACTCGGCAAGAACTGGTACGTCAAGGAGCGGGTCTGGAAGCTGAACCAGAGCGGCGAACTGTACGACCTGAAGGAAGCGCCGTTTGAGGAAAAGCTGGTGCCCGCGGACACCAAAGATGCCGAGGCCGTGGCAGCGCGAAAGCGGCTGCAGGGCGTGCTGGACCAGTTGAACCCGGCGGGTGGCAAGACCGAAGCGGCCGACGCCGGCGCGGCGAAGAACAGGAAAGCCGGCAAGGGAGAGCGCAAAGCACAGCGCAAGAAGCGCGCCGGGTAACTGAAGCACTTCTGGAACCGGCCCGCCGGCCAGCTCTTCTTCCGGGGGCCCACAGTCGCCGGGGCGACGTGCGCCCTTACATCACGCGATAAACGCCGCCGGGGCGGGTTTTCAGCTCGGTCGTTTTGCCGCCGTAGGATACCCTGCAGGCGCCGCCGAGGCGGGAGCGCAAAGTGGTTTCCGTGATTTTGCCGGCTTTCCAGGCCATGTCCAGCTCGAAGCCGCCGCGGGCGCGCAGGCCGGTGACGCGGCCTTCCGGCCAGGCGTCGGGCAGGGCGGGCAGAAGCCGGATCACGCCGTTGTGGCTCTGCAGCAGCATCTCGGCAATGCCGGCCGCTCCGCCGAAATTGCCGTCGATCTGGAACGGCGGATGGGCGTCGAACAAGTTATCGTAGCTGCCGCCGGAGAATCGCACGCCCTCAGCCTGGCGGCTGCCCGCCGGCGAAAGCAGCAGCGCGAGCAGGCGGTGCGCGCGGTTGCCGTCACCCAGGCGCGCCCACAAGTTGATCTTGTAGGCCAGCGACCAGCCGGTGGAGATGTCGCCGCGCGCCTCCAGCGATTTCCGGGCTGCCTGCGCCAGCTCCGGCGTTTCCTCCGGGGTAATCTCGGAGCCGGGGTAGAGACCCCATAAGTGGGACACGTGGCGGTGGGTTGGTTCCGGCTCTTCGTACTCTTCCAGCCACTCCATGACGCGCCCGTCGGAGGCGATCCGCGTGGGAGCCAGGCGGGCGCGCTTGGCGGCCAGCTCTTCGCCCAGCTCTTTGTCAACGCCAAGAATGCGGGAAGCCTCGGTTACGGCATCGAACAGGTAGCGCAGCAACTGCATGTCCACCGTCGGCCCCATGCAGACGTGCGCCACCGACTTATCGAACAGGCGAAAGGCGTTTTCCGGCGAGTTGGCCGGCGCCGTCACCAGCCAATTATGCTTCGGTTCCTCGATGAGCATGTCGGCGTAGAACCGCGCCGAGCCCTTCATGATTGGATAAGCCCACCTCAGGAAGGCGATGTCGCGCGTGTACAGGTAATGGTCCCAGAGGTGTTGGCAGAGCCAGGCCGACCCGCTGGTGGTCGAGCCCCAGGAAGCCGCCTCGCCCGGCGCAGTGAACCACCAGGGATTGGTGATGACGTGCGCCACCCAGCCGCGGGCGCTGTAATAGAGCTTTGCGGTGCGCGCGCCGGGTTCCTCCAGCGATGCGATCAACGAGAACAAAGGCTGATGAAGCTCGGACAGGTTTCCCACTTCCGCCGGCCAATAGTTCATCTGGACGTTGACGTTCAGGTGCCAGTCGCCATTCCAGGGCGTTTGAACGCCGTCGGCCCAGATGCCCTGCAGGTTGGCGGGGACTCCGGCGGGACGCGATGAGGAGATCAGCAGGTACCGCCCGTACTGAAAATAAAGCGCCGCCAGAGCGGGATCGGGCGCGCCGGCGGCGGCGGCTTTCAGACGAGCGGGCATTGGGCGTTCGGCGGCGGCCGGATCAACCGGGCCGAGCGTCAGCCCGACGCGGTTGAAGTATTTCCGAAAATCGGCGCGGTTGGCGGCCAACAGCGCGCCGTATGGCGCCGGCGCTGCCCGGTCCATGTCGCGCGCCGACGCGGCTGCCGGATCGGGGGTGCGGCGGCCGGCGAAACCCTGGTAATCGGTGGCGGCAGTGATCAGGAGAATTGCTTCGTCGGCATTGCGCACCCGCAGCCGGTTATCTTCGATGGCTGCCGCCCCGCCCCGCAACCGCAGGCGCAGGCGCGCCGCGTACTTCATGCCCTTGCCGTCGGTGCCATTGTTCAATTGTCCGGTCATCAGCAGGCCGCGCGGGCCGTCGCCGGTCACCGTGAAACGCTCCGGGCGGTCCAGCGTGGCGAGAAATGTGATACGGCCGGGCTTGTCCGCCGTCAGGCGGATGACAATGGCTTCGTGGGGCGCGCTCGAAAACGCCTCGCGGCGGTACTTGACGCCGGCTTGCTCATACTCCACGCGGGCGACCGCCTGGGCAAGATCCAGTTCCCGCCGGTAATTGCGCACCTCGCCCGATGTCCCCTCAAAACGAAGGCGGAGATTCCCCAGCACCTGGTAGGAGCCGTAGGGGACATCCTTTCCGCGCGCTCGAGCCGACCCGACGCCCTGACAGGTGAAGTGGGCATAGACCAGTTTCTCGGCCTCGACGTTGCGGCCTTCCAGCAGCAGGCGGCGGATTTCCGCCAGGTAGCCGGCGGCATCAGGCCGGTCCGCGTCCTGTCTGGAGCCGGACCACAGCGTGCCCTCGTTGAGGATGATTCGCTCTTCGTCCACGCCGCCAAATACCATCGCCCCCAGCCGGCCGTTGCCCAGCGGCAGAGCCTGCGTGAATTCCCTGGCGGCGGCGTCAAACCAGATCACCAGGTCCGGTGACGCTCCGGACAGCCCGGACGCGATGCCGAACACGGCCGCCGCAATGGTCGCCAATGTTGCACGTCGCTTCATGGGCCTTAAGGAAACCACAACCGCAGCCGGAAGTTCAAGGCCGGCGAAAAATCACAGAGGAGCTTGCTCAACACAAAGGCACGAAGACACAAAGACTCAAAGAAGCCGCGACCCGCCGCCTTCGTGTCTTCATCCTTTGTGGCTTCGTGCCTTTGGTCTTTGTGTTCAAGCCTCCGCTCCTTTGAGTGCGAGACGCCGGTTCTGATAAGCTTGCGGCATTCGCATGCGTTATCTTGCGCTGTTTTGCCTGGCTGCATCCTGCGCGGCCGCGGAACCGGCGGCGCCGGCGAAGCCGCTTTCACTGTGGTACCGGCAGCCCGCCAGGGAATGGGTCGAGGCGCTGCCGGTCGGCAATGGCCGCCTGGGGGCGATGGTGTTCGGCGGGGTGGCGCGTGAGCGCGTTCAGTTTAACGAACACACGGTGTGGACCGGCGAGCCGCACGATTACGCGCACCCTGGCGCCTATAAGCACCTGGCCACGCTGCGGACTCTTCTCTTCCAGGGCAAGCAGGCGGAAGCCGAAAAGCTGGGCATGGAAGAGTTCATGAGTGTGCCGCTGCGGCAGAAGTCGTACCAGGCTTTCGGCGACCTCCTGCTCGACTTCCCAAACATCAATGAAAATGAAATATCCGAATACCGGCGGGAGCTGGATCTGGACGAAGCGATTGCCTCGGTGCGGTACACCCACCGGGGCATCCTCCATACCCGTGAGGTGTTCGCGAGCTGGCCGGCGCAGGTGATCGTGGTGCGCCTGTCGGCGTCGCGGCCCGGCAGCGTGTCGCTGGAGGCCTCGTTGAGTTCAGCGCACAAAGACTCCGCCGTGAAAGCCACGCGGGTGGCAGCGGCCGGACCGCTCCCTGACGGTCGCGGCTCTGATCCGACGCTATCAATGGCCGGCCGCGTAGCTGATTCGGCGATTCGCTTCGAGGCGCGGCTGCTGGTATTGGCGAAGGGCGGCCAACAAGAGGTCCGAGGCCAGAAGATCGCGGTCACGGGCGCCGATAGCGCGGTGCTGATCCTTTCCGGCGCGACCAATTTCAAGAATTACAGGGACGTGTCCGGAGATCCCAGGCAGCGGAACGATGGCGCGCTGGCCGCGGTCCGCGGCAAGCCGTTCGAGCAGTTGCGCGGAGCGCACGTCGCCGATCATCAGCGTTTGTTTCGCCGCGTGGCGCTGGATCTGGGCGCCACCCCGGCCGCTGCCCTGCCGACCGACGAACGGATTCGCGGCTTCGCGTCCGGCAATGACCCGCAGCTTGTCGCACTGCTGTTCCAGTACGGACGCTACCTGATGATGGGCTCCAGCCGTCCCGGGGGGCAACCGGCCAACCTGCAGGGCCTCTGGAACGACTCGAACCGGCCTCCCTGGGACAGCAAGTACACGGTCAACATCAATACGGAAATGAACTACTGGCCGGTAGAAGTCACCAACCTGGCCGAATGCCATTTGCCGTTGTTCGACGCTCTGAGAGAGGCGGCCGCCTCCGGAGAAAAGACGGCGCGCGAGCACTACAACGCGCGGGGCTGGGTGCTGCACCACAATTTCGACTTATGGCGCGGCGCCGCTCCCATCAATGCCTCGAACCACGGCATCTGGCAGACCGGAGGCGCCTGGCTGTCGCAGCATCTATGGGAGCATTATCTGTTCAGCGGCGACAGACAGTTCCTCCGCGACACCGCCTATCCGCTGATGAAGGGGGCGGCATTGTTTTTTGTGGATGCGCTGGTGGAACATCCCGAAAAGGGCTGGCTCATCTCGGGGCCCGGCAATTCTCCCGAACAGGGCGGCCTGGTCATGGGGCCAACCATGGACCACCAGATTGTGCGCGGCTTGTTCGGCGCGGTGATCGCAGCGAGCCGCATCCTCGACACCGACGCGGAGTTGCGCGAGAGGCTGCCCGACATGCGGAAGCGAATCGCGCCGAACCAAGTCGGGAGGTACGGGCAACTGCAGGAGTGGCTCGAAGACAAGGATGATCCGAAGAACCAGCACCGGCATGTATCGCATTTGTGGGGCGTCTATCCGGGAGGCGAAATCACGCCCTACGGCACGCCGGAGCTGTTTGCAGCCGCGCGCAAGTCGCTGGAATTCCGGGGCGATGCCGCCACCGGCTGGTCGATGGGCTGGAAGATCAACCTGTGGGCGCGGTTCCTGGATGGAGACCACGCCCATCGCATCCTGCGGAACCTGATCCAGCCGGCGGTCGATACCGGGCCAAGCGCCTCCCGCCACGGCGGGCTTTACCCGAACCTGTTCGACGCCCATCCGCCGTTCCAGATCGACGGCAACTTCGGCGCGACGGCCGGCATCGCGGAAATGCTGGTGCAGAGCCACGACCCCTACGCCACACCCACCGGCCTCTCCGGCGTTCAGAGCGGCGAGGCGGCCGTCGTTCACCTACTGCCCGCGCTGCCATCGGCGTTTCCGAGCGGCAGCGCCAGCGGGCTGAGGACGCGCGGCGGCCTGGAAGTGGACATCGCCTGGCGCGACGGCAAGCTCACGCGGGCCACGTTCCGCGCCAGGACGGCGATACCGCTCAAAGTGCGATACGCGGGCAAGGAGGTTCAGCTCGAAGCTGCGCCCGGCAGGAGGTACAGCTTGGGACCGGATCTGCGCGCGGTCGCGCAGTGATTCGGTCAAGGTTCAACGTTGAAAGGCATTGCTTGATGCCGCTCACGGAGCCTGCTTCTTCTTTTTCCACTCCTCGAATTCTTTCTGTAATTCCTTGTTGAGCGGGTAAACGTCGCGGATCTTGTACTTGCCTTCCTTGATTTTCAGTTGCGTGAATTCGTCGTGAAGGCGACTGGCCTCGGCGCTGTCGGCGATCTTCTCGGCCAGGTGCGGCGGAATAAACGTGACGCCTTCGCGGTCGCCAAACACGATGTCGCCCGGCATGACGGTGACGCCGCCGATGCGGACCGGAATGTTGATGCCGGTCAGCATGACCTCGCCAATGGGCGTGGGGTGCTGGCCGCGGAAATAGGCGGCCATCTCAATGGGAAAGATGCCCTCCAAATCGCGGATGGCGCCGTCAATGACCATTCCCGTCCCGCTCTGCGAAAAAATGGCGGTGGCCAGGTTGTCGCCCACAAACGTGCCGTTTTCGATCTTGCCCAACAAATCCACGACGATCACGTCGCCGGGCTGCAGCAGCTCGATGACCCTTTCGTTCTGGCTGGGCGCCAGGCCCGCGGCCTTGGCCTTGGCGTTGATCACCTCGTTCACGTCCGGACGCAAGGGCATGAACTGCGCGGTGACGGCGCGGCCGATCAGCTTGCGTTCCGGATGCAGAATCTTCCAGTTCCCTTCAAACTGGTTCCTGTAGCCCGCGCGTTGCAGCACCGCCCAGGCGTCTTCCGATGACATGTTCTTCAGCCGATCCAGCACCCGGTCCGGCACTTTCGGGCGCCCGTCGGGGAAGCGGTCAAACGGGTTCTGAACGGTGAATTCGGTGAGCGCCGCCTTGTCCATGACCAGCATCTGCGCGGCCGACGGAATGCCGGCCAGGATCATCAGAATCAGAATGGTCTTGCGCATTAATTCCTCCGTGTTAACTCACTGCCCGTCGACTTTGGACTTTGGACCCTGTCGAGCCAATCGCGGAGTGTAGCACCGGAACGCGGTGCTATCATAGGTTTTCGGAGCAGGAGTGGAACAGGGGTTGGTGCAACTCGTTTCGGATTTGCAGGCGGGGGAGCGGGGCGCCTTTGACCGCTTCGTGGAGCTCTACCGGCCGAAGATCTTTGCATTCAGCTACGGCATGTGCGGGCATCGCGAAGACGCCGAGGATGTCGCACAGGAAACGCTGCTGCAGGCCTTCCGCAGGCTCGACACGCTTCGGGCGCCGGAGGCGCTGAACACCTGGCTGTTGCGCATCGCCCGGAATGCCTGCCTGCTGAAACACCGCAAGAGCAAGTTCGCGCCCGAGCACGAAATGTCGCTCCAGGAACTGATGCCGGGCAAGGACGGCGAGGGCCTGCCCGACGTCCCGGATTGGTCCCGGCTGCCCGACGAGGAATTGCTCAACGCCGAGATGGGCGAACAGATACGCCAGGCCATCGCCAAGCTGGCGCCCAAGTACCGGATGGTGTTGCTGCTGCGCGACGTGCAGCAGTTATCGACGGCGGAAGTGGCGGCCATCGTGGGCATTACGGAAGAGGCGGTCAAGACGCAGTTGCACCGCGCCCGCCTGGCGGTTCGGGAAAAATTGACCAGGTACCTGAAACCGCGGATCGCCGGCGCGCCCGTGTCACCCTAGCGTCCCAGTTGCATCTATGTCGAAGAAGGAACGAAAGCCGGGAAAGCGGCGAGCCCGCGCGCAGGCCGCCCCCACAAGCGCCCACATGGATTGCAGGGAACTGTTTGCGCTGCTGTCTCAGTATCTCGACGCGGAGTTGAAGCCCGAAGCCTGCTCGGAGATCGAACGGCACCTGAAAGACTGCGCGCCTTGCGTCGCTTTTCTCAACACTCTCCGCAAGACGGCCGAACTGTGCCGGCAATACCGGCCGGCGGAAGCACCCCGCCCGCTGCGCCAGGAAGCGCGGGAACAATTGCGGGCGGCCCATCAGGCGGCCTGCCTCTCCCGGAAGTCCAAAGTCCAAGGTTCAAAGTCCAAAGTCTGAAGGCGCTCCCGCAGAAGCCTGGACCGGCGCGGACTGAATCCGTGCCCTACAGCTTACAGCCGCCGGCCTCCAGCCGCTGTTATGATGGATTTATATGGCTGAAAGGGATGAAGTCCTGGAGCAGCCGCCGGCCCGAGAGACGGAAGCTCCCGGCGGGCAGCGCCAACGGGACGCCGAATTCACCACCGTCAGCGGCCGGCCCATCAAGCGCCTCTACACGCCCGATGACCTTCCCGGCTTTGATTACGGGCGCGACCTGGGCGAGCCGGGCCAGTGGCCGTTTACGCGCGGCATCCATGCCACGATGTACCGCGGAAAGCTATGGACCATGCGCCAATTCTCCGGCTTCGCCACGCCGGAAGAGAGCAATCGGCGCTATCGGTACCTGCTCAGCCAGGGCCAGACCGGTCTCTCGGTGGCCTTCGACCTGCCCACCCTGATGGGCTATGACGCCGACCACCCGCTGGCGGAAGGAGAGGTGGGCAAGTGCGGCGTCGCCATCTCCTCGCTGGCCGACATGGAAGCGCTGTTCGAAGGCATTCCGGTCGATCGCGTGACCACGTCCATGACCATCAACTCGCCGGCCGCCGTGCTGTGGGCCATGTACCTGGCGGTGGCGGAGAAACAAGGAGTCGATTGGCAGAAGATTTCCGGCACCACCCAGAATGACATCCTCAAGGAATACATCGCCCAGAAGGAGTACATTTTCCCGCCGCGCCCGTCGATGCGGCTGGTGATCGACACCTTTGAATTCGGCGCGCGGTTCGTGCCGCGGTGGAACGTGATTTCCATCAGCGGCTACCATATCCGCGAAGCGGGCGCGACCGCCGTGCAGGAACTGGCCTTTACGCTGCGCGACGGAATCGAGTACGTGGAATGGGGCGTCCGGCGGGGACTCGATGTGGACGAGTTCGGCCCGCGCCTCTCGCTGTTCTTCAACGCCCATAACGATTTTTTCGAGGAAATCGCCAAGTATCGCGCGGCCCGCAAAATCTGGGCGCGGGTGATGCGCGACCGGTTCGGGGCCCGGAACCCGCGCGCCTGGCTGTGCCGCTTCCACGCCCAAACCGCCGGAGTTTCGCTGACCGCGCAGCAGCCCTACAACAATGTGGTGCGCACCGCCATCCAGGCGCTGGCCGCCGTGCTGGGCGGGACCCAATCGCTCCATACCAATTCGCTGGACGAAGCCTGGGCGCTGCCCACCGAGGAGGCGGTTACCATCGCGCTGCGCACCCAGCAGATTCTGGCCTATGAATCGGGAGTGGCCAGTACCGTGGACCCGCTGGGAGGCAGCTATCTCCTCGAGCGCCTCACGCTGGACATGGAGCAGGGCGCTGTCGAGTACTGCGACAAGATCGACGCCATGGGCGGCATGATCGCCGCCATCGAGAAGGGCTATCCGCAGAAGGAAATCGCCGAATCCAGCTACCAGTTCCAGCGGGCGGTGGAGGAGAAGCGCAAGATCATCGTCGGCGTCAACGAATTCATCACCGGGCAGGAGCCCATCCCCGTACTGGCGATCGACGAGCGAGTCGGCGAGGCCCAGGCAGGCAAGCTGAAGCGCTTGCGTGAAACCCGCAACCAGCGGCGCGTCAGCGATACGCTCCGGGCCTTGGAGCGCGGCGCTCGCGGCGACGACAACCTGATGCCGCTGATCCTCGACTGCGTGCGCGTCTATGCCACGCTGGGCGAAATTTGCGATACACTGCGAGGGGTATTCGGCGCCTACGAGGAGGTCAGCGTTCTGTAGGCTATGGAAAAAAAGATTCGCGTGCTGATAGCCAAGCCGGGACTCGACGGGCACGACCGCGGCGCGAAAGTGATCGCCCGCGCGCTGCGCGACGCCGGGATGGAGGTGATTTACACCGGCCTGCGGCAAACGCCGGAGATGATCGCCACGGCCGCGCTGCAGGAAGACGTGGACTTCGTGGGGCTTTCGATTCTTTCCGGCGCGCACACCACGATTGTTCCGCGTGTCTGCCAGCTTCTGAGGCAGGAGGGCCTGGACGACGTGCCCGTCCTTGTGGGCGGCATCATCCCCGATGCCGACATCGCGGCGCTGAAGCAGCAGGGGGTCGCCGCGGTCTTCCAGCCGGGCGCTTCCATGGAAAACATCGTCCGCTTCATCCGGGAGAACGCAGCAAGAAAAGTGACCCGTGACGAGTGACAAGTGACGAGTAAGCAACAGCCTGCGACGGCGGCAACCTGTCTGGTCACTCGTCACTTGTCACTCATCACTTCTGCACGCAGATATGCTCACACACCCGGTTGATGCCAGTATTCGCGTCCGCTACGCGGAGACCGACCAGATGGGCATCGCCTATTACGGCAACTACCTGGCCTGGTTCGAGGTGGGACGCGTCGAGTGGTGCAAGGCGCAGGGCTTTAACTACCGGGACATGGAAACAGACGACGGCGCATTCCTGGTCGTCGCCGAGGCACGCTGCCGCTACCGCGCGCCTGCCCGGTTCGACGACCTGCTGACCATTCGCACCGCACTCAAGCACGCGCGCCGTTCGGTGCTGATCTTTGAGTATCGGGTCCTCAACCAGGAAACCGGCCAGTTGCTGGCCACCGGGGAAACCGTGCACGTGGTGACCGGAGTGGATTTGCGGAAGCGCTCCCTGCCCGAGAAATACCTCCGCCTGTTCGGCCTTGAGAAAGGCTAACCACAAAGACACCAAGGTCACGAAGATCACAAAGAACGGTCGCTTTGTGGACCTTTGCGGGCCTTGTCTCTTTGTGGCCCATCGGCGTCGGCGAAGAGCTGCTGAAGGAAATCGCGGTAAAAGGTCCAGCGCATGGGGGCGGCGTTCAACAGCCGCGTGCCGGGCACGTAAAGCCGGCCGTGCCCGTAAGGGCAGATGTATTCAGTTCCGGGGCGATCCATGACCAGGCTGCTCCAGGAGCCGGTGACAAGCGGCATGCGCAACCGGCAGAGGCAGACCGGGCAGCGCACGTTCTGATCGAACACCGCCCAGCGGATCACGCCGCAGCCCAGCAGCAGCAACACCCACTCGAAGGCGATGCGGGCGCCGGAGAAACCGGCCACCTCGTCTCTCAGCCGGACAGCCCCGCCGGTGACCAGCACCCAGATGGTTAGCAGGATCAGAAGGCCCGCGCCGGCCTTCATCAACAGGAAGGCCCAGGTGCGCGCCGCGCTCAAGGACCGTTCGGTTGCGGAACCATCGGAGCGCCACAGGGCGTAAACGTAACTGATGCCGATGCAGCCCACGACGATCAGGCCCAACATAGTCAAGTAAAGCGCCGTCCGGGCATCCGTATACAGGTAGTCCTGCAGCGAGCGGAGCGGCATGGAGGGCGCCCGGCCGCCCAGGCGCTTTTTAATATCCAGGACTTCAGCCTGCGCCCGGCGCACGCCGGCTTCGGGCCGCACGCGGGCCACCGTCGAGACGAAATAGTTGGGCCGCGAGGGGAGCAGCACCCAGAACTGGACCCCGCGGGAGAGAAACCAGAACCCCGGCGGCATGACCGCCCGGATCGAATATTCCTTGCCGTCGAGGGCCAGCGTTCGACCGACGATGTCCGGCGCGGCGCCGAAGTAGCGGCGCCAGAACGCGTCACTGAGCACCACGCGGCGCTCGTCGGCGCCCGGCTCCGGTTTTCCTTCTTCTGAGAACACACGGCCGAGCGCCGCCCGGACGCCGAGAACCGCAAAGAACTCCCACGAAACCCGGCTCCCCTGCACCGTTTCAACGGTGCCCCCGGTCGAAGGCACATCGAATTTCTGCCAGTGAAATCCCGCCAGCCCTTCCAGTGCGCGGTTCTCGCGCTGCCATTCGACCAGGCTGAATGACCCGCGGCGTTCCGAAACAGGGTCGACGGGCTGGTAGGCAAGACGCTGGAAGCAGATAAACAGGCCGGCAGGATCGCGGTAGGGCAGAGGCCGTTTTACCGTGTCCCGCACGAACGGAACCGTGACGACCGCCGTTGCGGCTACCGCCAGCGTAAACGCCGCCACAATGCGGAGGAATGGCGTGCGTGGGAACATAGGAAAGGCAGCCACAGCATTATGACACCGCCGGCCGGCCCGAGGTTCCACCGATTTCGGATTGCGGATTGCGGATTTCAAACATGCGAATGCCCGAAATCCGCAACCCGAAATCCGAAATCCGAAATTGCGTTACTGGATTGCCAAGGTCACTGCGTTGGAGGCCACCCCGCCGACGTTCACCACCACCGGAACGGCGGTGCCCGAAGGCGCATTCGCCGGAACCTGCGCGTTCACCTGGTAAAGCCCGACGAAACCGGGAGCGAGAC
>Ga0315291_10005712_pt1 | contig 15550 bp, 23 predicted proteins | sample YL17G12_20_MG_FD_203070 | JGI IMG/M metagenome (GOLD analysis project Ga0315291, IMG submission 203070) | Sediment microbial communities from Yellowstone Lake, YNP, Wyoming, USA - YL17G12_20 | ecosystem: Environmental > Aquatic > Freshwater > Lake > Sediment | place: USA: Wyoming | collected...
TCCGCCCTGAAGTTGAAGGGCGCCAACGCCTCGGTCCGCATCTCCCGCCTCTACACGCCCGCCGAGCCCGGACCCACGCAGACCACCGACCCAGGCCCATGACCAACGAACGCGCCAAGTCGAGAACCCACGCCACCGCGCCCCACTACCGCCGCATCCAGCGCGACCACGACCGCCGCCAGCGCCGCCTCGAAAAGCTCGAGCGAAAGAGGACGGCACGGTGCGCACCCTCATAGCCGCCCTGCTCGCCGAGCAGAAGAAGACCACCCGCACCCCCTACCTCAAAGTCGTGGCCGCCGACTACATCGGCGCCGTCGCCCGCCTCCATTGGGAAACCCTCCACACCGACGGCACAGCCGACGCCCCGCACGCCGCCGCCGTCCCCACCGACGGCTCGCTGAACCGGCTCCGCGTCCAGTCAAACGTCCTCTGCCACCAGCGCGTCACCACCCCAGGCCCGACGTCCGACTTCACCTCCTGGTCCTCCTTCCGCGTCCAGACCGCCAGGGCCGCCCTCGCCCGCTACGGCGCCAACCTGCTCGCCTTCGCCGTCGACAGCGCCACGCCAACCCAGATCTACATCAACACCTCCGCCGACAGCGGCGCCACATGGGGCGGATGGTCCCTGCTCACCACCGCCGCCGGAACCGTCACCCACATCGCCGCCGCCGCCGAGACCGATGGCGCCAACGTCGGCCAGGTCCTCGTCGTCTTTGCCGTCGGCGCCACCGTCTACCGCATCAAACGAACCGCCGCCGGAGTATGGGGCGCGATCGCCGCCTGGACGAACACTGCCGCCTCCGTCACCGGCCTCGCCGTCGCCACCTTCTGGTCCACCGACTTCAACATCGTCATCACCGGCACCGAGACCGGCACCACCAACCCGCGCGTGTGGGGCTGCCTCTACGGTGGCGGCTACTCCGAGACCCTAGACGCCTGGTCCGCCCTCCACACCATCACCCCCGCCGACGCCGGCTCCAACGTCGCCTACAGCGTCCCCGCGCTGGCCCACGCCGACACCACCCGCGCCGCCTACCGCGAAGCCTTCACCGGCGCCGTCGCCTACGACCGCATGGCCACCCTCGCCGGACCGGCCGACCCCGACTTCGTGGACAACCTCTGGACGAACCCGCAACCCTTCGACCTCGCCCACAACTACGGCCTGGCCCTCGCCTTCGACGCCGCCAGCAACTACCTCTTCGCCACCACGCCGAGCCGCGTCTACCGCGCGGCCACGGCCCCCGCGTCCGTCGACCTCACCGCCGACGTGCTGGCGTGCACCGCCCACGACTACCCGTTCGACCCACGCGGCGCCACCATCCGCGTCCGCAACGACGATGGCCGCTACAACTCCCCAGGCGCCGGGGCCCTACTCGCCCTGTCTCGCGGCGCCCGCATCGACATCGGCGTCGGCTACCGCCTCCCAGGCCAGGCGCTCGGCTACGCCCACTCCTACTCCTACGGCCCGCCCTACCACATCGACTCCCTCGAGCACGTCGCCACGCCCACCCGCCGCGAGCTCGTCATCAACTGCATTTCGTCGTGGGGCAACCTCGCCCGATGGAAGCCAGGCCGCACCCACCACTGGCCCGCCGGCGCTCGCAACTACTTCCAGATCATCTGCGAGATCACCGCCAAGGTCGGCCTCACCTTTGGCTCGCTCTCGTACACCAGCAAGATCACCAACGACTACCCCGACTTCGCCATCCACCCAGCCTACGACCCACCACCCTACATCTCCGGCTGGACAACCATCACCCGCCCAGGCGGCGGCTCTCGCTGGCACCGCACCCACCCCGTCACCATCCGCATCCCCATCTGGACCGACCCGCCGCCCCTGCCCGCCGACCTCGACCTGCCCTCCTGGTCAAGCGGCCTCGCCGCCATCGCCCAGCTCTACTCCCACCTCGAAGACCGATGCTTCATCCGCGGTGGCCCCACCAACCAGAAGGTCTACAACGTCCACCCCCAGGCCGCAGACGCCAGCGTCTACGCCCTCGGCACCACCCACGCCATCCTCGCCGGCGCCTACCAGCACCACGCCGTCGACAACCGCTTCCTCGCCGTCGGCGCGGCCGGCCTCACAGCCGAGACCATCGACTACACCGGCTCCGACCTCCTGGCCGACCGCCCCCGCGTCGTCGAGGACAAGAACATGACCACCGCCGCCGACGTCACCGGACGCGCCACACGCGAGGCCCGCGACGCCACCATCACCAGCCGCTCCGACTCCCTCGTCATCCCGCCCCACTGCGGTCTCGAGCTGTTCGACGTTCTCGACATCACCCACCCCGCCGTCGGCCTCGCCGCCGCCAAGCGCCGCGTCATCGGCATCACCCTGGTCTACGACCTCGCCGCCGACAAGCCCGTCTACCACCAGCTCGTCACACTGGGGGAGCCATGATCGCCACCGCCAAGGCCATCCTCAAGACCTACGATGCCGTCACCCACACCGCCACGGTGCAGCTCGTCGGCTCCACCCCATCGTTCCTCGCCGCCGTCCCCGTCGCCGCCAACGTCCACGCCGCCGACTGCGTCGCCGGCCGCACCTGCGCCCTGCTGTTCTTCGACAGCGCCAACCCGTCCGACGCCGTGATCACCGCCGTCATCGGCCTGCCGTCCGCCGCCAGCGCCACCCCCTCGTACATCATCGACCTGGACGCCGACACGTTCGTCCACACCGAGTACTCCGCCGACGAGGACAAGATCCACGGCGTGGTGGCCATGACCGAGCGCCTGCTCCTGCAGGCCGCCAGCCCCCACATCACCCTGACCGGCGACCTCAAAGTCGCAGGCTACGTCGCCCTCGCCGGCGGCACCCCGTCGTCCGGCGCCTACCTGTCCATCAACCCCTACGGCGTCGCCTTCGGCGCCACCAACCCCCGCCTCTTCTACATGAACCCCACATCCTGCAACGTCCCCATCGGCGGCAGCCTCTCCGCCTTCGACGCCAACGCCACGGTCAGCATCGACACCGGCGCCACGCCGACGGTCCGCGGCCTGAACTTCGTCGGCTTCATCACCGGCCTCGGCAGCCCCACCGAGGTCTCCGGCGTCGCCGCCCAGGTCGGCTGCATGTCATTCGCCGGCACCATCGCCGACCTCCACGCCCTGTACGCCGTGGCCCGCTACATCACCTTCACCGGCGCCGGCGCCGTCACCCGCAGCCACGGCCTCCGCATCGCCAACCAGGGCAAGGCCGGCGTGGGCACCACCTTCGGCCTGCTCATCGAGCCACAGCTCGCGTCGACCGCCAACTACTCCATTTGGGCCGGCGCCACCTACGCCGGCACGCCGCGCCTCCGCCTCGACGAAGGCACCCCAGGCGCAGGCCAGACCATGCTCAACCTGGCCGAAGGCGTCACGCCCACCGTCCGCCGCGTCCAGTGGGTCGACCCAGGCACCGCCGGCGCCAACCTCGTAGCCGGCCAACGCGTCATGATCCTCGTCTAACCGTTTTCCGGAAAGCGATAGAAGGAGACCGCCATGCCCAAGACCGCAGCTACCGACGAGGCCATCACCAACCTCATCGACACCATCGCCGCCGACGCGCCGCTACTCCACACCCGTCTCCTGGCCATCGTCGGCGCCGCCAACCAGCAGCGCACGGCGCAGAAGCTGGCGCAGTTCACGCCCGCCGCGTGGTTGTGGGACACCATCACCAACCTCGCCCTCACGCCCGAGGTCGCCGCCTTCCACCAACAACTGCTTACCCAGCAGTCGAAGGACATCGAGACCGGCGTCAACGCCCACCTCGACGAACTGAAGGCCACACTGTGACCCGTGCTACACTGCCCACCAGGAGGCAGCCCATGAACGGAGACCAGACCACCGTCGATCCCGCCGCCGTCATCCGCGCCCACCCGGACCTCGCCGCGCTGTGCATCCTCCTGGGCGCCGCCGAGTCCATACCGGAGGACCACCCGCTTGTCCAAAGGAAGAACGAAGGGAGCGCAGCCGGGCAATCTGAACGCTCTCAAGCACGGCTACTACAGCCGCGCCCTCAGTAAAGCCCAGCAGCTCCTGCTCGAACGCGCCCGCCGCGTCCCCGCCGACGACCTGTCGGGCGAGATCGCCCTCCTCCGCCAGCGCCTCTACACCGCACTCGAGGCGGCGCCCGAAAAGCTCGACCTCCTCTGCGACGCCCTCCGTACCCTCGCCCGCCTGGCCGCCACCAACTACCACCTGAAGGGCACCGACGCCGACCGCCTCTCCGACGCCATGGCCAACGTCCTGGCGTCCATCGAGCTCACGCTAGGGCCACGCGATGGACCCGACTGACCTCCTGTCGCTCGACACCGTCGCCGCCGCCGTCACGGCAACGGCGCTCGCCGTCTGCGTCTTCGGCCTGGCGTACATCACCAAGACCATCCGGGAGTGGTGGACCTGGCGTAAGTAGCGGGTCGAACCGGCAGACGTCCGCCGGTCAGACGTCTCCCCGCCAGATACCCGGCCGCCGCGATATCGCCGCCCACCGCACCGACAACGATTGCCGTTCGAACCGGCCCCGTCGAGGCCCTGTCGCCCCGAATGTCGCCCCGCCACAGATAGACCACCGCATCTGCGCTCGCCCACGACGTGTCGCCCGCAATGTCGCACACCATCGCCAACGTTCGAGCTCGCACGCCATCGGCCGGCCGTGCTACACTCCCCGCAAGTGGACATCGGATTCCCGGTGTCGGCGGACAGGGATCGCTTCGGCGGTCCCTGCGGCTTTTCGGCCCCGAGTGATTCGGCCCCACGCCGCCGCCGCTGGCCGCCGCCCCGAATAATTTCTGAATAAAGCCACCCCCCCAGGCGGCCACGGCGCCGCCGCCCGAGCGCCGTCGCGTCCAGATACGCGCCAGACAGAGTCGTTTACCCCGAAAAGCCATTCGTCCAACACACCCACAGGCCCTGCAAACAGGGCGTCTATGGTGCGCCTGCTGGCAACGCACGCTGGCGGGCGGGACAAAACAGCTCCCCCCACGGCCAGAGGAATGTAGGTGGCCGTGGGGCCCCACTCGCGTATCGCTCTTTTGGCCGCCGCCCGCCGCTCTGAAGGCGTTGCCATGCCGTTGCGCGGTGCCGGCCCTAGAGGTCCGGCCCTGGCGGGCCTTGCAGGTACGGGCCGGCACAGCCGGCCCTTATATAATTATCACGTAAACGGTAAAGGGGGTTCGGTCATGCGGTGTCCTTGTTGCGGCGGTCGGTTGGCTTCGGGTGGTGGGGCGTGTGTTGTGTGCCCTGGCTGCGGGTGGTCCTCGTGTTGCTCCGGTCGGGGGGGTTAGCGGTGTTTGTCGCGCTGGCGGTCTGCTCTCGCTGCGTCTTCCCCGTCGCCACTTGCGCGTGCCGGTGCGCCACCTGCGGCGTCCTCTTCGGCTCGGTGGCCGGCTGCCGCTGCGGTCGCTGCTGCTCCTGCTGTCGCCCGGGCAACGTGTGTTCCGTGGGCTGCTGTCGCCGGCCAGCTCGTCGGCCTCGCCGGCGGCCCGCCCAGGGTCGGCTTCTGTAATGGCCTCACTAAACGGTTTCACCGGCGTCCTCTTCGTCCTCCTGGCAGTGGCAATCGCCGCCGTAGCCATGCTGGCGCCGTCGCCAGCAGAAAGGAACCCACGTGAGAACCTACCCGTGCCCATTCTGCCAGCGCCCCACAAGCAGCCCGTACGGGGTGTGCACCTCGTGTGCCCGTCAGATAGACCGCATCCCCGTCAGGCGCCCCAAGTAGACCCGCCATGCTCTCCTACGGCGCAGACCAGGCCACGGTCCCCGTGCACCCTTGCACCTGCCACCTCCCCTACCTGCCACACCCGTCAATCTTCTTCTGCACCGGCTGCTGGGAGCGCTTCCCAGTCTGTCAGCTATTCGGCGAGCGGCGAAAGTGCCGCACCTGCACCACCGCCGCCGCCAACAAGGAGGACGAAAGTGTCTCAGGATTGGCCGTTCAGCGTAACGTCTAAGTTCACCGTGGACACGGGGGCAGAGCACCTCGTGACCATCCGCGCGGCCACCGCCGCAGATATGCGCGCCCGCCTCGTGGAAGCGTCGGGCATCTTCCCCTACGCCTCACTCATCACGGCCCTAGAACAAGAGACGGCCCAGGTGCAGCCCGCCTTGGTGTCAGCAGCTGCAGCCCAGACCGTCACGCCCTTGAAGAGCAACGGCAATGGTAACGGCAACGGCCACGGCGCGCCAGTCCCGCCCCGCTCGCCGGTCGCCGCCGCCGTCGCTGGCCAGACGCAGCGCGCCCACCTGCGCGCCGCCCAGGGTCGCGTCAGCCGTCAGGCCAACCAACCCGCCTGTCCAGACCACGGCCTAGGCATCCCCTCGAAGAAGGTGCCAGGCGGTCTCTACTGCCCGACCGAGATCGAAGACGGCTCCTGGTGCAAGTGGCACTGGGCACCAGCGCCGGCCGGCACCGGCAGCGGAGACGCAGACTACACCCACCCACGGGACGAGAACTAGAACCACCAGTCGGGGGGCGCGCATCCGTCACCACGCGCAGAAAGGCCCACCGTGTACACCCCGCACAGAACCCCGCAAGCCATCGCTAACGAAATCCGCAAGTGGCTCGCCATCGAGCACAACGTCCCACACCGCCAACTCCCCACCTGGCGCAACACCATCATCCAACTCGCCCAAGAGATCGCCAACGCGATCCACGCCGGGACCACGCCATGACCGACGACGACTTCATCATCAAGCGCCTGTCCTTCACCGCCGCCGGCGACCTCCTCATCGAGTCCACCTTCGTCACCGAGGCCGAGCTGAACGGCATCAACCCCAAGCAGGCCCCGCTCCCGATGTTCTGCCAGGCCGCCGAGCTGCCCGTCACCACGGCAGGGCCGCTCTTCCAGGAAAGGGAACCGCCCGACCAATCCTGACCCCACAACGCAGGGAGCCCCCTGGCCGCTCGGCCGGGGGGCTCCCCCTCTTTAGGCTCCCACCACCTAACCCGCAGCCTCCTCGAGCAGTCTCACCAGCGGCGAGAACCGCCGGTGCTGAACAACAACGTCCCTCATCTCGAGCTCCACGTACATCGCCGTGGTCCGGATGTCCGAGTGGCCCAGGATGCGCCGCAGGCTGAACTGATCACCCCCGCCGCGGATGTAAAGTCGGGCGAAGGTGTGCCTCAGCAGATGCGGCCCGCCCTTCCGGACGCCGGCCCGCGCCAGGCAGCGCCTCACCATTCGGTAGGCCCCCGAGCGCGTCAGCGTCCCGCCCTGCTGCGACCGCCAGGGCAACTCCACACCGAGCAAAATCCAGCGCACCCACGGCGACAACGGCACCTCGCGCTGCCCCGTCTTCCCGTCTACCGTGAAAGTGTCCTCGCCGACCCACTCCCAGCGCATGGACAGGAGCTCGCCCACCCGAACCCCCGTGTCGAGAAGTACCGAGAGCATCACCCTGTCCCGCCGACAGAGCGCCGACGCCATCACCCGCCGCACCTCACCGGGCTCCAAGGCCCCAGGCGGACGCCGCCGCAGACGCGGCGCGGACACCACCGCCATCGGGCAGCTCCCGATCGCTCCCCGCCGGTAGAGCCAGCGGTAGAACGCCCGCAACGCCCGAAAGTACGCGTGCCGAGTCCCATCAGACGCCCCAGGAAGCACAAGAAATCGCTCAACCTCTGCCGGATCGAGGGGAACCTCCACACGACCCGCCAGAAATCGACCTACGAGGCCCCGATACCAGCACACCGTCACACCCGACAACCCGCGGCCCCGACAGGCCGTCAGGAAAGCGTCGAGCGCTTCTTCCGCCCGCACAACACCCTAGACGCCAGCTCCCGCCGCAACGTTACATCATCCACGGCCCGCCGGCACTTCGGACACCACCACAGCAGGATCCCATGACCATCCACCACCGCCGGCGCCATCACGTCGCCGCACAGCGCACACCGCCCACCCTCACGATCGAAGAACCGCAGCACCGCCTCCACAGACCTAGCCATCGCACAGATCCCTCACCACCCACACCAGGAACGCCGCCGGGCTCTCGATGTCGCCGCTCTCCGGCGCCGCCTCGTAATCCGACACCCCACGGCTCACCACGTCCGCGCCGAACTTCCGCACGAACGCCGCCGCGCCGCGAAACGCGAAGCGCTCGCGCAGGTACCCCACGAGCACCCTCTCCCGCTCAGTGAGCGGCCGCACACCGCTCACCACGCGCAGACGCACCGGCCGCCCAGACCGCCCAAGGCGGCCGGGCTGCGACGGTGGTGGTGGTGACGGTGGTGGTGGTGCTGCTGGTGGTGGTTGTGTGGAGTGTGAAGGGGCTGAAGAAAATGAAGACGGATCGCGACGATGACGATCCGGCAGGCCAGCAGGTGAAGACACGGGCAACCTCCTGTGGTAAGGTGGCCCGATCCTACGCCCGCCGACGCCGCCCGTCAAGCCCCGAAAATGCAGTGCCCCGGCCGGTCGGGGGAACCTTACCACAGGAGTCCGAGGACCGGTCGGGGCCAGCTGCCGCAAGTATACCACGCCCGCCGAGCGGGCGCGGGCCCGCGCGAACTGGTGCCGAGGGGCAGAGTCGAACTGCCGACACCTTGATTTTCAGTCAAGGTGCCACCCTATCTAAAACCAAGACGCCCGACGACCCCAAAACGCTACACCATCCGCTACAATGTCCACCGAAATGGGCCGCTACCCACCCGCCCTGTGGAAACCCGTCCCCAGCTTCGGCTACCCCGAAGCGACGCGCGGCCAGCTCCGCGCCAACGGCCCCAAGGGCGCCTTCTTCCACGACGCCCAGGGCTGGGCTCACGGCGCCCTCGCCCGCTTCCAGAACCCCGCCAACCAGGGCAGCGCCCACATCATCATCAACCTGGCCGGCCCGCCTCACCAGTTCATCGACTTCGACGACGCCGCCTGGCACGCCGGCGGCTACATCCCTGGCCTCGGAACGTTCGCCAACCTGTTCCATTGGGGCTTCGAGTTCGAAGGCGGCTACCCGACGCCGGAACCGATCAACGACCACCAGGTCGACGTCGCCCTCGACCTCTGCCGCTGGCTCGCAACCGAGTACGCGTTCAAGTGGCCGGCAGTTCGCCGCGTCGACCTGTGGGAACACCGCGAGGTCTACCCGACGAGCTGCCCGTCCGACCGCATCCGCTGGCCCGACATCATCGCTGGCCTGAAGGGAGACGCCATGACCACCCAGGACTGGCGCGCCCGCCGCCACATCAGCGGACTCCTACGCCAAGCCGCCGGCCACCTACACGTCGCCGCCGGACTGGCCGACGTCGCCTGGAGCCAGGACGAATACCTGTCCCTCCGCGACCACATCCTGCTCGCCGAAGGTACCCTCACCCACGCCCGCCAGGTCCTCCGCGACACCGGCCTCGGCCCGGAGACCGCCCACACCAAGATCGACACGTTCAAGTGATCACTCTCCGCCCCTACCAGGCCGAGGCCGCCCGCGCGGTCCTCCACTCCGTCACCTACAAGCTCGGCCTCACCTTCACCATCGAGATGGCCCGCCAGTCGGGCAAGAACGAGCTCTCCGCCTGGATCGAGACCGCGCTCCTAACCCGCGACATCGTCGGCGGCGGCACCGGCATCAAGGCCGCGCCGACCTTCCGCCCGCAGATCCTCACCTCCATGGACAGGCTCCGCACCCACCTGGACGCCGCCGGCTACGGCGGCCTCTACCGGTCGACCGAGGGCTTCATGGTGTGGTTAGGCCGCGCCCGCTGGCAGTTCTTCAGCGCCGGCCCCGACTCCCACATCGTCGGCGCCACAGCCCAACTGCTACTCGAACTCGACGAGGCACAGGACATCGACGCCGACAAGTTCAACAAAGAGCTCCGCCCCATGGCCTCCACCACCAACGCCACGACCGTCCTCTACGGCACCGCGTGGGACGACACCACACTCCTAGAGGAGACCAAACAGACCAACCTGCTACTGCAGACCCAGGACGGCATCCGCCGCCACTTCGAGTACGACTGGGCGCACTGCGCCGAGAGCAACCCCGACTACGCCCGCTTCGTCGAAGGCGAGCGCGACCGACTCGGCCCGAACCACCCGCTCTTCACCACCCAGTACGACCTCAAACCGCTCGCCGGCCACGGCCGCCTACTCTCGCCGGCCATGATCCAGCAGTCCATCGGCGACCACACCCGCACCGTCAGCAAGACCCCGGGCGCCGTCTACGTCGCCGGCCTGGACGTCGCCGGCGAAGCCGCCCCCCACGACGTACTCGCCCGCGGCCACGACGAGACCGTCCTCACCATCGCACGTCTGACCCACCAGGAAGCCCGCCACCGGCCCCTGCCGATCGTTTCCGTCCAAACACTCTACCGCTGGCGCGGGACACCCCACGCCACCCTGTACGACGAGATAGGTGACCTTCTGGAGCACACCTGGGGCGTCAGACTCGTCGCCGTCGACTCCACCGCCATGGGCGAAGCGGCCGCGATCCTGCTGGCCCGCCGCCTGGGCCAACACCGCGTGATCGCCTACCGCTACACCGAGGCCTCGAAGTCCCACCTGGGCTACGAGCTGCAGGCCGCCGCCAACACCAACCGCCTGCTGATCTGGAACGACGACTCCCTCGACCGGCGCGAGCTCCTACGCCAGCTCACACTCTGCCGCGCCGTCTACAAACCGAACCGGACCCTACAATTCTTCCTCAACCCCGACGAAGGCCACGACGACTGCATCAACTCGCTCGCCCTCACGATCGAGGCCGCCAACAACGCCACACCAGCGGTTGCGCATGGTATCATCCGCCCATGACCGACACCTTCCACCCCCGCGAGCTCGCCAAGATCGACCAGCCCCGCTTCGCCCAGTACACCCGCAACCTCGCCTTCTACAACGGCCAGCACTGGCCCGCCCGCCGAGCCACCGACAAACGGCCCCACCTCACCTTCAACTACGCCCGCACCCTAATCGAGAAGACCGCCGCCTACGTCATGGCCGGCCGCACGGTCCGCGTCATCCCAACCGCCGACAACCCCGAGGCCCAGGCCGCCGCAGACACCGCCGCCCAACTCCTGAACGACATCCACCAGGCGAACGCCGCCGACCGCCTGGACTTCGACACCGAAGTCGACACGTCGGTCATGGGCGACGGCGCCTTCCGCCTCGCCTGGGGCGGCGACGCCGACCCCCGCGTGATCATCACGGCCCCGGACGTCCAGGGCATCTTCGTCTGGCCGAAACCGCACGCCCTCACCGACTACGACCAGGTCGCCCACCGCTACACCCTCACCGCCACCCAGGCCGCCCAGGCGTTCAACGTCGCCACCGCCAAGGCCACCGCCACCGTCGTCGAGCGCTGGACCACCGACACCTTCGAAGCGTGGGTCGACAACGCCCTCGTCGACGCCCGCCCGAACCCCCACGGCGCCATCCCCTACGTCATATTTCCGAACTCCCCAGTTCCCAAACAGTTCTGGGGCATCTCCGACATCCCACCCATCCGCGAGGCCAACGAAGAGCTGAACCGCGAGCTGTCCGTCCTGTCCGCCATCATGCAGCTCTCCGGCAACCCCATCGCCGTACTCGCCGGCGTCGACGAGGCCAAGGACATCGCCACCGAGGCCGGCGCAGTCTGGACCCTACCCGCAGAAGCCAAGGCCTACCTCCTAGACCTCCTGTCCGGCGGCGGCGTCCGCCTCCACATCGAATACCTGAACGCCATCTACCGCGCCCTCCACGACCTCGCCGAGACCCCGCGCACCACCTTCGGCGACACCGGCCGCGCCCTCTCCGGCGTCGCCCTCGAGATGGAGATCCAACCCCTCCTACAGAAGGTCGCCCGAAAGCGCCTCATCAGAACCGAGGCCTACCGCCGCCGCGCCCAGCTCGCCCTCACCATCGCCGACTACCACCTTTCCACCAACCACGCCGCCGCCGGCGCGATCGACATCAACTGGGGCGAGGTCACCCCACAGGACCGCACCGACAACGCCAACCGCGAGGTCGCCCTGTTCAACGCCGGCCTCACCAGCGCCCCCGCATCCCTGTCCCGGCTCGGCGCCACCCACCCCGACATCGAGTGGGAGACGATCCTCGCCAACGCCCGCGACCTGGCCACCGCCCGGGCCACCGGCCAAACGACACCGCCACCACCACAGACCGCGCCTTGACACCGAAACGCAAACGCGTATCATGAGCGGCGAAGGAGACCCGCCAATGACCGAGATCGCCCACGAAGAACTCGCAGCCCTTCAGGCCAAGGCCGCCCTCGCCGACCAACTCGGCCCCCAGGTCGAGCAACTGACCGCAAAGGCCGCCGACGCCGAGACCACCAGGAACGCCCTCGCCGAGGCGCAGACCAACGCCCGCGAAGCCACCGAAGCCGCCCGCTCCGCTATCATCGCCGCCAACCCGCTCATCCCGCCCGACCTCATCACCGGCGACTCCATCGGCCAGATCAACCAGTCACTCGCCGCCGCCCAGGCGATCGCCAACCGCCTCGCCGAGGCGGCGAAGGCCGCCCCGCGCCAGCCCTTCGGCTTCCCGATGGGCGGCGCACAACGCCAGGCGGCCGACACCACCAACATGACACCCCACCAGAAGATCGCCTGGGGAATCGAACACGAACGGGACCAGCACCTCGCGTAAGGAGTAACCAATGGCCCTCACGCTCGCAGAAGCCGACAAGTACTCCAGGTCAACCCTCGTCAGAGGCGTCATCGAGAACATCCTCTCAGTCTCGCCCGTCCTGAACGTCCTCCCGTTCGTCGAGGTGCTCGGCAACTCGCTCACCTACAACCGCGAGGCGACACTCCCCGCCGCCAGCTGGTACGACGCCGGCGACACCTGGACGGAGGGAACGCCCACCGTCACCCAGATCACGACCCTCATGCGCATCCTGGGCGGCGACTCCGACGTCGACAACTTCCTCAGGATCACCCGCAGCAACGAGCAAGACCTCGAGGCCGCACTCCTCGCAGAGAAGGCCAAGGCCGTCGCCTACGAGTTCGAAAACGCCTTCATCTACGGCGTCACCGCCAGCAAACAGTTCGACGGCCTCCACGCCCTCATCGGCAGCGGCGCCCAACAGATCAACATGGGCACCACCACCACCGGCGCCCCCGGCACACTCTCCGCCCTCGACCAGCTCATCGACCTGGTCAAGCCGGGCAAGCCCGACCTGCTCATCATGAGCCGCCGCAGCCGACGCGGAATCATGAAGCTCGCCCGCTCCCAGGGAAGCGCCCTCGCAACCACCTCACTAGGAATGTTGGGCCGCCCCGTCCTCTCCTACGGCGACATCCCGATCGGCGTCTCCGACTTCATCACCGACACCGAGACCATCGCCTCCAACCGCTACGCCCTGAAGACCACCGGCGTCTGCTCCTCCATCTTCGCCATCAAATGCGGCGAGCAGGCCCTGCTCGGCCTCGAAGCTACCAACGGCATCACCCCCGAACTCGTCGGCGCCCTAGAGACCAAGGACGCCAACCGCTGGCGCGTCAAGTGGTACTGCTCACTCGCCCTCCTCTGCGCCCTCTCGATCGCCCGCATGGACGGCATCACCTCCGCCGACTGGACGAACTAACCCATGGCCGGCGTCTACTGCCGCCGCTGCCAGACCAACGTCCTGCTAGAGCAGGACGGCCGCACCTGCTCGAACTGCGGCGCCGTCCTCGTCCAACCCGTCGGCGAACCAAACAGACCGCCGAAGAAGGAGCGCTAACATGGCCCTGACCGAACCGTCCGGCACGCGCACGATCCAGCAGGTATCCCACCCCATCAAAATCACCCTCGCCGAGGCCTGCAAACGCGGCGACCTCCTGGGCTACTCCACCGGCTGGAAGCGCGCCCTGGCCACCACCGGTACAGCCATCCAGGCCAAACTGGTGGCAGGAGAGGACGGCGCGACAGACCAGGTCATCACCGCCTACCTATCCGCCGTCGTCTCCGGCTTCACCGGCACCACACCAGGCGCCCCCATCTACGCCGCCGAGGGAACCTCCTACGGCTGCTACACCGAGTCCGCCCCCGCCACAACCGGCGACTGCAACACCATCATCGGCCTCGCCATCTCGGCAACCGAAGTGCTCGCCTTCCCGGGCAACCGCGTCGAGTCCGTCGCCTAAGGAGGCCGGATGGGCAGCCACGACACCCACTGGCTGAAGGAGAACCTCACAGCCAGCCAGACGAACGCCACCATGTCCCTACTCGGCTACACCACCGAGACCGAATACGTCTGCCCGTTCCCGCTCATCATCGCCCGCCTGAAGGCGGTCCTCACCGAGCCCCGCACGGCCGGCACCCTCACCATCACCATCATGAAGAACGGCGTGGCCCTCGCCATCCCCGCACCCTTCACCTTCGACGCCACCAACCCGCAGCTCCGCGACATCGTGCTCGACCCGTCGCTGGCCACCCTCTTCCAGCTCGGCGACCGCCTCAAACCCGTCATCACCACCGATGCGGCATGGCTACCCGTCACCAGCGACCTCCTCCTCATCCCGACCCTGGCGAGGCCCTACGGACCGTGACCACGCCCAGACCCCGCCGAACCCGCTCCTCCAAAGCCATCGCCGCCTCGCTCTACGCCCCGCTCATCACCGCCGCCGCCACCGCCATCGCGACCGTCCTCACCGCCCTCGCCGGCGCCATCGCCCGCGTCATCAACGCCATCCGCCACCGCAACGACCCCAAGGAGGACACCGATGTGCACCCCGGCCCAACTCCTTAACCTGTCCACCGACAAACTCCTCCGCCTCCAACACGACACCATGCTCGAACTCCTGCGCCGGCACCCGCCGACCTGGCCCCACATCCACATCTACAACACCGCCCGCCGCGTCTTCGACGGAGTCCGCGAGCTCCACCAGGCCATCGAACAACTCGCCCGCGCCGACGACCACCAAGCCGCCACCGACCACCAGCCCGTCTACCCAGGCATCCGCGTCGTAGAACCGAGCCCCGAACTATGAACACCATCGCCGAAGTCCGCGCCGACCTCCGCCGCGACCTCGCGGACCTCGACAGCACCGCCTACCGCTGGACCGACACCGACCTCAACCGCCACATCACCCACGCCCTGAACGACCTATCCGACGCCATCCCGCGCGCCCTCCGCACGACGCTGGCCACCGTCGCCGGAACACGTGACATCGACATCGCCACCCTCTCCCCGCGCATCAAGGTCGACCGCGTCGAGTACCCCGTCGCCGACTACCCGCCGCAGTTCATCCAGTTCTCCGTGTGGGGCACCACCCTCACCCTGCTGACCGACAACGCGCCCACCGCAGTCGAGCCGGTCAACATCTACTGGGAGGCCCAACACCAACTCGACGAGGCCGGCACCACACTCGACCCACCCCTACTCGACATCCTCCTGCTGGGCGCCGCCGCCTACGCCGCCGACCAGCTCGTCTCCGCCAACACCGAGGCCATCTGGGGCGCCGACGTCGACAAGGCCTACGCCGCCCTCGCCACCCGCAAGATGCGCGCCTTCCGATCCGCCCTGAAGCTGAAGGGCGCCAACGCCTCGGTCCGCATCTCCCGCCTCTACACGCCCGCCGAGCCCGGACCCACGCAGACCACCGACCCAGGCCCATGACCAACGAACGCGCCAAGTCGAGAACCCACGCCACCGC
>Ga0315291_10005717_pt1 | contig 15535 bp, 14 predicted proteins | sample YL17G12_20_MG_FD_203070 | JGI IMG/M metagenome (GOLD analysis project Ga0315291, IMG submission 203070) | Sediment microbial communities from Yellowstone Lake, YNP, Wyoming, USA - YL17G12_20 | ecosystem: Environmental > Aquatic > Freshwater > Lake > Sediment | place: USA: Wyoming | collected...
CCCCGGTAATGTTCCGGGAGTAATACAAATTGAGGATATCGTCTCTGGGTAGATAGGTAGGAACGACCTTCGTGGATTGCGGCAATAGTTCGCAATATTTTATGAATGACCATCCAAAGGTTAATTCATCCGGGAAATAGACGGGACCCTCGAGGTTTTCGTATAGCCAGTCAGACGCCACGGTTATGTAGTGATAGCTATCTTTTTGAACGACATTGTTGCGATGAGCTATGGAAAGCGTTGTCAAATTGAGCGCTAGTAAAATTGCTAGCATGGCAATCAGGCATTTTTGAATGTTGAGTCTTGGAATAACTGGTGGGGTGTATGTGATAACTAGGATGGAGAAAACGACAATGTAGGGTACCTCTCCCAATGCAAACTCTCCTATAATGAACCTGAAAACCATGTAAAATATGACAGTAACAATTATGGAGAAGTACATGGTGATTAATAAGTGAGAAGTAGCTTCCTTCTGTCTAAGTCCTCTTTTAGCTGCGATTAATCCAGTTAATATGATTGCACTGTATAGCGTATACTTCGCAATGTTAATAGCGGTCAGTGAATCAGGATAGGACATTGTAAGCTGGAGTAGTTCGCTGTTCCCGCGATGTCCGAAAAACTGGGCTAGGAACATACGGATAGAGTCGAGGCTCAACGATGATTGTCGAAGTAGGGGAATAAACGTGTCGTAAATAAATCGTGAAAAGCCAAGAAACAGCACAATGAAAGACAAAACCGTTATCAAGAGAAGTCTTTGAACCGATGGTTCCAGACTATCCCTTTTCACACGAGCGAAGATTAATAGGCCGCATGAAAAAACGAAGAGGTAGAAGGCAACATTATATGAAAGGACGATGATTGCTCCGACTGTGAGGAAACACGCTACAACACGAGGCACTTCTTTGCCCCTGGGAGATACGGTGAGTAATATAATGAATGTAAAGAACAGGATTTCGCCAAGTCCATGCGGCCATAGCCACACCTTGTACGTTCCATTGAGGGACAGTGTAAACCAGACGAAAGTTAGTAGTATTGATGTTATTAAAGGAAGCAAGGACCGTTTGGAGAGCGCGTAGAGACAAGCGAAGAATATCACCAGGTAGGGGATGAGCATTATAGGGAAAACAGGCAAGCTGTATATATTAATGTTCGTAACTTCGATTATCATAGCTATAAGAGCGTAATATCCCGGAATGCGCTCTATCAAAGAGCCAGCCCACCCGGTTGTTGATTGTCCATTGGTTAGAATATAAGCTGCGCCGACATGTTGTGGGGCATAGTCGTCTAAACTACCTTTGTATATTTGTATCACGAGAAAAGCAAATATCAGGAAAAGCAAGATTATCAGTAGCCAAGACTTTATTCCCTTTAAAGTCATTTTCTAGCTATTACCTGTCTGCACAATGTCGTGGCATTGTTTGTTTGTAGGCAGTTAACCTTCTCCTCTGGTGGTTTTTGCTTTTCCGTGGGCGGGATATGTCGGTCCTGTTTCCACCGCATTCAGAACATTGCTGGCATCTTGATAATTTCTCAACACTGCTTCGTAAACTTGCAGGGTCTCTTCAGCATTATTCTCCCAAGTAAATTGATTGGCATATTTGATTATCTTCTCACTATCCCACTTCTTATCTAGGGCAAGTAAAATCTTCTCTGCTAACTCCTCGGGATTCGCCGATTGGCACAGCAAGCCATATTCCTCAGAGGTTATAACCTCCTCACTTGCTCCGGTATATGTTGCTACCACTGGCTTACCGCAAGCCATCGCTTCCAACTGAACAATCCCGAAGCTCTCGCTTAGACTTGGTAGAACGAAAATATCGCATGCATTATACCAGTATGTGACTTGGTCATGCGGAATCTCGCCCAGCAGTTTGACGTATTTCTCTAGGTGCAGTCGCTTAATCTGCTTGTTAAGTTCTCTTTTGAGAGGACCAGGACCACCGATAAGGCATAATATGTCTTTTCTTACTCTCACAAGCTCATTCACAGCCTGTATGAGGTACCGCTGACCTTTGTATGAACGCAGGTGGCCCAGATTGAACAGTATTCGTTTATCCAAGGGTAACCCAAGTTTGGCTCTGGCTATTTCTTTTGGCAAATACCCAATTTCTGCAGAATTATAGCCGTTAGGAATAAAGAATATCCTGCTCTCGGGAGTTATGGTTGAAAACAGGGGTATATCTTTTCTATTTACCCGTATGATTGCGTCAGTTGCGTTCCAGGTATTAACAAGGATTTTGTCCCTCCTTTGGATTAGAGGATACAGAGTTGTGGAAGCATGTTCTGTAATAACGAGGGGTACGTTATATCTCCTCTTCAATTCTACAGCCACGGCGCCCGAAGGCCAGGTATAATGAGCGTTAATCAAATCGAAGGCCATATTCTCTTTTTCTATGAGTTTCATGATTGCTTGCGCTTCTTGACGCATCCATATGTCCCTACGATATTTCCAGGTTATGGGGAATAAGGGATTAAGATATCTCAGGAAATAAACATGGACATTGTTGAAAACATAGTTTCCATAATGCGCCCTTCTTCTATATTCCAAGCCCGCAGGATATGGCACTATCACAAAAATATTCTGGAAATACGAGCTTAGGGCTTTTATTTGCTCTTTCACAAATATGCTGGTTATATAAGAGTTGTCTTGATTCGGGAAATCATTGACCACTACTAATAGATTTTTCAGCGTTTTCAGCATTACGCTCTACTCCACTACCATCCACCAAAGGTAGCAATCTTTTCAACTATCAAATCCGATGAATTCATTATGGGAAATACTTCGGCGCGACGCATCTGACCATAAAGGTCCTGATCACCCAGTACTTTGTTCACGGTATCCGCTATCTGATGGTTTTTGGCTCCGACCAAGGTATTGGCTCCTTGTTCCACAGTCTCCCACCAGGGTGTTGCTTCCAGCAACGTTACGCAAGGAATATGGAAGATTGCGCTTTCCTCTTGGACTCCTCCTGAGTCGGTTATCACAATTTGAGCCTGAGACAAGAGAGTTAGGAAGTCAAGGTAACCGAGAGGCCCTGACAATACACTGTTAGGGATTCCGTGTAATGTTGGCAGGAGGCCAAACTCGTCAAGATTTTTAGCCGTCCTGGGATGAACGGGAAATACGATCCTGGTGTTTATAAGCGGCAATGCACTCACAATATTTTCCAGATTTTCTTTTACGTCAACATTCTCTTGCCTGTGTGTTGTCAGCACTGCATAGGTTTTGGGTTCCAAGCCAAGCTTGTTCAATATTGGTGACCTCGTCGAAGCATTTACCCAATATTCCCGACAAATTTCCCCGAGGGTGCTGCCGACCATCTCTATCTTATCTTTATCAACTCCCTCCCGCTGCAAGTTCTGCACGGCTCTTTGCGTAGGTGCGAAAAGCAGAGATGAGACAACATCGACGATACGCCTGTTTAACTCCTCAGGCATTTTCATGTCAAAGCTTCGGCAGCCAGCTTCGATATGAGCAACCGGGATATTTACCTTGGTTGCAGCGAGAGCCCCAGCAAGCGTGGTATTGGTGTCCCCTTGAACGACAACGATATCGGGATTTGCCTCCTTAAGATATTTCTCTATAGCCATAAGCAAGCTGGCGATTTGTTGAGCAGGCGAACCATGAGAGCAGGTCAATGTATAATCGGGGTCAGGGAGATTCAGTTCCTTCATAAAGGTGTTTGACATGTTGTAATCGTAATGCTGTCCCGTAAAAACTACGTCGGTATGAGTGGACTGACGTAGCTTGCCGATGACAAAGGCAAGCTTTATAATTTCGGGACGAGTGCCAAAGATTATGGAAACCTTCATTTTTTGCCTCAGTGTCTTCCCTGGGCAACATCTTCGATAAAGTCAACCATAAATTGGGTAGCATCAATCTTGTCAGCCAATAATCTCTGGCGTTTTATTGCCCACTCCTGTTTCAAATCCGGACGGCTAGCCAGTTCTACCGCCTTTTGTATCGCCTTTTTTGAATCTCTAAAGCAGTAAATCAAACCATATTTTTGCTCCAGCTCGATAAAGTTGCCCATATCATCGGCCCCTACGAAATTGTTGCAGCGAATCGCAGGCGTCCCCAATATTGCAGCCTCAGTAGTGAGGGTCTGAGTATCAGAGACAACAAGCTGAGCATAATAAAGAGCATGGTGGATTCTTTCGTAAGGGATTGGTAATTTATAACCTTCCAAATCTTTGGGTAAACTTCCCTCAGCAGAGATGAAAACCCGGCAATGTTTTTTGAGCTCCCTAACCAAGCAATACTTGTCAGCGAGCGAGAAACCGTGCTTGCCAATATCATGAAAGGCGTCAAAAACGTTAAAGCGTAGAACAACATATTTTTCAGTAGCGCTGATGCCTAATTCATTATAGATGGATGAATCAGGCCGAAAATAATCAGGGTGGAGATAAGCTAATTCCTTGTAACCAGCAAAACGAACCTGTTTTTTGCCTAAATCCTTTCTAAAGCAGGAAGGGGTTAGAATAGCTGTGGCAAACAATCTAATTAGAAAAAGCTGGACAGGTATCGGTTCACTATCGGTAAACACAATAGATGGTTTTCGGCACAACGCACCCGTCAATGCTGCATCCACGCCAAATCCAGAGATAATGTCGGGATTAAATTCCTTAGATAGTTTCCACCCTTCCCAAATGTGAGGCGCGATTTCAAAGATTTTTAGGTACCTGGACCTGATGGCAGTGAATGACCTAAATTTGAAGCCGTATTTGTCGAGGAGCTGAACTGTGCCTCCATAATCACGCGCCAATATTGTAACTTCATATTCTTTATCCTTGAGGGCGCGAATCACATATCTCCAGGTGTGAACATCCGCTGGTGTATTCATCATAAATAAAAGCTTTAATTTCTTCGCTAAAGACACAGGCTTGCCACCTCTAAAGCCTTCAAGCCATCCTCTCCGGTTATTGGTGGGGGGATATTGTTCTTGAGGCTATGGATAAATGCCTCAAGTTCCAACTTCAACGGTTCGCCGAAGGGCACACTTAACTCTCTCACCAGGTAAGACTCATTCTCTTTGTATTTGCTATATATGGTCACTTTCTGGTCAATAAGCGATGCTTTGATAAATTTTTCCCTGGTAGCGATGTTGATTTCCCTCACCTTAAATGGGGTAAGCCAATTTACGGTTACCCGGCCTAGAATCCCATTTTCCATCTGAAATAGAAGGATAGCGGCATCTTCATGAGGAGCTAAATTTCGGGAGGTCAAACTGTAAATCTTCTTAAACTCGGAGCCTGTAATGTATCGGAGAAGGTCAATATCGTGCGTGGCTAAGTCAATTACCACGCCGACGTCTCTGATTCGGGGCGGGAAAGGTCCAATTCGGGTGATTTCAATCAGGCCGACCTCGGTCCCCTCGATTTCTTTCTTGATAACGGGAATAACCGGGTTGAATCTCTCTACGTGTCCTATCATAAGCTTCAGCTGGCTCTTACTGGCAGCCTCTATGATGGAACTGCCTGCTGAGATGCTGTCAGCAATGGGCTTCTCTATCAGCATATTTGTACCGGCATCGGCTGCTGCCAGTGCCACTTCGCGATGAAGTGAGGTAGGAACAACAATGCTCACCGCATCCAAGTTTTCCTGGAGAAGCTCCTTGTAATCGCTGAAGGGCTTGGTGTGGTATTTCTTGGCCAGGCCCTGCGCCAAACCATCGTCTACATCAGCAATGCCGGCAAGCTCAACATCGGGGAGCTCGGAATAAACCCGGACGTGGTTTTTCCCCATCGCTCCCAGACCAATAACGCCTACTTTGACCATTGTTCATCCTTGCGTCTTGCCAGAAGGTCGTCTTGCATATTCTACCCGGAGTCTCCACAGAAAATCCTTAAGCAGTAGCCAGCTTGTGGTCACCATGAAATGTAGGTACTTGATTTTGGAGTGTTCCCCCCTATATCTAGCTGGGTGAGATACATTTACTACCCTTGCACTGCATACGTGGAGTTTTACCAGCAGGTCATTCTCAAAGGCAAATCCTGTTTCCACCTTGTCAAGGCCAACTCTTTCCAGGATGCCTTTAGGTATAGAAGTATAGCCATTTTGAGGGTCGGATATATGCCAATAGCCTGAAGCTATTTTGGTTAGATAGGTGAGCAGGAAATTCCCAAATGCTCTCCAGGCCGGCATTCCATCTTTATGTTGAGGAAGAGAAAGCCTATCACCTTTACTATAATCTGCTTTACCTTCTACGACGGGGTCTAGAATCTTGTCCAGTATCGTAGGGTCCATCTGTCCGTCTCCAGCCATGACAGCTATCACATCCATTTCATCGGAGCAAGCCCTTTTGTAACCAGATAGCATGGCTGCACCGGCGCCCATCCTTTGATTATGGTTAATAACTATCAGCCTGTCACTTGCCATGCTGCTAAGGATACTGCCCGTGTTGTCTGTGCTGGCGTCATTTGTTACATAAATTCGGTCCACAAAAGACGGCATCGTCTCAATGACCTCTGCGATAAATGGCTCTTCGTTGTGCGCCGGCACCACTACAGCGATCTTTTTGCCTTTATACACTGCTTATAGCCCTGGCTGTATTGCCCACCACAGTATATCCCGGAGGCACATTTTTGTTTACCACCGCACCGGCTCCGACGATAGCATTTTCCCCGATGGTAACTCCGGGGAAGATGACGGCGTTTGCCCCAACCCGGGCATTTCTCTTGATGATGGGACCCTTGAGTTCCCTTCCGTACTCCATATATTTATCATTGGTGGTAACGCAATGAGGCCCTAGAAACACGCCATCTTCTATGACGGTATATCGGGTTACATAGGCACCTGTCTGAATGGCTACATTATTTCCTATTTGGCAATCGCCATCGAGCACTGAATTTGTACCCACCAGAACATCATCTCCGATTTCAGTATTCTCTCTGATGAGCACGTTGTGTCCGCTTCTGAAATTATCTCCGATTCGGACATCGGAGTATATCACTGTTCCTGACCTGATGATGGAATTCTTACCTATATTCAGCTCTCTGTCCTCTTTACTGCCCAGAACCACATAGTCTTCCACTGTACTGCCTTCGCCTATGTTTACTTTACCATGGCAGGCTACCTTCTCAGATATTCTTGATTGTTTCGACAATGTAGTCCAAATCCTCCTCTGTTAATAGGGGATGAACCGGCAGGGACAGCACCTCTGCACAAGCCTTCTCAGTGCTGGGCATGCTGCCATTATAGCCCAGTTCCTTATAAAGTGGCTGATTATGGATAGGCAGAGGATAGTAAACCTCGGTCATAATCCCCTTATCCTTTAGCCTCTGATTGAGCTCATCTCTCGACATGCCGAAATCTTCGGTTACTTTGATGGTGAATTGATGAAAGACATGTTTTACATCAGGAGCGATGAAAGGGGTGATAAACCCGCGAATGTTGCCCAGCTTTTCGGTTAAGAATCGGGCGTTCTCAATCCTATGGCGGTTAAACTCATCAAGCTTCTTAATCTGACAGATGCCGATGGCGGCGGCAATCTCAGTCATCCGGTAATTATAACCTAGGAGCTCGTGAATATATCTCCCATTTTGCCCATGGCTCCGCATCATTCTGGCTCTCTTAGCAATATTGCTATCATCGGTGACTATCATGCCACCCTCACCAGTGGTCATGTTTTTGGTAGGATAGAAGGAGAAGCAGCCGATACCAAAAGAGCCCACCTTCTTCCCATGATACTCGGCACCATGTGCCTGGCAGGCATCTTCAATCAAAATCAAATTATGCTCTCGGCATATCTGGACAATTTTTTTCATATTGCAGGGCTGACCATAGAGATGAACTGGCAGGACGGCTTTGGTCTTGGGGGTTATCTTCGCACGTATTAAGCCTGGGTCAATGTCAAAAGTATCCCTGTCAATGTCCACAAAAACAGGCTTGGCCCCGCAGAATAAGATGGCGTTGGCGGTCGCGATAAAGCTGAAGGATGTGGTAATGACCTCATCACCATGGCCTATGCCCGCAGCAAGGAGAGCAATGTGGAGGGCCGCAGTCCCGCTATTGGTAGCTATGGCGTATTTTGTGCCGATGTAGGAGGCGAATAACGCTTCGAATTCCTCGACCTTGGGACCCTGTGCCAACCTTCCGGATCGGAGCACACACTGCACTGCCTCCATCTCTTCTTCGGTCAGGAGAGGGGTTGCAATGTTTATCGTCTTCAATTTCTCCATGTGTCTGTAAAGAGGTCGCCATATAGCCTGGACAATCGTCTGTGGATAAGGTGGATTTATGACTATGGCAGCGTCTTACAGGTAACTACGTTCCCGTAGCCTGTACCCAGCCCATTGTCGGCGAAAGCCATTATCCTGTACCAGGTATCAGGCACCAGGCCTGTAATGGCCAGGGAGTAAGCGCCAGAGCCGAAATTGCCAGTTTCATCCACACTATCGCCACCTACAAACCACACAGGGCCATTTTTCAGTGTGCCATTATTACCATTCCCCGAGCTATCATAGGCGATGGTTCCCGACCCTTCGTCAAGCTTCCAGTAACCTCTTAAACTGCCGGTTACGTCTTGTCCGTGATAAAGAGCTTGTACCTCTGTTGTGTTTAAGGTCCGGTCATAGATGCGAACCTCTCCTATTATCCCTTTGAAATAGCACCCGCTTGCCCCGCCATATCCTAAATAGGTCTGATTTTCTGACCACCGCACCGACGCAGCACCGGTGGTGTTACCTATTAGAACCGCTGAGTTTCTATATAACTTCAATCCCCCGGCTTCGGCCACGCCGCTGTTGGTTAGAACTATAAAGCTCCACTGCCCGACCGGAGCAATGTTATTGATAAGAGGGGCTATCGTTCTTCTCGCGGCATTAGTCGCATCTGCCACATCGAAATAAATGTAATTTTGATACCTATTGATGGCTATACCAAACAGCCCACCTTCATAAGTCCTCAAACCCGCTCCTCCGAATAAGCCGGGATAGTTAGCATGGTCCCAACTGGTAGGCTTACACCAGATTGCCAGTGTAAACGCTCCGATGGGTCGGCTACCTGCGGGCAATCTTACTATGTCATCTACCCCATCAAAGTTCAGCCCGTAAAGTGGGTCTGCGCCATAGTAAAACCCTCGCCTGGTTATATTTTCCCCTGTTACCGTTCCGTGTGCTGTTAGATTAGTCGTTGCGATGTTTGTGCACTGGTTGGTGACAACCGTGGGTCTTGACGGTGTCCCCTGATCACAGGCAACGAGTGTGAAGAGCAGAAGCAAGGCTATGAATATCCCGGATATCTTCATTCTATCCTCCTTTCAAAGTGTCCACCCTGGCTGTGATTTTAGTATAGCACATCATATAGGAGTGAGGCACAGATTGTCAATACCCATTTTTGTTATTCTGAGGAGCGAGATTCCTTGCTTACGCTTTGGAACAGGCTCCGCAATCTGAGTGGGGCAACGAGATTGCCACGCCCCGACAAGTCGGGGCTCGCAATGACATAGAATTCTGTCATTGGCCTGACGGGTTGGGGCTCAGAATGGTAAAAAGTCGAGGGCGCGCAGTGACAGAGGGTGGGAGCAGTGGCAAGGCAATTATGCTCAGCACACAGCAGCCTAAGATTTTATCACGACGGTAGTATCTGTATAGCGGAAGGCTTCGATATCACCCTTGGCGATGTATATGCCAAGCTGGTAAGTTCCGTCTGCGAGTTGGTCTCTAGGTATTCTGGCTATGAATCCCGAGTAATCTAAATCCCAGTCGTAGTAGTTTCCAAACTGATAGGCAACCCGCCATGCATACTTGGGAATCGTGTCAAATACATAGGTATTGATATCGGATTTAAGTATCACGTAAGTCTTGCTATCTTTCGTGCTATAACCTTCGATAAACGCCCAACCGCGTATTTCCACAAATTCCTGCTCTTCATCCTTCAGTTCCTTTACCCAAACTACCTTGAATTGCATGTTTTTTGATTCTTCAGGTAACGTGACTTTTACCAGCCTTGAAGTACGTAATGCCGATGTCACAGAATCTTGAGACTTTATCACGACCCTATCTGTGTAATAAAGGGACTCAATAACGCGATTCCTGAGATAAAACCTGATATAAACCCCCACGATGTATTCGCCATTACTTATCTTCCTTGCCGGAATAAGCGTCTTAAATCCCGAGTAGTCCGCACTCGAGACAAACTCTTCATCTGGGAGAAGGTCTGGCCTCAGTTCTACCCTGGTATCGAAAACATACGTCTGGTGCGCTGATTTCAGGACAATGTACAGTTCCCTGTCCTGAGAATCCTGGCCATCGACAAATGCCCAGCCATGTATTTCTACTCCTGAGTGACCGTCAGTAAAAATATAATCTATTTCATACCTCATGTTGGTTGTTTCAGCCGGTAGCTGAAGCCTATGGAGCTGTGCTTCGCCCGGAATTCTGTCAAGTCTATCGAAAAGAGGCACCATCACAAAGATGGTGAACAGCACAAATCCCGCAATAATTGCTGTGTGGGTGATTATTTTTTTTCTGTGATTCCTGAGCCAGCTTCCTATTGACATAGCTAATTACTGCTCCTAATCATCCTCCAGCAGTGGATAATCTGCGTCGAAATAGTGGTTGAATATCAGGCGGAACGTATTTACCGGTGATATGTTATCAGACAGAATATCGTAATCCATACCCGGCAGATACATGGCGTTAAGAATTTTCTGCCATTCACTGCCGCCGACAGGTAAATAAGTCCTAGTACCGTGGTCTGACTGGACGATGATAATTGGAGGGATTTCCGATTTTTTCAGCAATGCATCAGTTACTTTTTCTATCTCCGTGGAGATGAAAATATACTGTCCGAGGTAAAACTGTTTAGCACTGAAACTGTACCAATCATTAATAGGAATGTCCTCGCCTCCTGGTCCGAATACAAAGGGTGAATGAGGACAACATATGTAGGCAACGACGAATTTGGGGCCTTCCATTTCAGGGATTCGTTTCAGGTGCTCCAGCGTGTACGAGGTCGGGCGCCGATATGTACTTTCATATTGAGTCCCGACCAGGTGATAATAGAAAGGCTTGAGCATAGTGGTGCTCCACAAGATTTCCTGGAATTCAGATACCCAGCGGCCGGCACCGGTCTGAAAGTAATTGAAATAGAGGTCGGCACTATCTTCCATATAGCTATCCCATCTGCCAACATCCCCCCAACTCCCAAAAAAAATGTATTGATAGCCCTGTGCCTTCAGGAAATCTGCCACCTGGCTGTAGGCCAGCTTGCGGTAAATGTCGCTCCACGCGGAGACACGGGTATAGTCGCCTTCCGTAGAAACAATCTCCATATACTTTCCCTTTGCCTCATCCCAGTACCAACCCGCAGTGAGATATTCCATGTTCAGCACCTGGGCCATACATTGCTCGGTATGTGGCGACCGTGTCTTGCCCTGCGACGCTATGAAGAAGCCTTTATCCTTCAGGCTGTTGATAAAATCGCTGTTATCATAGTCATAGTATTCCTTCATGGTATCAGGATGGGCGTACTCGTCCAGGATGATGAAGTAGATATCGGGCAGGGTGCTGAGGTCCACCGGGCTGGCGGCAGACTGCTCCGTTGAGTTCACCGATGTGACATCACTCAGCTTGGCTAGTTTAACTTGATAGCTGGCGATGTTAAACAGGTTTATGGCAATGAGCGCCACCGCCGTTATGTTGAGCACCCTGGTGGTGATGCGGAAATCCCTTTTGGCCCGGCTGATGAAATAGACGCAGTAGCCCCAGACAAACAGCGTGCCGGGGAGCAGGTAAGCGTGTTTGGGCACAAATACGCCCCATGTCTCCAGCGCTTCATAAAGGCGTCCGTAGGAGAAAAAGAAGACCAGCAATATAGCTGTGGCCAGTCCTGCCTTAGCCAGGCTGCGAAGTATGAGGCTCAAGACTGCCCACAACACCAGGGCAGCAGCCACTGAGATCGCCAGCGGTAGCCAAATCTGGCTCGCCGATGTTTCATTTATGTTGTGGGCATAGAGAAACAGGATAGGGAAGGCAGCCAACAGCAGCGGATAAAAAACCACCGGCCCCTTGAAAATGGCTTTTAGTCTTTCTCTCATCTCTGTATCCGGCGCATCAAGTAAAGTGTCCGTTGCGATTCTCGGATATCGGTGGAATCATCTATGGTGAAATAGCGACCGAACTCCTGCTCGAACGCCTGGCGGGTATAGTTGGGGAAAATATCCTCCCTGGTAGCCAGAAGCCTCTGGACCTGCGAATCACTCTTGGGAACAAACTCAATGATGAGCCAGTGGCAAATGTCGCTGAGAAATCTGGCAATCCTGGACAAAGGGACGTTGTTGGAGATAGCCAGGTGGTGAACCAGCGCCAGGGCAAGCACGGCATCGGCAGGGCCACGTTCTTTGAGAGACATCCGCTCTTTGTTCTCCCAGCCGATAGCCGGGCTGGGATTGGTTAAATCAATCACCAGCGGTAGAATACCGGTATCGCCCCGGGCAAGGCAGTCCAGGTAGCTCTTTTCCACGGCAGCGGGGTCAACGTCAAAGGATACGGTGGGAATTCCCCGGTCACTGGCAAGGCGGCTGAATATACCCACGTTAGCGCCCAGGTCCCAGACAGTGGTCGGTTTCACCCTGTCCAGGAAGCCGTCCACAATTGTCTTCTTGTGTTCGAAGGCTGGCGGTGAGTAATTGGTGTCCTGATAATAATCAGCCCATTCCGTGCCCTTGGGCTGCCATTTTAGGTTCTTAACAGTGGATTCCAGACTGTTAAGAATGCCCAGGGAGGCATAGCGGCTCAGCCGGTACTGTTTGACGTTTATCGGTTTATCGGCAAAATGTTTCTGACTTCGAGCATGAAGGTGAATATGGGAAAGCAAGGAAAATCTCAGGTGAGTGCGCCACGGCAGGAGGCAGCTTGTCAAATCCAGAGGTAGCCCATCTATGTAAACGTGAAGCAGCTGACTCAGCCGTATATCCTTATAGCTCATCAAGGCCAGTGGTGCTAAGAAATGCTGGCAAAACTGGCGGTAAGCAACCCAGGGTTGTCCTTCATGATATTTCCCGAATGAAAGCGTATCGATGAATATCGGCCGGCCGTTTTTGAACTGGATGTTGTAAGCGCTGCTGTCTCTCAGTGACATGCCGAACTCAAGAGCTTTTCGCTGTATTTTGAGCGTGGTCAGAGCGGCATCCCTTAGCTGACTGAAGCACCACTCGTAGGGATATGAGATAAACGGTATCGGTTCGGGCTTGATTATCTTGTAAACAAGCTCAGGCACTGGCGGCTCAATGCTGACTTCCTCATGGGGGATCAAAAGGTTATCGTCAACAAGCGCCTGATAAAGGCCTGAACTCATTAAGAGGTCATAGTCGTCCTTATAGACCAGGTTTACCTGACGGTAAATGATGCCATCCTGTTGGAAAAGGAAGCCGCTGGGGTCGCGGAAAGAAGCCGGCAGTTGCACATTACTCCTTCTCTTCATCCCCCTTTTGCTTTTTGAATAGATTGCGGAGGAAATTTTTTACCCTCATCCGGTATACACCAGCTAATGCCACTAACCCGACCAACGACCCGATGAGAAACTGGATGATAATACTACCTGTACCGGCGTCGATATAATAGGAATAAGCTGCCTGGCCGGATGTACCAACCACGGTAGAGGCATAAACCGCCTGCGAGAAAATCAAGTAAAGCGAAATAACGACGGCAAGTATAATTCCTAGATGTTTTACCCGATTCATGCTGCTCCTCCCTTTTATGTTGTGTTAGCTACTTCATATATTACTTAAGCGCTATGCATTTGTCAACGTATGTAGGGGCATGCTTTCAAATGCGCTCGATGTAGTTGCTTAAAGGTGGTGAGATGGTCGTGTGGAGTTTACCCGGGGCGGTATGAGATTGTTCGCCACGACAAGTCGGGGCGGCGTAGCAATCTGGCCTCTACGAGATTGCTTCGGCACTATGTGCCTCGCAATGACAAAAAGGAAAGGTACCTCGCAATGACAGAGAGGAAATGCGCCTGGCAATGACAAAAAGCGGGTTTCAATGTCAAATTACAAAGCTCGAATGACAAACAAAGCTCAAAGTCCAAATGACAAAGAAAAGTACCTTGGGCATTCAACCTGCCCGCCAGGGCTCGGCAGGCGGGGCATTTGGATTTCGACATTTGGAATTTAACTCCCCAATGGCTGGTTGACTTAGCTATGCCGACTAGAATAAGATAAAAGGACTTTGCTATGAAAGCTAAGTTGGAAAAGAATAAAGACCTCTGGCTCATCGGTATATTGACTATCCTGCTTGTTGTAGTCATTGTCTTTTTCCCTTCCACTGTAGCTCGGATTGTCCTGGGACTTCCGTTTTTGCTTTTCTTCCCCGGCTATACTTTGGTGGCAGCGCTGTTTCCTAAGAAAGAAAGTGTAGGGGGAGTGGCAAGAGTGGCCTTGAGCTTCGGGCTTTCTATCGCTGTAGTGTCACTGATAGGACTTGTCTTGAATTTCAGCCCCTGGAAAATAAGGCTTGTGCCCGTCCTGACCTCACTTGCGGTGTTTGTCATAGCTACATTGGGTGTTGCCTGGCACCGCAGGGAAAAGCTTACCCCGGAGGAAAGATTCACGGTGTCGTTTGGTATCAAGCCGTTATTTAAGGTCAAGCTGCCTTTTTGGTATTGGCAAAAGGAGAGCCTTGTCTATAATAGCGTATCACTGGTGCTGGCAGTGGTAATAGCGGTGGCGCTAGCAAGTCTGACATATACGGTGGCTACACCCAAGGTCAGGGTCGGCGAGAAATTCACCGAATTTTATATCTTAGGCCCCGATGGTAGGGCTGAGAATTATCCGACGGAGTTAAAGGTAGGTGAGGAAGGGCGGGTGATAGTGGGAATAGTGAACCATGAACAAGGGGAGGCAAGCTATAGGGTAGAGGTATGGATAGATGGAGAGCAGACAAAGCTGAGGATTGACGGCGAGGACAGGAATGAAATAATGGTGGAACTAGGGAATGGAGGAGGATGGGAAAGGGAAGTGGGCTTTGTGTCTCAAAAGGCTGGCCGGCAAAAGGTGGAGTTTGTATTATACAAGGAAGGGGAGCCCTATTTTAAAGGGCCGCCATATCTCTGGATAAATGTTGAGGCAGCTTGAGTGTAATGCGGCGCGGAGAGATTGCCACGGCACTACGTGCCTCGCAATGACAGTGGCGAGGTTTATCCTCGCCTCCCAATCCTTGGAGATTGCTACATTGTCCCGATTCATCTCTCCAACCTCGCTAATAGCTGCAAATGCTGAATATTTTTGTGGTCATCACGTCCGGTATAATATTGCATGCTGCAGTAATTCCTTTTGCAAATGTTTTTTCTTTTTGCTTTACCACAAAGCGGCCGCTGCTGCAGCGCTTTTACGTAATCAATGATGGTAAGTGGAAAGACCTCGGAATGATACCTCGAATGCATATCCATTTTCTTCATAGCTTGGATTTACTTCCTTCTAAAATTTTAATCAGGCCAAATCATAATAGTTTTCGGGTTAGATTTTAGATGATTTAACCCCTTGACATCCTTTTGAAAAAATGTTACTCTTACAACATTATATCGCGCATA
>Ga0315291_10005719_pt1 | contig 15534 bp, 13 predicted proteins | sample YL17G12_20_MG_FD_203070 | JGI IMG/M metagenome (GOLD analysis project Ga0315291, IMG submission 203070) | Sediment microbial communities from Yellowstone Lake, YNP, Wyoming, USA - YL17G12_20 | ecosystem: Environmental > Aquatic > Freshwater > Lake > Sediment | place: USA: Wyoming | collected...
GAAAGTGATGGTTCAATCTTTGTGAGCGCATGGTCATCTGCCTTGATAATTTGCATCGCAACTTCCTTCTCTGCCGCAATTCGTTCCGGTGTTCTCGGGGCGACTGGTGCAACAGGTGGGGGCGAAGCTGGGATAGGAGTAGGTTCTGGTTTGTCACTGCCACGGGGCGGTTCAACATCCAATTCCTGTCCACCTTGGGATACCTTTTTCCCGAAAATGTTTCCGCCGCCAGATGGTTCCTTATCCGATTTTGGCAAAGATTCATCATCTTCATCATCAGGTGGAGTTTCGTCTTTTGGAAGTTCCCGCTTGACTGGTTCTTTTGCGGGTTCTTTTTCTCGTGGGGCGGGAGGTTTTGGATTATCCTTAACATACTTGCCGGGGTTCTCTTTGAACGCCTTGGCCATATGTTGTGGAGAGGGCCATGTTACCAAAATACCGTCTTCTGCACGGTATGCTTGCCTATCAGGGTATTTACCCTCAACCATGTGGTTGGTAACGTGGATTGCTGCTTCTTTTGTGATACCCTTCTTAACGAAATAGTCACGAAGAGCATTCATGTGTTGCTCTTCTTCCATGCGGAAAATACCGTCACTAATTCGCTCGTCTAGGCAGACTTCAGCAAAAACATTGTCTGTAATTCGTGCCATATCCTTGAAATATAAATATCAAAAGGATATTCAAAAGATGTTATTTTAGAACGTCAGCAAAGCTCCATGATTCCAAAATTATACCTACCGAATTCTAGGACAATGGCATCAATGTTTGGTAGAGCATCATCTTTGGTTAGTATGCGGGATATATCATTACAAACTTTTCGATTGATACGTACACCGTTGCCACGGATTGCTTTTCGTGCTTCACCCATACTATCGCAGAGCGTGGTGGACACGAGTGCTTCCATTAACAAAATCTTGTAGTCACGACTCATTGCGGTCTGTGCATACCCAAAAATGGTAATCCCATCGTGGTCTGGCCAAAGCACTTCCTCAACCCACTCTTTTGGGTCAAGTTCGGATACCATCTGGCACTTTTCAACTGGGGTCATACGTTAACCAAATGGACATCGTGATAGGAATTGCCAATATAGGTCTTCATGGGGAACATGCCATTACAGCTCATAAGTTGCCGTATATGGTTGAGAGTAGGAAGTCCGTCGTCCTTGTGGAAGTCATAGAGCACAGCGTCGTAGGTATAAAGGACTGCTTTGGTCTTTTTACCCCGAAGAAAGTTCAAAACTGTCTGAACTTGAGGAATGGAAATCTCTCCTTCAACTGCCTGCATGATGTAATTGAAAACCTTGGTGGGACTAGGGTCTTGGATATGCTTATCCGTAATCCTTCTTTTGAAAATGGGAGTTTCGATGTAACCATTCTTCTGAAAAAAGTCCCATTGCTCGTCTTCGTAGGTCTTTAGATTGGCGAGATACTTGATGTGAGAGTATTGGTCTTCCACGCCGCCATAGAGTTGTCGGAACGTAAGTTGTTTGGCGTTCTTTATGTCAGTCTCATCAACTTCCTTCTTTTGGAAATAGAGTTTTGCAAGGTATTCATATATGTCCGTCTCAATCGGAATATGATACTTTGTCAAGTTGCAAATGATGCGTGGATGGAATGCAGTGTAATCTACAACCACCATTCTTCCATCCTTGCCGTGGCGGGACGTGAAGCAAGAGCGGGAACCATCGCTATGATTCATCGCCGCATAATTGATTCCTCCATACCTATTACTAGGTCTGCCCGTAGATGTATAGACGTTGTACTGACTGAATACCAACCCATCTTTATTGGGTCTTGCTTCAAAATGCTTTTCAAACAATGAAGCATCCACGAAAATTCCATTCTTCTCAATTTCCCCGAGGGTTCCAATGATGCCATTGAAGGCATGGTATGAATCGTTGACTTCAAACTTGCGAATCATTTTCTCAACACTGTCGCACATGTCATCAAATGCTTCCTTATGTTTCAGCAAAGGAATTGCCCGATTAACCTTTCCATGTCCATGACAGTTCCGCCGAATAAAATTGTGAGCGGGGGTTTCAAAATCTATCAAGTCAAGAACCTCGTTTTTCTTCAGAAACCCACAGAGATTAGCATCAAGAATACCCGGCAAATCTAGCAGTTGTGTAAAAGATTTGCGGTCTAATGCCCACATGCGATTGGTCGCTCTACGCAAATAGTTCTCAACAAACCATCCAGAATCTACATGAGGTTTGGAATCGGGGTGATCAAAAGAGAAGTGGTAAGTCCTTCCAGTTAAGACATTTCGGACGAAAAGAAGACTCGGAGAATTGTTAGCAGAATGAACACCGTCTTCAAGGGGAACGATGTGTACAATCAAATCCCCGGCGAGATTCTCGGCTTGGAAGCGATTGCAGTCTGAAATTGTCTCTAGCATCAACCACGGATGATAGCAGCAGACGTGCCTAAAGTCAACTTGTTTTTGTGGTTGGTATGCCCAAGCGAGCCTTGATATGCTCTCTTAATGGAATGATGCCCGCTGTGATGGTGGTAGTCCACTTACCCGCTTCAAGCGACTCTTGAACATCCACGATTCGGAACACAATGTTGTTTTCTGAATATGGTTCTGGTAAATTGCGGACGAGGAACATCATGAAAGTTCGCAATCCACCAATACCTTGAATGGTGAAGTTTGCCTGAATACCCGGCATGATGCCAGTATATTTTGGATTGAATTCTTCGTCCACATCATCCAAAAGAAGTTTCGAAACATCACTAGATGGAAGTGCTAAACGACGAATAACCACCTTCCCATTCACCTTCATCGTCATCTGATAAGTTCCACCACATGGGGAAAGTTGTTGTAGAGAACGCATGGTCTCCATAAATTGTTCGTCGGGAACGGCGGGAGGGTCTTTGGTCTTGTTATCGTCATCTTTTGCCAAACGGTCACGGAACTTGTAATCCAAAAGTTCATTATCTCCGTTCGTTACGACCACATTCTTGTCGGGTTGGTTTGTCTGAGCGTAAATTGTGCGGATTGCCTGTGCATTACTCAGAGTAGGTTTGAATCCAAGTCCTTGCAACAAGCTGTCGGCGTCAAAATAATCAAACGTAAATGGTATGCCGGTGTTGGCAGTATTCATGAAACGATAATCCACAATCTTCATGGTTGCGGGTTCATTCTTTGCCTGCCCCGCTCTTCCAGTTCCAGAAACAAGACGAAGATCCCAAAACCCACCCGCTGCGTCGCCGATTCCCGTAATCAGTTTATCAATGAGTTGAGTGTAGGTCTTGATGCTAGAATCAGTTACCACCGATTTTAAGAATGCCGTGTTGATGTAAATGTCTTTAAGATATCCAGCGTAACGAGCAGGATATGGTTTGGAATTGGGTTCGGGAGTTCTGACAAATGCAAATGGGAATGCAAACTTTCTACTGGTGTTGACTGTGTTCTCATAACGAACTCGGTTTATGAGTTCGTCCAGATTATCTCTCAATGCGCCAGTGCTCTGCCCACAAATCTTAAACACACGATAATCCGCAAGCTGTTGTTTTTTCTTTGCCGTGACATAATCCTTGATTGCAATTTCAGGATTAGTCGCATTGTTCAATACCGCAAAATCATTCTTTATCTTCGTCAACTCTGCCGCTGATTTTTTACCAGTGGTCTTGTCTTCATATCCATATTTTCCGCTAAAATATTTCGGAGCTTCTGAGTTTGGAATAAGGATAACAGTGCCATCACCGGAAATCAAATTTGGGTGGGCGGTAATGACAACATCATCAATGTCCACTCGAAATATTTCCGCATTCTTATTGAAAGACTTCAGAGGTTCAACATGGAAATTGATAATCTCCATGACCAATCCAAGATTCAACCACGTCTCACTCACGTCTTGTTTTCGGTCAAAGTCCTCCTTCTTGTTGTCGTTGGTTTTTGGGTTCTTGGTGTTTTCTTTATTACGCCCATAAAAAACTCCATAAACATAGTCCTTCCACGTTGATGCGTTAGGATGTGACTTGGGTGCGGGATTTGGAAAATGCTTCTTGATGTATCTTATGATTGGCGCAAGTTCGGAAATGTTTTCGGGGTCGCCGCCACGGGCAGTAGAAACTTCTTTGAAAAGTGGGAGTTTCTTGTCAATGAATTCAGTAAGACTTCCGAATGGTTGAAAATCCTTTGGTTCTCCCTTATCATCCTCAGTCTTGTTGACGGAACTTGCGTCCACAACAAGTCCAGAGTAAATTCGGTCTTGAGAAGTGATTTCCGTCTTGCACTTAAACTTGTTTCCTTCAACTGCCCACTCAAAGTGAGTTATGCGTCCCATAAGAACATCATAATTTCCCTTGGACTTTAGAATGTGCTCGGTGTACAGCGGATATGGATTGTTGTTCAGTTCTTTCAACCCACCGATGTCGGTTAGATCAATCAAACAATCAGGATTGAAGTGGTTCCATCCCCATTCCAAAATACAGGATATGCCGGGGACAAGAAAATATGGCGTCATGTATTCCAACTGGGCCTTGGAAAAACATACCCATTCCACGGTTGCCCGACGAAATAGTTCTTTTTGAATAGTAACGCTTATCTTTTCAATTTCGGGAACTGGTGTATGAATTGGATGGTTGCTGGAACGAAGATCGTTTTCAATAGTGTGGGCATCTTTCCCGTTTGGCAAATATCCAATGATGCTCTCAGGAGTTCCGGTTGTGCTTTTGGTGAACCCATAACCATCGTAAAAATTCTTTCCACCGAAGAAGACAAACCCCTCCTTGGTTTGTATTGCATTGCCACGGCTGTCTCGCTCTTTACCTACACCATTGGAACAGAATCTTACCCACGGAGTCATTGGCCCACGGTATTTATTCCACTCTCCAAGTTCTCCGCTTTTATCATCCCATCCACCCTTGCTTCCGTTTACATATACAAAGCTGCGGTTCACCTTTCGGCGATTGAGTTCTGCCTGTATTTCTTCGGGAATATTACTTGGTTCCCACGGGATGATTGGAGGCACTGCCATAACTTGTTATGAATTCAAATTGTTAAACTGATTGACGATGTTGCTGATGTCCACAGGAATTCTTAAAGTAAGTCCTGTAGGTACACTCATACGACCCTTTCCGATTTTGTTTACATTCGCAATAATCCAATATAGGGTTGGATCACCATAGTATTTGTATGCCAAAGTATCAAGATAATCTCCCTCGTTGGAAATCACTTGAATATCGGTTGATGAAGGAGGAACAGGTGGATAGATGGTAGTCTTATAGACACGCTTTCCATCATACCTATCCTTAATGGGAATGTTATTATATCTCCTCATGTTATGCCAATCCAGCGTTTCGGTTAATGTTTCTTTGGTCCGGCGTTCCCGAATCAATCAAGACTGGAGTCTCGTTTTTGATAACATTAACCACCAGAGATTTCTGAAATTTATTTGGCTCACCGCCCGTTGGAAGAGCATTGGTATTCCATGTTTGCCAGTCTTCTGTGCGGGGTGCGTGACCAAAGTTTGCTCCACCAACCACCGCTCTTTCTTTTTCAAGAAGAACCAGTCCGAGTGTAATATCCACGGTTCGGGGCAACTGCCCATACAAAACCTTTGACGAATACATATAGGATGCCAAGTGCTCCCACTGCTGACTGTTAAACTCATTTTGAGTCTCCCACGAAGCATCATCAGGAATTGCGGTAGTGATTGATTGAATCAACACAGGTTGGTCTTTATACAAATCTCCAATTGTCATCATTACCATAGGAGGAATCATGAAGCGATTTATGGCTCCATTATACTTGCTTGTGGTATAGTTGGCGGGCTTGACCAAGGTGGTTAAATAATTGATTCTCTGCCATGTTGGGGCAAGCTCTGCCAAACTTCCAATCACAATGTTAATGCTCAACGAAGCATTTCTATTGAACCCTCCATACGAATATACCTTGTCTGCACGACCAATGAATGGCATTTCTTCCCATGATGCATTGCTGGCTTCAGACAATCCTTTAATCGCCGCACGAAATGGAATGTATTTCTCATTCACCACGTCATAGAAATAAAAGGCGATTTGGTCATCTTCATATGGTTCCCACTTGTTCCATCCTTTGAGCTTGGAATTCTCAATCTTCATGCTCTTGTCCAAAACATTCAGTGTATTGATTGCATCAAAATGTCCTGCGGTTGGAAGTTTCTTGGAGAACCTAACATCACCAGTAAGTGTGTTATCAACAACCGTGATGCCACGATAATCTTTCATGACACCATCTGGGAAATTCATCGCCGATTTGCCCTTGGCATTGGAGGCAAACAGTCGGTCATATCCATTTTTACTGGACAACCCGCTACTTATCAATCTGGCATCATCCGGCACCGAAACTCCATACAATCCTCCACTGGCTGTTTTCAATTTTTCAAGCACCTTGAGAAGTGAAAGATTCTGCTTGCTGATTTGGTCTTGGTCGTTTCGCTTGGTTGGGAAATCTTGTTTCGGGTCAGCATACTCCTTGAACTGAAGCATGATGTCGGAGTTGGTATAAGAATCTCCTCTTGGGTCGCTGATAGCAGAACCAACCAAATCTCCATAGCGATACCCCGGCTTGTTGGCGTCTCTGCTTTCCTCAACTCTATATCCAATTGCACCAATTGCGGAGAACGATTCATCAAATCCTTCGGCGGCATAAACAATTTTGTAGCTTCGCATTCCATTGGCGTCATATCTGACAAACACCTTGTAGGAATGTGGAACTTGACCTTCTTTACGCATGGTCGTTCCACCACCCATCCATACCTGCCCAAAATCAAACTCTGCGAATGATGCTCCGGTGTAAGAGAATTTTTTCTTACCACCACCAATCATCAATCCATATGCTCCCTCATCACTTCGTTGTTTGATTCCATCTTGCTTTTGAGGTAGAAAATTAGCAAAAACCGACTTGAATACGCCTGCTGCAACCGAACTAAACGTTTTGTTGGTACTCAATCCCTTGCCCAACGGTGGCCATGCGGCATCCAAGTGTGCCTTGGCGGAAGTGGCGGTTCCGGCACGGATTAGACCCTTTCCACCAGTTGTCTCCAATGGACCTCCCAAAAGGGCATCAGGAGCGGTTCCATCAGGTTTAGAGACCTTTGGTTCTCCTAGTATGAGGTTTGGTATGGTATTGCCGATCAAAGTCCTTGCAATGCCTCCTAGACCCGCAGAAGTGTCAAAATTACGCTGTGGACGGACTGAACCAACCGCCAACCCCATTCCAGCTGCAATAATTGTGGAAGAAGGGTTATAAATACGGGTTTCATTGAAGGCATTGCCGGTTTGGAGCAAAAATTGCTTGGCAAGGAATGGAATACCACGACCCGAACCAAGAAACTTGGATACACGAATTACATCAATAGGTCCAGACCCAAGCGGAAATAGACGACTATCATATTTCGCCTCTGCCATCTTCAATCCGCTCAACCCTTTACCCGCATCTTCAATCCCAATCCAATAGAATGGTTCCTTGGTAAACCCATTGATTAGGGTGGTATTATAATCAGCATAGGGAGACAGACGATTATGAAGAGACTTGTGGTTGGTCCCATAAATTATCGCAAGCTTTCCCGGCAACGGTTGGGTAGGATAATTTGCAGGCTTCTTAATCAGTGCCCAAGTCGGTTGAAATGTTTGTTGACTTCCCATATAGATAAGTATCTTAGACCTTGTTCACTCCGTATCCGCCACGGAATTCAGTTTGCCTTGCCAGAGTCGCACTCAACAATTGTCCATCCATATTGATACCAATCTTTCCAGCTTCCAGATTTGCATTCAAAGTATTGATGGCCATCAGAATATCCTGAAGAAGTTTGTCGGAGTTATTTGACTCCTTCTTGTCTGTAGCAGTCTCACCTGTCTTATTTGTGGTAGCACCTGCTACAGTGGTTCCTGTGGGAGTGACCGTGACTGCCGGAACATATGCCGCCGCAATTTTCGCTTCAACTGGTTTGTTCAAAAGTCCACTAACACCACCACGAAGTTTTTCTGCAACCTTTCCCATACCGGGAATTTTATCTGCAATCCACGCCATTCCTTTGCGAAACGGTGCAGTCAATGCATCATACATCATCGCTCCAACCGAGACAATTCCTTTTAGTATGCTAAGACCAAGTTCGGATGGAGAGAATCCAAGCCATTTCTTAATTCCGGTCCATGCCTTATTAAATGTTTCCACAAGTGCGGTTCCAATTTGTGGAACTATATCTTTAAGATACTTGAAAGCCTGAACAATCAGTCCTATTGGAGTGGTCCACTTCCACAGGAATGTGGCAATAGGTCCGACATATCCCCACAACCATTTTACCTTCTCAACTATCCAATCAAATCCGGGAATGATTGCTCTGAGGGCACCCATGACTGCACCCTTTAACTTGTCCGCAAACGAACCAGTGACAGAGTTCCATCCACTAATTGCTCCATAGATACCTTGGAACGCCGTTATAATCCAACCAATTGGTCCGAGAATTTTGAGGAATGGACTTATGAACTTGGCGAGTGGTCCTATCCACGATCCGATAATACCTCCAACTTTGAGAAGTGGAGATAGAAACTTTCCAACCCATCCCAATAAGGTCTCACCAATCCCCGCAATTTTGAGGAAGAATCCAGATACTTTTGAAAACCCCTCTGTCCATGTCGCCAAGGCAAGTCCTACACCTTGGAATGCTTTTGCAATGGATACAGTTATGGCATAGATTCCAAAAAAACTTCTTCCCACATCAATAGCCATCGGAACAATTGATAGAAGAGCATCAATAACCGGGAGAAATACCGATGCTGCTTGAGCAACTACTTCATTCCATTTATTCGTAATTGCCGTTAAGCGTTGTTGATTTGCTTGTTGCTGAACCATCAATCCAATATCTTTGGCACGGTCTTTGGATTGAGTTTCGTTCATCTTCAACAACTTATCATATGCTTCAATCTGCGCCTTAATCTTTGGGTCTGAGGAACGTCTAGCTGCATCCCACTGCTTCTCTGCTTGGACCATCTTGAGCAATTCTTCTACACTCTTACCCGTGGCACGAGCAAATGCCTCTTGTTGGAACACGTCCAGATTTTCAAAATTGATGTTACGAGTGATACGTAGAATTTCTTTTGTAGAACCTACAAGGTCACGATTGTATGCTAATTGACGAGCACGTTGTAAATTTATGGAACGTCCGAGTAAGACCGATGCTTCCATTTCGGCATTGATGTTGTCCGAGAAGTTTAAGATTTCTCGTCCACTCTTAGCCATTTCGCCAAGACTTGTGTTCATTCTCCTTGCTTCGATTGAAGCACGAAGTATTTGATTTGGAACTCGTGACACCATTGTTAGAGTTACACCTGACATCTTGGCGATGTCACGCATAATATCAGGAAGTGGAACCCCAGCGGCAGCTGCCATATCTTGAGCAATATACGCCATGTTTTCCTGCGCCTGCATAGTGCTCTTGGAAACCGCTGCCATATTCCTGAAGAATCCTGCGCTATCTTCTTCTGCTACTCCTAATTGTGCTTTTAGAAGTGCGGTTGTTTTTACAAGACTCTCAGATGCAAGATGAACACTTCCCATTTCCTTGCCCAATGCAAGAACCGAATTGTAAACTCCATCTATGGTAACGCCGACATGCATGAAGTTGACTGCAAGTTTTTCAGCCATGACACGTATGTTTTTTACGTTATCACGCACCGCTCCCATCTTCATTCGGAAAGACTCTGCGGCCTTATCCATTGATTGAAACAGATTCCATGCTTGGCTCAAAAAGTATATCCAAGGTATCATTGCCTGTTTGTTGATCTTAGAAATAAGATCAAACTCAGCATTGAGTCCTGCCAATTCTTTTCTGATAGAATCCTCTATGTTCTTGGCGTTCTTTTTATCAACCCCACCAACCGCCAGTGCGGTAGCCTTTTCGGCAATGAGTAAAGATTCCTTACTCTTTTTTATAGTGTCGGTTAGTTCACGCTGCCGCTTAATTCTCGCCATCAAACCCTTGTCAAGACTTCTTTCGAGACCGATAATTTCGTGGATGGATTTGTTCTGTTTGGCAAAGAGTTCCCCAACCTCCTCTTGGATGTTTCGGTATTCCCTCGCACGGGCGAGCAAGTCACTTGACGGAGTTTGTTGAATTGGGTCTGGCATAAGTCATGAATCCACGTCTATAAATATGGTGCTAGATGGATTTTACCCCTTGACAAATTAAAAAAATGGCGTATAGTGACCCCATGAATGAAATTATCGAACCGATTGTACCAGTTGAGAGCTGGGCAGATGTGGTGAAGCGGGTATTGGGGACTATCGGCGGCGTTATGTTGCTTGGGATGTTCGTAGGATGCCTGTTCGCACCCATTTTCGGGAACTTCATTGAAGACCGTTTAATGCGGGATCCAGATGGGTCGTATGTCAGAATGTCGAGAATGCCCGACATCGCACGTAAGATGCTGCCTATTCGCATCGGACTGTGGGTCATCAGCATTGCTGCATGGTCGGCACTCATCCTTTTGAATCTGTTCTGGAAGTACGGCAATTAACGGTTGATTGCCGGACCTTTTGCCATCTGCTGGGGTTGAGCATCATTCTTGCCCTTGGCAGATTCGTAGTGACTCTTTTCCTTCTCTTTTAGGTTCACCAATTTGCGAACGTAAAATGTTCGGTATTGCACCGGCATTTCGTACACAGCGAAGTATTCAATGTTGCCGTAATGGGCAAGATCGAATATCAACTCATGGAGCTGGATTTTGTAGTTATCCGTTAGGCCAAAAAAAGCCCACACCCATAGGTGTTTCCTCCTTCCGCTCAAGTCCGCAATGGATGCAAGAGAAGTCAAAAGAGGAGTCAATGTCGGGAAGCGTATCACGGATATGCTTGCGGAATGCCAAACTGTCTTTTGACAACAGTTCATCATTTACAAATTTTCGGATTCGGACCTTCTCGCTATTACCATCAACGGCAATAATAAGATGACTCAGACGAGTCGTAACCTCACGGGTGAAGTCCTTGGAAATCTTTTCCATACCCTTGAGTTCTTGCTCAATAGCAGTCTCATCCTTTTTGCTCAGAATCTTAAACGACAGCGTGACGCCAGATGTTGGGAGTTTGAATTGGAATGAGTTCTGTCCCTTTGGGTATGCTTCAAAATCAAACGGGCGACCATCCATCTTTCCTAGATCGATGGAGACGGAGTTCTCCTTACCACAACGACCACATGAAAGAACTGCATCATAAGCATCGCCATATGCCAAACGACGAATTGCAAAAAACGCTGCATTGCGGTCACAAGTCAACATTTCATCAAGATTGATTGATTTGTCAATGACTACCGATTCCAAAAGTTTGTCAAGCACGATGTTCTTCGTGATAAGGTTCTTGGAGGTAAGAATGTCTTCTTCCTTGGCGGTCATCTGCTTGAGTTCAAGCGTGCCAGATGCAAGTGGATTGTCGGTTGGATAAAACCATCCCTTGCTTGGCAAGTGAATAACTTCGGTTGGAAATTTACTCTCCGCTTTTTGTGGAAGTGGAGACGGATTTGCCACGCTTGGACCTGCGCCCGGGCGTGTAATAGGAATGATTTGGTCTTCTGGCATAACTGTTATATGATTGTTACCTGTGCAAATACATAGGAAACAAATGAAACTTTTGAATTATTATATTCGTGCGCCCTTGAGACGTTGTAGGTCTTTGGTAGCATTTGGAACATCAAAGCGTTTCTGTTGGTCCAACTTCTTCTTATTGAATTCCATCTCTTTTTTCTTAGCATCCAACTCAACCTGCTTTTGCTTTATTTTTTGTTGACGCTCGTGCTCCTTGTCTCTATCCATCTTTGCCTTCTCTGCCGAAGACATGGCGTCCACAGGAGGAGCACTTGGGTCTAGTGTTGGGTCAACATCTGAAGTGCTTGTGCTGCTGGTAGAAGACATGGAAGTAAACTCCTTCAACACTGAACGAGTAATGTGCCGAATGAGTTCTTGAAGCTGGGATTGTTTCATCTTACTTCTTATCCAAAATTTCGTTTACTGCCTGCTTGATCATTTTCTGAAACTTTTCATCAATGCCATATGCAGGAGATGCTTGACCTTGAGCTGCCATGCGCTTTCCAAAATCTTGGGCACTGGCGGTTGAAGGATTGAAGTCTTGTGGAGGAAGAGTAGAAACCGGGGTTCCTGTCAATTCAGCTGGAGAGACAGAAGAATCTTTTGCAACCTGCAAACTCTTGTCGGCCATGAGAAAAATTTCATCGGATGCTGGGTCATATTTTCCGAGGTAAAGATAAGTTGTTGTGTTTGGGTTCTTCATGGCATCCTTGACCATACGAACGGTTGACAGCGCAACCTTGACTTTTGACCCTGCTCTTTGAGCACCCGTTCTGTGAAGCTCACGTTCAATACTCGCATCATCGGTAGCACGAATAGCAATTCTCTCAATCTTTGATTTGTCTTTTGGATTTACGAGAACTACCCCTCTGAGGTCGGCGGATGGTGGAGGAGTTTCTGGTTCTGATGGCTTTTCATCGGCTGGAGATGGGTCTTTGGGAATCTCAGGTTGGTCGGCAGTGCCTTGTCCGTCTTCAGGAGGGGCGGCGGCACCTTGAGTAGGTTCATCAACTTCATTCACTTGTGACAATACTTCACGAACGCAGTGTCTTACTAGATATTCCAAAAGTTCTTGCTTCATATACAGAGGTTCCTTGCTAGTTTATAAATATCGTTAGTAGGAGTGAAAGTGACAACAAAAAACCCCCACCCGAAGGCGAGGGTTTTAGAGCGAAGGATTTCTTAGTACTGCAAGATGGCGTAGTCGTAAGACAACTGCAAAGTGACAAGCACGGGATCACCCATGTCTGTCCAGTTCAACTCACCACCGTCAAAGGATGTTGGGAATGCGCCTTTAAGCGTCCACTCTTCAACCTTATCACCTACTGGACCGAGCACGTCAATGGTGACTTCCTTTTTATAGAAATCTTGGTATCCGTCACGACCCGTTACTGATTCGTGGGAGAGACGAAACCACTCAAAAGTTGTTTGGGCAGCACTTGGCACAATGGGGTCATACAACTCAATGGTGATTTGATCCCATACCGTCTTACCCTTGTAAAACCATTGTAGATTGATATAGTCCACAGTCTTACGTTCCTGTGTCCACTTTGGTCTGTCGGTCTTGCGAATGAGGTAGGTCGGAATGCCGTCAATATACATCAGGAAACGATTCTTCGTCTTCGGTTCCCAAATCGTATAGAACATCTCGTTATTTGTCAGTAAGTCTGCCATAGGTTAAATCCTTATTGTGCTCGGTCTCTGGTTATAAATATAGTCCACCAGAGGAAATAAACGAGAAAAGTTCATTTCCTCACGTAGGGTTCAATCTGCTTATCCAGCAGGTTGTATTGATGCCCACCCTTATCAAACTTGACCCGATATACATAAGTAGAACCCTCTGCCCATTTTTGGGATTCGTGGGGTTGTTCCTTGTGAGTTATTATACCCACCGTTCCCTTGGGAACTGCGATTTCCCCACGATTGTAGGGGTCAATGTCAATTGCTGCCCGAACCCGACTACCAATCTCACCCGGCTGAATCAGCGACTTGTCCATCTGATAGATGTTGTTTGGGTCATAAACACACACTTGGTCGCCATCCAGAAGACGAGATATTCCCTTGCCCTTATACCACACCGCCTCATACTTTTCCTTGAGTTGGTTGGTCAGATTGATGGTTGCCCGAAGTCTCTCATCCTTTATGATGTTGAAGTCTTCCCTACCAAACATCACATTCTTGTCGTTTGTATCATAATGTGGTTTGTAGTCATATCCATTTTCCATCCACCATTTCATCATGGTGCGGGGAGACCCAAAATTGATTGTTTCCAAATGTGGGGCGTCAATGAAATAGGTCTTGTTTCCTACCAGTGTGCCGTGGGAATACTTCTTGGCAATAGTTTTGGAAGTCGTAAAGTAAATTCCAAACCCAAGCATATGAATTGGAGCGGGAATTCCTCCGTCGTAATTGCTGAATTCAAATCCATTGGAAACATTCCCACTTCGTTCCTTGCCAACGAAAATCTTGAACCCGTCTTGGTCAATCTTCTCACGATTATTCGACGTGGTGCCGTGATAGACTGGACCAAACAACTTCCTGTCAATCGCAGTCTGAAGCGATATTTTCTTTACTTCTTCACAAAGCAATGACTTCAGAGTAATCATTATGCAGTTGTCTTGATAAACTTGAATGCAGCGATTGCCCCTTTAATCGTGGGTTTTACTTGCATTGCTCTGTGGGTATTACAAACATACCACATTTTACCCTTAACCTCCGACTTCCAAACAGCAGGAGTTTTCTCTCCATTTGGACCATGATGCCACGTAGCATCCGCCGACATAACCAATTGACGCTCTTCATCAGTAAGAGGTTTCTTGTTCTTCTTTAGCGTCTTCATCACAGGAGATTCTGAAAGAAGTTTAGCATTTACATCTTCATTTCTCTGTAATTGTCCCGAAGATTTTTCGACGATAGATCTCAGGTGCATGAAGTAGATTTTGAGCGGTCTTCGGACATGCCCCTTTATCCAATACTTCAAATTCGTCACATAGTAATCCATAGTTTTCGGAAATGGAGCGGGTATCAAGTTTAGAATTTTCATCTGAAAATCATGCTTGGACATTTTTACCGTGGTATATGTTTTAGAATCCTCATAATCTTCAGTTCCCTTTTTAAGTGGAAGGGGGCGGGGTGGATGAATCTTTTGTGGAATGATGAAAGTTCTCAGTTTTTTACTAGGTACATCACCCCAACCCGTGCTCGCTGTGGCGGTTCGTCCACCACCAACAAGTGATATGGTTGTAGGTCCAAACTTGGACTTAATCTCAGTATCTTTTTCATTCAAAAGTTCTTCTATCAACATGTGGACAGATTCGTTCAAACTTTCAGATGGCATCTTGGGAGTTTTGGGAGCATCTTTACTCTTGATTCTCCATCTTTCACCGGGTATGTGCAATCGGTCTTCTTCGGGAATGCCCGCACCATATCCCTCTTGAACAGGAGCGTTTATGTATGCCATTCGCTTCTTCATCTCCGTATCAAATAAAATGAAATCCGACATTGCTCTTTCAACTCCTTCGGGGTCTTCATGGGTTTGGGCAAATTTCCACGACCTTGTTGCTTTCTCACGCATCGACTTCAAATTATCAAGCGTCATCATAGAAAGTTTTGAGTCTCCTTTATACAATGCTGAAGGAAGAGGATATCTTGATTTGATGTCTTTCTGAGTTACTTCGTTAAGTTTTTGAAGTGCCTTTCGGACATCTGCCAGTGTGTATCTTCCCTGTGGAATTTTTCCAAGAATTTCCTCTGAGGATGGCATTTGGAATCCCATCTTGTTCATGTGCTCTGGATTGCTTGAAAATTTATCTGCACCATCATCCACTTGAACGTAGTTTGACTCTGGAAAAGAATCATCTCTCTGAACCGTTATTCGTATGGAATCATCCTTGAGAGTTGGAATACTCTTCCTGATAAGTTCGTCCTTGGACATATCCTCTGCCACGGTCATCTCTTTATCATAGGTCGC
>Ga0315291_10005720_pt1 | contig 15533 bp, 18 predicted proteins | sample YL17G12_20_MG_FD_203070 | JGI IMG/M metagenome (GOLD analysis project Ga0315291, IMG submission 203070) | Sediment microbial communities from Yellowstone Lake, YNP, Wyoming, USA - YL17G12_20 | ecosystem: Environmental > Aquatic > Freshwater > Lake > Sediment | place: USA: Wyoming | collected...
GGTTGTCGGAAACGCACTCGAGAAAGATGGGGAATCTTCTTTGCTTGGAGAGATTTCCTCAGCCGTTCACTTTCTTAAGGGCTGATGTCTTTGTCGTGACGCATATCGATCGCGACGTTTCCCATTGGTTTTCTTGAGATGGCTGGAGGTGATTGCCATAAAGGGTCTAATCCTGAGCGGAGGTAAAGGGACTCGGCTACGCCCCATCACCTTTACCAGTGCCAAGCAACTTGTACCGGTGGCAAACAAGCCGATTCTTTTCTACGGGATCGAAGCAATCAGGGACGCCGGTATCAGAGACGTGGGGATTGTGGTGGGCGATACCAGAAACGAAATCCGGGCGGCCGTCGGGGACGGGGCTGCTTTCGGGCTCAAAGTCACGTACATCGAACAAGAAGCCCCTCTGGGTCTTGCGCACGCCGTGAAAGTCTCGAAGAGCTATCTTGGAGACGAACCTTTTGTGATGTTCCTGGGGGACAATCTCATCAAGCAGGGCATCACTCCTCTCGTTGAAGAGTTCAACAAGGAAAGGCCGAACTGTATGATACTCCTCGCCGAGGTGGACAATCCTTCTGATTTCGGCGTGGCTGAACTCAAGTGCGGAAAGGTCACAAAACTAGAGGAAAAGCCCAAGGTGCCGGCGAGCAACTACGCCCTTGTTGGCGTATACATGTTCGATTCGAACGTCTTTGAGGCAGTTGAGAAGATTGTCCCTTCGTGGCGCCACGAGCTGGAGATAACCGACGCCATACAGTACCTCATAGACAAACATATGGATGTTCGCTCTCACATAATAACGGGTTGGTGGAAGGACACGGGGAAGCTTGAAGATCTTCTCGAAGCGAACCGGATGATCCTTCTGGATCTCGGTCCGTGTATCGAAGGGAGTGTTTCCGCAGACTCGAAAGTGGAGGGAAGTGTTGTCATAGGTAGAGGCACTAAAGTAGAGCGCAGCATTCTCAGGGGACCGCTCATCATCGGCAGAGACTGCAGGGTGGACCACTCATACGTAGGGCCCTTCACGTCAATTCACGACAACACAGAGGTGGTGGACAGCGAGATAGAGCACAGTATAGTGCTTAGCGGAAGCAAGATCACAGGGATCCAGGCGAGGATTGAAAGCAGTCTCATCGGGAGAGACACCGTGATAAAACGGACTTCATGCAAACCTCGTTGCTTCAGGTTTATGGTTGGTGACAGCAGCGCCATAGAAGTCATCTGATTGACGCAAAGCGAGTCGGATAAAACGAGTCATCAGTGCACAAGGCCGGCTCGGGGTCTCTTTTCGGAGGTACACGTGAAGATACTTGTGACCGGCGCGCGTGGAATGCTGGGCACCGACCTTTGTGAGATTCTCTCGGTGGAGCATGAGATCACAGGTGTTGACATAGAGGATGTGGACGTTTCTGTCGCTTCAGCGACGAGAGAGTTGGTCAAGAGAGTCTCACCGCAAGTAGTCATCCATTGCGCGGCCTATACCGACGTTGACGGTAGTGAAAGCGAGCGGGAAAAGGTCTTCCTAATCAACGCAGAAGGGACACGTAACGTAGCCGCCGCTTGTAGAGAAACGGGTTCAGTGCTTGTCTACCTGAGCACGGACTACGTTTTTGATGGAGAATCCAGAAAGCCCTACAGTGAAACTGACACGCCACGTCCTCTCAACGTCTACGGTGCTTCGAAGCTGGAGGGCGAGCGGTTTGTGCAGGGCCTCGTTTCGGCGTATTTTATCGTGCGCACCTCTTGGCTTTTCGGGCTTCACGGAAGGAACTTTGTTGACACAATAATCAGGCTGGGGCAAGATAAACGAGACATCGAGGTTGTCACTGACCAGGTCGGAAGTCCGACTTTTGCGCGGGATCTGTGTCTGGCTCTGTCAGCCCTGGTCGGGAGTGATGACTACGGAATCTATCACGTCTGCAACGCCGGAAGCTGTTCGTGGTTTGAGTTCGCCCGGAGAATACTCCAACTATGGGGCTGCTCCGGGGCCGAGGTCGTACCGACTGACGGCACTCGTTTCAAACGACCGGCTACAAGACCTCTTTTCTCTGTGCTCGATATGTCGCTTTTTCGGAAAACGTTTGGTTTTTCCCTTCGAGACTGGAAAGAGGCCCTGGCCGAGTACATCGAACTAAAGAAGAAGCAAATCGGAGAAGTCACACATTAAATAACGTACAAAGATTCAAATAACGTACAAGGATTCGCGAAGTGAGAACCAGAAACAGAAGACAGCATAAAAGCTCAGAAAAAAGTGCCTTCAGAAAACCCCGGAATGCGTCGGGAAATGGACGAGCGAAGAAATCTGCGATGGGTGGGGCGGGCGGACTGGGTAAACCAAAGCATGGCAAGCAGGCTGCGAGGCAGATCACGATAGGCCAGTACAAGAAGGGTGCGTCTGGGGCACTCAGCAGTTCCGCACAGCTTTTGCAGACGATGGCCGACTTTTTCTCGGAATGGGCCGCTCAGGCAGCCTACGAAATGGTCACAAGGCTAAAGAAGGGCGGGAAGATAATATGCTGTGGCAACGGTGGTAGCGCAGCGGACGCGCAGCACATTGCCGCGGAGCTGTCCGGGAAGTTCTACCTAAACCGACGGGCGCTTCCCGCAGTTTCCCTTACGACAAATCCTTCGTCCGTTACAGCTATAGCCAACGATTACGGTTACGACCATGTTTTTTCAAAACAGATAGAAGGTCTTGGTAGAACCGGTGACGTTCTCTTAGCTTTTTCGACCAGTGGCGGTTCTCCCAACGTGCTTAGAGCAGTGAGTCTCGCTCGAAAGACGGGTATTTTTGTAATAGGTTTCACGGGTGCAGGCGGGACTGGGTTCGCCCGAAAATGTGACATGTGTCTCCTGGTGCCTTCCCTGGACTGTCCGAGGATTCAGGAGGCGCACATAGCAGTAGGTCATGCAATCTGCTTTCTCGTTGAGAGAGCAATATTTGGAGGAAAATGAAGAACTTTCTTCTCATCCTTGTCAGCGTTCTCATCGCGGTTGTCGCTCAGCTATGTATGAAGCACGGCATCCATAAGGCAAGTCTTGTGGCGCGACTCGGCGAAATCTCCTCGATCTACTCGTATTTTGTATCGGCGTTCAGCAATCCTTTTGTGCTGACAGGTTTTCTTCTTTACGGGCTGAGCTCGCTCTTCTGGCTTGTTGTCTTGGGGAGGGTTGACCTCAGTTATGCCTACCCCCTGATCAGCATGGGCTATGTGCTCGCAGTTCTCTTCTCGTGGATCCTCTTCAAGGAACATGTTAGCGCGTTGCGGGTCATTGGACTTTCAGTCATCTGTGTGGGCGTGGCTCTGCTTTCCAGGAGTTAGGGGATTGAACGTGACGGAATGGACTCCTCCTGCGGCGTGTTTGCCTTCACAAGGCTAGCTAGGAGATCGACAAAATGTATCGCACTCTTTCTGGAATCATAAAAGAAGCACGACCACAGCAGTGGGTGAAGAATTTGATTGTCTTTGCCGCACTGATATTTTCGCAGCATTTTGCCGACCCGGCCCTTGTCTTGAGGGCGCTCCTTGGCTTCGTAGCCTTCTGCTTGCTTTCTGGAGGTATCTACATTTTCAACGACATCGCTGACCTTGAGACTGACAAGCTTCATCCCGGCAAGCGACGCAGGCCTCTTGCTCTAGGAGAACTTGGTGTCGGCGAGGCAAGTGTCGGTGCCGGCGCCTTCATCATCATCGGGATGGTTGTCTCTTTGCTTCTGGGTCCCTCTTTTGCCGGCGTATCTGCTGTCTATCTTATCTTGAGCGTTCTCTATTCAGTCTATCTTAAGCGCGTAATGATTCTCGATGTTTTGATTATCTCGATCGGTTTTGTTCTCAGGGCCATTGCTGGCGTTGAAGTCTTGCGCGGACACGTTGCCGCCATCGACCTGTCGCCTTGGCTTCTCATCTGCACTCTTTTCCTGGCTCTCTTCATGGCATTTGGAAAGCGCAGGCACGAGATATACCTGCTGGACGAGAAGGCCACGGAGCACAGAAGCACGCTCGGTGAGTATTCGCTCGACTTTCTTGATGGACTCATATATGCGCTGATGTCTGCGACCGTGATCGCTTACTCCATCTACACCATTTGGCCCGCCACCGTGGAGAAGTTTCACTCGCGCAATATGGTTCTCACGATTCCGTTTGTGGTGTATGGCATATTTCGCTACACCTTCCTCGTCACGCAGAAGAAAGAAGGAGGTAGCCCCTCCGAGCTTCTGCTGCATGACGTCCCGCTAATAATAACCATCGTTCTCTGGTTTCTCAGCGTGCTTCTTATTCTCCACTTTTCGTAGAAAAGGCAAGGCGTAGGAAAATGAGTAGATCTTTCCTGCGGTTCAAAGCGTTTGCCAAGCTCAACCTTTTTCTGGAGGTTATAGGAAAGAGGGAAGACGGCTACCATGACATTCGCTCCCTGATGGTGAACGTGAACCTTGCCGACACGCTTGAGTTCAGGAAGACCCGCTCCGGCCTTGCCGTGAATTGCGACTCGAGCGAGGTGCCGTCAGGGTTTGACAATCTCTGCCTCAAGGCCGCACGGGTGCTGAGAGAATATGCCAATCATCCCGAGGGAGTAGAAATAACGCTCGGGAAAACCATACCAGTCGCGGCAGGTCTCGGTGGTGGGAGCAGCGATGCAGCCTGCACGCTGGTGGGGGTCAGCAAGTTGTGGGGTTTGTCGCTGACTGAACAGGAGCTACTGGCTCTGGCAGAGAAGATCGGCTCGGACGTTCCATTTTTCATCAGAGGCGGCGCTCAACTTGTGGAGGGAAGGGGAGGACGACTCACACCCGTAGTGGATTTTCCTGAGACATGGTTCGTGCTGGTAACTCCCTCGGTAAGAATCAGTTCGGGATGGGCCTATTCGGCGGCCAAAATAGGGTTGACAAGGGCAGGGCACAAGTCTAAAATAATCATTCCCGGAGCGGGTCTTGATGCGGCCAGCATAGGGAAGGCTCTCCGGAACGACCTGGAGAGCGGTGTGACAGAGACCTATCCGGTGATCCGTGAGTTGAAGGACGCTCTTTTCTCCCATGGCGCAATCGGGAGTCTGATGAGCGGTAGTGGACCTACAGTTTTTGGAGTCGCGCGCGGCAGGACTTCTGCGACCGGAATTGCCTCAAAGATGAGTCGCCCCGGTCTTTCAGTGTGGGTGGTAAGCACGGTGCGGAAAGCCTGGGTCGAGCTCAATCGAAACTAGAACCGGGCGTTCGCCGTCGTTAAGTTGCCCAGGTTGTTCCTGGGCGGATTGCTCACACACCACACAGGTTAACAGCTGCTGAGGTTCCTCGGAGCTGCCAAGGCGGTGACGGTTGATGCAGATCACAGAAGTCAGAATCACTCTCAGAGACGATCAGAAACTCAGGGCCTTTGCAAGCATCACCATTGACAACTGCTTTGTGGTGAGGGGGCTCAAGGTGATCGAGGGCAGAGACAGCAAGGTGTTTGTTGCAATGCCCAGCAAGAAGAAGGCCGACGGCACTTACCAGGATGTTGCGCACCCCATCAACAACGAGTGCCGCAACGTCCTTGAGGAAGCCGTGCTACGCGCCTATCGGGAACAGAAGGCCAGACAGCCAAGTGCTGTCGGGAGCGGGTGACGGACTCCGTACATAAGCTTTGAAAGCCGTTGCGACGACCGTCCGGGGCAAGGAGAAGGGTCAAGAGCAGATTCCGTTATTGGATCTTGGGGCGTCGTCAAGCGGTAAGACACAGGATTTTGGATCCTGCATCCGGAGGTTCGAATCCTCCCGCCCCAGAAAGTGCTTTCTCGTTCAGTGTCACCATAAGTGACCCAACGTGGTCGTGGAGTAGATGCGCTTAAGAGGGTCACTTTTTTGTTTGTTGGGGCCGTCGTGCCGCATGTGAGAGTCACCTCGTAACGGAGAAAAGAGATGGACGAGCTGAGGGTTTTTTCTGGAAACGCCAATCTCAAGCTTGCAGCCGACGTTTGCAGTTACTTGGGCACGGTGCTCGGTGATATCGAGGTATCGGAGTTTAACGACGGCGAGACAAGGGTGAAACTCAATGAGAACATCCGGGGTGTGGACGTCTTCATCTTTCAACCAACGTTTCCTCCTGCTACGAATCTGATCGAACTCCTGGTCATGCTGGACGCGGCGAAGCGTGCCTCTGCCAGGAGGGTTACTGCCGTGGTTCCGTATTTTGGTTACGCAAGGCAGGATCGCAAAGATCAGCCGCGTGTGCCCATTACTGCAAAGCTTGTGGCGAACCTCATCACCGTTGCCGGTGCCGAGCGCGTGCTCACGATGGATCTGCACTCAGCTCAGATACAGGGATTCTTTGATATACCTTTTGATCACCTGTACGCTGCACCAGTGTTGATAGATTATCTCAAGAAGAAAGCTTTCAAAGACCTGGTGGTGGTGGCGCCTGACATAGGCAGTGTTAAGATGGCCAGGGCATTTGCAAAGAGGCTAAATGCTTCGCTGGCCCTGATCGATAAGCGCAGACCGAAGCCTGACGTGTCTGAGCTGCTAAATGTGATCGGAGAAGTTGAGGGCAGCGACGTGGTGATCGTGGATGACTTAATAAGTACTGGGGGCACTATTGCGGAGGCAGCCGAGGCGCTGCACAAGCAAAAAGCACGCCGCATTATTGTGGGCTGTACGCATCCCGTTCTCTGCAGGGATGCAGTGGCACTTCTCAACGGTGCACCAATCGAAGAGATCGTTGTGACGGACACAATTCCACTTGCTCCGGAGAAGCAGATTCCCAAGATACAGGTTCTCTCGGTGGCCGAGCTGCTCGGCGAAGCCATAAAGAGAATACACGAGGAACGCTCTCTGAGCTCACTCTTTGTCTGACGGGAGGAAAGAGAAATGGCGATCGTTGTTTTGGAGGGGAAAATTCGTAAGCTAACTGGTAAGGGGCCTGCGAGAAGGTCCAGGCGAAATGGCATAATCCCTGGCATCATTTATGGAGAGGGAGAACAGTCAATTCCCTTTGAAGCGAAACATGATGACTTCCAGACCCTGATTCACACAGCGTCAGGAGAGAACGTGATAGTCGACCTCAAGCTCGAGGGAGATTCAATTGATAGAAAGGCGATCATCCGTGACATCCAGCGCGATCCCATAAACGGATTGGTACTCCATTTCGATTTACATCACATATCTCTTACTGAAAGAGTCACAGTCAACGTACCCGTAGTGGTAGTTGGCATCCCTATCGGTGTTAAGGACTTCGGCGGAATTCTGGAGCACGTTTTGAGGGAGATCGAAGTGGAGTGCCTTCCGACGGAGATTCCTCCTATGATAGAAGCAGACGTCTCCGCCCTCAGAATCGGTGATTCGATCCACGTCGGCGATCTTACGCTGACAAAGGGTACCATAGTCACGGCCGCGGAAAGATCCGTCGTAACCGTGGTTCCGCCCGCTGTAGAAGAAGTTGCCAAGGAGGCTGAGGTGCCCGGGGCTGTGGAGCCTGAGCTTGTCGGCAAGGAAAAAGAGGCCGAGGAGGAAGAGGGTAAAGAGGGCGAAGAGGAGAAGTAATCTGTGTGGTGTGCCGTTGGGTTGGGAAACCCCGGGAGGCGCTACCGACTCACAAGACACAATGCAGGATTTCTTGTAATAGAGAAACTCCATAGTTCGCTTGAACGCTCCTGGAGAAAGAAGACTCGACTGTACGAGGCCGAAAGGTGCAGGTTTGAGGGTTCGGAAATCCTTCTTGTTCGACCCCTCACGTACATGAATCTGAGCGGTAAGGCCTTGGAAGCAGTTAGCCAGGATTTTGAGACTTTCCTCCAGGAGATTCTTGTAATATGTGACGATGCGTCTCTGCCTTTGGGAAAGATAAGATTTAGAAAGAAAGGGAGTTCCGGTGGGCACAAGGGCCTTCAGTCAATCATCGAGGCCCTGGGTACGCAGGCTTTTCCCCGTCTCAGGGTAGGCATAGGGAGTCCCGATCCCGGCGAGAGTCTCGAGGAATACGTTCTAAAGAGGCCCGGTAGTTCAGAAAAAAGAAATTTCACGGAAGCCATCGCTCTGGCCGCCGACGCGCTGCTTTACAGCTTGAGAGAAGGTTTGGACGACGCGATGACTAGATTCAACTAGATTGGGATGGAAACGTACGGACCCTGACAGCCAGGACAAGGAGGCAATGTGACATACAGCGTGCTCCGTGCTTTCGCGGTTTCCACTCTTGTGTCGGGTCTGCTTTTGGGCATGGTATTGCCGGCTTGTGCCGGAGAGGCAGACATCAATCTTCCGGATTTACATGCCGTCAGTTTTGACATTCTTGGTCGCACCGTGAGCGGCCTGGCCTTGCTTTACGGTGGATTGGTGGTTTGCGTGATCGGTTTGATTTTTGGCTTGATCCAATACTATCAAACCAGGAATCTGCCCGTGCCCACCGTAATGCGTTCGGTTTCACAGACCATTTGGGAGACCTGTAAGACATATCTCTTTCAGCAGGGCAAGTTCCTGGCCATTCTCTGGGCACTCATCGGTCTGTGCATGCTGTACTATTTCGGTGCTCTTCAGCACAAACCGGCCACCAGCATTCTTATCATTCTAACTTGTTCCATCTTGGGTATCCTGGGTTCTTACGGCGTGGCCTGGTTTGGCATCCGAATCAATACCCAGGCCAATTCCCGGTCGGCCTTTGCCGCTCTCCGCGGACTGCCCTGGTTGTCCTTGGCTATTCCTTTGCGGTCGGGGATGAGCGTAGGGCTTTCGCTTGTGAGCGTGGAACTTTTCTTCATGATCTGCATCCTCGCCTTCTTGCCCAAGAATCTTGTCGGCCCATGTTTCATAGGTTTTGCAATTGGCGAATCCCTCGGAGCAAGTGCCTTGCGTATTTGTGGCGGCATTTTTACGAAGATCGCCGACATCGGTTCGGATATGATGAAGATAATCTTCAAGCTACCGGAAGACGATCCAAAGAATCCGGGCGTGATTGCCGATTGTACCGGCGATAACGCAGGGGACAGCGTCGGGCCGACTGCGGACGGCTTTGAAACCTACGGCGTCACCGGCGTGGCCTTGATTGCTTTCCTGGCGCTGGCCCTGGCCACCAAGCCCGAAATTGCCGGCCATCTCATTATTTGGATTTTTGTGATGCGTATTTTGATGATACTCACGTCGTTGGTTTCCTATTCTCTCAACGACAAATTCAGTGTTTGGCGATATGGGAAAGCCAAGGACTTTAACCGCGAGTCGCCTTTGACCAACTTGATCTGGCTGACCTCGACCATTTCTATTCTGGTGACTTTTGGCGCGAGCTATCTGTTGTTGCCCTGGACTGTCTATGGCAATCTCTGGTGGATCTTGGGAACAATTATTTCCTGCGGTACGGCCGCCGGTGCGCTCATTCCCGAATTTACCAAGATTTTCACCAGCACTCATTCACGCCACGTGAAGGAGGTGGTGACCTCTTCACGCCAGGGCGGCGCCTCGTTGAACATTCTTTCAGGTTTTGTGGCAGGCAACTTCTCCGCCTTTTGGCAGGGTTTGTTGATTGCGGCCTTGATGATGATCAGTTACAAACTCTCTTCTTATCCTGATTTGTTGGGTCTGATGCCGGCCGGTCTGGAGTTTGCCGCTCCCATTCTTGCGTTTGGCCTGGTAGCGTTTGGCTTCTTGGGCATGGGGCCGGTGACGATTGCCGTCGATAGTTTCGGTCCTGTTGCGGACAATGCTCAGTCCATCTACGAACTAAGCCGCATTGAATCACAGGCGAACATCAAGGAAGAGATCAAGAGAGAATTCGGCTTCGAGCCGGATTTTGAAAACGCGAAACACTCTTTGGAGAAAAACGACGGCGCGGGCAACACTTTCAAGGCGACTGCAAAGCCCGTTTTGATCGGCACGGCGGTGGTCGGCGCCACTACCATGGTTTTTGGAATCATCCTTCTCTTGAAACAGGTTTTTCCTCAAAACGACGTGGTGAGTTTCCTGAGTCTGGTTAAGCCGCAGGTCGTCATGGGGTTACTCGTGGGCGGGGCGGTGATCTACTGGTTTACCGGTGCTTCCATGCAGGCGGTGGTGACGGGTGCGTACCGGGCGGTGGTCTATATCAAGACACACATCAAATTGGACACCGCCGAGGCATCAATTCATGACAGCAAGGAAGTAGTGAGAATCTGCACTTTGTACGCGCAAAAGGGCATGTTGAACATTTTTGTCACCATTTTCTGTCTAGCTCTGGCCTTGCCCTTTTTTAGCCCTTACTTTTTTATCGGCTATTTGATTGCCATTGCCTTTTTTGGTTTGTTCCAGGCAATCTTCATGGCAAACGCCGGTGCTGCCTGGGACAATGCCAAGAAGATTGTTGAAGTGGACATGCGAGCCAAGAACACGCCTTTGCATGAGGCGACAGTGGTTGGGGATACTGTGGGCGATCCCTTCAAGGACACTTCCTCGGTAGCGATGAATCCCGTGATTAAGTTCACTACCCTCTTTGGTCTCTTGGCCGTGGAAATCGCAGTGACCATGACCTCGCCGACACTGAAATTAATCATCGGAACCGTACTTTTCCTGGTAGCGTTGTGTTTTGTCTATCGTTCTTTCTACTTCATGCGTATTCCTCAAGAGGAAAGCGAATGACAGACCGGAAGGGAACACACAGAACCTTGGAGTCAGGCGTTGTCGATGGCCTTCCGCAGAGTCGATTCAGCCGGCATGACTGTTGCAAGGGTAGATTATTGGTCATGTATTTGGTGTCTTCGTGCCTGAAGATGCCGACGACTTTTTGGCACCCAAGAAGGCGGTCTCGGGCTCCCGTATGATGGCCGAGAAGGAGCGCCTCTTCGTTCGCCTGTCTTGCCTATTAGAAGGGTCTTTTGCCAAGGCGGTCGATGCCGGCGTTGGCTTGCCGGGTAGGATAAGAGCAGGAATTCTTGAGGATGATCCGTGGTTTCCGCTGTCATCGACGGTAACATTAGTGACAACGCGGGTGACGTTGTACCGGGATGGGAGTCAGCCAGAAGGGTCGGTCTGGGAGCAGAAGTTTTTGCCCGGATGCTCTCCGACGCTTCCCGACTGGCTCTGGGATTTCTCAGATACATGGGGGCATTTCATTGGCAAATACGGGCAGAGCATGGGATAATGCTAGGACATCAATCTCATTTCAACGCTGCACGAGCCGTCGCTCGATCTGTTTCAGCGCTGGTTAAGGAGGTGGACGCTGCGTGAGGGAGTATGAAACCGTTTTCATAATCGACCCGAGTTGTGACGAGTCGCAAGTTGAGCAGGAAGTCAACACCGTGAAAGAGATAATTGCCGCCGGCAGCGGCAACGTGGTTGAGGCTCAGAGTTGGGGTAGACGGAGACTTGCCTATGACATCAAGAAGAAAAAGGAGGGAACGTACGCTTTCGTGCGTTTCAGTGGTGAACCCTCTGTTCTTCAAGAGCTGAACAGGAGACTCAAGCTCAACGAACTCATCCTAAGACATCTGATTGTTGCCAGTCAGCAGTTAGAGGGAGAAGAGGGGGAATCTGGGTCTGCGGAGCATGACGATAGTGATTCATACGAATCCGAGGACTCCATGTACTACTAAGCGAGGCCTTCGGGGATTGGTGAGGAGGTGGCAAGAGTGTCCGACATAAAATTGGTTGCTGTCAACAAGGTGTTGCTTTCGGGGCGATTGACCAGAGACCCGGAGCTTAGGTATACTCCTAGTGGTGTGGCGGTAATGACATTTTCGCTTGCCCTCAACAGGAGATACAAGGACCAGAGTGGCGAGTGGAAGGAGGAAGTCAGCTTCGTAAACGTTGTTGCCTGGCAAAAACAGGCAGAGCTGGCCTCCGAATACCTTAAGAAGGGAAGCGCAGTCTTCGTCGAGGGACGGCTGCAGAGTCGCTCCTGGGAAACAAGCGAAGGGCAAAAGAGAAGCGTTCTGGAGGTGAGGGCTGAGCGGCTTCAGTTCCTTGACAGAGTAAAGAAAGAGGAAGAGGAGCTGGTCGAGGGAAAGATCGAGGATACGAGCTCTGAGGAGGTGCCTTTTTAGCGATCTGTCCCGGAGCGACTTAGGTTGATGACTAGACCGGAGGAGTCATGCCAAAAGACAAAGAAGCAAAGACCCCCAGGAAGAAAATATGCAAACTTTGCCTTGAGAAAGTGAAGCATATTGACTACAAGGACGAGAAACGACTTTCCCGATTCATAACAGACAGGGGGAAAATCGTGCCGCGGAGGGTCTCAGGCGCCTGTGCCCGGCATCAGTCGCAGATTGCGACCGCCATAAAGAGGGCCCGCGCACTAGCGATATTACCATTCACGAGTGAACACTACAGGTAACCTCTGTCACGTACTCTTAGCCCCCGGCCTGAAACGATGCCGGGGGTGGTTTTTCTGAAACTGCGGGGTCAGACATGGACATAATTCTTCTTGAGGACGTTGGGGGATTAGGAAAGCGCGGACAGACGGTCAAAGTTGCCCCAGGCTACGCCAGAAACTATCTCTTGCCGCTTGGGAAGGCCGTAGCTTCGGCAGGTGCGGGAGCTCGTATTTTCCAGGAAGAGGTGAAAAGGCGAGGCGCCCGGGAAAATAAGATGCGGAAGGCCGCTGAAAGACTGGCTGCGGAATTGACTGGAGTCTCGTGTACGATTGCCGTCAAGGCAGGCGAAGACGACAAGCTTTTTGGGGCCGTCACCGCCGCTGACATAGCCGAACTCCTCAAGAAGCAGGGTTACCAGATAGACAAGAGAAAGATCATGTTAGAGGAACCTCTCAAAGTCCTGGGTGTCTATACTGTTGCGATAAAGCTGTTTCAGGACGTGGACGCTCAAGTCAAGGTATGGGTTGTCAGTGAGTAGGATGCGAAGCCAGGCGTTTGAAAGGAGTCTGTAATGAGAAGGGCCATTGTGTTCCTACTTGTGAGCGCGATTCTTCTCTGGCTGCCGAGTTTGACGCTTTTCGCAGAAACAGAAAAGGCAAATGACCAGAAGAAGGAACAGAAAAAAGAACTGACGAAAGGACAGCAGAAAACGCAGCCAGGCAAGGGGCAGAGCGAGCAGCCGGCCGACTCGACAAACAGGGTTCTGGCCAAGATTGGAAACATATCTATTACGCAACAGGAGTTCGAACTCCAGTTCGGGGCGGCGTTGGAGAGATTTCCAGCAGACAAGAAAAACATGTTCATCAACCCGCACGGTAGAAGGCAGTTCCTGAATATGCTTGTTGATCAAAAGATCTGGATCAACTGGGCTCTTGAGCAGGGCATGGACAAAGACCAGGAAGTGCAGACGCTTTTCAGAATGTCTCGGGATCAAATCCTACTACGCAGGACTTCCGAAGAGATTTTCGTGAGGTCAATAGCGAAAGAAGCCGAAGTGCGCAAGTTTTATGACGCGAATCCCGATAGATTCATGGGTCCTGTCAAGGCCGAGGTCTGGACTATTGTTCTCTCTGACTCAACCGAGGCGACACAGGTTCTGGGTAAGTTGAAGGCTGGAGCGGATTTTGCCAAGTTGGCTAAGGAGAAATCGAAAGACAAGAGCACCGCGGCAGCGGGTGGAGATCTCGGACTTCTCACTCAAGGGTCTGCACTGCCGAGTCCAGTCGGAGGCTATCCAGAGTTGGAGAAGGTCATTTTCTCGTTAAAGTCGGGTGACATAAGCGACGTCATCAAGACTGCTGACACTTACCAGATAGTCAAAGTTGACAAACGAATAGAACCCAAGGTCAGGCCTTTTGAGAGCGTCAGACAGCGAATAGAAGAAGGACTCACCGGGGACATGGTGACCAAGATCCGTGGGGAGGTTTTCCAGGATCTCAAGAAGAGGTTCCCGGTCGAGTATTTTATAGAGGATAGTTCCCTCAGCGCCACCAAGAACGTTGCTCCACCTGAAGTAGCTAGCACACCTGAGGAACTGTTCCAGGCGGCGATGGATTCCAAGAATAGCCGTCAGAGAATCGGCATCTACGAAGAGCTCTTGAAAAAGTTCCCCGAGAGCAAATACGCGTCTCAAGCGCAGTTCATGATAGGTTTCATTTATTCCGAGGAACTCAAGGACTATGCAAAGGCCGAGGAAGCATTCAAGGTGGTCATAGGGAAATACCCGGACTCTGAGCTTGTAGATTCCGCGAAATGGATGCTAAAAAACATGAGAGACGAGTCTCAGAAGGTGGGGACAGTAGAGGACGTTAAGAGAAAAGCGTCGGAGTCCAAGTAATAGGGGAGGCGTTTGGAGTGTCTTCTGTGATTGAGGTCAGCGTCGGGGGTCTTGCTTTCGACGAGAAGACAAAGAGTCACGTCGTGATTCTTCGTGAGACAAACGGCAACAGGGTTCTTCCGATTTGGATCGGTCCAGCCGAAGCAAGCGCAATCGCGATGGAAATCGCCGGAAAGAAGTTCCAAAGACCGCTCACGCACGACCTCATGGCCACGATAGTAAAGGGTCTGAAGGCCAAGGTCTCGAAGATCATTATTTCTGACCTTCGTGACAACACTTTTTATGCCAACATCGTCCTGGAGAGAGAAAAGGACAACGAGATAGTGAACGTTGACGCTAGACCGAGCGACAGCATCGCGTTGGCACTGAGGACGCAATCGCCTATTTATCTTTCCGAGACTCTGCTGGAGGGTACAAAGGATATCAGTCTCTTCAAGAAGGAAGAGAAGGAGAAGACTGAAGACGAGAGAGCCGAGGAGTTGAGGAAATTTCTGGAAGATCTCGACCCAGAGGATTTCGGGAAGTTCACTCCTTAATGATTGCTCCAAGTCGATGACGTATCCGCTACTGACTGCCCCAGCTCGAAGTCAAGTCTAGCTTGCTCGCCTTTCCTCAGGGTGACAAATCTGAGCGCGCTCTTTCCCTCTGGAGATCGAATTCTCACCAGGTGCGTTCCTTCTTCGCAGAAGAAGGTGACAGTTTCTCCTGCCACGACCGGGAGGGAAATGAACTCGTCAAGTGTGACTTCAAGCCTCTCGTTCTGAACGCTATTGACGGCGTTCACCGTAAGCTCCGCCAGTTGATCGTTTTTGAGACCACGGTCCTCGAGTATCCCGAGGAAAAGCGCATATGCGACAGTTGAAGAATACCTTTCATCCCCACCCTTGGCTGAAGAGGGCAGCATCGCTATGAGAGCAGGGCAGCTTGTCTGGCGTATAACGTACTGTGCACCTTCCTTGATAGAGGGTTCCTTCTCCGAGAGCATCATGTGCCACGCACGCGCCATTTCCTCCGCAAGCTTCTTTCCGGGATTGCTTCCAGGATAATGGATCATCGAGGCCGACCTCTGAGATGAGAGCTCAAGTCTCAGGTAGAGTTGAGCACCGAAAAGCTCTGCTACTCGCACTTTTTCTTCGTCAGAAAGGGTCTCGCCCAGGACGAGCACTTGCGCTCCAGCTCCAATGAGAATCTCCTTGAGACGCTCGACCACCCGTGTGTTGAGCCTTGTTTTCCCGCTTCCAGTTTCCTCTGGATCACTTGTTCGGCTTCCCGGTTGGGTTCGACCCTCGTATTCAGGCGCGCGTCCGATATCTACGACGACCTTTGTGTTGCGAAAGAGACCCGAAGCCGCGGCCTCCATCTTGACGGTCATGAGGTCACGCGTGCCGGTAGAAACAGA
>Ga0315291_10005722_pt1 | contig 15532 bp, 9 predicted proteins | sample YL17G12_20_MG_FD_203070 | JGI IMG/M metagenome (GOLD analysis project Ga0315291, IMG submission 203070) | Sediment microbial communities from Yellowstone Lake, YNP, Wyoming, USA - YL17G12_20 | ecosystem: Environmental > Aquatic > Freshwater > Lake > Sediment | place: USA: Wyoming | collected...
GCCCCTACATCACAAAAATACCACATCTGCCCCCCCCCATAACTGACCCATTACAAAGACTCAGGGCGCTTGTCAGCGAAGGCGAACTACCCTCTGTTAAGACACCTCATGATCGGAGAGATCCCCTTGAAATGATTTCAAAACTCGGTGAAAGATACAACCTTCCCCCCGCGCTCCTCGAGGTACTGAGAGCCAGCGGATATGGTTCGCTTTATCCCCCGCAGGAAGAGGCGCTCCGCTCGGGAGTCCTGGACGGGAAAAACCTTGTTCTCGCCATTCCCACCGCCGCGGGGAAAACGCTCGTCGCGGAAATCTGCATGGTGAAGAACATCCTTGAGAAAAAGGGGCGCTGCCTCTACATCGTGCCACTCAGGGCTCTCGCCTCGGAAAAATATGAGGAGTTTAAAAAAAGATACACACCGCTCGGGATTACCGTGGGAGTTGCCACAGGCGACTACGACATGCCCGGGAATCGTCTGGGGAGATACGACATTCTCATCGCCACTTCCGAGAAAGTGGATTCGCTCCTTCGACTCCGGACGCACTGGCTCAGCGAATCGCTCTCCGTCGCGGTGCTGGATGAGATCCACTACATCCACGATCCCGCACGCGGCCCCACCCTGGAAATTGTCGCCGCCCGCCTCCGCCAGATGAACCCCGCGCTCCAGATCCTCGCCCTCAGCGCCACCATCAGCAACGGGCGCGAGCTCGCTGCGTGGCTTGACGCGACACTCGTCTCGAGCGACTGGCGCCCCGTGCCGCTCACCGAGGGCGTGTTCTACAAGAACCGTATCGTTTATTCAGACCACACCACCCGCTCGCTCGTGGCCGCGAGGGACGAACCCCTGCCGGCGCTCGTGAACGACACGCTGGAAGAAGGCGGCCAGGCGCTTGTATTCGTGAACTCGCGCCGCTCCGCTCAGGCGGTCGCCCGTGTCCTCTCACCCCACGTCCGCGGAAGGATCACAAAGGAGCAGAGGGCGCGTTTGAAAAAGCTGGCCGGCGCGGCGGCGGCGGTCCTCTCCGAGCCGACGCACCTCTGCGCCGAACTGGCGGATGCAATCAGGTGCGGTGCGGCATTCCACCACGCAGGGCTCCACCAGGAGCAGCGGAAAATGGTCGAGGCCGCCTTCCGCGAAAATATAATAAAGGTCATCTGCGCCACGCCCACGCTCGCCGCCGGCGTGAACCTCCCCGCCCGCCGTGTGGTGGTGCGCGACTGGTGGCGCTACCAGTCGGGGAGGGGGATCACCCCGATACCGGTATTCGAATACAAGCAGTTCGCCGGACGAGCGGGGCGACCCGGCTATGACTCCCTGGGAGAGGCGATTCTCATCGCGCGGAAGGACGGAGACCTCGAGATGCTTTTCGAAGAGTATGTCCGCGCGGATATAGAGCCCCTCCGGTCGCAGCTCGGGAGGGGGGGAGCGCTCGCCTCCCATATCCTGGCATCAATCGCCGCCGGATACGCCTCCACGCTCAGGGAGCTGATGGACTTTTTCTCCCTGACCTTCTTCGCCGTGAGGGAGGACGTGCTCTCCCTCACGCACAGGATCGAGGAAGTGCTGCGGTTCCTCACCGATGAAGAGATGATCGACTCCGAGGGTGCGGGCGAACGCGCGCGCTTCTTCCCGACCGCCTTCGGCAGCATCATCTCCCGGCTTTACCTCGACCCGGTCTCCGGCATCATTCTTAAAAAGGGCCTCCTGAGGCTCGGCGCGCGCGCGCCGCAGCCCGAGCGCATCCTCCACCTCATCTGTTGCTGCCCCGACATGGCTGTCCTCAGTGTCGGACGCGCCGACCAGGAGGGATTGCGAAACGAGATGGCCGTACGGGCGCGGGATTTCCTTGTCCCTCCTTCTGGTGCTGCCGATTGCATTCCTGAGACGCGCGCCATCCAGGCGCTCCGCACGGCGCACATGCTCGGCGAGTGGATCCAGGAGACGCCGGAGGGCCTCATCTGCGAAAAATACGGTGTGGGCCCCGGGGACATCAGGAGGTTCGTCGATGGCGCCGAGTGGCTGGTGTACTCCGCCGAGCAGCTTGCCGCGCTACTCGAGATGGCGCAGACGCGCCAATTCTTGAAAAACCTCAGGCGGCGGGTGATCTACGGTATCAGGGAAGAGCTCCTCGATCTCGTGAGCCTGAAGGGGATCGGCCGCGTCCGGGCGAGGAACCTGTTCCGCCATGGCTACAGGACGCCTGCTGAAATCCGGAAGGCGAGCGTCAAGGGGCTGAGCGCCGTCCCGGCCATCGGCCGCCGGATCGCACAGAGCATCAAGAAACAAGTGAAATAGCTTCTCTGTTTCACCACGGAGGCACGGAGGAGTCACGGAGAACACGGAGAAACGTCTATCGCTATTAACCGCGGATGAGGCGGATTGAGCGGATTATTAAATGAATAACCACTGAATGCACCGAGAACACTAAAAAATAGCTTCTCTGTTTCACCACGGAGGGCACGGAGGAGTCACGGAGAACACGGAGAAAAATAAATTTGGGATAAACCGCGGATTAATTGTAACCACAGATGAACACAGATACACACAGATTATTTCTCCTTCTAAAAACCAGAAACGAGAAACTGTTGTTGCTATTGTAAGGGCCTCCGTGTCTCCGTGGTAAAAAGATTAAACACTATCCCTCCATCTGCTTCTTCAGTTCCGCGATGCGCTCCATGATCTTCTCGCTGATCCGCCTGTACCCCTCTCTATTGCCGGGACATTCCCTGAACTCCTCGTACGTGATCAGGGGGCCATAGGCGATCCTGATTTTCCGTGGTCGGGGGATCACTGCGCCCTTCGGGAGCGCCACCCACGCGCCTGAAATATAGCAGGGGATCACATCCGCCTGCGCGTGGGATACAAGCATACCAATTCCTTCTCTCCCGGGCCCGAGCGCGCCGTCGAGGCTCCGCGTGCCCTCGGGGAACATGAGCACAATCTCTCCGGTCCGGATCAGCTCGATAATCCTTCTGACCGCCGCAATGTCAGGGGAACCGCGCGTGATGGGGACGAAATGCTGGCAGGCCATGATGAAATCAACGAGCCTGTTCTTTACGAGGCTCGAACGCCCCAGGTACCAGATCTTCCGGTGCAGCCCGATGCCGCCCAGGAAGGGGTCAAGGGCGCTCGCATGGTTGACGGCGAGGATCGCGCCACCCGTGGAGGGAACGTGTCCCAGCCCGTACACCTTCCACCGGAACATGATCTTGAAGAGCACCCTGTAGGTCTTCCAGAACACGGTATAGGCATGATCATAGAACGACTGGCTGAACGTCATCGCGAACGCTCCAGCGCGGCGATGACTCCGTCGAGGCTGTCAACATAGCGCAGGTCTGTTTCCGCCTCAATCTCGGGGGGTATCCCGCTGGTGAGCCCCTTGAGGACAAAAACGGGAATCCTCTTCATCCACTTCGTCCACGCAATCTCGCAGATGGTGCCGCAGCTCAGGCCCACGCAGATCATGGCGTCCGCGAGTTCGACAATGCGGGCGTGCTGTTCGAGCCAGCTGAGGTCCGAGTGGGTCTCATCGCAGAGGCGGCTGTTTCGCTGCACGCGGCTCGTCGCCCCCGGCGCTGAACAGCCCGAGGAGGGGATCAGGCCGGAGATTTTTTTGCCCCCGGCGTTCCTGTAGGCCTGCGCGGCGATCACCGGCACGCCCTGGTCGGGGACCACGACGAGCTCGAGCCCCGCGGCCGCGAGGAGCCGTCCGGCCTCCGCGGCCTTGTCACGAATGAGCGCCGCGCTGAGGCCTGCAGCCTCCGCGACCCGCTCGATGTTTGAGGGACCGATCACCGCAATTTTCATATCTTTCCCGTTATTCAAAACGTGGATGTTGCCGCGTCGGAGGTTGCGTACCACGCGACGGCGAATCGGCGAGTCGGAGAGCCGGCGACGTAAAGGCTTTAAAGTCGCCCCCTCGCCGTTTCGCCCCTCTCCGTCTCAATTCTTTACCCCGCCAGCCTCACGCTCGACTCCCCGAGGAGCGCCTCGACCCCTTTCACGAGGTCAAGGGAGGGGGTGACCCGGAACTGGCTTCCGGCGCGCATGAGGACGCGCTCACCCGTTCCCGCGGTGAAGTCGAGAATCACGGGACACGTTCCCCCCGATGAGAGGAGGAGCCGCTTCAGATCCTCAAGCCTCCCGTGCTCGATATCCGAAAGGTACACGCTGATGTGCATCGCGGTCGTGTACCGCTGCTGGGCCTCCGCGAGCGGTATCACCTCCGACACGATCACCTTCGGGCTCTCCTCCCCCAGATCGACCCTGCCCGTGACGAGCACGGCGGCCTCCTCGGCGATCCGGGCTCCCGCCCTTTCGTACGCGCGCGGGTACACCAGTAATTCGACCGTTCCCGCGAGGTCTTCAAGGGTGGCGATCGCCATCTTCTCGTTCTTGCGCCGGGTATAGGTGAGCCTGAGCTTCGTGATAATCCCGCCGACGCGCACCGTCGCCCCGCCCTCCACACTGGAGAGGGTTGTCGCGTCAGCCGTGGCAAATTGCCTTATCTCCTTTTCGAATCTCTCGAGCGGATGGCCGCTCACATAAAATCCCAGGAGCGCCTTCTCCATCGCGAGGAGCTGATTCTCCGGCCACTCAGGCACGTCGGGCACATCCTCGGCCCGCCCGCCCGTCTTCCCCGCGTGGTCAAGAATATCGAAAAAGGAACGTTGCCCACGCCTCCAATCCCGCTGAGCATCACCTCCCCGTTCGAGGGCCTGTTCGACTACCGCCATCAATTGGGCCCTTCTATAGCCGAGGCTGTCAAAGGCGCCGCAAGAGATCAGACTCTCAAAGACCTTCTTGTTCACCAATCGCAGGTCCACCAGGCACGCGAAGTCGTAGATGCTCGAGAATTTGCCGTGTTTTTCGCGCGCAGCGATGATCGATTCGACCGCCCCGCTCCCGACGTTCTTGACCGCCGCGAGGCCGAAGCGGATCGAATCGCCCACGACGGTGAACCGGGAGTAGCTCTCGTTCACGTCGGGGGGGAGGACCTTGATCCCGATCCTCTTGCACTCGGCGATCTTGTCCGTGTTGTCGATTTCACTCGAGAGCAGCGCCGCCATGTACTCCACGGGGTAGTTGGCCTTGAGGTACGCCGTCCGGTACGCGATGAGGGCGTACGCGGCGCTGTGCGACTTGTTGAAGCCGTACTCGGCGAATCTGGCCGCCAGGTTAAAAATCTCTTCCGCGACGGATTTTTTGATCCCCTTTTTCACCGCGCCCCGGACAAACGCCTCCTGCTGCCTCTCCATCTGATCAACGATCTTCTTCCCCATGATGCGGCGCAGGTTGTCCGCCTGCGGCATCGTGAAACCCGCGATCTCGTGCGCAATCTGGATCACCTGTTCCTGGTAGAGCATGACGCCGTACGTATCCCTGAGGATCGGCTCGAGGGCGGGGTGGTTGTATTCGATCGGGGTCTGGCCGTGTTTGCGCGCGACGTAATCGTCCAGCATGCGCATCGGTCCCGGCCTGAAGAGGGCGAGCAGGGCGATGATGTCCTCGAAGCGGTCGAGGCCTATCTTTTTCGAGAGCTCGCGCATTCCCGCGCTCTCAAGCTGGAACACCCCCACCGTATCCGCGCGGTTGAGCAGGTCAAACGTGGGGCGGTCGTCGAGGGGCACCGCATCCCAGTCAATGGTCACCCCCCGCGTTCTCTCGATGATCTTGACCGCATTGTGCAGCACCGTGAGCGTCCGGAGACCGAGGAAATCCATTTTGAGGAGCCCGATATCCTCAACCGATTTCATGGCGTACTGTGTGATCGGCTCATCGTTCGTGCCCCTGCAGAGGGGGAGGTAATCGGTGAGCGGCCTGTCGGCGATCACCACCCCCGCGGCGTGCGTGGACGCATTGCGGGCTAATCCCTCAAGGGAAAACGCGAGATCGATCAGGCGCGTGACCTGAGGATCCGCCTGGTGCAGCTTCTTCAACTCCGGCTCCATCTCGAGCGCTTCCGAGAGCGTGATCTTCGGATCATTCGGGACGAGCTTTGCGATTTTATCCACGTCCCCGTAGGGCATGCCCAGGACGCGGCCCACATCCCGGATCACCGCCTTCGCCTTCATGCGGCCGAAGGTGATGATCTGCGCGACGTTCCCTGAACCATAGCGCCGCGACACATAGTCCACCACCTCTCCGCGGCGGTCATAGCAGAAATCAATATCCATGTCAGGCATGGTGACCCGGTCGGGATTCAGGAAGCGCTCGAACAAGAGGTTGTACCGCAGCGGATCGATGTCCGTGATGCCGAGGGTGTACGCAGCGATCGAACCAGCCGCAGAACCTCGACCGGGACCGACGGGGATGTCCTGGTTCTTCGCCCAGCTGATGAAGTCCCACACGATCAGGAAATAACTCGCGAAATTCATCCGCTCGATGATGCGCAATTCCCGGTCGAGGCGCTGCCGCACCTCGGGCGTCTGCTCGGGATACCGCCGCGCGAGGCCGGCAAGGCAGAGCTCGCGAAGGTACCCCATGCGATCCTTCCCGCCGGGGGGCTCGTACTCGGGAATGTGGTAGATCTGAACGCCCCGCTCGTCGCGGAAATTGAGCTCCAGGTTGCACTTCTCGGCGACTTCGATGGTGCGCGCGAGGGATTCAGGGAACTCCCCGAGGGCCTCGGCCATCTCCTCAGGTGATTTGAAGTAGAATTCGCCGCTGGAGAACCTCATCCGCTGCTCGTCGATGAGCATCTTGCCCGTCTGAATGCAGAGGAGGACGTCGTGGGCGAGCGCGTCTTCCCGCCGCATATAGTGGACGTCGTTCGACGCGAGGAGCGGTATGCCGAGCTTTTTGGAGATCTCCGCGAGGGCGCGGTTCACCGTCTTCTGCTCGGGCAGGCCGTGATTGTGCAGCTCCAGGTAAAAATCGCCGCCGCTGAAGAGCTCCTTGTATTCACCCGCCACCCGCTCGGCGCCCGCGATATCTCCCTCCAGGATGAGGTGAGCGATCTCCCCCTTGAGGCATCCGCTCGCCGCGACCAACCCGCGGCTGTGGGATGCGAGTACCTCCTTGTCCACCCTCGGCTTGTAGTAGAATCCCTCGAGGTGCGCGATGGACGAGAGCACGAGGAGGTTCCGATAGCCTTCGAGGTCCTTGACCAGCAGGAGGATATGGAAGGAGGCATCCTTGATCCCGGCCGTTTTTCGCTCGGCGCGGCTCCCGGGAGCCACGTACATCTCCTGGCCGATGATCGGCTTCACTCCCTCCGCCATCGCCTTCTGATAAAACTCGAGCGCGCCACCCATGAAACCATGGTCGGTCAGGGCGAGGGCAGGCATCCTGAGTTCGCGCGCCCGCGCGACGAGGTTCTTGATGGGGCAGGCGCCATCGAGGAGGCTATACTCGCTATGGATGTGGAGATGGACAAAGCGCGAGTGCTGCATGACAGGAACGCCTCTAATCGCTTACCGCTGATTATGCAGATTATCGTATTGCCGCGGATCATCATTGGGCAATCATGTAAAGAATCGCTCGGGAATCAGCGAATCACACAACACGTTTTCTCCCCGCCAGCTTTTTCATGATCCAATAAAACCCCGCCGCGATGGCGATGAAGGACAGTGCTCCGACCCCGCCCACCCACCGGGCGATGATCACCGCGGCCGCCAGGGCGATGACCATTTGCATCAAATCCGCCCTGGTAAATATCTTCTTCTCCATCATGTGCTGGCTCCGGTAAAGGAGGACGATCCCGATGCTGCTGAACACAAGATTCGGCAGCCAGGCCGACGCCCATGGCGGGAGCGTTCCCCTGCGCCCCATGGCGAGGCTGAGCATCAAGAAGGTATAGTACGCCATGAACAGCGCAATGCTCATACCGACGCTCCCCGCCGCCCCTCCGCGAGAGGTCCCCACCGCGAGGGGGATGGAGATCAGGACAATGGTGATGCCGACAAACGGGAAGGCGATCTTGTAGCGGAGGTCGACGAGCTTGCGCCCATAGATGTCGGAGTCGGGGGGATAAAATGCCATGTTCCGGCTCAGCTCACTGTAGCTCATTGAGACCGAGTCCTTCTGGCTGCTCAGGAAATCATCCGGTTTTTCATTGAACGCGAACCGCCGCTTGCTGAACTCCTCCTCTGTGCCGCGCAGGCGTCCCCTGCTGTCGTACCTCTGGATTGTCCCGTCAAAGAGCCACCATTCCCCATCAAGGAAAGATGCCCTCGCCGCAGATATTTTCTCGATCACCTGGCGATTCTGCAAGTTGCGGACGCTCATCTCGTAGATGGTCTGGCTCCCCGCTTTCCAGCGTCCGGCCCAGGAGCGCTCCCCAAGCGGGTTGTAGAACGCGATTGGCTGCAGTTTCTGTTCGTTTTTTTTCCGGCCATACTCCTCGATGAGTTTTTCAGACTTGGCATACGCCTCCGGGGCGAAGTTGTCATTCAAATAGAAAAGGAGCGCGGAAAAGAGTACACCCAGGATCAAGAAGGGCAGTGTGATCCTGTATATGCTGATGCCGTTGGCGCGCATCGCCGTAATCTCATTGTGTCGGCTGAGCGCGCCGAGGCAGTAGATCACGGCGAGAAGGATGGAGAGGGGAATCACGTTGACCAGGACGAGCGGCAACTGGATGCGATAGTAATTGATGAGCATGGACAGGGGGATCTTTTCCTCGATATAGTTGTCCAGGTGGGCCGAGAGATCGTAGATCACGTATATCAGGAGAAACGCCGCCAGACAGTACACGAGCGGGACAACGAACTCTCGGATGAGATAGCGGTCGAGAATTTTCATCATTCCTTATCTCCTGGACAGACGGTAGGTGAGCACAGGGCCGAGCACCGCAAAGACGATATTGGGAATCCAGAGGAGCAGGTACGGATACAACTCGCTCCTCGTTTGCAGCGCCTCCACGCAGATGATGAACGAGTAGTTGAGCCCCACGAGCATGAGGCTGATGGCCCCGCCGATCGATGTCTCAGCCCTGCGGGTGGTAATACCCAGCGGCATCCCGACCAGCACGAACGCGAGCGGGCAGAAGGTGAAGACAAACCGCTCGCTCATTTCGGTGAGCACCATGCTGATCCTTCGCCTGATGTCCCTCGTCATCATGGGGCTCGCCCCGGCGAGCATCCCTCCGAACCGCCTCGCTTTTCCGATCAGCTCAGCGACCGTGTAGTCGGACATCTTCTTGGGCACTCCCTCCTCATCTTCCCCGAGCCCCATCTTTACGATGTAGGTCTTGAAGGTGGCGGAGATCGATGTGGCCTCGCCCTCTTTCCGCGGCTCCTCCATGGTGCCGTCATAGAGCTTGAAGACAATCTGCCCCCCCGTAGCCGAGGCGATCTCGCCGCTGCTCGCCTTGATGAACCGTGTGCCCGCCTCCGGTAGTTTCTCATAGATGATGACGTCTTTGAAGATCTTCCCGTCTTTCTGGCCGATGTAAAACTGGTAGGGTTTGAAGTAGTCGATGAATACGCCCGGCTCCAGCAGTGCGGAAGGACTTTGTTCCCCCACCTGGTAGCGCAGGCGTCTCAACGCGTAGTGCGCCCGGGGGGAGATGTTCGCGTTCACCACCCAGCAGACAGCAGTAAGGGCAACGGCGATCGCGAACCCGGTCTGAAAAATTTTATAGTAGCTTATACCGCACGCGCGCATCGCCGTAATTTCGTTGTCCGCCGAGAGCCGGCCGAAGGTCAGCAGGCACCCGGTGAGGATCGCCATGGGGATAGAAAATGCGAGGAGGTACGGGATAAAGCTGAGGAAGAGCTTTATGATCAGGCCGGCGGCGACGCCGCGCTCCAGCAGTTCGAGAAGCCTGAGCACATTCCCCATGAGGAGAATGAAGGTGAACACCACGAGCGAGATAAAGAAGCTCTTGAGCAGCTGGCCGCTTATATACACGTGGAGAATTTTCACGATGGTATCTTCTATGCCGGCGTGCAGAAAAAGCCGCTCACCTGGCAGGGCAAACGGCTCACCGGAAACCCATGCCTGCACCACTGTATCACACGCGCGACCATTTCACAACGGATAATCCCCTGGAGCAATAATGGGACAGTTATAGGGGGTAGCCGCAGATTTACGCGGATGAACGCTGATACACCTACATACAATCAGCGTGTATCTGCGTGTATCCGCGGCAAGAAACCTTAACCACTCACACAATCCTTTTTATCTGCGGCAATTCATTGCTGGATTCACCCTGTAACCATTACCTGGAGCATCCCACGGGCATGGACGACACATGCCGTGCGAATGGCTCGTCTCCCTCAGTGCGCGGTCGCCACCGCAACATTAAGATTTTTTACGCCTGCCTTATGCAAAATATCAAGCACGGAAACCACATGTGTGAACGGGACCATTTTATCCGCGCACACGATAATATTCCTACCGGGGTTATTCTTACACGTCATCTCAATCTGTTCTCTCAACTCCTTATCGTTCACCAGGTTTTGATCCATATATAACAACCCTTCGGCACTCACGGTGATATACAGCGCGCCCTTTTTTTTCAAGGGTGCACTGCTCGTCGACTCAGGGAGTTTTACCAACAGCTTGCGGACCCGGGCAGGGCTGAAGGTATATACCAGACTGAACGAGATAAAAAAGAATATGAACATATTTAACACGATGTCGGTCATGGCAACGGACTCGAGCGTCAACAGGTAATCTCTGCGTCCGGCAATTTTCACGCGTGCGCGCGCTCCTTTACCTCGGCGAGGACCTCGAGGAGTTGTATGCAGTGATTGGTGAGCTCGCTCGACACATGCTTGATGCGACTGATGAAATAGGTGTAGCAGAGATACAGCGGTATGGCGACGATCAGCCCCGCAGCGGTGGTGATCATCGCTTCATAGATGCCCGCTGCCAGGACACTGACTGTTACATCCGGCCCCGCACGTTCCCACGACATAAACGCCCGTATGAGCCCCGTGATCGTCCCCAGGAAACCCAATAAAGGCTCTATGCTTATAATCGCAACCAGAGCGCCCAGGTATTTCTCCATCCTGTTGATCTGGTTGTTGCCCGCCTGCTCCAGAATCTTCTCAAGTCTGTTCAGCGGCACGCTGCTCCGCGCAATACCTATTCTAAAAACGGCGGCGAGGGGGTGGTGACCATATCTCGTGCAGAGCTCCGCCGCAGCACGCACATTTCCTTTTCTTATATCCTCGAAAATTTCATGGACAAATTCAAAAATATTTAACCTCATCTGCCTGAAAACCCATGCTCGTTCGAATACAATTGCCCAGCCAAGAATCGATCCCGCGATAATGGGGATCATCACCGGGCCGCCTTTCACAATAATATCCAGCATAGGATTCCTCCCACTCATTCACGTGCAGCCCGGATGGAGCGCCCTCACTGCGAGCATGCATTTTCACTATACCGACTGACGCAGCCATCGACAAGACTTTTTTACCGCAATGGGTCACTTACAGGGTGAATCCAGCAATGAATTGCCGCAGGTAAAAAGGATTGTGTGAGTGGTTAAGGTTTCTTGCCGCGGATACACGCAGATACACGCTGATTTTAATAGGTGTATCAGCGTTCATCTGCGTAAATCTGCGGCTACCCTTTATCACTGTCCCATTACTTTTTACCGCGGGGCATTGAAAATGGTATAGTAGTGGTCTCCGAATCTATGGTGCGTGTGGTATATCCAATGCACGGGACACCCCTTATCGCGCTCATAACAGATTTTTTTCAAAAACGTCAGGCCCGCTGTCGGGCTGACGTCCTCGTCCTTCTCATTTTCTTCGGCGCGGCCCTCTTCCAATCCCTTGGAAAATTCCCTCTCATTGAGCCAGATGAGGGGCGCTACGCGGAGATACCGCGGGAGATGCTCGAGCGCAACGACTTCCTCACCCCCCGCCTCAACTATGTGAAATATTTTGAGAAACCCCCGCTCTATTACTGGCTGAACTGTATTTCGTTCAGCCTGTTCGGCCAGAACGAATTCGCCGCGCGTTTCTTCAGCGCCCTGTCCGCGCTCCTCGGGATCATCCTCACCTATCAGATCGGCCGCGCGATATTCGGGCGGCGGGAGGGCCTGCTGGCGGCAATGGTCCTCGGCACCTCCATGGGTTATCTTGTTCAGGGGAGACTCAACACCACTGACATGGCGTTGAGCCTGTTCATGACGGCAAGCCTCGGCTTCTTCCTGCTGGCTTTACGACAGGATGCGCACAGGCGAACCCTCTCCTTTTACCTCTCCTCCGCATGCGCCGCCCTCGCGGTCCTCACCAAGGGGCCCATCGGCGTCATTCTTCCCGGCATCGCCATCGCGCTCTACATGATACCCCGTCGGCGGCGGAGCTGGCTGAGCATGATGCCGCTGGCGAGAGCAATCGCCCTGTTCATTCTTCTGTCCGCTCCCTGGTTCATTCTCGTTTCTATCAGGAATCCGGAATTTCCCGGATTCTTTTTTGTCGCCATGAACCTGAAGCGTTTCACCGCCCCCGATGAGCACGTCCAGCCGCTCTGGTTCTTTATCCCCATCCTCTTGGGATTCATGTTCCCGTGGTCACTATTCTTGCCGGCTGCGGCGGGGCGTTTCTGGAATGGGAGGGCCGAGAGAGGAGCAGGGGGCCGCTCTTTTCTGTGGATCTGGCTGCTCGTCATCTTCTGTTTCTTCTCTCTCTCGAAGTCAAAGCTCGTCACCTACATCCTCCCCGCCTTCCCCGCGGTCGCGCTGCTCATCGGCCAGGCATTATCCGACGCCTGCGACGGCAATTTCAAACTCGTACGTCGCCAGGCGTGGGCCATATGTTCTCTTCTCATAATCGGCGCGATCGGATTTGCGCTCTACCCTTTTCTGGTGGCCACCCCGCGGATCATGCCACATCGCTGCGTTGCGATCAGCATGCTCCTCCTTGCGGAGGGACTGCTCTGCCTTACCGCAGTCCGCAGAGGTGATATGGTAAGGTTCTTCATCGTCCTCTGCACGATGTCGTATATCATGGGAATAGTGGCGCCGCCCGGAGCGCTCGAGATGCTGGCGTCAAAGAAATCCGGGATAAAATTGGCACTGCTGGTGAAGGAACGGGCGCCATCCGGGGCACTGGTGGCGAGCTATGGATGGTACGATCAGAATCTCCCCTTCTATGCACAAAGGAGGATCGCCGTGGTCGGAACGCACGGCGAACTTGAATTCGGAAGCCGGCAGGAAGATACCTCGGCCTGGTTCATTAACTACACTCAGCTCTCCCGGCTCTGGGATTCGGGGCGCCCGATTTTCCTCCTGATCAAGAAGAGGGATATGCCGCTTTTCAGCACATCGGTAAAGACGCCGATCAGGGTCCTGGGGAGGGAGGGGAAGACGCTGCTCATCACCAACCAACGCCACACCGCGGGACGGGAGATCCGGGGGGACACGCGACATCGAGCATTCGCTGTGTGTGACGGGTAATCTCACCTCAGGTACTTTTTCAAATACCTTCCCGTGTGCGACCGCTCACATGACGCGATCCGCTCCGGCGGACCCTCAGCGACGATGAAGCCGCCCTCCCCGCCCCCTTCGGGGCCGAGATCGATAATCCAGTCCGCGCACTTGATCACCTCCATGTTGTGCTCCACGACGAGCACGGTGTTGCCTGCCCCCACGAGGCGCTGGAGGACATCGAGCAGCTTGTGGATATCGGCGAAGTGGAGGCCTGTGGTGGGTTCATCTAGAATGTACAGCGTGCGCCCCGTGGCCACCATGCCGAGCTCCCGCGCGAGCTTGACCCGCTGCGCCTCGCCGCCCGAGAGGGTGGTGGCCGATTGGCCGAGCTTGATATAGGAGAGGCCGACATCGTTGAGCACCCCCAGCCGGCGCGCGAGGACGGGAATATTTTTTAGGAAGAGGAGCGCCTCGTCGACGGTCATTTCCAGCACCTCGGCAATATTTTTTCCCTTGAAACGAATCTCCAGCGTCTCGCGGTTATAGCGGCGCCCGCCGCACGCCTCACACGTCACGTACACATCCGGCAGGAAATGCATCTCGACCTTGAGCAGGCCGTCGCCGCGGCAGGCCTCGCACCGCCCCCCCTTCACATTAAAACTGAAGCGCCCGGGCCTGTAGCCGCGCGCCCTCGAATCGGGGTGGCGCGCGAAGAGGTCGCGGATATGGGTGTAGATCCCGGTATAGGTGGCGGGGTTGGAACGTGGCGTGCGGCCGATCGGCGACTGGTCTATCACGATCACCTTGTCAATCATCTCCAGGCCCTTCAGCCCTCGATGCCTCCCCGGGATCGGACGCGAGCCGTAAAGCTCCCGCTCGAGTGCGCGCTTCAGGGTATCGTCAACGAGGGAACTCTTGCCGGCGCCGGAAACGCCGGTGACCACACAGAAGAGGCCGATCGGGATGCGCACGTCTATACCTTTGAGGTTGTTGTGGGACGCCCCGAGGATTTCGAGTCGGCGAGACGGCGAGGGGGCGCGCCGGCGCTCGGGCACGGATATGAAATGTTCCCCGGAGAGATACCGCCCGGTGAGCGAATCGGGAATGCCGATAATGTGCTCCACCCTTCCCTGTGCTACTACTCGCCCGCCGTGGACTCCCGCCCCCGGCCCGAGGTCAACAACATGATCGGCAGCCCTGATGGTCGCCTCGTCGTGCTCGATGACGATCACCGTGTTGCCCTGGTCGCGCAGTTTCATCAGCGTCTGGAGGAGGCGTTCGTTGTCGCGCAGGTGCAGGCCGACGCTCGGCTCGTCCAGGACGTAGAGCACGCCCACGAGCCCCGCACCGATCTGCGTCGCCAGCCTCGTCCGCTGCCCCTCTCCGCCCGAGAGCGTGGAGCTCTCCCGGTCAAGGGTGAGGTAGTCCAGGCCCACGTACTCCAGGAAGCCGAGCCGCTCCCCTATCTCTTTAAGAAGTTCCGCGCCCACCGCGCGGTCGCGCGAGCCCAGCTGTATCCCGTCAACGAATGCGAGCGCTTCGCTGACGGTCATCGCGGTGAAATCGCTGATGGATTTTCCCCCCACAGTCACCGCCAGCGCCTCCGCTCTCAACCGCCGCCCGCCGCACCCCGTGCAGGTCGACTCTCTCATGAATCCCTGCAGCTTTCCCCTCACATAGGCGCTCTCCGACTGCCGGAATCGGCGCTCGAGGTTGTTGATGATGCCCTCGAAGGGAGCCTTCCGGAAGAAGGGCCGACGGCCGCGCCAGTAACGGAACATGATCGGCTCATCCCCCGAACCGTGCAGGAGGATCTCCTGCCACCGATTCTCAAGCTTTTTGAATGGCACGTCGAGGCTGAAGCCGTAGTGCCTGGCGACGGCCCTGAGGAGGCTCTTGTAGTAGATGATGAGAGACCGGCCGCCATACCTCAACGGGGCGATCCCGCCGGCGGCCACCGTCCTCCTGGGATCGATCACCAGGTCAAGATCGAACACAAGGCGCCGCCCCAGGCCATGGCACGCGGGGCACGCGCCGTGGGGGCTGTTGAATGAGAAGCCGGCGGGGCCGAGGTCCGCGTAGCTCAGGCCGCAGTCCGGGCAGAGCATCCGCTCAGTAAAAACCGTCTCTGCCGGTGGCGATGTCCTCACCGCGAGCGCCCGCCCCTCGCCCATCCGGAGGGCGAGCTCCATTG
>Ga0315291_10005723_pt1 | contig 15531 bp, 16 predicted proteins | sample YL17G12_20_MG_FD_203070 | JGI IMG/M metagenome (GOLD analysis project Ga0315291, IMG submission 203070) | Sediment microbial communities from Yellowstone Lake, YNP, Wyoming, USA - YL17G12_20 | ecosystem: Environmental > Aquatic > Freshwater > Lake > Sediment | place: USA: Wyoming | collected...
GAGAACGTGAAGAGCATCCTTCACCGGCACGATCAGGCGGTGCTGGAGATAGCGAGCAGCCGCTACGATTGGGCGGCGGATACGTACCGGCGGGCTGTGAGTCGACCAACAGGGGAACGCATATCCCCTGGAGAGCGGGCAGACCGGCTGCTCACCCATCCCCTCGGAGGCCTCTTCGCCTTCGCAGCCATGGTGTTTGGCATCTACTGGCTGATGTTCAACGTGGGCGCGCCGCTGCAGCGCTGGCTGAGCGACAATATGGTGGCCAGGAGCGCGAGCGCTCTGGAGGACGCGCTGGGGGGCTGGCCCGACTGGTCGACAAGCCTCCTCACGCACGGCCTCATCGGCGGCGCGGGTCTGGTGCTGACCTTTATCCCCATCCTGGCGATCCTCTTCCTCGCCCTGGCCATACTGGAGGATGTGGGATACATGGCGCGGGCGGCCTTCGTCATGGATCGATTCATGCATCTCATCGGGCTGCGGGGCCAGTCCTTCCTGCCCCTTTTCCTGGGCTGGGGCTGCAACGTGCCGGCGATCATGGGTAGCCGTATCGTGGAATCGCGGGCCGCCCGCCTGACGACGGTCCTGGTGGCCCCGCTGGTGCCCTGCGCCGCCCGCATGGTGGTGATAGCGCTGTTCACCGCCGCCTTCTTCGGTGGCGCGGCCATTCTGGTTTCCTGGAGCATGGTGATGATGAACCTGGCCGTGCTGGCTCTGGCAGCCCTGCTGATCAGTCGATTCATCTTCCGGGGGCAGGAATCCTCCTTCGTCATGGAGATCCCGCGCTACCACGTGCCGAATATCCGCACCGTCCTGCTGGCTACAGGGGAGCGAGTCAGGCGCTTCGTCGTGCTGGCGGGGACGGTCATCCTGGCTATGTCGCTGATTGTCTGGGCCTTCTCCACCTTCCCCAGCAACGATATTGAAGACAGCATCCTCGGACACATTGGTCGCGGACTGGCGCCCATCGGCGGGCTCATGGGCCTCGACTGGCGGATGATGGTCGCCCTCCTCACCAGCTTCGTTGCCAAGGAGCAGACGATCGCCACCCTGGGCGTGATCCTGGGGACAGGCGAAGGGGCCAACGGAGCGCTGAAAACCAATCTGACCAGCATCATGGCGCCTGCTGCCGCCGTATCATTCATAGCTCTCCAGATGCTGTTCATCCCCTGCGTCTCCTCGCTGGCGGCTATCCGCCAGGAGACGCGAAGCTGGCGCTGGACGGGCTTCGCTGTCGGCTACATGTTGGCGATATCTTTCGTCGTAGCCATTGTCATCTATCAGGCGGCCCGGCTGTTCGGGCTGGGGGCGTGATGATGCTGAAGCGGCTGCTCACTCTCATCGCCGCCAACGACGGCACCTCTTCTCTCGACTGGCTAGCCCGCGAGATGGACGTTCCCCCAGCGCTGGCGGAGCAGCTTATGTCCGAGCTGGTGCGTGGGGGCTACCTGCGCACAGCCTATGCGGAGTGCGAGCCGGTCGGATGTGGCGCCTGCCCTGCGCGCATGATTTGTCAGCAGCCGACAGGCGTCGGCCTGTGGGAGCTGACCAACAAGGGACGACGCCTGCTCACCTGACGCCAGCGCGTTGGTTCCCCTTCTTGTATACCTGCGCATGATAAGAAGAGCCCCCTCTGTTCTTGGGGAGGCTCTTCCTGGCATTGAGATAGGTCAGACGCCGTGCTTGGCGCATCGTGCCTTCGCCGCCTGCCCTGGACGGCTGCTCTGCTGGACGGCGTGAGCGTTGCGGCGCTCGCCCTGATGGCGGGGGTAACCTGGCAGCTAGGCCGGGCGGCGATCGTGGACGTACCGACCGCAGTCCTTACGGTCGTCGGGGCCATCCTCCTGCTCAAGTTGCGCGTGAACCCGACGTGGCTCGTCCTGCTGGGTGCCGCGTCGGGCTTCCTGATAAAGGTCGTTGGATGATGGCTGCGGAGAGAGGGCGGGCGACTCATGCCCTGGCGGCTGCTTTCCCCGACGCCTTCGTCCAGGGCAGTGTGGGCACGAAATACGTTCTTGAGCAGTCTAGCATGTCGGAGGAACAGGGAAGCGGTCCCGAACTTGCTGCCGAGGAGGTACGCCAATGGCCGACTCCAGATGAGTCGACAACGCCAGCGACGGATCCAGGCCGATACCGGGAGCGAGAGCACATAGAGCGCTATGGTCTCGGTTCTGCTTCTAGAGACGATACAGGGAAGGTGATGGTGAAGACGGAGCCGCGCCCGGGCGCGCTTTCCACCGACACGCTGCCGCCTTGCGCCTCAGTCAACTGCTTCACTATCGCCAGGCCAAGCCCGGTTCCGCCGGCCGGCCGCGCGGGATCGGCGCGGTAGAAGCGCTCGAAGACGTGCGGCAGGTGCTCCGGCGGAATTCCCTCGCCGGTGTCGGAGACTTCCAGCGCCAGCAACCCGTCTCGAGGCCACGACAGTCCCACGGCCACGCGCCCGCCCGAGGGTGTGTGACGAAGGGCGTTCTCCAGCAGGTTGCCCACGATCTGCAGCGTTCGGTCGCTGTCGACCAACGCGAGCGGCAACCCATCTGGCGCCACGACCTCCAGCTCGACTCCCTTCTCCCTCGCCCGCGGCTGCACAGCGCTCGCCGCCTGGCGCGCCAGGTCGGTCAGATCCGCCGGCCTCTTCTCCAGGCGTAGCTCGCCCGACTCGGCGAGGGCGATGTCACGCAGGTCGGTTATCAGCTTGTTCAGCAGCGACGCCTCATCGCGGATGATGCCGGTATGCGTGGCGTCGGCGGCGATGACGCCATCGAGGAAGCCCTGCGCGGTACCCTGTATGACCGAAAGCGGCGTGCGCAACTCATGGACGATGTCGGCGAGGAGACGGCGGCGTGTCTCCTGGTCGCGCTCTAGGGTCTCCGCCATCCGATTGAAGGATGCGGCGAGCTCTGCGGCCTCCGAGGGGGACGTAACAGCAACGCGCTGGCTGAAATCCCCGGAAGCGATGCGTCGGGCGGCGTCCGTCAGCCGGCGCAGCGGTCGAGTGATGCCACCGACAAGAAGGGTCGCGAAGACAACGGCTAAGATCAGGCCGGTAACACCGCCCACAAGCAATGCCAGACGCAGCCTGTCGAAGAAACGGTCACTCGACGACGCGGCTGCCGCGGGGATGTTGCGAGACAACACCACCAGTGTGCCGACTTGCTGGCCGTTGGCGTAGACAGGGATCCTCTTCGCTGCCTGCGGCGTCGGCGACGCCTCGGCGGCCAGCATCCCACTGGACGCCATCGGCGACTCTGCCAGCACCATCATGAGCGCCGGCTCGCTAGGGCCCGTCTCTCCGCTGCTCTGGGGGTTTCCCCCACCAGACGCGGGCTCGTCGCCGCCGGGCCCACCAGGTCCGCTCGGGCCGCCAGGGACCGGAGTTGGACCAGGACTGGGGCTGGTGTTGGGGCTTTCGGGGCTGCCGGGACCGCTGGGGCCGGTCGCGGTCGGTGTGCCATCGGGTCCGCCAGGGCCACCAGGTCCGCTCGGGCTTCCGCCGGGAACCGCGGTCGACCCAGGGCTGGGGCCGGTCGCGGTCGGCGTGCCATCGGGTCCGCCAGGCCCACCAGGTCCGCTCGGGCTTCCGCCGGGAACCGCAGTCGACCCAGGGCTGGGGCCGGTCGCGGTCGGTGTGCCAACGGGTTCGCCAGACGAGTCGTCCTGGCGCCGGGGGCCGCCAACGGGCTCGGTGGGTGTGCTGACAGGTGCGCCAGGCGGGCCGCCTGGGCCTCCGCGGCCGCGGCCCGGCGAGCTGTCGCCGACGACGGTTCCGCTGTTGTCCTGAAGTTGGAGGTGGCCGGGCACCTGCGGCAACGCTTCTAAGACGGACTCCACGCCCTGCCAACTTCCGTTTGCCGCGTAGTAGTCACCAAGATTCTGCGCCAGCGTCTCAATGTAGACCGCGTCGACTCTGCCAACGTACGCGTCGAACTCCCGCGTCGCTGTGCGTTCCGCCACGACCTCGGCGATGCCGATCGCTACGGCAACGACGGCCACGAACGCAAGCACCAGCCGCAACCGCATGCTACGCAGCATCGCCCGCCTCCAACCGGTAACCGACACCGTGGACCGTGACGACGTAGCGCGGCTTGTGCGGGTCCGGCTCCAGCTTCTGTCGCAGATTCTTGACATGGCTATCTATCGCGCGCTCGTAGCCAGCGTAGGCTTCTCCCTGCACGGACTCCAGGAGTTGCAGCCGCGTATAGACCATGCCGGGGTGACGCGCCAGCACGTGCAATATGGCAAACTCGGTGGCCGTCAGGTCGATCCGCCGCTCGCCCAGACGCACCTCGTGGCGCCCCGGGTCGACGGTTAGATCGCCGATGGTCAGGACTTCCTGCGACTCCGGCGGCCGCATCCGGCGCAGCACGGCGCGGACCCTTGCCAGCAATTCCTTAGGGTCGAATGGCTTCACCACGTAGTCGTCCGCGCCCAGCTCCAGCCCCACCACCTTGTCCGTCGGGTCGTCGCGCGCCGTCAGCATGATGACCGGCACCTGCGAGGAGGGCCGAAGCCCCCGCATGACGTCCCAGCCCGACATCTCCGGCAGCATGAGGTCGAGGATGAGCAACGCCGGGCGTTCTCTCGTCGCGATCTCCAGCGCCCGCCGACCATCAAGCGCCGTTAGTACACGGTAGCCGTCCTTCTCGAGGTACGCCTGGACGATCTCGACTATGTGCACATCGTCATCGACCACGAGGACCTTTTCTTTCATTGGACGCGCCCCCCAAAGCTACACACTGACAGTGTAGCGCATGATTGTGGAGATTTCTTGTAGGCTTCGTGGAGATTCCGCCCGTTCTCATGAATTCCTTGGCCGGCTCCTCAAGCTCCATCATGTCTCCATAACTGCTCCACGCTAGCTCCAAATCCGGCAGCTATGCTGAATGTGGGCGCCGAAGGTGAAGCGCCAAACAGGGTAGAAAGGATGGAGGAAATGTTCAAGAAGTTGGCAATAGCAGCCGGAGCGGCGGCAACAGTGATTGCGGCCGGTGCCGTGCTATTCGGCACGGCGTTCGCGGCTGGGCCCGGACCGAGGTCCGACACGGCCATAGGCGGACGCGACGTTCCCCTTGCCGTCGCCTCGCAGCTCACGGGGCTCAGCCTGGATGAACTAGTGGCAGAGCTCGAGGGCGGCAGAACGATTCCCGCGCTCTTGGAGGACATGGGGATCGATCTAAGCGTCTTCCACCAGGCGGTCGCCGATGCCCGCCAGGCGGAGCTTGACCAGGCGGTCGCTGAGGGGGAGATAACGCCTGAACGCGCGCAGGTGATGGCCCAGAGCATGGAACAGGCGCAGGCGTCTGCAGGCCCGCACGGCCCCAGCTCCGGCGCCGGCCAGCAGCTCGGCGACTGCACGAGCGACGCCAACCGGTATGGCATGTCTGACCAGGGCAAGGGATGGGGCATCCCCGGCGATGGCACGGGCCCCGGCCTTGAGCACCGTTACGGCGGTTCAACTCAGTAACCGGGCCAAGCATTAGACGCCAACAACCGCATAAGGAGCAACGGGGAGAGGCGAGGGTTCACCTCGCCTCTCTTCGCCTACTTGTAAGGGCAGACCGTCGCGTCATCCTCTCGGCGGGATACGATCGTCTATACTACGGACTACGCACGCTTGACGATGGCGAGATCGGTCCTGACGAGGCTGTTCTCCTAGGGGGCAGCCGCCTTCGCCAGCGCCGCAGAAGCCTTGTACGCAGGGAGGCGCTGCCTGAGATAGGAGCCTTGCAAGGCACCGGCCTCTTTGGCGCGGTCGCGGCTGCCGGTCATCCGTTTGACCTTCAGGACAAGATCCAGAGGAGAGCTGTCATGGCTCAGAGCATCGTCACGGTACAACATCGGCGGATCGGCGCCGCTTGAAAAGGTACCAGTAGGAGGGTCTTCCCTCCTCCTCACCGGCGCGAATCCAGCAACGCTCGAAGTCGCGGGCCAGCAAGGTCTCCATTTCGTGCGGAGTCAGCCCTACGGCACGTCCCAGCAGCTTGCGCGGACCCCAGGCGTAGAGCAAATAGTAGCCGTCCGCCCGGAGCACGCGCTGTAGCATCGAGCCATAGGCGAGGCGGTGCGCGGATTGAATGGCGTGAAGGCACCCTATGTCGAGAGCCAGGTCGAAAGAGCCTCCGATCGGCGGGCCGGCCGGAGTCCCCAGCTTAATGGCCTCCCCGACGTAGAAGGCGACCGACACGCCGGCTTCGCGGGCCTTCCGCCGAGCGGCACGTATGGCCGACCAGGCGAGGTCCGTCCCCACCGCATGGAAGCCACGCTCCGCCAGATAGATAGCGTTGGTGCCCGTTCCACAACCGATGTCCAGGGCACGGCCCGGCGGAACCTGGCCGCTTTCGACGAGCTCGACCAGCTCTGGCGGAGTAATGCCAGTGTCCCACCGCGGTCGGCCGAAGAGGTAGGACAGGTTCCACCAAATCCTGGCTATCATGAACCGATTCCAGAATACCCGCGCACTCCGGCACCTGGCCCTGTCTCTGGTTCCTTCCCCCCAGCCAGTCTACGAGCGACTGCGTGACCGGCAGCGCCACTCCGAGGCAGAGGCTTAATAGAGAAGCCGTCCAGATACGGATGGAATATTGCCACCCCACAGGGCCCAGAAGATGCTCCTCAGGCGGTAGCTCGGGCGACGCCTCGAGCAGCTATGGGCCCCCGGCTGAGCTGAGGGGATACCCAGCTTTCTGCCAGGCTATCATGCCGCCTTCCAGGTTCCAGACGTTGCTGTAGCCGAGTCGCACGAGTTTGCGAGCCGCTTTCGCGCTTGTTGAGCCGCTGCGGCAATACACCACGATCTTCGCGTCGCGCTGCGGAAACGCGTCGAGGCGCCCTTCGATCTCGTTGAGCGGGATGAACTCGTCCGTGGACTCGATCTCCCCCACGTAGGGAACGGCCACGTTCACCAGCAGAAAGTCTTTGTCACCCAGCCACGACTTGAGGGTCCGCGGCGTGATGTCGAAGTACGCGCCGCCTTCTACCTCGACGCGTGTCCCGACCGCGCCGTCGCCGACGTTGGTCGTCGTCGAGCCGCCGCCGCAGGCCACGAGAGCCAGTGCCCAGGCCATGGCTACGGCCACGAGAATCGACCGCGTCAGATGCGTGTTCATCGCACCTACTCCCTTCGCCGCGACCCCTGCGGCCCATGACCCGGCGACCCGAACCGTCCGACGCCGTGTCCCAGCCACCAGCGTTCACCAGTGGCCTTGAACCTGCGGCCTACGCTGCCAGCGTCCTCAAGCGCCTTGTGGCAGCGGGGGCAGAGGGGTAGCACCTCGCGCCGCCAAGAGGTGGTGTCTTGGGGGTCGCCGGAAGACATTGTCAGAGCGTAGTCAGCGGTGGGGCTGCGGCCACAGAAGGTGCAGGCGGGCATCCCGTAACAGACCCCCAAGTCCACTCGTTATCAGTGTAGAGGCCACGCACCCCAACCTGCGAACGATTGTAGCGCACACCGGGGTTAGCGCGGCCCTACTCTTGTGCCTTTGGCCCGGCCGATACTCCTCTGCCGGGCTTTCTGGGTGTGGAAGCGGGTGTTCCGCTAGGCGGGGAGCGGGCATCAAGTCACTCCGCCTGGAGGCCCGGTCCACTGCTGCCGTAAGAAAGAGGAGCACCCTTGAGCTGGTGGCGGGGAGTGCTCAAGGGCGCCAGCGAGAGGACTATGTGTGCTGGTGGCGGGGATGCATCCTCTCACCACTAATACGTTCGGGCATAGCGCACGGTTTCCGTAGTCCCTCGGGATAGCGCAGACGCAAACGCCAGGTTGACACCACGAAGGGACGGTCGCGGAAGCTGCCCCTCGTCGTAGGTGTCTGCTGCGGCTCCGCTCCTGTCCGGTTAGGTTCCACCAGGCCTCCAGAAGGGTGCTGTCTCCCCCAGCTTCGCCAGGGCGGTCATCCACTCGACAGCGAGCTGTGGCAGCCGGAGCACGTAGTCGGGCTCCAGCCGTTGGCGGAACAACCCAGTCCCAAAGAGAGTGGCGTAGTCCCGAAGGGGCATGATCCCGTCGGCGCTCTCGGGGTCATAGAGCGACCAGTTTCGCACGTGCTCTTCCGACCGGAAGAGGTTCATGAGGCTTCAGGCACGGGGCATGTTCTCGCCCCAGCGCGAGAACGGCACGTTGACGTGGCCAACGATGGTGGCCGGCGACGCCTCCAGGATCTCCCCGTCTCGCATCCGCACTTGGATCGGCTCATTGCAGTCCAGGCAGGGACACTCGATCTGGACATGCTTGCCGGGGTAGAGCCAGCTGACCGCTAGCGACTCAAACCCTCACTGGCCGTACCATTTCTGCCGGCCGTCCACAGAGATCAGATACTGAGTAGGGATATTGGAGAAGGGCGCGCAGGACTCCACGAAATCGGTGCCTGGGCGAACCCAGAAGCCCGGCACGCCTCTTCCATCTAGCTCGTGGAGCGCCTCTCGAGCCTCGTCGGGGGAGAGGCCCAGCGCAGCAGCCAGCTCTGTATAGTGAGGTGCCCGGCCGTCGCGTACCAGGCCGGTGATGATAGTATGGTACGTCCTTGCCAGAAGCTGCGGTTCTGCCATGGCGCTCCTCCTTTCCAATTCAATCCTTTGGGCCTGGCGCTGCAGACTATACCACGACGGCACCACGCCCTGGAAGTAGTCACGGATCCCGATGCGACTTGAGAGCAGCGCCGGGTGGGCGCATAATTGGGCACGCGGCGTGACCGCTACGGAGAGCCTCTCGCGAGCATCCCGGGAGCGTCCAAGCGTGAAAGGAGAGAAGCCATGGAGCTCAACCCGGCCCAACTCTTGCTGGCGCGTGGGTATGACTGATCGGAGTCGGTCTTGCTGGCCGTGTGCCAGGAGCTAGGAATCGAGAACGAGGCGATCCCCCGGATCGCCAGCGGCTTCGGCGGTGGTATCGGCGGTACGGGGGCCGTCTGCGGTGCCGTTGTCGGCGCAGTGATGGCCATTGGTCTCAAGCACGGACGGGACGACGCGTCGGAAGACCGCTTTGGCGCGTGGGGCCTGGTGCAGGAGTTCCGCCAGCGATTCGAGGCCGAGATGGGTCACATCTGCTGCCATGAGCTGACGGGGATGAACCTGAGCACAGACGAGGGTCGGCGGCAGTACCGTAGCTCCGACGTACCGGTACGGGTCTGCCTCCGGGCCGGGGGCACGGCGTACCAGATTGTGTTGGAGCTGCTGAAGGAAGCCGAGTAGCGCCGCGGATTTCGCAGCTACATCACCATGGTACCCATACCCGAAGGAGCAGAGTCATGACCACCCAAGCGGGAGCGACAGATGGGCAGTTCGAGCACCTCTTCACTCCCCTCAAGATCGGCTCGTTCACCGTCCGAAACCGGATCGTCAGCACGGCCCACCTTACCGGCTTCGCCGACCGGGGTCTTCCCTCCGAGCGGCACCTGAACTACTGGGTGTCAAAGGCGAAGGGCGGCATTGGCCTCATTGTCACCGAGGACCAGGCCGTGCATCCCTCGGCCGCCACCGATCACTTCGTCATCCAGGCCTACCGAGACGAGTGCATCGAACCCTTCCGGCGCATCACAGGGGCCGTCCACGAGCACGGCGCAAAGATCGTGGCCCAGCTCTGGCACCCGGGCAGCATCTTCTATGGGGCGCGGGAGGGCAGCCTGCCCCTCTGGTCCTGTTCGGCGCTGCCGGGTTCCTTCCACGTCGAGACCTCCCACGCCGTGGAACTGGAAGAGATCGAGGAGCTGGTACAGTCGTTCGGCGAGGCGGCGCGACGGATGCGGGAGGCAGGCCTGGACGGCGTGGAGATCATGGGCACCCACGGCTTTCTCATCGAGCAGTTCATGTCGCCCCGCACCAACCACCGCCAAGACGAGTACGGGGGCAGCGAAGAGAACCGGATTCGCTTCGTGCGGGAGGTCATTGATACCGTGCGGGCGGCGGTCGGATCCGACTTCACGCTTGGCCTGCGCATCAGCGGCGACCAGTACCAGGACGGAGGCCTGGGTCTGGAGGACATGAAGCGCATCGTGCCCCAGCTAACCGGCTCCGGCAAGGTGGACTACGTGAGCGTGACGGTCGGGGCCGGGGGTGCTCCCATACCGCCCATGTACCTGCCCCCTGGCGCCTTCGTCTACTTGGCCGCCGGAATCAAGGAAGTGGCGGGTGTCCCGGTGTTCTGCGTCGGCCGTGTCAACGATCCCGTGGCGGCGGAGCGCATCCTGGCCAACAACCAGGCGGACATGGTGGGCATGACCCGCGCCAACCTCTGTGACCCGGAGCTACCGAACAAAGCCCGCGAGGGACGCCTGGACGAGATCCGCTACTGCATTGGCTGCAACGAGGGATGCTGGGGACGCATCTACCAGACGCTGCCCATCACCTGCACCATCAACCCCAGCGTCGGCCGAGAGAAGGAGATGGAGATAGTCCCCGCGCCGGTGAAGAAAAAGGTCATGGTCATCGGTGGGGGCATTGCCGGCATGGAGGCGGCGCGCGTGGCGGCCCTCCGCGGCCACAGTGTCTCTCTCTACGAAAGAGAGCAAGTGCTGGGAGGACAGCTTCAGATTGCGGCCAAGGCCCCAGGCCGGCAGGACATGGCGGAGCCGGTGCGCTACTACGAGGCGCAGTTCAGAATCCTGGGCGTCAACGTGAACCTGGGCTCGCCGGTCGACGAAAGCACCGTTCTGGCCAACAACCCCGACGCCGTAATCGTGGCAACGGGCGGGCTCCCGGCTAGGCCGACGTTTCCGGGAGCCGACCAGACCAACGTCGTAACGGCCCGCGACGTGCTCTCAGGAACGGCCGAGGCTGGCAGGAAGGTCATCTTGCTGGCTACCGACCGGGGAATGGAGAGCCTCACCACAGCCGAGTTCCTGGCCGAACGTGGCAGCCAGGTGGAGGTCCTTGTACCCGAGGCCTTTATGGGGTTTCCCATCGAGCCCATCACCCTCACCCTGGTCCTGATGCGGCTCCAAGCGAAGGGAGTGGTCGTGACCCCCGCCGTGGACATGAGATCCGTCCAAGGCAGCACAGTAACGGTGTCCAGTGCCTACGGGCGCCAGCAAAGGATTATCGAGGGGGTCGACACAGTGGTGGTGGCACGGGGCAGCGTTGCCGACGACGGCCTCTACCGGGCGCTCAAGGGCAAGGTCCATGAGCTGTACTCGGCCGGCCAGTGCGTGGCGCCCCGCAAGATGCTGGATTCGACACTCGATGGACTCCGCGTGGGCAGGATGGTCTAGCAGGGGCTGCGATCGCTACCTGTCCCCGCCCGGAGACCATGAGGGCGGGCCCCGACCAAATACACGCGGGGCCCGGAGTAGACATGGGTATCCAGGGGGCCGTGTGGGGGGTTGCCGAAGGCCATTCAGGGAGGCCCTCCGACGCGGTCGTCTCCCTGATGGCCGAGGCAGCTCGGCTGGCCGACCAGCTCGGCACGGAGGCGGCCGCCGTCGTCCTCGGGGACTGTGACGACGAGCTAGTCCGGGCCCTGGGCTCCCAGGGGGCGGCCCGCATCTTCGTGGCCTCTGCTGGCGGTGCGCCTCTCCACGACACCGACACCTGCGTTGCCGTCCTGACCGACCTTGTTCGCAGACACGAGCCGAGCGTCGTCCTCTGCGGCACGACGGCCCTCGCCCGCGACCTGGCACCGCGAGTGGCGGCGCGCCTGGGGACGGGCCTCGCATCCGACTGCACCGGATTGAACGTCGGCCCCGATGGGCTCCTGCGCATGTCGCGTGCCGCCTACGGGGGGCGGGCCTCCTGCACCGTGGTCTGCCCGGAGGCGCGGCCCCAGATGGCAACCCTTGGGCCCCGTCCTTCGACCGCCGGTCGCAGCGCGGCTGGCCGGCAGCCGCAGGTGATCCGGGTGGAGGCCCCATGCAGCGCCGTCGCTCCGGGCATCACAGTCCAGGGACTAATCCAGGGCGACGCCCGCACGATGGACCTGGCGGAGGCCGACGTTGTCGTGGCGGGCGGCCGCGGCGTCGGCAGCCGGGAGGGCTTCGAGCTGCTGGTGGAGTTGGCATCGCTTCTCGGGGGCACAGTAGCCGCCTCGCGGGTGGCCGTGGACGCCGGCTGGGTGCCCCATCATCGACAGGTGGGTCAGTCGGGACGCACCGTGGCGCCCAGCTTGTACGTCGCCTGCGGCATCTCCGGCGCGTCGCACCACACTGTGGGTATGCGGGACGCCAAGACCATCGTGGCCATCAATACGGACCGCACCGCTCCCATCTTCGACCTGGCTGACCTAGCCATCGTCGGCGACGTGCACGAAGTGCTGCCGCCCGTGGTTACCCGCCTGCGCAAGGTGAGGGAGCAGGCCCCGTCGTCCGGCGAGGCCGCCCTGGACGCCTTCGCCCGGCTGTGAGGGGGAGAGCGGTGGAGATCGCAGTCTGCGTAACGCGGGTGATGGACCCCAGCCAGCCCCTGTCAGTGCGGTCCGGTGACTTGGTGCCCCAGGGCCAGCCCCTGCGCTACTGCCTGAACCGGGCCGACCAGGGAGCCCTGGAAGAGGCCCTGCGTCTCAGAGACCGCGTTCCCCAGGCCCGAGTCACCGCGCTGAGCCTGGGCCCTCCGGAGTGCGAGCCGTTCTTGCGCGAATGCCTGGCCGCTGGTGCCGATGAGGCCTTGCTTCTCTGGGATCCGGCCTTCTTGGGCGGCGATACCCTGGCGACGGCGCGTGTTCTATCGAGGGCCGCACAGCGACTGAGCGCCGCCCTGGTGCTCTGCGGGCGCCAGGCGACAGACGGCGCTACCGGACAGACGCCCCTGCAGATCGGAGAGCTTATGGGCGCCGCGACTGTGTCCGGCGTGGTTCATTTCGAGCTCGACGATAAGCTCTCCGGACTGATCGTCCACCGGAAGCTGGAGCGTGGCTATCGCGCCGTCCTTCGCTGCCCGCTGCCGGCCGTGCTGGCGCTGGATCCAGGCGTGGCAGCGCTTCGCTACTCCCGGCTTCGGGACCGCTTTCGGGCCCGAGAGGCCCAGATTCAGCGCTGGGACGGCGAGCACCTGGGGCTATCGCCCGAGCAAGTGGGGGAGCGGGGCTCGTGCGTGCGAGTGCTGGAGGTCGGACCGGCCAAGCCGGATACGCGAGGCCTCTTTGTGCCGGAGAGCGGCCTATCGGGGATGGACCGCTGGCAGGCGGTAATCTCAGGGGGACTCGGAGGCCGCCAGTCGTCGCTGGTGGAAGGTTCGCCTAGCGTTCAAGCGGAGCGGTTGTTATCGTTCTTGTTGGACACGGCAGCGAGGTAAGCAGGCTAGGCTGTTCTCAGAGAAGGCGGGTAGCAGGTGGGCGGTGCCCCGTGTGCTTGGGCATGACCACCAACATCTCCTGCAAGGCGGCCTGTGGGGCGCCAATATTCCATCCGTCTCTGCGTAGGCTAGGCGGCCACCCTGTGGGGTGCCAGAAAGCCAACCGTGTCCCGACGGCTCCCCCAAGCCCTCTGCTTGCCAGGCAGATGCTCTGCCGCAAACATCCCACCTACCTCTGGCTTGTTAGCACGAGCTCCGTGTGCGGCTATTGCCCCTACAGTCCAGTCTCCAGTCGGCATGGGACTGCAGCCTACTGCGGTCGGCAGAACGGGCACGTCCACTTCTCGTCCCTCAGCAGCGTCGGGGAGTGGACATGCACGAGGTGCCACATGAGAGATAGTTCCTCCTCGCCGGGCTCGGGCAAGTCGAACGGCGGTGTGGGCAGCACAGAGACGGCCTCGGCGTAGAGTTGCGCCAATTCCTCCAACTGACGCGTCAGCATCTCCCGCGTCCCTGGGTGAGCGATGTCCCCTCCCGGAAGATAGGCCTCGTTGGCCTCGTCGATGACCCGTTTCATCGCCTGGAGGTGCTGGTAGAGGCTGACCATCAACTTTCGGACGCCCTCTGAGAGGGCGCACTCTTCCTTGCTGACGGGGTTCTCCATCGGCACGGTATCGTCGGACGGCTCTTCGAGCCTCAGAGGGACCCGCCGGCGGGCGAGGAAATCCTGCACGTCGCACCAGCTCCGGGCCTGCGGGCTAGCCTCCAGCGCCTCGATGAGGGCCGCTCTTCTCTCCAACTGCCGCTTCACCTCGTCGCGCTCCGAGTCGGGCCGCACGTCGAACCGGAAGCCGAACTCGGGCCCGATGGGAACCTCCTCCTTCGCCCACCGGCAGTAGTCGCCCAGGGCGACGAGCGTCTGGTCGCCGTCCTCTCGTGCCTTGAGCGCCCCGGAAGCGATGGCCTTCTCCAGCTCTCCGAGGTGAGCCTCAACTTGCCCAGGGCCATTCCAGAGGGCCAGATCGTCCAGAGACAGCAGCTCGTGCTCGGCTTCCCGCTGGCGCTGCACGAAGGTGGAACGCAGGATGGGCTCTGGCGAGAACTCGTTGAGGTAGACCCTGGTGACTAGGGCCAGGTGGCCCCACCGTCGCCGCGTGTGCGCGACGAGGAGCAACACTCGTAACGTCTCAAGACGCTGCGCCGTCACCTCCAAGTATCCTGCCAGGCCACGGTTGATGCCGTCATAGATGTCGGCGCGCCGCATTATTTCGCGGAACTGTTCGGGCGGCATTTCTCTGGCCAGGTCCGGCGGCGGCTCCTTGCCCTTATGCAAGGATGCCACCAGAGCGCGGAAGCGCTCGAGCACGCTTAGGTCCTTGAACAACCTGGACACCCGGTGCCTCAAGGAATATGCCATCTTCTCCTCCTTACCGCGGCCCTCGGGCCGCCTCAAGTGTTTGCAGCAGCTGCTCGATCTCGCCTCTGTCCAAGGCGTGCAGCGCCACGCTGGCGATGCGAGCGGCGGCGTGGCTACGCTTTGCGGAGTTCTCCAGGGTGAGGGTGTCTAGGCCGACGATCTCCAGGTACCGCTGGATGCCTTCGACCGTCCGCAGCCCCTCGAACTCAAAGGCAGTGGAGACGATCTTCTCGCGGCGACGACGCAGACCCCCCTGGCGGCGAGCCTCCGCAGCTTCCTTGGCGCACTTCGGCGAATGCCAGAAGCAGAAGTCATCGTCGAGCAGCGGCGGCGCCCCGCATGCATGGCCGTCTTCTTTGGTGAACCCGCACGTTCGAGTCGCCACCTCGATCACCCCCTCGCCTCGTACCTTTTGGCGTTCAAGCCGGTGAAGACTTCCCACCGGGCGATGGCAACGCGGAATAGTGCGGGTCCACCTCCACCCCGTAGCACACCCGCCCCGTCCGCTCCGCGGCGATGACGGTGGTGCCCGAGCCGAGGAAAAGGTCCAGCACGACCTCGCCCGTCCGGCTGCTGTTCTCGATGGCCCGCTCCACCAGTTCGAGGGGCTTCATCGTCGGGTGAAGCTCCGACTCCGCCGGCCGGGGGATGGTCCACACGTCGCCCTGCTTCCGGTCTCCGCACCAGTGCCGCCGCGCCCCGTCGCGCCACCCATACCAGAGCGGCTCGTACTGCCGCTGGTAGTCGGCGCGCCCGAGGACGAAGCGGTCCTTGACCCAGATGATGGTGTCCGACCAGTGCGCACCCAGATCCGCGAGGATACGGGAGACAGTTGGCCACTCCTTGGAGGACATGCAGATGTAGAGGGCGCCGTCAACGTGGTCGATGAGCTGCCTGGCCCA
>Ga0315291_10005725_pt1 | contig 15528 bp, 11 predicted proteins | sample YL17G12_20_MG_FD_203070 | JGI IMG/M metagenome (GOLD analysis project Ga0315291, IMG submission 203070) | Sediment microbial communities from Yellowstone Lake, YNP, Wyoming, USA - YL17G12_20 | ecosystem: Environmental > Aquatic > Freshwater > Lake > Sediment | place: USA: Wyoming | collected...
TTATCAATAATTATATTCATATTATTTTCTTGTTCAAAAACCACAATCAGTAATCTAAAAAACCTTCAGGAAAAAAGGCTTGATAGCTCTATTCTTAAAGACCGAATTATATGTTTGGACCCTGGACATGGCGATACTGCAGGGAAAGATAATTTTCGTGTTGGAGTAAGTGGTGAAAGAGAAGAATGGATTAATCTCAGGGTCTCTATGATTCTCAAAAAGATGCTTGAGGATGCTGGTGCTAAGGTTATTATGACACGAATGGGAGATGTAGACGTTGATCTTGCATACAGAGCCAACAAGGCAATAGAAAATTATGCTGACATTTTCGTTTCCATTCATCATAATGGGACACCAGATAGGGACGTGGATTATCCACTTGTTTTCTTTTATGGAAAAGCTCCTGAGAATCCTGCAAGTATTGATTTTGCAAAAATTCTTCAGAAGAATTTCAAGAAAAGGCTTAATTTTAAGCATATGATGAGTGGATTTTCTCTCGATGATGCCGGTATTTATTCTGACCATTTAATTTATAAGGAAGGATTTGCAGTGATTCGCAAAACTTATCCTTATATGCCCGGCGCCATTGGAGAAGCTGGTTTCTTCAGCAATCCCACACAGGAACAATATCTGAAGCAGAAAGAATATAATGAACTCGAAGCTCAAGCCTATTTTGATACTCTTGTCGAATATTTTTCAAAAGGTTTACCTTATGCCGAATTAATATCACCTGAGAAAAATAGCGAAGTCAGTAATAAAATTTCAACAATTCTGCTAAGATTATGTGATGGATTTGGTGAGCATTATTTTGACAGCAATTCTTTTGTAGTTAAAGTAAATAATGAGTCCGCAAAATATTCTTATGACCTGTTAACAGGTAATCTGATAATAACCTTTGATGAACCTTTAAAACCTGGCGAATGCAAAGTATTTATAACGGCAAGAAATCTAAAAGGAAATGCTATTCATCCAAAGGAATTGAAATTTAAAGTATTATAAAAGTGCTTAGATAAAATAAGAGAGGCATTAAAGATGATAAAAAATAATATTTTCAAATCCACTATTCTATTTCTCATATTGGCAGTTTCATCTATTGCTTTTGCAACCGATGTTAAAGATTGGATAAACAATTTTAATAATGGAGTTAAAACGATGGATAAGGCGATGGGTATGAAAAAAGACCTTATCAAGATGGAAGAACTTCTACTCGAGGCAATTACTTACTTTCAAAAGAGTGTGGATGTTTATCCGAACAGTTTGGTAGCTGATGAAGCCCACTTCCTTATGGCTAAATGCTATATGAATTTACCATTCAATAAGACGGCTAATATGAAAAAAGCTGTTCAGCAATACGAGATAATTATTGAATATATACCTTTGAGTAAGTATGTAGATAAGGCAAAGGAAATGATTGAAAAAATAAAATCGGATGAAAAAACAAAGCTGAATAATCAAAATTCTGAAGATAAAACTAAATTACCATCTGATAAATCACTTGAGAATGAGACAAAATATTTAAGCACGAAATAAATAAAACTTAATCACAAATTTCACGAATCTACACCAATATTTATATTCGTAAAGATTCGTAAGATTAATGGTTAACATTTTATTTTCATCTTGATAAGTAAATTCGCAATCTTTTTCCCCTTACTTTCTCAATCACATCTGCCTTCTTATCATTGTTAAGATAATCTAAATCGAGTTCTGAGTCTTCTGTGAGATTGAATACGAGTATTGGCGTGTTAGAGAATCCCTTTTCCTCATTAATGAATTTATATACGAAAGCCTTATCAACAGCTTCTCGCACCAAGAGGTCAAGCTTTCCATCACCATCAAAATCGTAGTTCACAATGAAGTTTGGTAGATACCACCAATTAAAACACCTACTGCTTATGACCAACCTTTTTTTAATATCAGGTTTTTCATTAAATAATTTTCCTTTCTTGCCCAGATAAGTTCTGATTTCGATTTCAACTTCTCTACCCAAAATAATCCTTGCCATAATCTCTGTAGAACTGAAATTAACATCTATATATAATAGGGAGATATCAACAAGACCGTCCGAGTTGATATCAGAAATAAAGTATTCCCCTAAAATATCTTTAGTAGTCAACACCTGACTAAAATCTTTTTTGAATCCTTCTTTTTTATCTCCAAGGTAAATTTTATAAGTTGTCTTTGGATTAAAAATATTATCTTCTGTATGCCTGACGATTAAATCGGGGAAATTATCATTATTTAAATCCACAAGAGTCTGAGAATCAAACCCAGAAAAATGCACACCCCAAAAAGGAGTCGGTGTTGGGACATTAAGACGATAATCAGGATTATCAGGAAATTTCAGGTTTTCTTTCTGAAGATAAATGTTGATGATTGACCCCTTTTTATAGTATCTATTTACGCTACTTAATTGTGTTTGAGTATCCTCGCTATTTATATCAGAGGACGACAGTGATTGAGGGGAATTATATGCCACAATTTCTCCGAGGTCTTTTAATCCATCATTATTAAAATCTTGTATAAGGAAATTTGGTGAAGAATATATTGATTCATAAGAAAAGTAAAGATTATCCGGATCATTAACCTCTTCAAGAGATTTAAAATTCATACCAAAATAGTTTTGCGAAAAGTTAAGCGGTATGACAGGCAAATCAACATTTTTGAATTCTTCTCCGTTCTTCTTAAATAATAATGGGGTATCAAGTCTTGGAATAAATATTTCATCTATTCCATCATTATTCAAATCAAAAGAAATATCAGCAAATTTCTTACCTCTGTTATCACTCTCTATATAAATGGATGCTGTATCAATCAGTTTTTCAATATCATTTGTTAAAACTTTGTTTACCTTTTTAAATTTGTAAATGCCATCTTCTTTGAAAAAAATCAAATCACATCCACTACCTTTTTCTAAATTTACAAAATCGAATATGAAATTTTTCACAGGATATTGTATCTTCAAAGGACTAACAGGAAAGACATTCTCTTCTTGATAAAAAATATTAATCTCATCTGAAAACTCTATAGCATCTTTTTTATTATCTCCATTCAGGTCGTAGAAGTAGGTATAATAAGGGGAAGCGTCTAACTCTAATCTGTTGTAGATAGGTTGAGAAAAGATGGAAATTGAAATCAAAAGTAAAAGAGTAAAGAGGGCATACCTAATCATATAATTCTTTTCTTGAAAAATCAGAAATAAATAAAATGTTTTGATAATGAATCATAATCGCAAGGTGGCTAATAAATTCTTTTAATTTCAATCTTAAGAATGTGATCTACATATTTATACCTAAGTTTTTCTTACATTCATCTACCAGTTTAATTACAGACTTATTATCACTATCTTTATACTTATTGATACATTCAGTCCAGTATTTCACAGCTAAATCTTTTTCCTCCGTAATCCCATAACAATCACCAATGCCTTTTAATGCTCGAGCGTAATGATATTCCAGTTTACTTTTCCCTTTTAATATACTATTATAATATTTAATCGCCTTTTTATAATTCTTAATCAGGTAATATCCATTGGCAATTTGTAATTTCGCTTCAGGAGTATAAACTTCATCATCAGGAAATTTATCTACAACTCTCTTATAATGTTGAATAATCTCTTTTATAATTTGGGTATTATCTTTTTGTAGAATCTTTGCTGAGTGCATCTGATGATATTGAGCAGCATAATCAAATTGCTCAAGAGCAGTTGGAAATTCTTCTATTTTTAATTTTTTCATACAGGTGATTAAAAGTAAAGTTAATATAACTAATAAACCGAATCTCAGTAAATTTTTATTCATTTCGTTTCTCCTCTTCTTTCCTCGCAGAAAATAGACTTTTTATTTTTTTGAGTATTTTATAAGGTAATTTATTTCTAATAATTTGCAAATCGCGATGTGAAATTAGCAATTGCTCAATATCATCGATATCATCGGTGAGGCAAGCATTTTTTTCCAACTTGTTCAGATAGATTCGCTTTATCTTATCATTTAGAGACATATTAATAGCGGATTCTTTTTCCAATTTCACCTGATTATCGGGTGATAAATACGGCTTCTTTGCCCATTCTCGACAGGCTCTTATTGTATAACCATAAGCATAATTCTTCAATGCGAAATCTTCACCACAAACCCCTATTTGTCTTAATTCCTCTCGATTATTGGAATAATAAACTATCTTTTCTTTCAGTTTATTCCAGTCTCCTATTTCAAATGTTATGCCTGCATTATTATTTTTTAAATCATAGCTAATCTCAGTGCCCAGTGTGGTTATAATCGGAAGCGAATAAACCATCATATTTGTAATTCTATTTCTCGCACCAAAAATAGTCTCGTTATTGAATGAATCAACATTGATACCGACATCTGCTTCTGTATAACAAAGTGGAATATTCTTTCCTTCTATCCATCCTAAGAGATGAAAATTATTTTTGTACTTTGATTGTTCAATTAGAGACTGAAATTTATAATAATGTTTTTCTGAGTGAGTAGAAATCTCGCCACCTGTCGAAACAAAATGAATATTGCTATTTTCTGATATGGCACCTTCCAAGCCTTTAAACAAGGTATCTACATCAACCCAGGTGTTATATCCACCACTCCATAAAACTACGAATGCATTATTTTCGACAATTTTCCCACGCAAAAATCTCTCATTGGAACTTCGAATCACTTCAGCTTTGTTTACGACTTCAGGGTCAATTGCATTTGGAATATGATAGGCAAATTTATAATCATAAGTATATTTATTTAGACGACCAACCGTTGCTAATTCACCATATAAAGCATATAATTGCGGCATAGAGACTGCGGAAAATACGTCTGCACGCCTGATGACAGGTCTTTCCTGAACCCAGTAATGATGTAAGAAAAGGTCATCATCATCATTATAAGCCTTTATCTGAGCCTCTGCCATTACCCAACCATTCAAATCTGCCCAGACAGGAATCGCTGTATTAATCTTGCAAGCCCAGGCTGATGGATCGGTATTAATTCCTAAGATGCAATCAAATTTCCTCTTCTCATAAATATTCTGTAAATATTCCCATAAACTGCCCCATCGCTCATCCAATAATCTATATTGAAACCCATCTCGTTTAAGAGTTGTTATAAAATCTTTTGGACCCTCATCTTTAGCCATAAATATATTCAATGTATATAAATCAATATTATGCCCATCGTCCAGAAGTGGTTTAACGAAATGCCAGGTTCTAAGGCAATGTCCGCTTAATTTCTTCACATCATCACTCATCATAGGACCGGTGCCAATTACAAGAATTGTTGACATAGATTCATTCCTCACGAGACTGTCTCAGTTTTGTATGGAGTGCGGTAGCTTGCTACCGCTTTATTTGGCGAGACCTTGGTCTCGCTAATTTTTAGGGAACGCATATATGCGTTCCTACACTGGAAGCAACCCTGAATCAAGTTCAGGGGAAAGCAAGCTTTCGCACTCCAAAGAACAACTATTGAATAAAGTTTTTCAGTCTTGTTCCCAAGCCCCTGCTTGGTAACGAGACAAAACATATTGATGAACAAAACATTTTCAAAATTTATAATTAATGTTTCTACACTTATTCTGTGTATAATTCAACAGATTTTTAGTGTTATTTAGATTTGGTAGAGGATAAATGAAATTAAAATGTTTGTTCAGATGTTAACATGTAAATTTTATTAATGATTATTATTAGACACTCAAAGATAGAAGTTTTGATTTACCTTTTTATTAACCTGAATTAAAGGTATAAAATCATTGCTCAACTTATAATCGCAAATTTATGGGCTTCCATTGACTATTATTTTTCTAAGATTTCTTCTACTTAGATATTTCCCACCTGGGTAACTCACCTTTTTTGAAATCAAACACCCATACCGATTCTACACCCCATAAGAAAAATTTACCTTTACCTATATGTGTATCAAATATGACAACACCTGGAATATTACCCGTAGATATTATATTTACTCTATATCGTCCGACAACACCTATAAGCAATACCAAAATAATAATTAAAAGAATTATAATAGCAATTGTTTTAACTTGTTCTAACTTCATTGTAGGAAACTCCTTTCACAATTTTATTAGTTTTAGCGTATTTTAGTTTAAGAATCCATAAAAGCAATTAAAAAAATTATAAGTTGTAAAACCATTGCCTTTATCAAAATTTAAAGCCTAAGAACATGAAAATATGTTTTTAAGAATAAAATTTATTATACTTAAATTTTATGACAAAAAAAGGATTGACAGATTATCAATAAATTTAGAACATTATTATTAATTATAAAAATCCATTTAAGTCTTCTCGAAATAAATATATAAAGTTTCAAAGAAGGTAAACAAATATGAGCGAAAAGAGATTAGAAAAAGAATTTAAATATTATTTAGAACATCAAAAAGAATTGCTTAAAGAGTATAAAGGAAAATATGTTGTAATAAAAGATTGCGAAGTAATCGGAGCTTATGATGATGAAATAGTAGCGGTTGAGGAAACTTCAAAAACACATCAATTGGGTACTTTTTTAGTTCAGAAATGTGAGCCTGGTAGCGAAAGTTATACTCAAACATTTCATTCAAGAGTTACTTTTACATAGGTTTTCTTAAATGAATTTCAAACCAAATACCTTAACAAATGATTATCAGAGAATTAGCAATGTCTTAATAACAAGTGTTGAGATTTCCCAAGCATTTAATCCTACAAAAATCTCAAAGAGACCCGAAACCAAACAATATTTAGCTATTTGGGATACAGGAGCTACTAATTCAGCTATTACCAAAAAAGTTATAGATGAATGTCAATTAAAACCAATTGGTATAGCAAGAGTATGTACCGCTGATGGTGAAAAAGATAGGTATCGCTTTTTAGTCAGCATTTTTCTTCCTAATAGAGTATGTTTCTGTGAACAGAGTGTAACCGAAGCTAAAATAAGCGGGAATGTTGATGTATTAATAGGAATGGATGTAATCAATAAAGGGGATTTTGCAGTAACTAATAAAAATGGTAGAACTGTTATGTCATTTAGATTTCCATCTACAGAAATTATAGACTTCACAGGTAAAATGCCTATTAATCCACAAAATAAACCCATCAAAACAGTTCCCAAAGTCGGAAGAAATGAACCCTGTCCCTGTGGTAGTGGTAAAAAATATAAAAAATGTTGCGGTAGATAAAAGGGGTATAAATTTTCTAAAACAAATCTTATCAACCCATTTTCACATTAAGAAAAAGTATTTTTATTAAACAATATAAAAATTACCAAAGATGACTATTTACGAATTTATAATACAAGTGGTATCTTTGACCAAAAGACAATAATCCAACAAATTTTCGATAAAACTGCATGGTAAGAATGAAAGAGGCAATTTGAATTATTTAGGGAAAAAGGGCAATCATAAAAGGAATTGGAGAGGGTAGGATTCGAACCTACGAAGACGTCAGTCAACAGATTTACAGTCTGCTCCCTTTAGCCACTCGGGAACCTCTCCATAGAAAGTGGAGCTGGCTATGGGACTCGAACCCGCAACCTGCCGCTTACAAGGCGGCTGCTCTACCAATTGAGCTAAGCCAGCGCATATATGTATTTTTAATTTTCCAAAAATTTCTTATGTCAAATCAACAGAACCGTGTCAATAAAAAAGTGTTACTCTAAAAAGTAAAAATAAAAAATTAGCCACGAAAAATCACGAAATGTCACGAAAATTTAAAAAATAGGTTCTTCACAACCTTTTGTGTTAAAAAACGAATTTCAGACAGGATAAACAGGATTGACAGGATACATATCCCCGTTTTCACGAGGACAAGATTTTAATATTTTATTCCTGTTCATCCTGTAAATCCTGTCTGAAAAATTTTTTATGTATATTTTTATATAATTTTGTGGCTTGTATTTATTTGAATTAAAAATCTCTTGTCAAATGATTTTAATTGTAATTTATTATTTTTTAAAAATCGTTTAGGAGAGTGAAAATGGAAAATGCATTTATGGAAGGTGAGAAGATTTATCTTCGTCCGATTGACTTAAATGATGTGGATTTGTTTTGTGATTGTATCAACTCACTTGATGTGAGATACACCTTTTTCACGTCATTTCCGACTAATCGTTCAAGGCAGGACGATTTGCTTAAAAATTTGTATAAGGAAAAGGATTATATTCCTTTTGCTATTGTGGCAAAGGATACGGATGAAGCAGTCGGAGTAACTGCATTTCATCGGATTGATTATGTGAGTAAAGCAGCGATATTTTCCATAATTGTTACAAAAGCAGAGAATTGGGGAAAAGGGTATGGTTCAGAAGCAACAAAGCTAATGGTAGAATATGGATTTGAAATTTTGAATCTGAATCGTATACAGCTTCATGTATTTGCTGGCAACGAAAGAGGCATCAAGGCTTATGAAAAAGCTGGTTTTGTTAGGGAAGGTTTATTAAGAGAGGCAATGTATCACAATAATGAATACTGCGATTTTTATGTAATGGGGATTCTTCGTAAGGAATATTATAAGAATAAAACTTCTGAATAATTAATTATTTGATAAAAAAAACAACAATTTTTATATACTGTTATCTTCATCCATTCTTTTCATTTTCTATTTTGGGAAACTTATTCTTATCTAAATAAATCTTACCGATTTGAATGATATTCTAAATATTTTTTATTTTCCATAAAATATTTTGCAATAAAATCCACTCTTTTGACACTTATTATATGACAGGTAGTAATAGGTGGAAAACAATTAAGGTTCATTCAATGGAACAATTGTCTGATAAGGAAGTTGTAGAAAAAGTGCTATCTGGTGATAAGGAATCGTATGGCATATTATTAGATCGTTACCAGAATCTTGTCTACCGTATTGCCTTAATAAATTTCCATAATCTCGAGATTGCGGAGGATATTGTGCAGGAAACTTTTCTTATTGGTTACAAAAATCTTGATAGATTGATGAATCCGTTGGCATTTGCTCAATGGATTGCGGCAATTTCCAAGAATGTTTGTAATGGGTATAAAAGAAAGACGAAACATATACCTCTTTCTCTTGATTATTTAGATGAAGTCAAGATTGAAGCGGTTAATTCAAGCTCAGATTCTGATTCTGACAAAGAGTTGATTCATAATATTAAGAAAATTGTTCAAAGACTTCCAGCGAAATATCGTGAAATAATAGAGCTCCGTTACACAGAAGGTTTTTCGTGTAAAAGGCTTGCTGATTTCCTTAATTTATCGATGAGCGCTGTATTATCACGACTCTATTATGCAAGAAAAATCATTCTGAAAATGCTTAAAAAGGAAGGAGTACTATGATATTTCATCCTAAATTAAAAACATTTTCCGGATTAATTGATGGGAAAATTTCTGATTCCAAGTCTGACAAAATACATAACCATTTAGAAAAATGTGAGAAATGCAATCGCATATTTAATATTTTTGAAGGAATGGCAAAAGTTATGAGTACTCATCAAAACTTGTCCAAAGAGTTTAAAAATAACTTTATTACAAACTTGCCTGATGTGAAGAGACCAAGTCAGCCTAATTATGGTGTGGTTAAGGCAGTTCTTGGTTCCATTATGATTTATAGTAATGGATTTGATATGGGTATAGAAGCTGCACCTGGTATGGCACTTAAAATAGGTGATAAGATAAAGGTGAATGACAAAAGTATTGCTTTGATTGAGCTGAATGATGGTCGCACGATTATTCTTAATAAGAACACAGAGATAAAACTTACATCAGGAGTATATCATCTTAAAATTGAGATAGGTGAAATATTCGCTATGGTCAAATCACAAACAGAGATGTTTGAGATTGAGACTCCATCAGCAGTGCTTGGTGTTATTGGGACTGATTTATATGCGAAAGTGACGAAGGATAAAGAGACAGTCTTGAAGGTTCTCAAGGGCAAGGTATTATTTCAGAATAAAGCAGGCAAAATTGTTGTTAGTAAAAATCGTCAGGTTGAGGCATCGGAATTTACGAAACCTGTTGAGTCTAAAATCAAGGATAAAAAATCCATATTTAATTGGACAGGGGCAATCAAACCTTCAGAACAAAAAAGAAGGGAAAATATAAAGAAGTTTGGATTAATTGGCTTTCTAATTATAATGATTTTGATAGGATTTTTTTATCTATATAACAGATTCGAACAAAATCGCGTAAGAATATCTGAAATCAACCATATTAAAAATGACCTTTTTCCGAGACAGGTGTTGGATTATATTGTTCAATTCAATGTGGCTGCCAAAAAGGCAAAAGAGCTTGATAAAAATCTTACTGTTAATCTTCAATTGTTTATTGTGGATAAGAAACTCGGCCTATGGTCTGGATTTATGGGGACTGATATAAACACAACTAATCACACATTGACAGGGGAAATTAAAGTTAGAAAAACCAATTTGCCGAATCTCTATGTTTTTGATGAATCGAATGATTTACTTGAATCAAGATTGGTTAAAGTTCAAGGGGATTCAAATAGTCGTTACCAACTTTATGCAACACTTCAAAAACCTTGGCATATAGGAGAGGAGCGGTTAGCGTGGGGATTGGCAAAAGGTAATGAAAGATTACTTAAAAAGATATCATCCGACCAGTATTCTTTAAAACTGAAAAATTGTTATGTAGGAGAAGATGTTGAAGTCTTCTGCTTAGTTTTACCATCCTCGTTTTCTATTCTTCAAAATTCAGATAATTACACATCTTCGGAAAAAATTGGGGACTCCACTTTATATATATGGCAAAGATCAGTATATTCTGATGAGGAACATATAGTAGATTTAGTAATAAAAACAAAATGAAAAGCTTATAAATTTTGATAATGTGTCATTCCTGCGGAAGCAGGAATCCAGTATCGTATAGAATTTGGTTGAATTCTCTCTGGATTCCCACTTTCGTGGGAATGGCACAGCTTCGGTTGTTAGTTTTTCAGAGATTTCGAATTGGGATATTTATAAATGCGAGGTGGAATGAGATGAAACAAATAAAGTTTAAACCTTTCTATTCTTTTAACTTTAAACTTCAATTCCTTCTATGTTTCTTCACCTTTCAATTATTGTCTTATCTACTAATAGGAGCAGTTATTACTGTTGGTCCCACAGGTGATTATCAAACCATTCAAGCAGCAATTAATGCATCCTATTCCGGGGATGAAATTATTGTCTCATTCGGAACTTATAAAGAAAATATAAATATTGGGAAAAATATCACTTTACGCTCCACAAATCCTGATGACCCCTTAGTAGTTGCTTATACTGTGATTGATGGTCAATACAAAAATTCTGCTGTTTCTTTTGGGGGAAGCGAATCTTCAAACTGTATTCTATCTGGTTTTACTATTACTACTGGGAAAAATTCATATGGTGGTGGTGGGATTAATGGTGAGAATACAAAAGCCACAATTAAGAACAATGTTATAACTGAAAACAGTGCTATTTATGCGAGTTATAATCAGGGCTACGGAGGAGGGATTTATCAATGTGATGGTTTGATAGAAAATAATATAATCATCAACAATAGTGCAAGTTATGGAGGAGGACTTGCTGATTGTGATGGTATAATACAATATAATAAAATAATTCAAAATTCTGCCGAATGGTTTATGTATATTCCGCATGCTCCATGGTTTCATGGTTGTGGTGGAGGTCTTATTTATTGTGATGGTATTATTCAAAATAATATTATTTTTAGCAATGAAACTGCAGAGTTTGGTGGTGGACTCTACGACTGCCAAGGTATTATTCAAAATAATATAATTACTAAAAATGAATTTGGGGGATTATCCCAATGTAACTCAATGATTTTAAACAACACTATCTATGAAAATGGTTCTCATGGGATGTCGAATTGTTACGGTTTCATAGTAAATTGCATTATATGGGGGCATAGTCAAGAGCAACTTGATAACTGTAATTTACCTTTGTATTGTTGTATTCAAGATTGGTCAATTACTGGAGATACAAATATCTCTGAAAATCCGCTATTGATTGATCCAGATGGTGCTGACAACGACCCTATTACTTGGGAAGATAATGACTATCATCTCAGTGGCACTTCACCCTGTATAAATGCTGGTAATAGTTATTATCTAATAGGTAATAGTTGTACTGATATTGATGGAGAAGGGCGTTTAGCTGATGTAGCTGTGGATATAGGATGTGATGAGTATAACAGTGAAAAAGATAGTGATGGAGATTTATTAGTTGATACTCAGGAGGCAATTATTAGCAGTAACCCTAATAATCCAGACACTGATAACGATGGATTAGGAGATGGTGCTGAAATTATAAGAGGGACGAATCCCAAAATTGCTGATTTACCTTCGGGAATTTCAGTCCCAACTCAATTTTCCTCGATTCAAAAGGCTATATTCCTTTCATTTCCTTTAGAAGCAATTACTGTTTCTCCAAATACTTATTATGAGAACATACATTTTTTAGGGAAAAATTTGATTCTACAAAGCAATAACCCTCTTGATGAAAATGTGAGAGATAACACAATAATTGATGGTGGTGAACAATGTTCTGTTATAACTTTTTTAGGTATTGAAGATGCAAGGAGCGCGATAAAGGGTTTAACCCTTCGCAATGGACAAGGATTTTATGGTGGGGGTATATGCGGAAGTAAAACATTAGCTATCATTGAGAGAAATAAAATTATTAGTAATAATGCTTATTATGGAGGGGGTTTATCAAAATGTAATGGTTTGATTAAGCATAATACAATCTCAGAAAACACATCTGATTATTATAGTGTGCTTTATGAATGTGATGGTAAAATTGAAAACAATATTATTTCAGGAAATTCATCTTTGGGTCTATATGGTTGTGATGATGTAATTGAGAATAATACGATCTCAAACAACATTGGTGGTGGACTAAGGGGTTGTAATGGTGTTATTCAAAATAATTTAATTTTAGGTGATCAATCGGATGATAGTGGTCGTGGATTAGATAATTGTGATGGACTTATTCAGAACAATATTATTTCTAACAATTCCGCACAAGGAGATGGTGGTGGGCTTTATTATTGTTCTGGCAAAATCTACAACAACACTATCTATGGGAATTCAGCTGTTAACAAAGGTGGAGGTTTATATTCTTGTAGCGGTGAAATCATAAACAATGTTATCTGGCAAAACACTGCTTCTTCGGACAACCAGATGTATAATTGTTCCTTGCCTTATTATTGTTGTATCCAGGATTGGCTTCCCGGAGGTGGAAATATTAATCAAGACCCACAATTAGTTGATCCAACTAATGGCAATTTTCATTTAAAACCAACTTCCCCTTGTATAGATGCAGGAGAGTTTATAAGTGGATTAACAAAAGATTTTGAGGGCGATAATAGACCATTTAATGGAACATCGGAACCTCGTGGAGATGGTTCTGACTTTGATATTGGTGCCGATGAATTTATTCCTTCAACTACAAATGTTACAAGTTGGATTTATTGGTAAGGATGTTTTTGTGAGGTGATATATAATGAATATTTTTAATCTTACTTGTTTTTCTTTCTTTAACTTCAAATTTAGATATTTTTTTGTATTTCTAATCTTCCAGCTTATATCTCATTTAATATTAGCTAATGTAATCACTGTTGGTCCTACAGGAGATTATCAAAAAATTCAGGATGCGATTGAAGCAGCTAATTCAGGTGATGAAGTAATAGTTTCTCAGGGAACATATAATGGGTGTATTCCTTTTTTAGGTAAAGACATTATACTAAGATCAACCGATCCAACAAATCCTGATATCATTAAAAGTACTATTATGAACGGAAATGCTTCAACGCCAGTTGTTTATTTTACTGGGAGTGAATCATCCAATTGTTTTCTGTTAGGCTTTACTATTACTAATGGTCATAGCACTATAGGAGCAGGAATTTTTGGGAATAGCACTGAAGCAACCATTCGCAATAATGTTATTACTAAAAATTTTGCAACACTAGATGGTGGAGGATTATACAACTGTGATGGTGTGATAGAAAATAATATAATCACTGAAAATGAAGCTTTTTCGATAGAGGGACCTCCTTATCATTATCATGGTTTGGGAGGAGGTTTGTGTCTATGCGATGGTATTATAAAAAATAATATTATTTCAAAAAATTTTGCAGGCGTGGATGGAGGTGGGCTTTGTTACTGTGATGGTGTGATCCGAAACAATACCATTATTGAAAATACTAATGGAGCTATTTATAATTGCAATTATATTATTCAGAATAACATAATTGCAAATAATGATTATTTAGGAATAGGATGGTGTGATGGTATTATTCAGAATAATCTAATATATGGTAATACAGAAGGCGGTATTTCTGGTGGTAATGGTTTTATTATAAATTGTATTATATTGGAAAACAGTCAATACCAGATTTCTGACTGTAGCAATCCAGTGTATTGTTGTATTCAAGGTTGGTCAGGAGGAGGTATCGGTAATATAACTGATGACCCGAAACTTGTTGATCCTGCGAATGGAGATTTTCATCTTCAGTCAGACTCTCCTTGTATAGATTCTGGGAACAAATATTATCTTATGGGAGAATTTATTGTAGATATCGATGGAGAAGGACGCATAGCTGGTAGTTCAGTTGATATGGGATGCGATGAATATAATAGCAATCCTGATAGTGATGGAGATTTTTTGGTTGATACTCAGGAGGCAATTATTTTAAGTGACCCTAATGACCCAGACACTGATAATGATGGATTAGGGGATGGTGCTGAAATTTTACGAGGGACGAATCCTATAATTGCTGATTTACCATCGGGATTTTCAGTCCCATCTCAATTATCCTCCATTCAAGAGGCTATATTCCTTTCATTTCCCGGAGAAATAATCACCGTAGAGCAAGGTATCTATGAAGAAACAATTCATTTTCTTGGAAAGAATTTTATATTACAGAGTATCAATCCTTTTGATAGAGGAGTTGTTAGTAATACAATAATAGATGGGGAAGGAATTCGTTCTGTTTTGTTTTTTAGTGGTCAGGAAGATGCAACCTGTATTGTTAGAGGTTTTACGCTTCAGAACGGCTATGGTAGAAATGGAGGGGGCATATCAGGTAATGGGACTTTAGCTACCATTGAAAATAACAAGATTATGAATAATGTAGCCTATAATTATGGTGGTGGACTGTATCAATGCAATGGATTAATCCAAAATAATATGATTTTTAATAATTCTTGTATTAGAAATGGGGCTGGACTTTACAAGTGTAATGGTATTATACAAAATAATACTATTTGGGGTAATAAGTCAACAGGATCTTCCTCCAGAGGTGGTGGGATTTCTTCATGCGGGGGAACTATTCAGAATTGTATTATTTGGGGAAATTCTGCTTATTCCAATTCACAAGTTGATTATTCTTCTGATCCTTTGTATTGTTGTATTTATCATTGGACTGGAGGGGGGACAAATAATATAAACGTTAATCCTCAATTAGTTGCTCCAACTAATGGCAATTTTCATTTAAAACCAACTTCCCCTTGTATAGATGCAGGAGAGTTTATAAGTGGATTAACAAAAGATTTTGAGGGCGATAATA
>Ga0315291_10005726_pt1 | contig 15527 bp, 28 predicted proteins | sample YL17G12_20_MG_FD_203070 | JGI IMG/M metagenome (GOLD analysis project Ga0315291, IMG submission 203070) | Sediment microbial communities from Yellowstone Lake, YNP, Wyoming, USA - YL17G12_20 | ecosystem: Environmental > Aquatic > Freshwater > Lake > Sediment | place: USA: Wyoming | collected...
TTTATTCATATTTTATCAAACCTTTTCTTTCATTTTCTGTTTTAGCCCAAGATAAGATTAAATCATGCCAATTCATTTTCAAATTGTTTTTGGCTTTTTTAATTATTTCAAATTCTTTATCTTCATATGTTATATTTAATTGTTTCATAGTATAATAGTAGGATAGTCCTACTATATAAATATTTGTATTGTTCAGAATACCCTACAACCAACTAGAAAAATATTTATACCTATTAAGGTTATGCCTATATATATGGCCTATAAATATAATTATGGCGGTGGTGATGAATATGATGATGAGAAGATGGCTTATGATCTTCGGCAAATATATGCCAAGATAGTTGGAAACCATCTTGCCGAGATTTCAATGTATAGGCGAGAAAGAAACTTTTATGAATGGTTTGAGGCACTTGAAGATTTATATACAATAACAAGACATAAGTTCAGGGAATATGAAGAAGATGAACCTGACAAGAAAACATACAAGCAATTAAGGAATGAAGTAATCCAGTTATCAAACCAATATAGAGATGTCTGGTTAAAAAAATCCAATGAAGCAAATGCCCTTTCAAAAATAATAAAGGCATTGAGAGATATTGAAGAATGGTTATTTTTTAAAATGAATGAATCCAATATGTTTGGAAAGATGGAAGATTTGGAAGGGTTATAAAATATACAATGAAGGTGATTAAATGGTTCTTGTAACTGACAAGCAATATTTTTTTGATCCTGCACTAAAAAAGAAAATTGATTTAATGATTGATAGAACTTCAGGCAAAAAGCAATTTGATAATCTCGTTCTGATTGATGGAAATGAAGGTTATGGAAAATCAACGAATGCAATTGGATTAGCTTATTATGTTTCATATACAACAGGCAGACCTTTTCCAAGAGATACTTCACATATCTTTTTTGATCTTGATGAAATGTTTAAGTTTGCCGTCAATACCAAAGAACAAATCATGATATGGGATGAAGCAAGTGCAGGAGGATTATCTCAAGAATGGTGGAACAAATCACAATTAAAATTAATTAAGTTATTAAATATTGCAAGAAAGAAAAAACATTTTTATATTTTTATTATATCCAAATTTTATATGTTAAGACCTTATATTATAGACCGTGCAATAGGATTAATTCACGTCTATGCAAGGCATGAAACAGAACTAGGAAGATTCTCTTATTACAAAAAGAAAAGCAAGGATTTTTTATATAGAAGTTGCAGGTCTAAGAAGTTTGAATATTGGAAATATATAACTATCAAAGGAGCATTTGTAAATTGTATGTCTAAAAGACTTAGCTTAGTTGATGTAGATATTTATGACAAAAGAAAAGACGAATTTATTGCATCTCTTAGCAAAGACGATGTAAAAGAGGAAAAACTAAAAGATAAATCAGAAGCTAAAAGGATAAAAACATTAATTGGATCATTACAACTGCCCATCCATACTAATAAAGAACTAATGAGGCAATTAGGTATCACTCAAAATACATTTTATGATTGGAAATCCAATGGTAAACATAAATTAAATGGGGCGTCCCTTTTACCTACTACCTCCGACGAGCATTAATATTATTTTAGAGGTATGGTTTGAATTGCTTAAAAGTTATTAGAATTGCTTAAAAGTTATTAGAATTGCTTAAAAGTTATTAGAATTGCTTAAAACTTTTAAGCAATTCTAATTAGCTATCTATTTTAACCTCTTCTTCTTCATAAGACTTTGAGGGTTGTAAGGGTTTCAAGGGTTGTATCCTTCCTAAATTAGAAATTATGGTATTAACTTCATTACAAATTGTATTATACAGCATGTAACCCTTAGAACCCTTGTAACCCTGATACCTTAATGGTTTAAAAGTAATCCAAACTTTACTATTTATTCTATTACCACAAAGTATATAAACCCCAAGCACTTACTTACTTACCTATGAAAACAATAAATGAAACCTTTACAGACGAGGAATATGAAGGCCTTGTTAATAACAAAGGTGATCTAAGTTGGCATGATTATATATTACAATTAATAGATAGAGGTGATAAATATGATAAAGAAAATAAAAATCAGCGACGAGGAATACATGAAATTGATTGAAGAAAAAACAGGTGAACAGTTAAGAAATTTATCTTTGGAGAAAATGTAAAATGACAATCCAACAAATGTTTTTTTATTTAATTATTTTTGTGATGGCTGTTATGGTTCTTGTTCCGGCTGTTATATTGGTTTTTAAATTATGGATAAATATAAAACAAACAAAAAAAGAAATCAACGACGTAAAAACAAAAATAAAAGAAGCAAAATGATTGAACTAACCATAATATTAATAATAATTAATATAGGATTGATAGGAGTAATATTATCTTAAAAAAATGGATGATTTTGATAAAACAACTGTAAGTTTAGGTATTATAATCATAATTGTAATACTAGGAACGGGCATTTTAATATTTTTAAATCAAGAAGAAATGGATAATTCTTGTAAAGAACTAGGTTTTAAAGAATTTTCTAAATGGAACAATCAAGAAGTTTGTAAGGATTACAATGGCAATTTGCATTTTGTTGATTATAATGGTAAATGTTTTGTTATGAAATGTAAACTAAAAGAAATAAGCATAGGAGATGTGAGGATAATAAAATATTTTGCTTTGTGTTATATGAAAAAGAAGAGGAGTTAGGATAAAAATGATGGACATTGAAGAAGTATTAAAACAAAGTCTGGTTGTAATTTTACACATGGAAGAAGTAAAAAGAAAAGTAGTAAAGCAATTAGAGATTGACATAAAAGATTATAACCTTGAACCATTAGAATTAGAAAAAAAGAAAACACAAATAAAATATCTGCAAATGGATTTAAAGAATTATAAAAAACTAAAAGAGAGTTTATATGATTATATTCAAAATCCAACAAAAATATATTTTCCCGATGGTATAAATTATGGTTAAACAGAAATATTATTATAAGGTTTGGAAATCAAGAGGTGATGGAAAATTGATAGCAGAGTTTCTTCATTCAACAGATAGAGATTATTGTATTGAATTACTTAAAGAAAAATATGAGGATTGTGAATTTTCAAGGGAGGATACGAATAAATAATTCGAGATTGATAAGAAATGGAAAGACAAAAGAAAATATATATATGGGTTGCTAATATTATATTGATAATAATAGTTGGTATTGGAATATTTATGAAAGCTTATAATTTCAAGACAGTTATACAATTTACTTTACCCCTATTGTTATTAATGATTGCTGTGGGAATAACTCCATTAATTGTTATAATATATGGTATTTTAAAAGCACAACCAAAAGCTAGGAGAAGATAAAAACAATAAAAATGGTAAAATATCAATATTGGACTTTAATAGAAAAAGTGGGTGAAGATTTTAAAGATAGATTAAAAGTAGGTGAAATTATAAGTTCAGATTTTAAAAAAGAATATTTTGAAGTTTTAGATAAGAAAATTGGAAAAGTGGAGTTTATGTGTTCTGGGAAATATATTTGTAGGACTTTGAAAGATATTTCAACAGAAGATAAGTTAAAACAAATCAAGGATAAAATAAAGGATAACAAGAAGTAGTTGTATGATAAAAATGAAGAATTTTTGGAGATGGTAGAATGTTAATAAATTGGAAAAAATCAATACTTGCAACCTTTGTAATGATAATTGTTATGATGGCAATTCATTTAGGATATTATTATGAATCACAAGCACTTCAATTTTTTGGATATGCTGCTGCTGGATATTTCATTGCATCATTTTTTGTGTTAAGAGAAAAATTAAAAATAAATCAAAATGTAAATCTATTAGAGGAGGGAAAAATCATGGGAAAATTATTAATTGAAACAGATATAAAAAGAGAACCAAACAAACTTTATTATTGTGCAACAGACAAAAAAGGAAACATAACTGTTTGGGAAGCTGATATGAAGCGTGGTGGAAAAGCCAAAAAGAAAAAATAGGAAGGTAATAAAAATGAAATTTGAAGTTATAAAGAAAACTGAAAATAATTATACATTAACAATAGATAATGAAAAAATCCTAGAAAATGTTATGCTTAGTGATTGCATGACAAAGATAGAACAATGGCTTAAACTAAAATATCTTAAAGAAACACAAGAAGGATTTTTACAGAAAATATTGAAATGAATTATTTAACAATATATGCACAATTAAAAGATACAAGAGGAAAAGTATTTGGTTGTCAGGTTGTAATTAGAGATGGCTTTGCACTATCAACATTTTCTGATCCAACAATGGCAAAAATGATTTATGACAATGATAAAAAAGCAGGTGTAAAAAATATTTATTATGATGAAGAAAAAAAAGCGTATGTTCAGGAATTTAAAAATCAAAAAATAGAAGACATAAAAAAGATAATAATAGAAGAATTAGAAAATAATGGTGGAAAAGAAATTAATTTTAAAGAGGTTAAATAATGGCAATATTTAATTTTGGAACTGGTGCAATAACTGGAATGGTGTATGGATGGATGAGTTCCATGATATTTTGGGGTATAATATTATTTATATTTATATTCTTGTCTTTTGGTTTGCTTATTATAAGAAAAAGAATAAGGTTAAAATTTCCTGTTCTTGAATTAATAGACTTGGGTTCAGGAAAATTTGCAACACAATTAAGAAAAGGTGGTTGGTTTCGTTCCCAAACAATGTTCTTTGGATTAATTGACCATAGAGGTGAGGATATTTTTAAATTAAAGGATTCAAGAATAATAGCAAATGCAAGTTCAGAAGATTATCATGATATATTTGGGAAAAAAGGTTTTATTGTTTACAGAAAAGGTGATGACCCAAAAATACTGATACCAATTAATAATTTATTTTTAGATGAAAAAGACAAGCAAATGATAATGGCAATAGCACCTGCTGATTACAGGGACTTTTCAGTTTCTTTAGTTGATAGGGCAACAAAGGAAATGATGGGGTTCATGGAAAAATACGGCGGATTAATCAGCATTATGATTGTTTGCTTGATTATGATGATTTGCATAATTTTTATATTACAATATGCAAAACACTCACAAGCAGAAGTCAAAGATTTATTATTGAAAATCGCTCAAATGGTAACAACAAAACAAGCACCAGCTTCAACAGAAGCACCAATATTTTTATTGCCTTTAATATTTAGGAAAAAGAAAAATGCAACTTGAAAAGATATTTTATGGATGGGGTATTATAGCTTTTGGCCTGATGGCAATTAATAATGCCTATTCAGGAATTACACATTATAATGAAATGGTTATATTTGCAAAGGCCACGAACTTTGCAATGACAGGATTTTATATTTTATTGGTTGCTATATTTGTAAAGGGCTATAAAACCTTGTCAGTTCCAAAAACAGAATCTTTGGATGCTCCAACCATTGAAAACATAATTGCTAGGGCTAAAGGGAAAAAGAAATAGTGCATATTATATCTTATAATATGCTAAAAATAATAAGGTTTATATAGATAAGTTATATAATAAATTGCACAATGTTTGAACCAAAAGTATTGAAAAGTATTGAACCCAAAGAAAATGAGATAAGAAAACAAATTGAAGATTTAAGAAAACAATTACCAAGACAACATTCAATAAGAAGAAAGTTACCAGATTACCCAACTTATGAAGATTATAATAAATATCTCCTTGGATTAAAGAAAATGAAAAAGAAACCAAAAAAAGAATATTTATTATGTATTGTTCTTGCTTATGAAGCAGGTATGCGAATTAGTGAAATTCTTGGTTGGAAAGATAGAGTACCCGCATTAACTCCTGATAGAGTTGATGTACAAAGGCATACTATTAAGATTATTTCGGGTAAGGGTGGAAAAGATAGGATTGTACCATTACCGCCTTCTTTTAATGAAAGAGCATATAAATTATTACCTTTGAAAATTTCAAGAAGGGCTATACAATGGTTTGTTACCAAAACAACCCAAGAAATTCTTGGTAAAACATTATCTATTCATAAATTTAGGCATGGTTTTGGTTCAAGACTTGCTAATCAAAATGTTCCTGTACATCAAATTCAAATGTGGATGGGACACTCACGTCTAGACACAACTTCAATTTATCTTCATGCTTCACCAACACAAGAAAATATTGAAAAGGTTAGAAATTTATTTGAATAATCTTATACACAATGGTAAAATGTTATATTTGTAAAAAGGAAACAGAAGATTATTTTGATATTAGGAAATCTCCTGAATGGGTTAGTCTTTGTAGGCCTTGTTTTAAAAATAGAAAAAAGGAGTTAGTCTAGTATGTAATCACAAAAAGAATAGGAGTTGATAAATATGGTAAGATTTTTCAAAAGTAAAAAACAGCAAGATGAACCTGAAGAAGATCAGGAACAAGAAGAACAAGATGAGGAAGAAATAGAAGAAGAAAGAAAACCTGTTAAAAGGATTGCAATGAAAGAAAAACAACCAATGAAAGTTGTAGAACAGGAAATAACTTTAAGTTTGCTAAATAATAAACTTAATTATATAATAACAAAACTGGAAGAATTTGGGAAGGAATGATAAAATATGAATAAACAAAATAAATAGTTAAAAGAAAAAGGAGTAAAAGATAAATTAACTTGCCATTACTTTCAAGTCCACACATAAAGTTTTTATAGTTTAAGATATTTATAAGATTTCAATAGAAAGTATTAAAAAATAAAATAGGGGAAGTTTTATCATAACTTTCTTCCCCTATCAAACTTGAGGTGATAAAAATTGAAAAGGATTTGAATATTATTAAGGATAAAATCTATTTCTTCTACAAAGAAAAGCAACCAATTCATATAACTTATGAAAATAGGAGATATTTTAACTGCAATATCATTGATATTTCTGCTGATTTTTTTATGGGTGAGGATATAATAAGCAAAGATACTATGCCTGTTTTTTACAAAGAAATTTTTAATGTTGATATATTTAGAGAAAAAAAAGAGGAAGAAAGTAATGGAATGTAGAAAGTGTTTAAAAGAATTTCCTGAGAACGAATTACAACTATCACATGATGTTCCAAAATATATCTTTAATGGCTATTTTGAAGATAAAAATCTTGCTGATAAATATGGAAGACATTATCTTTGTAAAAAATGTCATGATATATATGAAAGATTAATACCAACAATTCTGTTAAAACATATAAATAATAGAATAGAATTAATAAAAGATATAAAAAAATTTTCAGAATTTTATTTTAATAAAGAAGGTGAAAATGGAAATACCCAAACAACTCCAAAATGAAAACTTTAGGTTTTGTAAAATAAAGGATGGAACTAAAGCACCAGAAGAAAAAGCATGGCAATCGTGGAATAATTATTTTTATTATAATGAAGAATTTAAAAAAGATAGAGATGCTTATGGTGTTGTTTGTGGTATTGGAAAATTATATGTAATTGATTTTGATGAACAACAAATCCAAGAGGAGTTATTAATAAAGCTACCCACAACATTTACAGTTAAAACAGGTGGAAAGGGGTTATATCATTTATATTTTACAGATAATTCTAAACTCCCTTTAAGTTATCAAATTAATAACAAAGAAAATAAAAGAGTTTTGGATATTCAAGGGAATGGAAAACAGGTTATTGGAGTCAATTCTAAACACGCTGAAACTAAAAAATTATATGAAGTTATTAATGATATTCCTATTGCAGAATTTCCACAACAAGAACTATTACAATTATTGGAACAGTTAGACTTTAAATATAATCTATGTGGTGGTTCTGGTTCTGGAACTAATGCTAGATTAACTCAATGTAAATTCCATGATGACCATGATCCTTCTATGGCAATCTATCAAGATAATGGGACTTTTTATTGCTTTGGTTGCAGGGCTTATGGTTTCCTTGAAGTTTTGAATTATAAAGGCGAACCAAAGAAAAAAGAAACAAAAAATGGAACTTTTTATTATATTGAAAAAGAGGATATTGAAAAATTTATGAAACATTTTGTAAATGAAGAAAGCATTATACCTGAAGACAATAATATTAATTTCAAAGAAATTTATGAAGAACTTAATAATATTTTTAGATATTGGTGTGATTTAAGAGAAGAACTTTATATCATTATTCCAATATGGGTGATTGGTACTTATTTCCATAAACAATTCCCAACATACCCTTATTTATTCTTTAATGCTTGTAAGGGATCAGGCAAAACAAGATTATTAAAATTAATTGCTTCTTTAAGTTATAAAGGGAAGGTTCTTAATAATTTAAGTGAAGCTAGTGTTTTTAGAACTGCAAGTGATAGAACTTTCTGCATTGATGAATTTGAAAGAGTTGGAAGCAAGGAAAAGGCAGTTTTAAGAGAATTATTAAATTCAGCTTACAAAAAAGGCATTTCTGTTGAAAGAACAATCAAAAAGAAGACTAAAATGGAAGAAAAATATGAAATTGAGAGTTTTGATCTATATTGTCCTATTGCTTTAGCTAACATTTGGGGTATGGAAGAAGTACTATCTGATAGGTGCATAGCAGGTATTTTAGAGAAATCTGACAAAAAAGAGATAACTAGACTTGTTGAAACTTTTGATATAAACCTAGAAATACAACAAATTAAGCAAAAAATGGTGACACAAGTGCCTCTTTTCCCACAAGTGACGCAAAAAGAATATACACATATACTAACAAAGTGGAACAGTACTATAAGAGGCACTGAGGCACTAGAGTCACTAGAGTCACTAGAGTCACAAGAGTCACAAGAGTCACTAAATTTTATATTTAATAAAATAAAAGAAAGTAATTTAGAAGGTCGTTACTTAGAATTATGGTTTCCATTGCTTATTTTAGCTAATAAATGTGAAATATTTGATAAAATGCTTGAAATAGCTCAAAATATGGTTATTTTAAGAAAAGAAGAAGATATTAGTGAGAGTAGAGATATAGCTTTATTAGAGTTTATATCAAAATTAGAACCAACTGATAATTTTATTTCAATTAGGAAAATAACGCAGGAATTTAAAGAACAAGAAGAATTAGAGTGGATTAGTCCTGATTGGGTGGGAAGAGCTTTAAAACGTTTAGTTTTAATTAAACAAAAAAGAAAGGTATCAAAAGGTCGTGAGGTAATATTGGATTATGAAAAAGCAATGCAAAAAATAAAAATGTTTAAACCTTTTGAAAAAACAGAACCTAAACAAGAAGAATTAAAAAAAGAATATCAAGAGGAGTTGGTTGAAGATGAGCCACAATATTAGAAAATGTTTTGGAACAAGGCATTACAATTTTCATAGTAAGATATGCAGGGGATGTGATCAAAATATATTATGTTATGAAGAATTTTATAGAGAATTAGATGAAAACAAAAGATGTCCATATTGCCATAATATATTAGAATTTAAAAACTATGGAATTTTATTAAAATGTTGCAGTTGTGATTTTAAAATAAATGTTCCAATTATAAAGAGGAAAGAATGAAAGACAAATTAATAAGCAAAGAAGCATTATTGAATTTGATAAAACATTTAAAACAAAGGAATGGCCTGAATTATATTGTTGATTATTATCAATTGATATATAAAATAAATCATATGAAAAATGGAGGAATACAAAATGGAACAAAAAACAAAACAAACACAATTAGATTGGCTAGAACAAGAAGCACTACAAACAGCACAGCAAAGCAACTTCCCGCAAGTAGAAAGCATGAAATTTCAAGAGAATGTAATAGCAGAAATAGAAATAGATTTTAGCCAACCATTCCAGAAATGGAACACAACAAGCATGAAAGGAACACCAATAACAAAAGCATTGATACCTATAAAACATACAAATATTAACAAAATATGGTGGTTAAATGTTCAAAACCCACTATATAGAGAAATAATACATCAAGGTAGAGAAGGAATAACAAAGTTTAAGGTGTTGCAGACAGGCAACCAGCAGAATACTAAATATGTATTGGTTAAATGAGAAATAATGTAAAATTAAGCATATTTGGTAGTAAATAAAAGAATTTAAGGGAGTTATGCTCCCTTATCTTATAATCAAAGAATCATGATCTCATAGGAAACCCCTTCTCATAGGAAACCCCTAACGAGAAAAATGAACTTAGGTTAAAGGTCTAACCAACAAAAATAGTCTTTTTTGCATAACCTAAGGGATATTATAACTTAGCTGGGCAATCGTGTTTTTTGATTTATTCATTAAACCATCTCTTTTTCATCTGCCCAGCTAAACTTTTAAAAAAAACATGAAAGAAAAACTAACAAATTTAGATATAGCAAAGTATATTTTGGTTGCATTGATAATAATTTCATTGGGATTATTTTCAATCAACCAATTGATTTCTTATAGATACAAAGTTGAATTTATAAAAACCCCATGCGACCTTTGCAGAAAATTAAATCCTCATTTAGAAAATTGTTTTGTTGATTATTCCATAAAAAGAATACCAGCAAATATTTCTATTATAAATATAACAAATTTAGAAAAAAATCTTGTAAAATAAAAATATTTTTGTAAAAAAAGTTATGAGGAATGGAAAGAAGTGAATCAAAACCATTCCTTATTTCTTAGAAAACTTTTGAGGATTCTAATTATAAAAAAAGAAAAAATTTGTTTTTTTAGTTTTTATTTACTAATAATTTCTGCCTTTGCCCATATAGACAAGTATTCCACCGAAGAACATCATACCAACGCTGAAAGCAATTATAGCAGGAGTCCAACCTGCAAGTCCTGAAGTTCCTAGTTGAGTATTCATATAATTAATATTTGTCCATGAAGTTCCAGTTGGTGTTGCGGATGCAGTAGTATTTGTACAAGTATTGGTTGTTCTGTTCCATGCAAATCCTAATGTTGAATCACATACAGCAACACTTCCTCCAAATTCTTGCAATACAATAGTTCCTACACCAACTATTAAAGCAAATCCTATAACTCCAATTCCTAAACCTATGAGATTATTAAACATATCTTAATCTCCTAAATTTAGTATGTTCTTCCTTTTCCCATGTAAACCAATATACCGCCAAAGAACATCATACCAACGCTGAAAGCAATTATAGCAGGAGTCCATCCTGCAAGTCCAGTAGTTCCTAGTTGCGTGTTCATATATGCGATAGTTGTGTTTGCTGTTCCACCGATGCTGTTTCCAAAGTTTTGTAAAACAATAGTTCCTACACCTACAATAAGTGCAAAACCAATTACACCGATACCTAAACCTATTAACTGATTAAACATATACACACCTCCATATGTTTATGTAATTAAGATAAAAAAATTAGTATATAAGTTTTTGTCATGCAGTAATACAATTATTTTTTATTTCTTTACGAAGTTTCTTTTTAAGAAAATTCTTTTATGCTGTTGGCTTTGCTGATTTCCACATTATGTAAATAAACATAAATAGCAAAAATCCTAAGAAAAACAAGAACCAGCTAAAAGCAATCAATCCCATATATGATAAAAATAATGAAACCAACAATCCTAAAAACAATGAAGCTAATAAAGCTGCTTCCCATCCAAAAGGCATGAATATTATTAATGCAACTATCCAAACCATGAAATTTATGACTAGCCAAAATGAATCATTTGTTGCTTCATTTGGAACTTTCAATAACTGTTCTGGTTGGGTTACATTAGACCAATTTATAATACTCATACTTTCACCTTAAAAAATAAATATCCTATTATCAAAACCAAACTTATAAAATATAATGCCCTGAATACAAGCCCAACAATTATAGGCAATCTCATATAATCTGTTGTTATTTTTTGTATTATTCCACCACCTATAAAACTCCAAGTAATTGTTACAATGTCTTTTGCCAAAGCCCATGTTGAACCAAGAGTCAATCCTTCTGTTTCGCTTTGGGTTACTTCTCCACCAACTACTTTTTGTGCAGAAGTATTTTGATAATTAATTAATTGTGTCCATGTCGGGCTTATATTCAATCCAACATTATAATCTTTTCCATAATCCTCATTCATATCACTAACTATTCCTGCAACTAAAAAAATTACAAGTATTGTTAATAAAATTCCTTCAATCCATCCTGTAATTGAACTCATATCAGCTTGATGTTCTGCTTATGAAATGCACAACAATACCTCCTAATACTGCTATTCCTATAAGGACATTTAGACTTATTGATAATGTAAATAAACCAAATACCAAACTTACAGCACCCAAAATAACTGCAAGTATTGGAGATGAAGCTCCAATAAAAAATAATGTTATACAAATTAATAAAGTGAACAACAAACCCATCGTTCCTTTGAAAGCATTTTGAATTGTCACAACTGCACCCACAACATTTTGCCATAATTGGGCTATTGTTTCTTTTGGCGAAGCTGTTCTATAAGCAATTCCCCTTAATGTCCCATTGATTCCTGTTGAATTGCAGTCTAAAACTCCTGTAAAACCAGTTGCATTTTTATCACATATCAATGTTGAACTCAATGCAGTTTCTTTGGATACCTTAAATTCCATCTGGTCTGTTCTTTGCGTTGGGTCGTTCCATGTAAATAGCCACATATTTGTTGTCTTATTGAATGTCAAACTTGTTTCAACTCCAAAAATACTTGTATAATCCAATGGTGTTTCTTGTATCTGAACTGAATAAGTGCAAGGACTTGCCAAACAGGCAAATCTTATAGGATTCAATAATTTTATAATAGTTCCATTTGGATAATATAATGCAACCCTATAATCTGTATCTTCTGCACGGACACGCATAACAGATTGTCCTTTGTCGTCTGTCCTTGCCATTTCTACAATATTATATGAATTATTTGAAGGATACCATCTCATTAAACTTAAATAATCATTTGGATAAGGATTTAAACTTGTGTCAAGCATTTCAAATAAAAATGAAGTTGCTGTTCCAGATGTTAAGAAATATAAAGTGTTATTAATAGTATCATTGCTTAATCTTTGCGTTGTGAAAGTGTAAAAACTCCTGTCTGTATATCCTGATTTCTTGTATTTTATTTCACCAAAGCCCATTGTATAATTATTATAAACTGTTGAGTTAATGCACAAGCAGAAAGATGAAAGATTTGTTAAAGTTCCATAATTTTTTGTGTGTGTTGTATTCATGACTCCATATTGGAAATTATAATTAATTTCATCTGCATTGGTCTGGGTTAAATTATTTTCTTCCTTGAAATCCCAGCACATAGCCCTTTGTAAATCCGATATGCAGCTTACATTAGTATAAAGAGCAGGAATTTTTTTAACAACATGGCTGTATGTTGAAGCATTATATTTGTTATATCCATTCATGCTAAAATTCCATTCAAAATATCTAGTATCATAATCTATATTTAAATCTGTTATATTTATTTGTGATATTAATGTTCCTCGTATTGAATTGTAAATTACAGTCGGATAATATAGTGTGTGGTTATAAGTGAAAGTACCATTAAAAGATGTTATACTGGGAGCAGTTACATTTAGAGTAAAATAAATTGTATCATATTCAAAAGCAGGATTAACATAAGAAGGCACTATACTTTGAATTGTATTAATCAAAAATTCTCTTATTTCAGTTGTATTTCTGCTGAAGGTATCATTACCATAAACTTGTATTGTGTGGTTTCCTTCACTTAAACCGCTTAAATCTGTAACATTATTAAAGCAACTTATGGTTACATTTGGTTGCCCGTCTAATGACCTTTTACAAGTTCCAGCATGACCATCAACATAAGTGAAATTAATGACTAAACTTGTATCATTAAAAGTTAAATTATCTGACGGCATGGTTGTTATTGATATTGCAGGATTTCTTGTATCAATATTTATAGTGCTGTTTCCTGTGCAACCAATATTCCCAGCAGTATCATTGGCACAGCAATACCACCTAAAATAAGTTTCAGTTAAAGCTGGATTTGTTTGGATATTATTATATGTGCTGTTGATTGTTCCAGAAGTATGATTTAATAATTTTAGTCCCCAACCACTCCAATTACCATAAGTCATTATAGAATCAATATTTATATTGTCAGTTGCAGAACAATTAAAGTTTATTTCTGTTACAAGAGATTTGGAATCATTAACAGGTTCTATTGCTGTTGGAACAGGAGCATTTGTATCAGTATAAAAACTTCTTAATGAATTATTATAATGTCCTAATGTATCGCTGATGCTTATAGATAAATTATGTTGGCCATCTGTTAATCCAATAAGACTAATATTATTACCACAAGTAAATGCACCATTATCAGTACCCATAGAATAATTACAATTAGCTAAATTTCTATCATAGCCATAAGTAATATTTATATTTATTGAAGCAGAACTAAACCATAAATCATTTGTTAAAGGATAACTTATATTAAAATTAGGCGCATGAGTATCAACTTCAATGCTTCTGTTTTCATTAGCCCAATTAATATTATTAGATGTATCATTCGCCTTGCAAGTCCATTTATATAAGCCATCAGATATGTTTACAGGGAATGTAATACTATTAGCCAATCCTGTTGTTACATTTGTTTTATTTAATCCCCATGTTCCTGTAAAATTAGAATATAATTGTATTGTTGAAAGATTTATATTATCAGTTGCAGAACAGTTAAAATAATTTACTGATTGTGCTGATAAATTATTATTTGCAGGACTTATTATTGAAGGTACGGGGGGTTCATTTTCTGCTACTGTTGTTGAGTCCATTATTGAAGACGATCTATCTGCTCCATCCCAACAATCAACAGTAACATTTATCAAGTCGCCAAATGTATAATTATTATAATTTAACCCTCTAGCATAAACAGTATCATTTAAGGCAGTTACATTCCTTGTATAAACTAAAACATTATTTTTAAACCATGTAAAATTTAATTCTAAATTAACACTCTCATTATCTAAGCATTTAACACTCATATTCACATTTTGTGTAGTCCAAATATTAGCTCTATAAAAAGAAGATTCTGATATGATAGGAACTCCATTAGGAGCTGGACATAATGTTGCTATATATGTTTGGTTTATTGTTCCAGAAGTTGACATTGTTTTTGTTGGATCGCTGTAACCTCTTGTTACATTGAAATCTATTGACGATGAACTATTATCACAATATTCTACGTAAATTCTACCACCACCACCACCACCAGAATAAGTACCTCCTCCACCACAACAACCTTTGCCTCCTTCTGCGTGAATATTTCCTGAACCTTGTAAATAATTTGTTGCTAAATAAATACCTCCACCAGAACCTCCTCCACCATATCCGTCACCACTTCCACCTCCATGTCCAGAACCACCATTAGCTTCAATCTTACCTGTTATATTAATATAATTAACAGCATTAACTTTTAAGAAAGCTGCACCATGTCCTCCTTGATCACCACTAAAACCACTACCTCCACCAGAACCTTTAGTTGTTACATTAGAAACATTTCCATAGACAGATCCACCAGCTGCATCAGAATTAGAATTTCCACCAATACCACCATAAGCTCCACCTCCACCATAAGAACTACTATCTGTACCTTTTCCAATTCCTTCACTACCTCTCCAACCTGCTAATGATAAATTAATAAGACCACCACTTTTAACAGTTAAAGTTGTAACGCTTAAATTCAA
>Ga0315291_10005727_pt1 | contig 15526 bp, 18 predicted proteins | sample YL17G12_20_MG_FD_203070 | JGI IMG/M metagenome (GOLD analysis project Ga0315291, IMG submission 203070) | Sediment microbial communities from Yellowstone Lake, YNP, Wyoming, USA - YL17G12_20 | ecosystem: Environmental > Aquatic > Freshwater > Lake > Sediment | place: USA: Wyoming | collected...
ACCAGTATATGGGTAGGCCTATCACCGGCAATCTGAATGCTACAGGATCCATGCTATCGCGTTCCTTTCGAGAGCTGTATTGGCGCCATTATAGCTGGTGTGAGGCAGGGTCCGCAACCAGACGCGGCCGGGGAGCTTGGACTACCTGCGTTGGGAGTGAGAGTGTATGGTCTAAGCTTCTTGTGAGCTCTATCACCTTGACTTTCAAGTCAGCATGGTGTACAATAACATTGAATAATTGATTGATTAATGGGAGGATACCATGGGACGTGTGGTGAGTGCTACTGAGGCGCGCATCCACTTCGGCGAGTTGATGCGAGAGGCCGTGGAAACTAACGAGGCCATTATCGTCGAACGCGGGGGCAAGTCTCAGGTGGTGGTCTTATCTGTGGAGGAATACGAGCGCCTACGGAAGCGACAGCAGCAGGATGAATGGAAGGAACTGGTAGACGGAGCGCGCGCTCAGATTCAAGCTGATCTGGGTGGCCGCACTCTGCCACGACCGGAGGAGATACTTGAGGAAGCTCGGGAGGGTCGCGATGGGCAGCTCCTGGCTATGCGTTGATGCCAACCTGGTCATTCGCTTGGTCGCGGATCCAGCCGACGAGTCGATTCAGTCCTGGTGGGAACGATGGGACTCCGAGGGACGGCAACTCGCTGCGCCCACATTGCTCCTCTACGAAGTAGCCAATGCGCTGTACCGCTATCAGAAGCTTGGCTACATAAGTACAGCCGCAGTGGAATTGGCCTTCAAGGCCGCGCTAGCTCTTCCGCTCGAACTCCATGGAGGGCCTGATTTGCACTGGCGTGCTCTGGAGCTGGCCAACAGGTTGTCTCTCCCTGCTGCCTACGATGCTCACTATCTCGCCCTGGCTGAACTGCTGGAGGGTGAGTTCTGGACCGCCGATGGTGGGCTTGCTCGCGTGGTCCAGTCAGCTCTGCCATGGGTTCATCTGGTGGAGTAGTCACCCGGCCTGCCAATGCTGCCCAGGGTGCTGGCGGTAGTAGTCAAAGCCTCGCACGAGGTCTTGCGGGCTGGCGATCACGTGATAGAGCCTGGCTCCGATCAGACCGAAGATGATCGCCAGGATCAGTCCGCTCCAGACATGGTCCGCGTTCTGGCCTCTCCTCTTGGCTTCGAGGGTGCCCACGAAACAGCCGATGAGGATGCAGGTCACCGTTATGATGCCGTACGAGTATATGGGTAGGCCTATGATCGGCAATCTAAACGCTACTGGATCCATAGTTCACCGTCCCTTAGAGGCAATGTCAGGGGCGATTATAACTGGTGTGGCAGGGAAGGTGCAACCAGATCGGGCTGCCGAGCCCGGATGAACTGCGCGTGTACCTATGGAGCAGGAACGCGGCGCCTTCCATCACGGACTCGACTACGAGATCCTTCTCCTTGAGCCTACCACGGCGTGGTCCAAGGCGGGTTGACTTTTTCTGCCATCTGGTCTATGATGGTTGTGCAATCCCACGTATTCTACATGAGGGCGGGCACAGGGCTACTATCCGGGAACGTTGCGCACGCGCAACTACCGCCGGGAGCCAGGAGGATACCATCCAAGATACCGTGAGAGAGGCGAAGGTGGATTTCGCATGCTCAATAATTGCATGGTGTCCCGTTTGCATCAGCGGGAGTGCTGCTGGGTAGGCTTTCTCCTACATAAGCGAGATCTCGAGGGGGGAACGATGAGTACAATGAAGAAGTACCGCAACTTTCCAAGGGACACGTTAGAGGAGTCCTTGGCCGTATCCCAGAAGATCATGGACGAGATGGCGGGCAAGCCATTCAAGAGATTGCTTCTTGCAGATGCCCTCGGCATTGCTCCAAGTAGTAGCAACTTTCGTTATCTCCTAAGTTCCTCCCATCAATATGGGCTCACGGAGGGGACCGAGAAAGCCACTGAGATCGAACTTACAGATATCGGGCGATACGCGACCCAGGCCGCAGACCCGGCAAAGAGGATGGCGGCCCTGCGTGAAGCCGCGACTACGCCGGAAGTTTTCGGGCGATTCTACCGGGACTATCGCGACAAGAAGATGCCATCGCCGGAAATGCTGGGCAAGATACTTGTTGCAGAGTACGACGTACCCGAGAACCACGCAGACGAATGCGCGCGCCTCACAGTCGAGAACGGACGTTTCGTAGGGATTATTCGGGATATCCAAGGCTCAGCTCACGTTCTCTTCGACACTCCGCTTGCTTCGGGAGAAGCTACGGCTGCGGTCGAAGAGCCTTGGGCCGAGGAGCCGACAGAAACGGACAAGGTCGAACAGCAACTTCAGCATGAGCCTGACAAAGAAGAGGCTCTAGCTCATGCGCCAGAGGAAGAAAAGAAACCTCGGCGCATATTCATAGGTCATGGCAAGAACAAGAAGCCGCTGGAGAAGCTTCAGAAGTTCCTGAGCACCTTCCAGATTCCCTACAAGGTAACCATCGAGGAAGCGAACCTGGGCCGACCAATCTCCCAGAAAGTGCGCGAAACAATGTTGCAGTGCGGTTCGGCCATTCTCATCTTCACGTGCGACGAGAAGTTCTTTGATGAGAACGGGAATGAGGTTTGGAGGCCCAGCGAAAATGTAGTGCACGAACTAGGCGCGGCTTCATTTCTGTACGAGGATCGCATAGTGATCTTCAAAGAGAAGGGGCTACACTTTCCAACCAATTTTCAGAGCATTGGGTATATCGAGTTTGAGGTTGACAGCATTGACAGCAAGACAGCAGACTTGCTGAAGGAGCTAATTGGCTTCGGGCTTGTGAAAGTAACTCCCACATAGATCGTACGCCATCAAGCGACGCGCTGGAGCGGATGTCGCCAGCCGCGGCATTGTGATGCGAGAAGCCATGCGGGGCACGAGAGCTCATAGCCGTTGGGCAGTCGGTGACCCCACTGGGCTATAGGTCATAGTCTGTGGACAAGGAGGATTCATGATGCCGAGACAGCCAAATAGCCGATCAGATGGGAGTGCTTTCGATAGTGCGACCATCGAGGTCGTGTGGGCAAAGGGAACCCCGGAGCCAGGGTACCCTGGCTTTCGAAAGGACCGATGCAGCGCCAGCATGAAGCGCGACAGGTACGGGAAGGCTGAGCAATGGGGGTGGGAAATCGACCACGTGAGGCCAGCTTCCGCTGGAGGGACCGACGATCCGTCGAACCTTCAGCCCCTTCAATGGGAGAACAACCGTCACAAGGGCGACGACTATCCGAAGTGGAGCTGCAAGGTGACTTCCTAGCAGCGATCTCATCCTCCATTCAGCTCTGCACACCGAAAGCGGCGCTGCGCCCGCTGGCCAGCCGGTGCCGGCCGCGCCGGGACTGGGAATGGACCGGCGGTGGCCGCGGCGCTAGAGTGGTTCCAGCGCCTAGTGGGCGCCGGTGAACTCGCAGCCGCCAGGAGGATTCCGTCCAAGACACCCTGGAAGATATAAAGGTGGATTCCGCATAGTCAATAGTTAGCCGCCGCACCATCATCCGTCCGACACCACGTCGCTGCTACAACTGTACGGAGGACACAATGAGAGTCGACATTCGCAAGCCCCTGAGGAAATTCACCCCTATTCTCATCGCCGCCCGAGATGACGGCCTGAATGAGGCAGACACGGTGCAGAGGATCTGCCGCTTCTTTGAGAATGTCCTCGGCTACGATCCCCTCAGGGACATAGGTCACGAAGCCGAAATGAAGGGCAAGTACGTTGACGTTACCATTAAGATCGATGACCGGGTCCGACTCCTCGTCGAAGCAAAGGCCGCCGGGGTCCGTCTGCGCGACAAGCACATCGATCAGGCCCAAGCGTACGCTTCGCGCAACAACTACCGGTGGGTTCTTCTGACAAACGGCGTCGACTGGAACCTCTACCACCTCACGTTTGAGGAGGGCATCGAATACGAGCGCGCATTCGCCCTGAGTCTCGATGAGGAAGCACGATTCGAGGAGGCCGCCGTAAGGCTAGGCCTTCTCCACAAGAAGTCCCTTGGCAAAGGGCAGCTCGACGAGTACTGGGAGATAACGACTGCTCTGGGCGCATCATCGATCGGCAGGGCCTTGTTCCAGGAAAAGACCCTCAGGGTCATCCGAACAGAGATTCGCCATGATACTGGCATCCTAATCGACACAGAGGATCTCGCCAAGGCCCTGCACGACATGCTGTCGAGTGAAGCGTGTGAGCAGATTGGCCCACCAAAGGTGAGAAGGCGCCACAAGACAACCCGTCCTAAGCCCGCCGAACCCAAACCCACTGAGTCCAAGCCTGAGATACCATAAACGCTCACGCCGTCGTGGCGCTGGAAGGGACTTTCTGCGGGGGCTAACAAGTCGCTGGAGCGGACCCGGATGGCATGCGGAAAGTTGGAGCGTGCCTTGGCCGCCGGAATGCGCGAGAATGAGTGAGCCGTTGCCCGAGCCGCCCGCCAGCTGAGCTCGAGACCGTTAGGGGGCATACACGCATCAGCGAAGAGGAAGAAATAACGAAGCCTCGGTGGGGGTACTTCGGGCAGAGCAAACAGAATGGCAACCACAGATGACCACAAAGCCGATGCCGATTCCTTGAGGGAGCAATTGAGCCAACTCAACGAACGCTGCAGATGGTATAGTAGCCAACTCTGGCAAATACCCTTCGCCTTTTTGACCCTGTTGGCTTTAACCACTGGAACCGTTATCGAAAAAACCAAGCTGGCGATAGGGTTGACGCTGCTTGTTGTCGGTTGCATTGGCATTGCCGTCATCTTTCATATGCGCGGCTTGTCCGATGGCGAGAGACGTGCAGTCCTCAACCTCCAAAAGATTGAAGACCGATTGTACCTTGAACAAACGGCTCTATATACCAAGCGCATCTGGTCTCCATTTAGAGTGGCGGTCGTATTGGCAACAGCGGTGTGTTTCCTAGTTGGGATTTACCTTTTGGTGACGCGATGAATGCCAACCTCGCTCAAGTGTGCCTAGTGCTCGTCGCGTCATGCAGTTGAAGGCGAGTTAGATATCTGAAGGCGCAACATGGCCTACCGATGAACTGCAACTGCATTCCAATAATAGTAAACGCGCCTAGCACGGGCGTCCAGCCGATGGCGCCCATCGAGTGAGCGAGCCCGCCAAGGGCTCACGGCCCTCGCGTACTCGTGGCCGAGGAGCACTCCCCCGGCAGAGATTGGCCGTCGCAGATCAAGAAGCAGCTCTCGGGGGAGGATGTCGTCATCGCCGTCCCGTCCGCCGAGTGCCGGACGTCGTGGAAGTAGAGGCAGCGCTTGATCCAGTGGAGGCCGGCCCGCTCGGTGCGGTGGGGTAGTGCCTGAGGCGCGTGGCGTCGCAGACTCGATCAGGGGGCATCTTTCGCTTGGGGCTCCCACGATGTCTCCTAGTGCCGCTTGACCATTACAGGGACCTGGCCTAGAATTGTTGGGCCCGGCAACCCCACACACTGGACTCCAGACCCGGCGTCGTACGCCAGAACTGCATACGTGCGACGCCTGCAGGGACAAGGGGGCATTCGATGTACGACACACCAGCAGAGGCAAAGCAGGATTCCCCGTAGTTGGTTGCTTGCCCCAAGGCATGAAGAGCTCTGTCGAACGCGCAAGGCCCGTACGACCAATCCACCGGAGGCGCAGCGCTGTGGGACATTGAACCGGACGGCGCGTATCAGAGAGGCCAGAGGATGGAGCGGAAGCTGCGAGAGAAGCTGCCGGGTGGCCGATTCACCGAAGTCAAGCCCCAGCACAGCCAGATAATGAAGGGGGTGCGCGGCAAGGGAAACCGCACCACCGAAGCGCGTTTCCGAGCAGCCCTGGTATCCTCGGGTGTGCGTGGGTGGCGAACAAACGTTCGAGAGATTAAGGGATCGCCCGACTTCTACTTCCCGGAGGAACGGTTAGCCGTGTTCATCGATGGTTGCTTCTGGCACGGCTGCAACACATGTGGACACATCCCGAAGAAGAATAGATCCTTCTGGGAAGCCAAGATTGATCGGAACCGCGAAAGACACATGGAGACTGCTAAGGCACTGAGGCGCCAGGGAGTGTCGGTATTGCGTTTCTGGGAGCATGAAGTTGCAGACTCGCTGACGATCTGCATATCCAAGACAAGGCAGCGACTGGCGCGAAGCAGATCTCACTTGCGCAGAAGTGACGGGGAGCAACGGCGACGGAACGAAGATACACAGTAGTCTCCCTGTTCTCGGGGGCTATGGGGCTCGACCTCGGGATGCTTCGCACCGGGCGGTTCCAGTTGTTGGCATGCGTCGAGAAGGAACCTGTATTCTGCGACACGATCCGTGAGAACATCCGCCACGGGAACCTCGAAGAGGCACCCAGGGTCTACGAGATAGACATAAGAAAGCTCTCTCCAGCCGACCTTCTATCAGACCTCGCGTTGGCACCAGGTGATATCGACGTGGTTGTGGGCGGGCCGCCTTGTCAGTCCTTCAGTACGGCTGGCAATAGGGGCACGGTTCGGGATCCCCGAGGAACTTTGCTCTGGGACTTCATTCGCTTCATCGAGGTGCTGAGGCCGAAAGCATTCCTCATGGAGAACGTGCGTGGGCTCATGTCCGCAGCGATTCGGCACCGACCGATCGCGAAGAGACCACAGAAGGGCGGCGCGCCTCTGGCGCCGGACGAAAAGCCCGGTTCTGTGGTGCAACTGTTTGCGGCAGACCTTGCGGAGCTTGAGGGAGCCTCTTACCATATGGACTGCTTCGAAGTGAACGCGGTCAACTACGGTGCGCCCCAACTCCGCGAGAGGGCGTTGTTCATCGGCAACAGGTTCAATGAGGACAGTGACTTCCCGAACCCAACGCACGGGAGACCAAGGAGAGACAGCCCTGGGCCGAACCTCTTCCAAGATGTTCCGAACTCGCCCAAAGTGTGGCGAACATTAGGTGACGCCATCCGCGATCTTCGCGAGGAAGATCCGGTGATTATGGATTTCAGCCCTCGCAAGAAGAAGTATTTGTCCTTGGTGCCGCCTGGGGGCAACTGGCGACATCTTAGCGAAGCGCTACAACGCGAGTCAATGGGGAAAGCGTTTCTTGCCAAGGGTGGGCGCTCGGGGTGGTGGCGTCGTTTGAGCTACGAGCTGCCGTGTCCGACCCTAGTGACAATGCCTAACCACGCAAGTACGGCCCTTTGCCATCCGGAGAGCATCCGGGCATTGACGGCCCGGGAGTACTGCCGCATACAGGAATTCCCGGATGAATGGATCGTTTGTGGCACCCCGGCTCAGCAGTATGCGCAGATAGGCAACGCTGTTCCCGTCCGGCTCGGCGAAGTTGCCGGTGCTGTGATCGCACAGGCGCTTGATAGACTCGAGGAACGCGGATGGGAAGTCCACGCGGGTCCACCCCGACCGTGCCGGAGAATCTACGTCCAATCGCATGTCAGAACGCGCCAGTGGTACAAGAACGGCGACGCATTCCAGTGGCAAGACGGAAAGGACAACTCCCGCTTGGTGTATTCCTTTCCAAGGACTCGACGTTCCTCGACTGTGATGGAGGAGGGTTAGTCGGTGCCTCGAAATCCCGATCTGCCGCGCCCTGGCGAAAGGGTGCTTTCCAAGGGCGACTTGCTTGCGGCACTCAAGAACGTTGACAGCTCTGACGACGCGCGTGCCAGGATCTTGACTATGGAGATGGCCTTCCGCCAACGCATCAACAGCCACATGGCAGCGCTCCCTGCTGGATCTTCCTCGTTTCAGAAGTTCAACACGAGCCCTTTCGCACTCATGTTGTACGCGAAGCAGAAGGGCTATTCCTACGTCAGCGAAATCGAAGAGGACATCTTGCCTGCGAAGCTGTTCTCCTCCATGGAGACTTCCGCCGGAAGGATGGTCCAGGACGTTGTGCTCCCGATCTACGGTTGGGAGAGTGTGGCAAGCACCATGCATTCTGCAAGCTCCGTTCTTGACGCTCGTAGGTGTGACCCCGACATCGTCAGGTTGGCCACTCTGAAGTCAGGGCCTCGGTGTCTGAATGATGAAATGAGCAAGGATCTCGCGGACGACATTGTAGGCCACTCCGAACAGTGGGCGGAGGAAGCAGGAGTTGATCACGTTGATTTCACCTACGGTGTGCTTTATGGAACCAAGAAGCAGTCAAACAAGAAAGACTGGCACATCCTTCGCAACATAGTCGAGATTAGAGGTAGCACTTTTGTGATTCAGCACCCGGGGAAGAGATGGGATTGCTCATTCAGGGTTCGCGGAACTCGAGTCGATGTTGCGGTGAGGATCGGAGCGGATTGGTGGGTATACCTGGGTGGGCCTCACACGCTCATGGAGATCATGTCGGCATTGATCCGTGCATGTGTCACCCCTGCCAGCAAGGCAGAAGAGGGAGTGACGTACACGATCTCCGATCTCGGGCAGATCATCTCGACACAAAACGTTCCTGACGACTACAATGTGAGCCTGCTCCAAAGAAGTCAGCTCCAATGGCTGTTCTTCCTTGCTCGACACTACTGCGACAGAATCGAGGACTGAAAGGCGCCGACGAGGCGTTGCAGTGAACCCGGCCACCCTCGAGGTTGGTGGTGGCCCGTCGGTTGGTGTGTCGCGAGAGTGGTTCCAGCGCCTAATGGGCGCCGCTCAACTTCCAACCGTTGGGCGGTATCTCCCCCAAATGCGCGTGCTTCCTCCCTGAGCCCCACACGCCCTTCAAGACACGGTGCTCCTTTTCCTGTCCCACCCTTCTGACCTTCGGGCCGCCTGGCGACACGATCACCAGCCAGGCACTCAAGACCAACGGTTCTCCCCCATTGTGTCCAGTACCGTGAACATGCGTTGCCGAGGGGGTGGCCGTCAAGTATAATAGGCCATTGCCCCGCTCTGCTTTGGCCAGGGCATGGAGTGCACGATATGGCGACAAACGTGAGAACCCAAGTGGGCTATCTCAAGACGGTGGAGATCTTCAGGGATCTGACCGACGAGGACTTAGAAGCTCTGGAAAGCTCCATCACCAATATCCCCTGTGCGGTGGGGAAGATCTTCTATGCGCCGGAGGACACCGGAGAGGCCCTGTTCTTCATCAAGGAGGGGAAGGTACAACTGTACAGGATTTCTCCCGATGGGAGGAAGCTGGTGACCAGCACCCTTGGCCCTGGTACCATCTTCGGGGAGATGTCGTTGATCGGTCAGGGGATGTACCATAGCTTCGCCGAGGCGGTGGAGGAATGCTCCGTCTGGAAGATGGACCGCGGCGACCTGGAACGGCTGCTCCTAGACCGGCCTCAGGTGGCCCTGCGAATCCTGGAGGTGCTGGGGAGGCGTCTCCTGGAGGTCGAGGTCCGGCTGGAGGGTATCGCCTTCAAGACCGTGGCGGGCAGGCTTGCCTCTCTCCTCCTGCGCCTGATGAAGGAGCAAGGGACCACGATCCGCGGCTTGACTCACCAAAACCTGGCAGACGACGTAGGCACTCACCGAGAGACCGCCACCCAGACCCTGACGACATTCCGAACGATGGGCCTGCTGGCCACAGGCCGCAAGCGTATCGAGATCCTCGACCCCGAAGGACTGCAACGCATCGCCAACGAGTAGAGGTCCCAGAAAGAAAAAGGGCCAGCCCAGACGAAGCTAGCCCCAGACCTGCCTCGGGGTCGCGTTAGCCCTCCCCTACATCCTCCGCACTCTCTTGTTTCGGCTCGGTGAGTCTCTTGGGTCCCTGGTCGCCCTCTATCAGGAGGGGCTCGAACTCGGCCGGCATCTGACTCTTTCCGCTGAACACACCGCCCTCGTCGATCAGGAACGACGCGACCTGTATGTCACCCCAAACCAGACCCGTGGATAGTATCTCCAGTCTTCCGGAGGCGGTGATGTTCCCTTTGACGGCCCCCGAGATGGAGATGTTGCGACCCACCAGGTCAGCCACGACCTTGGCCGTTTCGCCCACGATAACGTTGCCCATGGTCTCCAGAGCGCCCTGGAAAACCCCGTCTATGCGCACACCTCCGTCGCACTTGAGTTCACCGACGAACGTGGCGGTAGGCCCTATGACGTTTTCAATCCTGTCGCTGGCCGGACTGTCTATAACATCAGCCAAAGCTCAACCCTCCCTAGCCACCAAAGCGATCAACTCCGGCGTGTAGTACCGGGTCCTTACTCCTCACCCAAGGTCAGGTAGATCATGGGATCTACGGGCACATCGTTCAGATGGATCTCGTAGTGAAGATGTGGGCCCGTACTCCTCCCCGAGTCACCGGAGAGCGCTATCTTTTGTCCTTCTTCCACCACGTCCCCAGGGTCTACGAAGTACCAGGAGTTGTGACCGTAGACCGTGATAAAGCCCATTTCGTGCTCCAGCACAACGGTCCAGCCAAGTCCCGGTCTCCATCCCACGGACGCGACCGTGCCCGCCTTGGTGGCCAGGACCGGTGTGCCATACCACGCACCGATGTCTATAGCCTGGTGGAACTCCAGATAGCCCGTCGAAGGCAAAACCCGATAGCCAAACTCTGAGGTGATTGGTCCCGCCAAGGGCCACGCCTTGGGGGCCGCGGCGATAAGCCGCAACTGCCGCTCCAGCTCCTCCGGATCATCGCGCTTCTCTGGCGCTACTCTCTCCACCCTCGCGGTCAGGGCCCCCAGCACGAGGGTCAGTTCCTCTGTGTTCTCCGGCAGGAGCGACTCCAGTTCGGCAAGCTCAGAACTGGCCTCGACTGCCAGAGACATGCCATGGTCGCCGAATTCTGAGCCTCCTTGTCCTCCCTCGGCGCCAAAGGTGTTGGGCACGACCGTGGCTGTCGCGACGGCGCCTGCGCCCTCCAGACCTATCATCTCACGGATCTGGCGCGACAGATTCTCCACCTCCAACATGCCTGCTCTGAACCGCTCCACGGACTGGGAGAGACCTGTGACCTCCTCCTGTTGTGCGAGAATAGTGAGACGCATCTCCCGTTCCCGACCCTCGTATACGGTCTGCTGCTCGGCCAGTTCTCTTATCTGGGCGCCTAGGCTGTGGTTGCTGAGGGCCAGGTAGAAGAGACCGACCAGCAACAGTAGCAGCATGGTCACAGACACAGGAACAACCCACAGGGAGATCTGCAAAGCCAGAGGAGGGCGTTCAGAATGAGGCACGATCATGAGTGTCACTGATCGCGTCTCTCTCTTGCGTGTCACTGTGGGCGTTCTCCTTGAATCCGCTTCTGGGCCACGTCGGCGCGGATGAACATCTCCGGCCGAACAGCCCCCTTGGAGAGCCTCGCGCAGATGACGAGAGTGCAGAGGAGTATACTACAAACGGGAGTCTTTGTCAACGTCGCTCTCGTGGGCCCGCCCGATGGCCTCTTTCTCTTCCACGGATAGCGCGTATGTTGAATCCCACTTCTCTACGGGTTTGGCGTAGAGACGAGACTCGCCACGCCCGTGAAGAGAACTGAGCACGACCCCGGCGCCCTCATCATCGAGGAGAGCGACCGCGAAGCTTTGCTCACCGCCGAGGCCTTCGAAAGCGTTGAAACGTACCAGCCCCAGCCGCTGCAAGCTCCTTCTGAGCTTGATCTCCATCTGGTCCGAGCTTGTGGTCAACCGTTCAGCGGTGGAGGTTGCCAGACGCGTCTGCTCCACATACATCGTGAGCAGTTTTCCCAGGTCCTCTCCGCTGGTGCCGGTCAGAAGCGCAGCGTACCTACGGCGCAACTCGCCCACTCGTCTCTGCAGCACGACCAGCCAGAGGACAAGGAGAAGCACCAGTAGAAGCACGAGGAGCCACAAGTAGGGGCCGTAGTTACCGTAGACTGTGAATAAGGGTTCCACTTCCCATCACCTCAAGATCAGCCCGGCACCGGGCACAAGCCCAACTATTCTACTCTGGGCAGCGCGGATAGTCAATCATGTCATTGACATTGCGTGACCTCTGGCGTACCATAGGTCGTGGCCTTCCATGAGTAGGTACACCAGGACGGGGGCGATGATCACCGAACCAGGGCGCCAGGTTGACAACAACATCATGGTGGTGGACGACGAGAGGCTGGTCAACGCTATCCTGGCACGCTACTTGTCCCAGGTGGGTTACTCGTGCGTCACGGCCCAGCGGCCTTGCAGCGCCCAGGTCCGTTGATCTCCTGTCCGAGGATCCGGGCGACTGGCCCGACACCTTCGGTACGCTGTGCTTCAACCCGTGCGCGGCTGCCTTCGTCCCCGAACCGGCGATGATTCTACTCGTGGGCAGCGGGCTGATGGGTTTGGCCGGGTACGTGACCCTTCGCGTTCGCTCAGGGCAGGCCCTGCGCTGGAGGGCGAGAGCGTAGGCGCTTGATCGCAACCCAGCCATAAGAAAGGATACCTATGAAAGACGTTGCAGTTGCGGTCACCAACTTCCGCAAGAACTACGGCGATCTCGTCGCCGTAGACGACATCACCTTCCAGGTACAGCCTGGTGAGATCTTCGGTCTCCTGGGACCTAACGGCGCTGGCAAGACCAGCACGCTGGAGTGCCTGGAAGGGCTGCGCACCCCCGATGGCGGCTCGTTGCGAGTTGCGGACATTGACCCCACCCGCCAGTTCAGGCAGTTGCGCAATCTGATGGGTGTGCAACTGCAAGCATCAGCTCTACCGGCCAATATCCGCGTCGACGAGGTGATGAAGCTGTTCTGCGCTTATCACAATGTAGCCTCGCGGTACGATTTGTTGGAACGCTTGGACCTGACCGAGAAAAGGAGCGCACAGTATCAGGAACTCTCTGGCGGCCAGCAGCGTCGCCTGGCGCTGGCTCTGGCAGTTGCCCATGATCCGCGCGTGCTCTTTCTGGATGAGCCGACTGCCGGACTGGACGTCGCTTCGCGCGTCGCGCTGCACGATCTGATGCGTGAGCTACAGGCGGCCGGCACGACCATCATCCTTGCCACACACGACATGGCCGAAGCGGAAGAAATGGCGGACCATATCGCGATCTTGCTGCGCGGCAAGATCGTTGCGACCGGCACGCCACTCGAAATCACCGCCAGCGGCGCGAGTCTGAGCAAAATCACCGTTCGCACAGCAGGCGCCTGCCTGTCCAACCCAGGCGTCACTTTCCCAGCGGTTGACCAGCAGCTATTCAAGGATGAATACGCTGTCTACTACAGCACCGACGTCGGCCCTACGGTTGCGGCCATTATCGCTTACGTCGACGCGCAGGCCGATAACCTGATCGACTTGCGGATCGAACGCCCCTCTCTGGAAGATCGTTTTCTCGAAATCACCACGACAGGCGGTGCCCAATGAATGCCTTTCTCAATCACTTCTCCTTTGAGTTCCGTACCGGAATCCGTAACAGAACCTTACTCTTGATGACCTATCTGTTCCCGCTGGTGGTCTATGCCATCTTGGGGGCGCTCATGACCGCAGTCAACCCGACCTTTGGCGAGACGATGATCCCGGCGATGGTCATCTTTGCCATCCTGTCAGGCACACTGCTGAGCTTGCCTGATGTATTGGTAACCGCGCGCAATGCGGGTATTTTCCGCAGCTACAGGATCAATGGAATACCGGCGGTCTCGATCCTGCTCATCCCGGCGTTGTCTGCCCTCCTTCACTTGATGCTGTTAGCGACGATCATCACGGTCACAGCGCCGTTTTTCTTCCATGCGCCGCTGCCCGTCAATTGGCCCAGCTTTGTCCTCATCTTCATGCTGACGGTTTCGGCATGTGCCGGGCTTGCCCTGCTAATCGGCGTGGTTTCATCAAGTTCGCAGATGACGGTGTTGTGGGCGCAAGCCATTTTCTTGCCCTCCATGTTACTGGGCGGACTGATGCTGCCTGTCAGCATACTGCCAGGCGCATTGGCTAGACTTGCGCTGCTCCTGCCGACCACCCACGCTATGAACGCCTTCCGGGGGCTGGCCCAGAATCTGACGCCTGATTTCAATCCCTGGTGGTCAATCATCATCTTGCTGCTGGGGACAGTATTGGCCTTTGGGCTGGCGATCTACCTTTTCACCTGGGACAAGACCGATGGCAGGCAGCGGAAACGTACCCCTTTGGCGTTGCTGGCTCTACTGCCTTACGTTGTGGGGATGTTTCTGCTGGCGTAATCTGCGCGACCGAACGGATGTGGAAGGGCCACCCTCCCTGGGGGGTGGCCCTTTTCCGTTCTCCTTCTCCTCAATGGTCCCCGACGCAGGGCCACTGGCGAGGCCCCACCTGCCGCGAAGGCGATTCACTGCTGGGCGCTGAGGGTAAACCCCCGATCAGAGCAGGCGCACCTTGCGCGGATTGTACCGCTATCGAAGATGGCTGACGACGCGCCAGGGCAACTGATGTCCACCGCTCCCTCGGAAGCGCATCCGCATATCTAGGAGGGTGTGGAAGAACTCCAACGCGTGGTCCAGGGGTGGGTTTGGGAATCCCGGCGTTCTCTGGATTCACCCTTCGACACAGGCCTGCGGTCCACTCAGGGTGAATCCAGCCGCGGCCTTGACACCACTTTTTCGACGCTCTCCAATCATGTCATTGACATTGTGTGCTGCCTGGAGTACGATAGACTGTGGCATTTCTTGACTGGGTACTGCAGGACGGGGGCCATGATCACCGAACCAGGGCGCCAGGTTGACAACAACATCATGGTGGTGGACGACGAGAGGCTGGTCAACGCTATCCTGGCACGGTACTTGTCTCAGGTGGGTTACTCGTGCGTCACGGCCCAGAGCGGGGCAGAGGCACTGGACAAGCTGGAGGCACAGCCCTGCGCCCTTGCCCTCTGTGACGTGAGGATGCCGGGCATGGACGGCATAGAGCTTCTGAAGCGGATGAAGCAGCACGACGCGGAAATCGCGGTGATCATGGTTTCCGCGGTGGACAACCGAGAGGTGGCCGTTGAGGCCATGCGCGCGGGGGCATACGACTACGTCATGAAGCCCTTCCATTTTGATGAGGTGCTGATCAGCGTCCAGAGGGCTCTGGAGAACCGTCGGCTGGTCCTGGAGAGGAAGGAGTACCAACGAGAGCTCGAGAGAAAAGTGGAGGAGAGGACCAGGGAACTGGCAGAGAAGAATGAGGAGTTGCAGCGACTATTCATTAGTGCCATAGAGAGCATCGTTCTCACGCTGCAGGCCAAGGACGAGTACACAGAGGGCCATTCCCGACGAGTGTCTGTCCATGCGACGGGCATTGCCAGAGAGATGTCACTGCCCGGACGGGAGGTGGAGAACATCCGTATGGCAGCACTACTCCACGACATCGGCAAGGTGGGCACCAAAGAAAGCATCTTGAACAAGCCGGGCAAGCTCACCGCAGAGGAGGGCGATCACATAAGGTCGCACCCGCTCATTGCGGCCAGCATCCTGGAGCCTATCACCCCCCTGGCGGAGGTGATTGCCTATATCAAGCACGCGCACGAGGCGTACGACGGCAGCGGCTACCCTGATAGATTGAGTGGGGACCAGATCCCATTGGGGGCAAGGATCATCGCCGTTGCCGATGTCTTTGATGCCATGACTTCGCTCCGGCCATACCGTCCAGCCATCGAAGAGAACGTCGTGCTGGATCATCTGACAGGGGAGTCTGGTAAGCAGTTCGACCCGACGGTGGTGCAAGCATTCCTGAAGGTGTACCGGCAGGC
>Ga0315291_10005734_pt1 | contig 15513 bp, 15 predicted proteins | sample YL17G12_20_MG_FD_203070 | JGI IMG/M metagenome (GOLD analysis project Ga0315291, IMG submission 203070) | Sediment microbial communities from Yellowstone Lake, YNP, Wyoming, USA - YL17G12_20 | ecosystem: Environmental > Aquatic > Freshwater > Lake > Sediment | place: USA: Wyoming | collected...
TAAAGAATATGAGTTCCGTTTTAATAATCGCAATCAAGATATTGAAACATTATTAGTTAAAATATTACGACAATTTAAACCCTTTATCTAGTCAAGACCCTAAAAATTTTATTGTAAAAAGTTTAAAATAATATTTAAATAATTTAAGACACCTGCCGATAATTAAAGTGGAGGTGGAGAAAAATATGAAAGTTAATCAGATAGTACAATCCATACAAACTCAGCAAGTCCAAAAGAAGGGACGTGCACCAGAAACCGCTCCGGTACAGACTCCCGGCAGCGATAAGGTAGAAATTTCTGTCGAGGCGAGAAAATTACAGGATACTCAGAATGCAACGGCGGCAGCTCTCAATGCGGTGAAAAATACCCCGGATGTTCGTGAAGATAAAATCGCTGAAGTCCGTCAGAAGATTGTCGAAGGATTTTATAATCAAAGCAATGTCGCAACCGTCCTTGCGGATAAGTTACTGAAAGAGTTTGGACTTTAATAGAAAAATTTAAAAACGTTACATACAACAGGCATAGGCAGGAGTGTGTCTATGCCTTTTTTATTTATTCAAAAAAGCACCAACATTTTATGTACTTCTTTAGTTTTTCATTTCTTTATTTTAGAAATATTTTTACATTAGAGAAATTTTCTATCAGTCCATTCTCAATGGGCAGATAGCTTGCGATTTGTAAGCTCGCTATTGAGGTTGTTGCTACTGGTGATTGATACTGGTATGTTGGTGACAACACCAATACACGGTATGTTTACTACGGGGAGCAATAATGCCGGAGATTCAAGCGCGGACGTTTAAGGGGACGAGGGATTTTCTGCCGGAGGATATGTATGTCCGTGATAAGATTATTGCTGTGCTGAAATCTGTATTCATACGGTATGGGTTTGCACCGTTAGAGACACCTGCGGTTGAATACCTTGACATTTTAACGGGAAAATATGGAGAAGAAGCTGACAAACTTCTTTACCCACTTGCCTATAAAGGGGGAAAAGAGTTAGCCCTCCGGTATGATTTGACTGTGCCGTTAGCACGGGTCGTAGCGATGAATCCGCACCTGATAAAGCCGTTTAAACGGTATCAGATACAGCAGGTCTGGCGTGCAGACAGCCCTCAATTGCAGCGGGGACGGTATCGGGAGTTTTATCAGTGTGATGTTGACACAGTCGGGTCATCGGAACTGCTTGCCGATGCTGAAATTGTTGCACTGATGGTAGATGTGTTTACCGAGCTTGCCATTGGCGAGGCGCAGGTGCGTTTCAACAGCCGGAAAGTGCTGAAAGGAATTATTTCAGGAATCGGATTTCCCACAGGTTCCGAGCAGGATGTCTGCCGGTCCGTTGATAAATTGGAAAAAGAAGGAACACAAACGGTCAAAGCCGAATTGATTTCAAAAGGATACGGGAAAACTCTGGTGGAACAGTTCTCGGCATTGCTTATGCAGAGAGTTTTCGGACACGAAGGAATAACTCTTCTTCGGAGAACGGTACAAAGTACACCAGCACTTGATGAGGGATTGGGTGAAATTGAAACCATCCGAACTATCCTCGATGAAATGGACGTACCGCCTGAATCTGCTGTATTTGATTTTACATTAGCGCGGGGACTGGATTATTACACTGGTCCGATATTTGAGGCGGATTTAATTGACAAACCGCACATTGGTTCTGTTGCCGGCGGCGGTAGATATGACGATTTGGTCGGGTTGTTTCTGAAAGAATCCATCCCGGCGGTCGGGGTTTCGTTTGGGTTGGAGCGGATTTTTTCGATTAAAAAATCAGATTCAGGGGCGCAGGCGGATGTTAATTCAAGTTTAGACTGCTTAGTCAGTTTCTTCAGCATTGACCAGCGGGCTGACTGCCTGAAAATTGTGCGGGAATTGAGAAATGGTGGGGTGCGGACAGAGTTGTATTACAAGCCTGACAGTATAAAAAAACAGTTCAGCTATGCTGATAAAAAGCGGATACCGTACGTCATCGTGTATGGACCTGATGAGCAGAAAGCAGGCGTCATTACAGTAAAAAATATGAAAACCGGGATACAGGAATCGGTACCACGGTTACAATTATTAACACTCATAAAACAACTGTTGACTCATTGAAATAAATATAATTAACTCTCAAAAAAACACTTATCTGCAATTTCGTACTGCAGGTTCATAGTAAGAATAATTTCAACGATAAATAAAAAACCTGCGTCATGCGGTTATGATTTTATGGAGGCGATATGGCAAAACCGGTAGAACTTACCGATACCAATTTTAAGACGGAAGTGCTTGATTCTCCGATTCCTGTAATGGTTGATTTTTGGGCGGAGTGGTGCGCTCCCTGCCGGATACTTACACCGGTAATAGAAGAAATTGCCGGCGTGTATGAAGGGAAAATAAAAATTGGTAAAGTCAATGTAGATGGAAATCCTCAAACCTCGATGGACTATCAAATACGCGGTATACCCTCGTTGTTGTTCTTTAAAAATGGCAAGGTAATGGAACAAATTATTGGCGTCGTTCCTAAAAATAATATAATCTCGGTTATAGATTCACTTATTAACTTAAATAATTCATAAATCTACTTGATAGGTTTAAACTGTTTGTTTTCTTTAAAACAAAGTTTGTAAATGGTTCTTCTTATAACCGATTGTTATATGAGCACAGAGCCTGCATATTTTCAAAATTTATGATTAAGCCAGGCTCAATAAATTAATCTTATAATAAACTGTTTCTTTTATATAGTTGTCAAAAAGATTGGAAACAAAAGAACCAGATACAGTTTTAGAAGGGATGCAATGCGTGATAATAGCCGGGGGACTGGCGACCCGATTGCGTCCATTGACCAATGCTATACCTAAATCGCTTGTTCCGGTATGCGGGAAACCGTTTTTGATGCACCAAATAGATTTACTGAAAAAAAACGGCATTGTTGACCTGGTATTGTTAGTCGGATATTTAGGAACACAGATAGAGAAAGCATTTGGAGACGGAAAAAACTTCGGCATAACAATAACGTATTCCTATGAATTAGAACGCCTGCTCGGCACGGGAGGGGCGATCAGAAATGCATTACCGGTTCTAAAAGATTCTTTTTTTGTATTATATGGAGATTCATATCTTGAAACTGACTACCGGTCAGTATATTATGCATACAAAAAGGCACAAACACCGGCGCTGATTGTCGTTTATCGGAATGAAAACAAGTGGGATACAAGCAATATTATTTTTAAAAATAATCGGGTGATACTTTATAATAAAAAAACAAGAATCCCGGAAATGGAGTATATAGATTATGGACTTTCGGTGTTTTCAAAGCGTTTAATTGAGACAATTCCGCCGGACATAGAATATGATTTAAGCGATTTATATCACATTTTATCAGTGAGCAATCAATTGGCTGGGTATGAGGTGAAAACCAGGTTTTATGAAATCGGTTCGAAAGAGGGATTACAGGAATTTGAAACATACATAATGAACAAAGAAACAAAAAACTTATAACTTTGAAAGATATTTCAGTATGATTATTTCACGGTCCCCATTTCGCATTACGTTAGGCGGGGGCGGAACTGACCTGCCGACATATTATACAAAATACGGCGGTTTTATATTTGCCGCCGGTTTGAACAAATATATGTATATCAGCGTTAATAAGTGCTTTGACGAGCTCATACGCGTTAAGTACTCGCAATCGGAGACAGTGGAGCATCGTGAAGAGGTAAAGCATAATATAGCCCGAGAAGCGCTGAAGATGCTCGCTATTAATGAGGGGATAGAGATTGTTTCAATTGCGGATATACCCGCCAATACGGGTTTAGGGTCTTCCAGTTGTTATGCAGTCGGACTGCTCAACAGCCTGCATGCATATAAACGCGAATACTTAAGTTTAGCCGACCTTGCAGAGGAAGCCTGTACATTAGAGATAGACATTCTCAATTCTCCTATCGGCAAACAGGACCAATATATGGCGGCATTCGGCGGTTTGACGGTGCTTGAGATATATAAAAACGGAAAAGTGAAGGTATTGCAGGCTAACATATCTACGTCTGACCTGTATGATTTGAACAGAAATCTTGTACTTTTTTATACCCAGACGCAGAGGCAGGCGAATGATATACTTTCGGAACAAAGTGCCCGGATAAAAGAAGAGAAGAAAGATGTTGTGGAGAGTATGCATTACATTAAAGAAATCGGGTACAAGATATTAGAAGCGGCAGAAAGCGGAAACTTGACCGATATCGGACTGCTCTTTGATGAACACTGGAAATATAAAAAACGACTTTCTTCAAAAATAACGAATCAGCGGTTTGACGAGATTTATGAAATAGCCAAGAAGAATGGCGCATTAGGAGGAAAGATAACCGGTGCAGGCGGCGGTGGGTTTTTCTGTTTCTACGTGGAACATAATCACGGCAATTTCATAGAAACAATGGTTAAATTGGGGCTGCGGCATATGAAATACCGTTTCGACTGCGAAGGGTCAAAAATAATGGTCAATTTCAGGGATGCAACGATATGAAGCGTAAAGCAGTGTTTCTTGACCGTGACGGAATAATTAACAGGGCTATCATAAAAAATAACATCCCGTATTCACCGCGAAAACTTTCGGAATTTACACTCAATACTGACATAAAACCGGTCATTGAAGTGATAAAGAAACACGGATACATCGTTATTGTAGTTACCAATCAGCCGGATGTTGCCCGTGGATTATTAAAAGAAAGCATATTACAAAGAATGCACACTATTATTCGGAAAAACTTGCCAATTGACGATATATATTACTGCCCGCATGATGATTTAGACAAGTGCACCTGCCGGAAACCAAAACCCGGTATGCTTTTTGAGGCTGGAAAGAAGTGGGGCATAGATTTAAAAAAGTCCTATTATATCGGAGACCAGGCGAGGGACGTTCTGACCGCATACAGTGCGGGATGTATTCCGATTATTCTGGACTATCCATATAACAGAGATGTAAAAGAGTCATTGCGGATTAATCGCTTAGAAGAGATACTTGATTTTTTAAAGGAATGATGTATGAGTGCACGTGAGATTGAAGATTATACAGAGCGATATTTACAGGAGACTGGAGCAGTTGCCAAGCAGATAGACCAGACAGTAATTAATAAAATGATAACGATGCTTGTGGAGCTTCGGCATACTGGGGGGAGATTGTTTTTTTTAGGCGTTGGTGGGGGCGCAGGTAATGCCACGCATGCGGTGAATGACGCACGGAAAATTTTAGGGATTGAATCATACACGCCCACTGATAATGTATCGGAGATGACAGCGCGAGTGAATGACGACGGCTGGGAGAGTGTTTTTGTCAATTGGTTGAAGGGGAGCAGGTTGAATGAGCGGGATGGGGTATTCGTGTTTTCCGTTGGCGGGGGAAACGAAGAAAAGCAAATCAGCACAAATATTGTTTCAGCTTTAAAATATGCACGGTCTGTTGGCGCAAAAATTTTCGGTATTGTTGGTCGAGACGGTGGGTATACAGCCCGCGTTGGGGACGCAGTTGTTATTGTCCCAACGGTTTCACCGGATACCGTCACGGCGCACACAGAGGCGTTTCAGATGGTTGTATGGCATCTGATTGCGTCACATCCCGCAGTGCGTGTTGCGGAAATGAAGTGGGAGTCGGTGGAAAAACCCTTAAAAACAGTTTGATGATGTCATGAATATACAAAAATAACCTTAGAACAAAAAATTTCCCGAACGAGTAAAAAATGAAAATATTAGATGAGATTACAAAGGTATTATCTTTACATAAAAACGATCTGGTGGAAAAATATCAGATTAAAGAAATGTGGATATTTGGTTCTATTGCCAGAGGAGAACAGAAAAAAGGAAGCGATGTAGATATTCTTGTTGATTTCAACAAAGTTCCTGACCTTCTAAAGTTCATAGAAATAGAACGAGAACTCAAAACAATAGTTGGCATTGAAGTTGATCTTGTACGAAAGCAAGCATTACGACCCGAATTAAGAGACAAAATATTAAACGAGGTAATAAAGGTATGAAAGGGATTACTTGCTTTCGAAAAAATAGTAAAAGATTTGGAAAATAAATAAAACAATAAACAAATGTACTTTTTAAAGACATTTGCTTTAAGATATGTAAATACGTTTTTTAAATAAACACTAAATCAGGTGAAGAATATGGCACTTTTTATTGATTCCGGGAATGCAGACGTTATCCGCAACTATATGAATATGGGGATACTGCGCGGGGTAACGACGAATCCAACCATTCTCTTGCAGGATGGCGTTACTGGCGGACTGCGTGGCATTAAAAAACGGACGGTGGAGATTGCAAAGATAATTCATCCATACCCGCTGTCCGTGGAGGTTACGACGAATGACCGTGATGAAATGCTTAAGCAGGCACAGGAATTCGCCTCGTGGGCTGACAATATCAATGTCAAGATTACTATTCACGGACCGAATGGCGAACTGCACAACGTCGAAGTGATTCATCTGTTAGAAACGAAGTATGATATTCGCGTGAACGTTACCGCGATGATGAGTGCCCAGCAGTGCTTTATCGCTGCACTTGCCGGAGCCACATACGTATCGCTTTTCGGCGGCAGGGTCAACAATATGGGATATAACTGTATTGATGAAATAACCAAACTCCGTCTTCTGTTAGACCAGTTCAGCCTGCCTGCAAAGATTATTGTCGGAAGCACCCGGGAGGTTTTGAACGTTATTGAGTGGTTATCGGCAGGTGCCCATATTGTTACCGTTATCCCGAAGTTTATCGAAGGAATGATTGTCCACCCATATTCGAAGGAGACTGTCCTGCAGTTTTTAGCGGATGCAAAAAAAGCAGAAAAAACATTGAAGAAATAGTTGATGTTTACAGAATGCTGGGCGGATATCAGGAGGATAAGAATGTCAAAAAATGTATCAAAGTATAATCCGTTTAAGGTGTTTAAGTCTTCTCAATCGCTGAGGAGTTTTAAAGGGATTAAAGTAGTAATAAAAACGGTATATCAAAATATATACAATGAGTTAGCATACGTAACTATCGGAATAAGGCGAACGAATTTTTGGAAAGAAGACACTCGGTTTATGGATTTGTACAACCGTTCAAAAGCCATTTCATTGCTTTCGCCTCATAAATTATACAGTTTGTATCATTTTGCAGAGAACGCAAAGAACCTATCGGGGGATGTTGCAGAATTAGGAGTTTATAAAGGGGGATCCGCTCTTTTACTTTCTGAGGTGTTTTCTACATCTTCGCCCCAAAAAACGGTGCATTTGTTTGATACGTGGGAAGGAATGCCGATGGATTTTCAGGAATACGAATCGTTTTCGGGATTCGATTTCAGCGATATTACGTATACAGAAGTAAAGGAAAATCTGAAAAACTGCCGTAATGTACAGTTTTATAAAGGAATGTTTTCTAATACATTTCCATCCGTTACTGTAGATGCTTTCTGCTTTGTTCATATTGATTGTGACATTTATTCATCGGTGAAGCAATGCTGCGAATTTTTTTATTCCCGGATGGTAAGCGGCGGAATTATGCTTTTCGACGATTATGGTTTTATTTGCTGTCCGGGAGCCAAGAAGGCTGTAGATGAATTTTTTGTAGATAAAACCGAAATGCCAATATATTTGACAACCGGTCAATGCGTTATCATAAAACGGTAATTATTTTAGATAGTAATCAAAGCCATAATCGGAAAAAGGATGAAGGAGAGATTATTGTGACGATTTCAGTTGTGATGGTAACAAAGAATGAAGAGCTTGCGATAGAAGCGGTGATAAAAGAGATTAAAACGTTTGTGCCTGAAGCAAATATTCTTATTGTAGACAGCTCCAAAGACCGCACACCCGAGATAGCGCAGGGGTTGGGCGCTGAAGTAATTCGGCAGTATCCGCCGCGGGGTTACGGATGGGCGATTGACCTTGCGCTTAAATCTGCTAAGAGCGATATAGTTGTTACCCTCGACTGTGATCATACATATCCGCCCGGCGCTATTCCCCAAATGATACAGTATATTAAAGATGGATATGAATTTGTTGATGGTTCGCGATTAATGAGTTCGCGTCCGAAGAATATGCCACTGCCGAATTACATTGCAAATATGACATTTGTTTATTGTGCTCGGATTCTTTTTAATCTTCCAGTGAACGATCTTCATTCGGGTATGCGCGCATATCGGAGGTCAATTCTGGATACGCTTAATTGGGATCCGAGCGGACCGGCTCTGCCCGTTGAGCTTTTGATAAAACCTATATTGATGGGATATCGTTGTAAAATAATGGGTATTCAATACCGCTCACGCATTGGGTATACAACACTTGACAGAATACACAGCACGTACTGGACGTACAAACGACTTTTTCGGTTAAAGTATTGGCAGATATTTACGAAAAAATTTAATAATCCAAAGGGTGAAATAAGCATTGATTCATCTATTTACGGATAATACTATTTTCTCTATTGTTTATTATATATGAGCATTTTCAAGTACCGCGGGTTGTTTGTTTTTCTATTCTCATTATCTATTGCCTTTTTTTTTGCATCTGGCCATATTGGTGGTGACGCACGGTTTATTTACTTTACAGCCGAGAGTATTTACACAGACGGTAATTTAGATATCGGGGACTCGATTTCACAAAAACAGATTGGACCGTTGACGGAATCGTTTAATGAGGTTGTCCGATATGCGCAGGAACGGGCTGCCGCCGGAGAGAAAGTATACAGCAAATACGATTTAGGTTCCACTCTTATCGGAATTTTATTCTACGGCGCCGGGCTGCTGATAACCGCACTGATGCCGTTTTTACCGAAGGACTATGTGCTTGTTTTTGTATTTTCTCTCTCGAATGCTATTATTGTCTCTCTCTGTGCATTTTATTTTTATAAAATTGCGAGTTTATTTCTATTAAACGAGCGCATATCGGCTTTGATAGCGGTTGGATTCGTTTTTGGTACAATGTTGTTTCCTTATGGGGAGAAGTCGGGGTTTGGAGAACCGCTGGCGTGTTTTGTTATTCTCATGGGATTGTATTACTTGCTTCGATATAATATTCAAAAAAAAGCATATTTAGCCAGCCTAACCGGCTTATTAAACGGTATGGTTTTTATCACTAAACCGTATGCAGCACTGTTATTGGCGGGTTTTATTGGGTTTCTTATACTTGCAATGTATAGTGATAAAGAAATACCTGCTCGTCAAAAAGTTTGTCATCTGTTTCTGTACGGGTGTTTTTTTTGCATTCCCATTATCCTGTTTTTAATTTTTAATTATGCGCGTTTTGGCAGTATACTGAATACCGGTTATGAAACAGGATATTTTTCATCGTATTCAGTATATGTCAGTTTATACAATATGATTTTTACTCTGTATGAGCAGTTATTCAGCCCGGGAAAGGGATTGTTTTTATACAATCCGATTATTATTGTGGCAGTGAGCGGGATTTTACCGATGTACCGCAGGGATAAAAAGCTTTTTGTTCTTTATTTCGGTGCTGTTTTACCGTTTGTATTATTTTTTGCTGCAAGTGAATATTGGATTGGCGGAATTTCTTGGGGACCACGGTATTTGCTGCCTGCACTTGGGATATTTGTCCTGCCGGTTTTATTCCGATTAAAAGAAGATATTCCGTTCAGCATTAAGAATAAAACATTCCGCTTTATTGCCGCGGTTATCATCGCAGGGATTTTTATCCAGCTTCCTGCGGTTTTAATGAATTATTCTTCTTTTGAAAAATTTTTTGAAAAAGAAGAACAAGAAACTATCTATACACGGATTAATTTTCCGGCTTATTCACCGATATTATTCGGATATTATTGTATGTATTCTGGAATAAAACGAGTGATAACCGGAAAATCCGCCGAATTTATGCTTCAATATACTGACCAACAAAAAATAGCAGAAATTACCGCAGAAAACCCGGAAGTAAAAAATCTGACTGTTCGAGCAGTTATTTTTAAATCACTGGACGGTTACGATTGGTTTGATATATGGATTGTTCATTTGTTTAAGCTTATGCGAATTCAGTATATTGTTCAAACAATAGCGGTCTTAGTCATTATTCTTTTGTCTATCAGTGCAGTATATTGTGGAAAAAAGATTCTTTCGTAAGCTTATTTATGAATACAGAACTTATTTCAAACTGTTTCCTGTGCGGTAGTAATCATTTCAGAGACAAGTACCGAAAAAATGGTTATACCATCATATCCTGCACCGGCTGTGGTTTAGTATTTGTCAATCCGCAGTGCCCTCAGGAAAAAACAAAAATGATTTATTCTGAAGATTATTTCTTTTATCGTAATTTGGATCAGCACGATAATAAAACGCGAGAGATAATCCGTTCTTTTAAAAAGCAATCATATAAGCAGTACATTCACCGTTATTTTACTTGTGTACCGGACGGCGGTAAAATCCTTGACATCGGCTGCGGTGAAGGATATTTTTTACAGACAGTGCAAGAATACGGATATAAACCGTATGGTGTTGAGATATCTGAAATTGCCAGTTCAATTGCCCGTGAAAACGTTAAAGGTACTATCATAACAGGAATACTCCACGATGCACAGTTTGAAAGCAATTTTTTTGATGTGGTTACCTTGTTTGATGTTGTTGAACATTTTCATAATCCCGTAGAGGAAATGCAGGAAATATACCGTATCACTAAACCCGGCGGGATGTGTTTTATCCTCACACCGGATGCTGGCGGGATTATTCCGTTTATAATGCGCAGTAATTGGTTTGAATTAAAACCTCCGGAGCATTTGTTTTATTTTACCAAAAAAACACTGGGAAGACTATTACAGACAACCGGCTTTTTAGATATTCAGACGTTTTCAAGTGGAAAGATTCTTACATTGGAATATATTGCAGCAATTCTAAAGCACTCTAATCCTATTATTGCGCGAATGGTAAAAGCAGGATTGGGCTGGACTCCTTTTTATCGCCGCACATTATCGTTTAACTTCGGATATGCCGCAGGAATCGGTAGAAAGCTGTAATCTTTTTGAATTTCCTCTATAGTATTGTCGTTCCATATATTATTTAGTCATTCGTGAAAAAATACCCGGATGCGATAATTCTTGTTGACCGGGTAATCGTCTGGGAATCATTAGAGGGATACGACTGGTTCGATATCTGGCTGGCGAATTTATGGGTAGTCACCCCCGGATTAAGCGGTGCTGTAAAATCTTTCGGAATAATGATAGTTTCCCTGCTTTTGTTATGCGCTTCTATTGTGGGGATAAGAATCTTTAAAAAATCAGCGACTTAAATACGAATAAACGAAAAAGGGCAGGTTTAGTCGCCTCACCTTGTGAGATGGACTGCCCCTATTTTTTTATTGTCGTTGAATCCGGCGGAAAGAGTTTAATTTCAACGTACATATTTTTCCGGGCATCGGCAACCCATTTATTATAATATTCTGCCTTTTTCATTTCCAATACCAATTTTTCTATATCCCTGTAGTCCTTCTGCAAATCATACGGGCGCTCTTCGGATATTTTATCTACCCGTACGATATGATAACCGAATTTTGTTCTGAAGGGCTGGGTAATTTCTCCTTCCTTCAGAGATTCAATGTTCACTTTAAATTCGGGTACGACTTGTTCTAGTTGGTCAAGCTCCCATTCAGTACCTATTTGACCTTTTGTTTGTTTTGCCTGCGGGTCTTCGGAATACTGTGCGGTGAGTTTCCCAAAGTCTTCTCCTTTTAGAGCTCTTTCGCGCAGTGAGTTCAACGTGGAGATTGTCATCTGGACGTCTTCATCTGTGGGTATCATAAGTTTTAATATATGCCGAACGTGAAACCGGTTTTTATCACGTTCTAACAGCTGAATAATATGAAATCCGAGAGGGGTTCGGACAACGGAAGAGATTTTGCCGACATCCAGTGCCGCAACAGCGGAATCAAATTCTGCAATGCTTAAATCGCCCGATTCAAGCCATCCAAGGTCGCCGCCGTTTTGAGCAGAGTTCGTATCATCTGAATATTTCTGTGCCAGCTCACCAAAATCAGCACCGGTACGCAGGAGATTAAGCAGAGAATCCATCAGAGCTTTCTTTTCTGCGATGATACTGGCTTTTGACGAGGGAGTAAGTAATATATGGCTGATAACGAATGTTTTTGGCTTTTTCTGGAGGCTATCTTTGTGCGAGTTAAAGAATACTTCTACTTCCTGCCGAGTTACCGAAACATCTTTTGGTATAGTTCTTGAGAGTTCATCAAGAGTTGCCTGTGTTCGGATTTGTTTCGCTATTATGGTTCGCATTTCACTTAACGCAACTCCATAGTATTGTTCAACGGCTTCTTTTGAGCCGCGTTGGAGGATTTCAGTCTGGATTCGTTTTTCAACTTCTTTGTTTATCATCTCGGATGTGAATTTCACGAGAGTGTCTTCTTCCGCTTTAATCATCTGGACCTTTAAATTTATCAGATAATCAAGTATATTTTTCACAAGGGCTTTGTATAGTTCAGGCTGAGTGGCAGGATTAATATCTGCCCGTGCGGCTTCCTGGTCGGCATACATCATAACTTCGGAGAATAAAATAATATCTTTGTTAACAATTGCGGCTATGCCGTCAGCTTTTTGCTGGGTGTAACCTGTTATTATTGCGGTTATAATGGCAATAATTGCCACTACGATACTAATAGTTGATTTAAAATATCTATTTACCTGCACGATTGCCTCCCTGAGCACTTTTTGTTGTATCAGACGAAACGGTCAAATTTATTTCATGTGAATATGACTGGCGAAGCCGTGACAGCAAGGCTTCATACTTTTCATGACGTTTTTGAAAGTATAACAACTGTTCTATTTCTTGTTTAACCATATCAAGCGGTTTCGGTTCCCCCAGACGAATAATATTAGCCGGATGAATAACATAATACTCATTATTAACGGCGATAGTAAAATTTGATTTTTTGCCGTTATCTTTTAATAATTCTGAAGTTAGTAAAGGATTGAGCGAATATTCCGGGATAAAATCCGCTCCATTACTGACAATAGAGAATTGTTCAGAGATGATTTTTGCGGTCGTAATAATGTCGGAATTTGGTTTTAACTCCCGCAGAAGTTTTTGAGCGTTTTGTCCATCAGATGTCTTAACACCGGCAAACCGATAATAATTAGTTTCCGCAGCGAATTGACGAATTTTCGTTTTATAATATTCATTGATTTCTTTATCAGAGACAACTAAAAAACTGTCTATCTGGATTTTCAAAAATTGATTTACCAGCAGGGTTTTGCGAACGCGGTCAAGCTCATATTCCATAAAAGGAGTTGGCTCAATATTAGACCGCTTCGCTTCCTGATACAGGAGCTCAAGGTCAACCCACTCGTTAACATACTTTTCAACGGCAATACGATGTTCTTCTTCTGAACCTAAAGTCGGCACCAATGCATTAACCTGTGATTCTGTTAAAACAGCATCCCCGACCTGTGCTATCGTGTTTTCTTTTTTCCAGCAACCGCACTGCGCGATTATAACTGTTAGAATCCCTATTAATAATATTTTAATTAACCGGTGGTATGGATTCATCTGAGGTTTCATACGCCATCTCACTCAAAGATTTTAAAAAATGCTGAACATAGATAAGTTTTTCACCATCCGTGATGTTTTTTGGCAGCGGGAGTTCAATTTTTAATTTTTTGTCCTGTTTTAAGCTGAACGGATAGTTGGACTTTCCTACAAATGTACTCACCAATTGAGCTAAATGTTCCTTTTTTTCTATGGGAGCATCAGTATCAGGAGTAAACGAGCCGGTGAATTTGTTCCTGGCGATTTGCAATTTATCAAACAGAAGATAAGCGGCTGTACATTTCAATGCCATCAGTATCAGCAGATGTTGTGCAGGAGAAGGCGGAGCGCCGTACCGATCGGCAAGTTCCTCCTCAATTTCCATCAGCATCTCAGATGTTTCACAGAGAGAAATTCTCCGGTAATAAGAAACCCGTTGGAAAGAATCAGAGACATAATGGTCCGGAATATATGCAGGAATATCGGTATCAATTTTTACGTTCTGGATATCTACTTTGTACTTTTTACGAGTGTCCGGTAGTGTTTTTTCCGGCAGCTGTTCGCCGCTCATCTGTTCAGCGACCATTTCTTTTAACAGCCTGTTATACATTTCGAATCCGATCGCGTTGATATACCCGCTTTGCTCCCGCCCTAAGAGATTGCCAGCACCCCGAATTTCCAGGTCTTTCAAGGCAATCTGAAGTCCGGAGCCTAATTCAGTATATTCTGTGAGCGTCTGGAGGCGCTGGAGCGACTCTTTCGTCATTGCTTCATACGGAGGAGTTAAAAGATATGCAAATGCCTGGACATCAGACCTGCCGACCCTACCGCGAAGCTGATACAACTGCGCCAAGCCGAAATTATCCGCCTGATTGATAATAATGGTGTTAACGGTCGGAATATCTATGCCTGACTCGATTATCATTGTCGTCATCAGGCAGTCGAACTCCCCCCGCAGGAAGGAGAGCATTATATGTTCAAGTTTCTTTTCCTTCATTTGTCCGTGAGCGACTCCGAAGGTTGCCTCTGGAACAAGCCGTTCAAGCTTTGACAGCATCTTATAAATTGTCTGGACACGGTTATGGACGAAATAAATCTGCCCGCCTCTGTCAAGCTCCTTAATAATTGCGGCACGCACCAGCTCATCGTTATAGTGAGCAATCTCAGTAATGATAGGCAGACGATTTTTTGGTGGTGTATTAATGACCGATAAATCGCGGACACCGGTCAGCGACATATGCAGTGTACGGGGGATTGGCGTTGCGGTCATTGTGAGCACATCAACTTCTGTGCGCAGATGTTTCAAGCGTTCCTTATGAGTAACGCCAAACCGCTGTTCTTCGTCAATTATAATTAATCCCAAATCTTTGAAAGCAACGTCTTTTGATAACAAGCGATGAGTGCCAATAACAATGTCAACGCTTCCCTTTTTCAACCCTTCAACAATCCGTTTTTGCTCTTTCGGAGAACAGAAGCGGGAAAGAACTTCAACAATAACCGGGAACAACTTGAGACGCTCGCGAAAGGTTTCATAATGCTGTTGAGCAAGGATTGTGGTTGGCACCAGCACTGCGGCCTGTTTGCCATTGCTTATGACTTTAAAAGCGGCACGGAGAGCGACCTCTGTTTTGCCGAAGCCGACATCTCCGCAGATGAGGCGGTCCATCGGGCGCGGTGATTCCAAATCTTTCTTGATGTCCCAGCAGGCTTTCAACTGGTCAGGGGTTTCATCATATTGAAAAGATGCCTCTAATTCGCGCTGCCACTGCGTATCGGGGAGGCAGGCGAATCCTTCAGCTATCGTTCGTTTTGCATAGAGCGCAATGAGGTCTTTCGCAATTGTTTCAACAGCCTTCTTTGTTCGTTTTTTAACCCGTTCCCAGTCAGCACTGCCTAATTTACTCAGGTCCGGGGTATATCCTTCACGGCCGGTATATTTCTCAAGATAGGGGAGCCGTTCAATATTTAAATACAAAGTGTCGCCGTCAGCATACGCTAATTTCAGCGCCTCCTGTTCA
>Ga0315291_10005736_pt1 | contig 15511 bp, 20 predicted proteins | sample YL17G12_20_MG_FD_203070 | JGI IMG/M metagenome (GOLD analysis project Ga0315291, IMG submission 203070) | Sediment microbial communities from Yellowstone Lake, YNP, Wyoming, USA - YL17G12_20 | ecosystem: Environmental > Aquatic > Freshwater > Lake > Sediment | place: USA: Wyoming | collected...
CACAAGACAAGACATAAGTACACGGGACCGTCCATAAAAATCAACAAAATTTGAGGGAGAAGAAATGGACACTGCAAAGATCGAGGAAGTTGCCTTCAACATCTTGAAACAAGCCGTGATATACTTGCCAGACGACGTGAAACAATCATTGAAAAAAGCTTACGCGGAAGAGACAGAGACGGGCAAGATTCAACTAAAAGCCATTCTAGATAACATCGAGCTTGCCGAGAAGAGCCAAGCACCAGTGTGCCAAGATACTGGCACGATAATCTTCTATGTGAAAGCAGGCGACAAAGCGAAAAACCTCGGAAAAGTTGAAGAAGCATTGATAAACGCGACGAAAAAGGCTACGGCAGAAGTTCCTTTACGTCCTAACGCCGTAAACCCCTTCACCGGAAAAAACAGCGGAGACAACACTGGACGTAACATACCGTTCGTGAACTGGGAAATCACGCAGGGAAGCGACATAGAAATGACAGTGATGACAAAAGGAGGAGGTTCCGAAAACGTCTGCATGGGCGGAATGCTAGTCCCAGGCGAAGGAATAAAAGGACTTAAGAAATTCGTCGTTGACACTGTTATAAAAGCAGGAGCCCAACCTTGTCCACCGACCATCCTTGGTATCGCAATCGGCGGCGGAGCCGACATTTCAATGAAGCTCGCCAAGAAAACCTTGCTAAAGCCCTTGACCGAACATAATCCAGATTCCGAAATAGCGGCACTTGAAAAGGAGATTTATGAAGCGGCCAACATGACAGGAATTGGCCCCATGGGACTAGGCGGAAAAACCACGGTCCTAGGCGTGCACGTAGACTTCGCTTTTAGGCACCCAGCTTCTTTTCCAGCTGCAGTCGCCTTCAATTGCTGGGCTTCAAGAAGGGCTTCAGTGTTGATCAAGGCAGATGACACCGTTGAATACTTAACTCGTAAGTTGAAAGGGTAAGGTGAAGAAAATGGCAGTCTATAAACTGAAAGCACCAATTTCGGAAGCTGACATTCGCAAACTGAAAGTAAATGATGTGTTGTACGTAACTGGAACGATTGTGACTGCGAGGGATCAAGCTCATCGAAGAGCCTTGGAGTATTTCAAGGAAGGAAAGCCACTGCCCCTCAGCCTAGAGGGTTTAGCAGTTTTTCACTGCGGACCAGTCATGAGCAAACAAGGTGACAAGTGGATCGCGGTGGCGGCGGGACCGACTACAAGCACTAGAATGGACATTTTCGAGGACGAGTTCATAAAGAACTTCAAGGTTCGTGTAGTCATCGGCAAGGGTGGAATGGGCAAAAGAACAACAGACGCCATGGCGAAATATGGTGCGGTCTATGGTGCCTTCACGGGTGGCGCCGCAATATTGGCTGCAAAAGCTATCAAGAACGTTAGAACCGTTGAATGGTATGACCTTGGCATGCCTGAGGCCATGTGGGTTTTTGAAGCTGAGGAATTTGGTCCCCTTACGGTTGCAATTGATTCGCACGGGAACAACCTGTTCACTGATGTTCAGAAGACCGTTGAAGAGAACAAACAAAGGATTTACCAGAAACTTGGCTTGTCGCCATAGTTTCAATTCTCCATTTTTCTGCTTTGTCTTAGTTAACCCGAATACTGTTTGGTGTATAGTAATATTTAATACTCTGCCTGACTACCCAAATAAACGGTAGACCATAGCATGTTCAAGAACTACAGAGACAAAATAGCCGTTTCGGGAATCACAGTGCTAGGAGTAGGCATAGCCCTGCTGATTTTCACATTCATAAGCACCTACGGATTCCTAACCCAGAGCCTCCAGATCATCGCCTCGCAAGATCTTGTACAAACCTTCGGAGAAACACTGGTGCCCTTAATCGTTACGTGCATCAGAGTAATGTATCTTGGTGTGATGGGCTGGATAGGCTCGCTCATAACGATAAGAGGCGTAACAATGATCACAAACGCACCTAAGCTTGAAAGCCTTATTCCTCAAAAGCCAATGACCAGTCAGCCAAGTCCGGCGCCGCTGGAGTCAGTGAGTACTCACCAAAAGGAAACTGTGCCATCTGAACCAGAAATGGCAGTAAAGCCTCCAGAAGATGCTTACCAAACAAAGAAAACACGAAACAGCACGGTACACCGAGAATCATCTGACTAAAGACTCGCCTGCAAGTCAGTTGGAGAACAGAGAGCCAATGAACATTCCGATCCGAACAATAGGCATTGCTACAACGGTTTTTTGGACAATTCTCATACTTTTCTCTGTCTCTGTGGCCTATTCTGTTAAGGACTTGCAGTTTGGCTTTGGAGAGCCTCAGATCGGCATGAGTTTAGACAACAAATTGGTTTTTTCGTTGCCGATAAACGTTACGAACAGAAGCTACTACAACATAGGTGTATTCAACGTGACAAGCATCGTCTTAGACGAAGGCGGCTTCATAGTGACACAAGGATCATCGGTGATGCCACTCATAGAAAAAGATCAATCAGTGACCTTTTTCCATAATCTGACCTTGGACATAGGCAACTTGCTGCAACGCAATCAAAACTACCTGTTCAATGATACACAATTGAGTGTCGTTGAATGCGTCAGTATGAAGCTCGCTGAAATCATCCCTGTCCAAGCTTCAGGCAACTTCTCAATTCCTTGGGGCGCGCCATTGCACAACTTTACGCTGGAGCAACCAAGGTTTCCTGCGTTCAATCTCACTCACATTCAGGTTGAAGTGCCACTGGCTTTTGAGAATCATGCGTCTTTCGGTTTCAGCGGAGACGTGAGGATACGCATGTACAATAACGCTGGCGTGCTAGCAGGCTCAGGGGATACTACAATAAGTGTTCCTCAGAACTCACGTTACGAGGGTAGCATCGAGTTTTGGGTTATGGCATCCGTGATTTCCTCGACCGGGCGGTTAGAAATCGAGCTTCAGACACCCTTTTTCAGTTATGGACCGCAGGTGATTGTGTACGGCTAATCAAGTGGTGAGTTCAGGATGAATCTTCGGAAAATCGGGGTTAGAGCCCTGAAGGCAGCGGCCAAGGGCATTCTTGTATATGTTTTGTACTTTGTTTTGTCGTTGTTTTTGGCCCCGTTTATGGAGATGGTTCCGACTCTGCAGCAATCGATTGAAGCTTTTGTCACGCTTTACCTGATTTTGATGGTCATCGGCGATTTTATGGCTGATACGATTTATCATTATTTTTTTGGAGCGGGCAAGTCGTTGTTCGTGATCTTCTATTTGATTCTATCACTGAAAAGCGGAGTCGTGAGCACATCATTCGGGAGTATAAACTTGCTTGTCGACCTGCGCCTGTTTCTTGTGATCGCCATGCTTTTGAGCTTATTAGGGTTAGCGAGATCGGTTTTTCAAGCAATAAACTTCATGAACGAAAAAGCGAGCATCACAGTTAGTTTATAGTTTTTTCGTCATCATGCAAGCGTCTTCACCGTCTGCATAGTATCCATGCACGGTGCGTGCAACTTCAAACCCAAGCTTCTTGTAAAGGCTGACTGCTGAATCATTTGTCACTCTTACCTCTAGAAAACACTGTTTCGCCTTGTAGAGCTTCATCGCTTCCATTGCGCTGATCACAAGAGCTTCTCCAACGCCTTTTCTTCTATGATCATGCACCACAGCTACTGAGACCACGTGGCCCTTCTTGATCACGCCGCCCAAGCTTAGGTTTGACAAGCCAACTTCAATGCGGCACATTATGTAGCCGACGATTTCGCCGTTTTCTTCTGCGACTGTGAACGTTTCTGGGAATTTCTTGTATAAATCAACAAAGAAGGAATCTGTGTAGTTCTCAGGCAGGCAAATGCGGTTGATCTCCATTACCGTTTGCAGGTCGCTCAAGGCGAATTTTCGCAGTCTAAAGGTTTGCTGCAAGCTTTCACGCACCATTCGCTTCAAGACGTTCAGTTTTAGCGCTGTCTAAACGCGTCTCTGTATTTAACCGCTTCCAGTAGGAGGTAGCTGTTTTTCCTCGGTTGTCTTGACGTTTGGCAAAGTGAGGTTGCCGTGCGGAATGGCCCAGACTCTGGCGTTCTTGCCAGCGATGTTTAAAGCCTCGTTCAGCGCGTCATTCACAGCCCTTGCAGTCTTCAACCTGAAAATGTTCGTTGCATAGTAGTCCGGCATAGATGAAACGAGTATTATCTGATGATTCTGCAGTGCCTTCAACAGGTAGTATGCCATGTGTCCGCCTAGGACAAAGTTTCTTCTGATTTCCCGCTCAACCGCCTTCAAGTCTCCGTACTTGACCATCCAGTCATAGAAAACCTGGTTTCCATGCCCCTCAGGGCACTCAGCGACTAGAACTATCACGCCGCCTCGCTTGACAACTTCGAGCGCGTTGTCAATGCCCTTGTAGGCTTGGAACAGGTTCACGTCCGCGGGGTTTCCGCCTGAGCTTACCACGACTACGTCTGCTCTACGATCCACTTCTACACGATACATTTCGTCAACAAGCTTGACTCCTTCCATGAAAGCCTGTTCCAGATCGCCTGCAAAAGCCTTGACAAGTTCACCCTTGCTATTGGTCACAATATTCAGCGTGAAGTCGACCTTGGCCATCCTTGCTGCTTCCATCATGTCCTCATGAACCGGGTTGCCCTCTAGAACGCCTGTCCGCGCGTTTACGTCCAAGAGCATCGCATGATTCTGTTTTATCGTTTCCTCGCCTGAAACGCCAGACATGACACTTTTTCTTCCTCCGCCATAACCAGCATAATAGTGAAAACAAATATCACCAGTAAGAATCCTCACGTCAGCCTCAGCGAAAACACGGTTCAAATAGACTTTCGTTCCACGCTTCTGAGTGGTGCCTGCGTGAATTAGATTTGAAGCCTTGCAGTCGTGGCTGATGGTCTCGACGCGGTTGACTATTTCCTGACCTAAAAGCGTAACAGCTTCTTCCGGCTTGACGGCCCTGTGTGTTCCGCAGGCAAAAATGATTGCCAGATTCTCGTCTTTTATTCCCGCAGCATTCAGTTCGTTGAGTAATGGCGTGATCATGAACTCGCTTGGCGTAGGCCGAGTTGCGTCGTCAACCACTATCGCCACTTTGCTTTCAGCCTTGACTATCTCGCTTAAGTGTTTGGAGCTGATGGGTTCCCTCAAGGCTCTTTCGACTTCGGCTTTGGCGTCTTTCACGCCAGCTTTCTCTTTTGGCTCAATTGAGCCTAGGAAGTTTCGGGTTGGAACGCGTACGCAGATCTCTGTTTTTCCATAGGGAAGCCAAACGTCAACCATCGACTATCACTCAGATAGTGAAACACGCCGCAAGAATCTATTAAGCCTTGCCAAACGTGCTTGAAAGCATCACAAGCTCTTTAAAATGAGAATCCATAATAGATATGCTGTGAGGAATGCGATATGTCAATTGATAAAACACCTGCAAAGAACGAGGTTTTCTTCACGTGGTTTAATCATTATGCCGGAGTGACCATTAAAACGCCTTCAAAGACGCTGATAGTAGACCCAGTCGACGTGAAGCCAAGAAATTTCCGGAACATTGACGCGATCCTAATCACGCATGAGCATTATGATCATCTGGACCAAGGCTTGATTTCAGAAGTCTACAAGACTAATCAATGCATGGTTGTCGCTGACCCGACCTCTGCAAAAAGACTTCGAAACACTATCCCTCAAGACAAACTGAGCATAGCCCAGAAAGGTTCGGAAACTAAGCTTGGCGAGGTATCGGTGAAAGTTGAAAAATCTAATCACCCGCCAGCGACGAGTCCAGTGTCCTTCATAGTAACGAGCGAAGATGGGGTCAAAATCTTTCACACTGCAGACAGCCTTCCATTCCCAGAAATGGTGGCTATCGGTGAAAAAGAGAAGCTTGATGTTGTTTTCTGCACAGTCGGAATTGCACCGGGCACGTCGCCAGAAACCGGAGTAGACATTGCCAGGCTGACAAAACCAAAAGTGGCCGTTCCCTATCACACGGGTTCGCCAGCAGATCAGAAAAGGTTCGCAGAGCTTTTGAAGAAGGAACTGCCGAAAATCACTTGCCTTGTGCCTGAAGTTGGCAAAATCTACCAAGTCTCCAAGAGGTCGTGAGAACATGCCAGTCAATAGGATCGATGAAAACGCCAAGTTTGAACTCTGCAAAATCCTGAGCAAGATTGGCGCACTCCAGTTTGGCGCCTTCAAACTCACGAGCGGAAAGATAAGTCCTTACTACGTTGATCTGAGGATAGTGCCAAGCTTTCCAGACGCCTATCAGAGAGTCTGCAGTTTGTATGTAGACTTCATAAAGCAGGAGATTGGCAACAGAGACTTCGATAGAATAGTCGGTATCCCCATTGCGGGCATACCTTTTGCTGCCTTGACTGCTTACAACTTCAAGAAACCATTTTTCTACATCCGCAAGGGTGTTCGTCTACACGGAAGGCAAAGAAGAATCGAGGGAGTACTTGCGCCCGGAGACCGTGTGTTGTTGATAGATGATTTGGTGACGAGTGGACTGTCACTGAAAAAAACTGCTAAAATCATAAAGGCAGAGGGCGGAATCGTGAAAGACGCCGTTGTACTCATAGATCGCCAGGAGGGCGGAAGCGAAAAGCTTGGGAAAGAGGGAATAAAACTGCATGCCTTGGTTGACATCAGCGAGATAGCTAGGAAGCTGTGTGAACTTGAAGTCTTGGATGAACAACAGACAAAGACGATACTGAAACAGATTAAGAAGAAACAAAACGGTTGAGAGTGAGAGAAAAAGAGGCTGCTACTCGTAGAATATTAGACTCTGTTCTTCAAGTATTCCGTGAAGCTTGTGCACTGCGTCATAAACGTCCTCTTCTTTCTTGGCGCCTGTGCAAACGAGTTTTCCACTTGCAAACAGCAAGATAACAACTTTGGGCTCGTCCATCCTGTAGATCAAACCCGGAAACTGCTCCGGCTCATACATGGCCTTTCCAAGACTGTACGCTGCCTTCTCCAAATCTATCATTCCACCTAGAATTCCAGAAGCCACTATATTCTGTATTTTTAGTTCTGGCTTGCTGATGATTATTATTTCGCCTCTCTTCAGTTCCTTGATGACCTTCATAACCGCTCTGCGTGCTTCTTTTTCGGATTTTGCCCCTGTGCAAACCATTTTTCCAGAGTTAAAAATCAACGTGGCTGTTTTTGGCCTTTTAAGCCTGAAGACTAGGCCTGGAAACTGTTCAGGTCGGTATTCGACACCAGGATAACCCTTAACGATGGCGTTCAGGTCGACTCTTTGGTTCAACGTGGCAGAAGCGACGACGTTTTCAATTTTTATGATAGCTTTAGTCTTGGGCATAGGTTACCACTTCTTCATTGTAGTGAATGCTTAAATACCCTTTATAAAGCCTTAGGTGCCATACTTTTTCGTTTAGGTAGACTATTTTCGCTTCCTGAAGAGCTTGCCGAGAGTTTAGGGGAGCCTTGGCGTCTCATAGAGGAGACGGCTTACGCTGTTGGAAAAGAGCTTGATCTAAGAATCCGTAGGGGGCCAGGTGGCGAAACCTACTTTTCTATGAAGCCACTCTAGGCAAGCTCTGTAGTGACGGATCTGCCACAAGGCATAAGACTTGATTGGGTCTATCTGGAACAACATGAGACTCGCTAGGGCTGGGAAGCAAGCTGTTCCATTATGGCTAGTAATTGTTCTAACGATCACTGGGATTGGTGCGGGGCTCTCGGTGTACTTTTTTTGGGGAATGTCGGTTCCGAGGCTTCATGCTCTTGTTGCTCTTTATCCCACTGCCGTATCGGGTCATGATCCTGCAGATAGCACTGATCATTTTCTTGCAGATCTTGATTTGGTGAAGAGTTTAGGTTTTGAAGGTGTGAGGCTGCATCAAGCTGACTACGAGAGATATGGCTATGGAATGGTCGCCGACGATCTGAATAATCGAGGTCTGAAATTCGTTATGGTTCTCCACAGTTGGGATGATTCACAGTTCCCAGATGGAGCCTATGTTGACCACCTAATATCTTACTTCACGAACATAACAGAGCAGTTGAGGAGCAAATCAAACTTGCTTTGGTATGCTCTGGATTACCCTTATGACTGGAACATGAACAAGAACAGCAGTCAACTGGAAGATCCAAGCTATCACGTTCAATTGCAGAGAATGATCGATGCTGTTCACGAGACTGATCCTAATCACAAAATATACCTTATCTCAGGAATGATTGAAGATGCACCAGCTAGTCCACCGACGGACTTTGATCACGTGGACGGCTTTGGCATAATGCCCTACTCCAAGGATGGCACTGTAGGCGAAGTAAACACTAGTAGAATCCAAAGTTGGTTGGACGGATTCAAGGATACAGGCAAGCCAGTCTACATCGCTGAATGGGGTGTCCAAACGATACAAGGCAGCCCAAACCGAACATACAGTTACGGATTGGCAACGAATGAAACCATGAAAGTAAAGATGATACAACAATTCATCAATTACATCCATCCCAAGAACATCTACTGGGACTATTTCGGACTTTATGATTTCCCAAATGAACGTAGCGACTGGGGAATTGCGTACGATAATGGCACTCTGAAACCGAGCGGGGAAACCATCCAGCAGCTTCTGATACCCTCTTAAGGGCTGTGTTATAGAAGATCTCTTATCGCGCGCTATCTGCCTTTGTCCAAGAAAATCCAGATGTGAAGATCGCGGCATCGACAAAGACGAGCGCCCGTTTGAATTACAGGAAAAAGAGGGGTCGCGGGAGACATCGCCACCTAGCTGTGGAAATGGGGATTTACAATATGATTCTCGGAATTTACACGCTATTTTCGCTTGCTGAGCAGCATAAGCTCATCTTTCTGGTCCACATACTCGAAGCGCGCTTACGTCATCTTAGCTAACTCTGCGCCTAATTGTTTGAATGTTTCTTCCGCGCCCTCTTCGAGCGGCCCCTCTCTACCCTTTACGACCGCAGAAGCATGAGGCTTAACAATCGTCAGGCCCAAACTCTTCAACTTTCCCTCAATCTTTCCTCCGGCACTTCCAGCCAACCTACTCCTACTCATCTTAGTGTCAAGCGCAAACGCCTTCTTTCCACTCAAGCCTTCCACACTCTTCAAACGCTCCAGAAACGCCTTTATCGGTTTCGAAGCACTCCAAGTATGGACAGGACTACCAACAACCAACAAATCATACTCACTCAATTCATCAAACTTAACCGCATCAACCCGCACACAGCCAACATCAACTCCACCGTCTTCCAACCCCTTCGCCAAAGCCCTCGCAACCTTCTCAGTATTACCATACACACTGTCATAGACAACCAACGCCTTACCCAAACTCGCCACCTCACACAAACACACCAAGTCCTACACACTATTTAATCTCACCGCACACTCACTGAGCTCCAAAAAAGGGCCTAACACGTTTGCGGCGCGCCACATGTGCTCCACTTGGGGTGGGTGCAAATCCCAGCAATTTGAGACGCAACACCGTTTCCAGTAGAAAAATGGGGGTTTTGCGGGTAAGGTCTCCACTGCAAAGCTCTAAAGCCTTAGGTAGGAGGTTTTCCGTTTAAACAGAAGTTTTTGCAGGCAACGGTCTTCCCGTTTGGAAAGATGCTTGGAAAAGCGATGGGTCACGGAGGTTCGACGCCCAGAATCCGCCGAACCCTCAAAGCCCTACACTCGTACCCGCACCCCCTTGAGCGCCAAACGCCCAGACTTAGGTTGCTCCCTCCCGGGCCTGGCCGGATTCGCCTGGCAAACACTGAAGACGGCTTCCCTACGGATGCCGCTCAATGATCGTCAGCCCCAAGGGACGGATAGTCAATGCTTCGGAAATAGAGGTTTCAGCGGCCTTAAACGCCTCATCCTCCGCTGTCAGCCCGTCGTATAGAGGGTTTACGGTACAGAGGACCCCTACCCCCCCGCCTAAGACCCACCGCAAAGAACAGTCTAACACTAAAACTATAAAACTTTACCCCAAACCAATCCAACCAACGACGACGTGCTTCATGGAAAAGAAGCTTGATTTGTGTGTGCTCGGTTCAGTATAGTCATTATTCAGGTATAGGTGTAGTCGGAATCGAGTGTACGCCCCTTATGCTGTAGACAAGAGGACAACGTTTTAGAATGCGTAATGCTTCTATTGCCTGCTAAGGTTGATGAGTTTTTGTCAAGAAGAGAAAAGAAAGCTACAGGTTTAGAGCAGCATAAGAAACTACAGAGAGAGAAAGACCAGAAAAGAAAACAGAAAAAACAGGTTCCGCTTCCTGCAAAACACTTGAAAGGCAAAAAATAGGCGCTTCTGGATTCGGGATAAAACTTTACCCCAACCAACGTTTCTGGTGTTCGTATCATCTCTTCTCCCAAGGGAAGGACAAGAACCCTGACCGCTACAATAACGCTAGCTACAGCTTGAGTGGCTCTGGAAACTTCTGCTCTAGGTGCTCAATGGTTGTGCTTAGAACCAAAAAACATTTTAGGGCAAACAGAAAATACTATTCTGGGTGAAGAATCATGCCAGAAAGATTCGAAATCAAGAAGTCAACGAATAATCAATACTACTTTGCCCTAATCGCTCCAAATAACGAAGTAATAGCACAAAGCGAGATGTACAAAGAAAAAGGAAGCTGCAAAGACAGTATCGCCAGCGTCAAGAAATACGCTCCAACCGCGCCAATAGTCGATAAGACATAAAGCGGGGATAAAACCCATACACTCTGATCACACCCTTTTTTCTTTCACCATTGCCTATTGTAGCTGCAAAACAGATAGCCGCTGTCAACTCATTCCTTAGAGTTTGAGATAAAACTTTACCCCCAACGAAAGAACTCGGTGTGCGCTAGACAGAACAAACCAACTATTCCAAGGGTTTTTCTTCACCTGCAAAAAACACGAATCTCGCATCATCTCCAGCGAATTCGCTCATAACAAGCTTGAAGATCTCGCTCTGCGTTATTCCACTGGTGCAAAAGCCATGCTAGCTTCAGCGCAGTTGCGGATGCCATAGATCTTTTTGGTGGTGTACGATGGTTTCTGGAGTGTTCCTTGGAGGTCAGCTCGCTCGCTCAACTGTTCCGTTCATTTGCTTGAGTCGTCCGCAAGCCAGATTGGAAAGTTTTGTCTCAAACCACACGCATGTTTAGATTAGGAATGGAATTGGGTCTAATTCTGAAAAACCCCTTAATAAGCGCCTGACTTGCTGTTTGCATCGAGGTGATGTGAAAAGTGAGAAAAAGTTTGAAGATAGCAAGTTTAGTCGCGGTTGTGTTCTTGGCATTGGGCGCTATCGTCTTCGTGTACGCAAACTCGCAGAACACGTTGACGGCTAACGCTGATGAGCAGCAGACGGGCATGCAGACCTTTTCAAGTTGGAACAACTGTACGATGCCGAACCATATGAGGCGAATGCCGCAAATGCGGGAGAACGGTCTCCAGTGGGCGAAAGGATTGTCACAGAACGCTACGCTTTCGACGGTTCAGGGGACAGTGGTCTCAGAAGTCAGGGACATGCTGATCTTGGACACTGGCTCGGGTCAGGTTAGGGTCTTGCTGCCTAGAGAATGGACCTTAGACAACGAAGCCGTGGGTAGAGCTGAACTGTTCAATGGCACGTTTGCGAGTGCAGGTCAGAGCGTAACGGTCAAAGTGTTGCAAAATGATGTCTTCAGTAACGCGAACTTTAGCATCAACGTCATGCTAGGATACGAAGCAATAAACGCAACGAACGCACAAGCGTACGCCGTGTTACCCTTCAACATACAACCCACCAGCTAAACCATTCTCTCCCTTTTTTTGTCGTCCATCCTAACTTGGAAAACCATTGCGATTAAGGTCGGATCTGCGTTTCCCTTTTCTTGCGAGCAACTGATACGCGCTTTGGTTTGGACAGGCTTTAACACCATACACAACTACATTAGACATGCGGCCTGTAGTCTTTGGTCACATCAAGAATTTCCTTTTCTGTTATCGCGTAAACCATATTGACGTCTTTGCTCCATTCCAAAGCATACATTAATGGTTGGTCAATCCTTTTTTCCGTCGGATCAATGTGCAGCCAAGCGCCCTCGATAAGTATCTCATTCCAGACATGATCTCCAGCTGCCTTCTTTGACTTGTCCTGAAGAGTGGAGCAATCTATTACTATTCGAGCCTCGTAGCAGTTTGCTTGCAGCAAACCGTTGTATAGCAGTGCGAACTCTCCGCATCTTCCCTTGGCTTGAAGAAGTATGTCTACGGGCATTTCTGCTCTTGGTTTAGGCAATTCTGCCTTAGTGTACTCGAGATGCCTGTGCTCCCAATCCAGCAGCTGTTTCCAGTCTAGACCTTTGATGGGATCATGTAGGACTGTTTCCGAGAGGTTGCAGAGTTCCATTTTGTGCTTTGCCTTTGCCATTTTATCGTAGCGTTGCTTGTAGATCTCGACTATTGATGGATATGCAGATCTGCAAGTAACAATATTTCACCTCTGGAGATTCAGCTAAGTATATTAGACGGTTTAACCATATGGTACATAAAAAAAGGATGTGGTTTAAACATGAAAGAATTCGATGAATGGTTGAATGAACAGTCAGAGGGCACAAGAGAACATTACGTTAAGAGGATAAATAGTTTCCTAAGTTCCATGGGTCAAACAATCGAAGAATTCAGCAAATTAACAAACAAGGAAATGAAACATCTGGTTCTTGAATACCGTGCAAAATCTGAGAAAGAAGGTATGCCACAAAACACTATTTTGTCTCGCATTTGCTCCGTGCGTTCATTTTGCACGTACATCGAGAAACCCATGTTATTCAAGGCTAACCAATTGGGGAAAGTGCAAGCTGACACGGATTCACACATTTTCTCAAACGGAGACTTGAGGGGTTTATTCGAAATCGGCAACACGTTTGAAAAGGCTTTAATTTCGGTTTCTGTTTCTCTCGGTTGGGAAATATCAAGCGTCTTAAACTTGGAAAGAGACAAGGTAAGAGCGAAGATTGAGCACGCTAAACAGAACAATGAGCAATACATATTTTTCGAAGACACAAGAACCAAAACTGGAGAATCACGTTTTGCAGTATTGAACCCTCTAGCTATTGAGTGGCTAACCAAATATTTTGAGGTTTCAGATGAAGAGATTAAGAAGAGAAAAGAAAACAGAAATGATAAAAAGTTCACTGAGGGCAAAACCGAAAAGGATTTGAAAATCTACGATGAAGGCACGGAGAACATGGAACGATGCCTTTTCCCGATTAGCGAAGACGGAGTAAACAAGATGCTTAAACGGTTAGCTAGTGCAAGCGGTCTAAAACTCACTGGTTCAATACGATTTCACAACATAAGGAAATGGTTGATGTCTCGACTTTCAAGGTGTGGTTTCAATGAGTTTCAAATTAAATACGTGATGGGGAAAGCAATCGGTGTGAGTGACCGCACTTATCTGCAAACACTGCAAACCGACATAGAAGAAAAATATCCCAAGGTCTACAACGAATATCTTAACATCTACCCTAAAGGACAAATAATAACGGACACTGAATCTAAGAAAGTCATCGAATCGCTTCAGATGCAGATAGAGGGATTGAAAAAGACAATCGAAGGATTAGAAGCACAGCTTAACACGAAAATGACTGAAGTATTGAATATGTTCAGCACACAGAACGCACAAATTCAAGCGATTCAAGCACAAATCAAGCCAAAAACAGAGAAAAAAGACGGTTTCATACTGAGTTAGTGACGCAATGATTAACCTTGAAATGTGGGTTTTTGCCGTCATTATCCCACTGGCAATAGTCATTTCCACCTTTCTTTTGTTGCTGAGACACAAGAGAGAACCACCGAAACAAGAAACCAAGAGCACGGATAAAGAAGACACGGACACGTTAGAAAGCGATTCACGGGAAGACTCAGAATATGAGATAGGTTCTGGAAGTTGCCTTTTTCCACCTGAACCAGAACCAGAAGACGAATCTTGAACTATCTATCTTTTTTTGGTTTATCGTTTCTGAATGACGGGCATTTTTTAGTTACCACGGTGAAACACCTTCTATCGGTTTATTATCGTCAAGGTCTTGGTCTTCACGGTCTTGATTTAACTGTTTTCTAACCAACTTTTTCAATTCTGCAATCTCGAAAGTTTCACGGTCTAGCTTCTCTTTCTGAAGCTTTTCTAGTCTTTCCAATTCCGCAAGAAACTTCTTGACGTTCTCTTTCTGTTTCTGTCTCCTTTCTCTCTGTTTCTGCAATACTGAATCTTTATGTTTCTGATAGAAGCTTTTTCTCGGCAATTATTCCCATATTCCCTTTAATTCAGTATGACAACATGCCCTAGTCGGTTTTTCGTGCATACAGCTAGAGCAAACACGTAGACCGCAAAAACCACATATCAGAACAGCATGGTTTTTACATCCTTTAACCTCACAAACGAAGTCATGATTCTCTGAAACTCTCTCTAAATCCGTGCAATTAGTAGACTCTTTTTCTACTGTCATTGCTTTTGGTCAACCTCTTCCCTGATCTCCGTGACTACCTCAACCGTGCAAGACGTTTGAAAACTTACTGAAAGCTTGTTGTTCTTGATTTTCTCGCTTATTCCAATTTCTGAAAATGGCTTCCAAACGATAGTTAAAAGCATTTTTTGACCTTTCTTCAAACAATGGATATATTCTGGCAGAATCCGAATATCTGAGTAGTCATGATGAAAACGGATATTCAGAATTTTGTGCTCAGAATCGTTTCTAAGGAAAACCGTGGTTTCGTAGACCTTCCCGATTTCAGGGTCAATCAAGAGTAAAGGGTTCTCAGGGTCAACAAATTCGACTTTCTCAATCGGTCTACCATCCTTATCGCATAACTTCAGAACATCGTATTTCAAGACTGTTGGACACATAGTTTCTCTAACCCTCTATAGTTCTTTCCACTTTTACGCAAAACAAGCAATTCATATTTTATTTCGGATAAGGGAAAACCCAAAATGATTTTTCTTTCTAGTGCTCCGTATTCCATGTCACAATTTTCACTGCAAAAATGTTGCTTCGTTCGAAGTTCTTCCCTACACCAATAACAAGAATTCACATAAGCACGTTTTTCATTGATGCACGTTTCGCAATGCTTTTGATGCTTCCAGTAGCACTTGAAATCTTGACCGCATTTGACGCACGTCTTAGTTATTCCGTTCTTCTGCATCCACTTATTCGGTTTCGGTTTCATCATTCTCTTTCTCTTCCACTTTCATGACATAATTCTTGCCTTGCTCTTCCAATTTCGCCAATTCGCTTCTATAATCGGAAAACTGATAAACCTTAAAGATTCGTTGTTTTGCCTTGTTGTATTCTTGAGCACAATCTGAATCGGAGCAAAAATTTTGCTGTGAATTTCCAAGAAATTCGACAAAGCACCATCTGCACTTATGCAACGTCTTCTTTTTCTTATAGTACGTTCTCTTATCGAATTGGGTTTTTTCCATGGTTCAAATCACATCTTTAATTTTGAAATAATAAAACATTGTCTCGGATTCGACAAAAGAAAAGGTGTTATTTCTGCAATGGTTGATTATCACAGAAAAAATCTCATTTGCCGAATCCGTGACCGTTTAAGATTCTGTTTCTG
>Ga0315291_10005737_pt1 | contig 15511 bp, 14 predicted proteins | sample YL17G12_20_MG_FD_203070 | JGI IMG/M metagenome (GOLD analysis project Ga0315291, IMG submission 203070) | Sediment microbial communities from Yellowstone Lake, YNP, Wyoming, USA - YL17G12_20 | ecosystem: Environmental > Aquatic > Freshwater > Lake > Sediment | place: USA: Wyoming | collected...
AATCTTGATGTAGAGTTTCACCAGTCTTTGGCCGTAGCCACCCACAATCCGCTTTTCATCATCCTCCTGGACTCCATTGGGGACTTGCTGCTTGAGATCCGCTACAGGTCTCTCGAAGACCCTGAGACCACACCCAAAGCCTTGTACCATCACCGGAATGTGCTGCAACAGGTGCAAAGCAGAAACCCCAACCAGGCGCGCCTGGCAATGTCTGCCCATGTGGACCAGTCGGAAGATACCATGCGGCGTGTCATGGAAGCGCGCGGCGAGTCCGAGTCCCTGGCGCATCTGTACAGGCAGCGCCCGGATGAAAGTAAGAGCGACGGCGTGTCGTGAAACGACGCAGCCGTTTTTCTTCGCAAAGCTGCAGGGAGTTCGGAGTCACAAAAACAACCGTCGGAATACCATCGGTAATCTCGTGAAAGGAGGCGGACAATGAGGAATCCCTCAAACGAAACACTATGTATGTTGGAGGAAAAAGCGTACCAGATTCGTCGCCTGGCTCTGGAGATGATCACCTATGGCCAGGTAGGCCACCCTGGCGGGTCGCTCAGCGAGGCCGAGGTGCTGGCCTGCTTGTATTTCTCCGAACTAAATGTGGATCCCCAGAATTCCAAGTGGCCCGACCGCGACCGATTTGTCATGTCCAAAGCCCACGGCTGCCCCGGGCAGTATGCGTCGCTGGCGATGCGCGGGTTCTTTCCCTTGGAGGAAATCTACACCTATGGAGCGATAGACAGTCGCCTGCAGAGCCACCCGGACATGCGCAAGACCCCAGGAGTGGAAATGTCCGGAGGCGCGCTGGGCCAGGGGCTTTCCACGGCGGTTGGCATGGCGATTGGCCTGCGCCACTTCAAGAAGTGGAATTCGCGGGTTTACTGTCTGATCGGCGACGGCGAGACGAACTCTGGCCAGATTTGGGAAGCCGCTATGGCCGCCGCTCAATACAAACTGGACAATCTGATCGCCATCACTGATTACAACAAAGTGCAGGCCAAAGGGTTCGTCCACGACCTGATGGGCATTGAGCCGGTGGCCGACAAGTGGCGCGCGTTCGGCTGGGAGGTGGAGGAGGTGGACGGCCACGACGTGAAGGAACTGCTGGAGGCGCTGCACCGGGCCCGCCACATCCACGTTCGAGGCAAACCGTCCATGATTATCGCCCACACAGTGAAGGGCAAGGGCGTCTCATGGATGGAGTTCAACTATCGGTGGCACACTCACGCCCCACTGCCCGCCGAGGCCGACAAGGCGCTGCGGGAGATTTCCTGCCACTACTGCCGCCCGGAGGAAGGGTACTCCCGGTTTGGTACCGATGACGAGATTCTCAAGCCCAGGTCCGAAGGCATCATCACGGACAAGCCGGCGTAGAGTGAAGATTCACACTCGGATGGAGGAGATGACATGAGCGAGATGGAAATGCGCGAAGTCTTTGGGAAGATGCTGGTGGATCTGGGGCGGGAGAATCCGGATATTTTCGTTCTGGATGGGGACCTGAACACGTCCACCCGGACGGACCTATTCCTGGCTGAATTTCCGAAGCGCTTTGTACAATGCGGCATTGCTGAACAGAACATGATGGGGATTGCCGCAGGCATGGCGGCAGCAGGCATCATCCCCTTCCCGACAACGTTTGCTGTCTTCGCTACTAAACGAGCCTGCGACCAGGTGAGCATCAGCATCGCCTATCCCAAACTGAATGTCAAGATTCCTGGCTGTTACCCGGGCCTGCCCACGGGGAAAGCGGGCGCCACGCACCAGTCCATTGAAGACCTGGCGATCATGCGCGCCATGCCCAACTTCCTGGTGGTGGACCCTGGCGACAACGAGGAATTACGCCAGGTTATGCGCGCGGCGGTGGCCTGGGATGGCCCCGTCTACTTCAGGGTCACCCGGCCTGCTGTGCCCGACATCACCCCGCTGGGCTACAAGTTTGAGTGGGGCAAGGCGGTCAACCTGCGTCCTGGAACCGACGTGACGCTCATCGGGACAGGCTTCATGACCTATTATTGTCTGCTGGCGGCAGACATGCTGGAGAAGGAAGGTATCAAGGCCCGCGTGGATCATCACCCTTGCCTGAAGCCGCTGGACAGGGATGCCATTGCGAAGTCGGCGAAAGAGACCGGCTGTATCGTGACCGCGGAGAATCATAGCATCATCGGCGGGCTGGGCAGCGCTGTGGCGGAAGCCCTGGTGGAGACCGCCCCCGTTCCGATGGAGCGAATCGGGGTCCACGACAAGTTTGTGGAATGCGGCGAAGTGCCAGATCTGTTCGTCAAGTATCAGGTTAGGCCGGAAGACATTGTTGACGCTGCTCGGCGAGTCATTGCCCGGAAGAAGGGCAAGGTCTAGATTCTTCCCAGAGGAGGTTGTGATATGGAGATTCCGAAAAAAGTGCTTCTGGAAATGTATCGCCGCATGGTGCGGATACGCAAGTTTGAGGAGACCACGATAGACCTCTTTAAGCGCGGGATGATCAAAGGCGCGGTGCACCCCTACATCGGCCAGGAGGCTTCTGGCGTGGGCGTCTGCATGGCTCTGCGCGATGATGATTTCGTCACCGGGACGCACCGCAGCCATGGTCACACCCTGGCGAAGGGGGGCAATGCCCGCGCGATGATGGCCGAGGTCAAGGGCAAGGTGACGGGCTGCTGCAAGGGTCGCGGCGGTTCTATGCACGTGGCGGATTTGAATGTCTCTTGCCTGGGCGCGCTGGCGATTGTGGGCGCGGGCATTCCCATGGCTGTCGGCGCGGCGCTGGCTTTCAAGATGCAGGGCAAGGACAACGTGGCCGCCCCATTTTTCGGCGATGGTGGCTGCAATACGGGCAATTTCCACGAGGGGCTGAACATGGCCTCCATTTGGAAACTGCCGGTCATCTTCGCTCTGGAGAACAACCGGTGGGCGGTTTCCACCTGCGTGGACTATTCCTCGAATGTGCAAGACCTTTCCTTGCGGGCTGTGGGCTACGGCATTCCCGGCGTCCGTGTGGACGGCAATGACGCATTTGCTGTGTACGAAGCCACGGCGGCGGCTGTCGCGAGGGCGCGGCGTGGCGAGGGGCCGACGCTGCTGGTCACGGAGACGTATCGCGTGGAAGGGCACTACGCCGGCGAGCCGCAGGTGTACCGCGACCGGTCCGAGGTGGAGCCGTGGCGCTCGCGGGAGAAGGATCCCATCTGGCGCTTCCGCGATAACCCGATCAATGCAAGCAAGGAGCGGCAGAAAGAGTTGGATGCCATTGACGCCGAAATTGCCGCAGAGATGGAAGAAGCCGTCAAATTCGCGTTGGAAAGCCCGGAGCCGGATCCGGCGACGTGCTTGGATTACATCTACGTGTAGGTAGGAGGAAACGGGATGGTACAAAAAGATGCGACTTCATTGGGAACGACGACCCCAACCCTGCCGACTGATCTCATTGTGCAGGTTCCAAAGGGCGTGCCTGCGAAAGAGCTGACCTATCAGGAAGCGATCCGCGAGGCTCTGCGCGAGGAGATGGCGCGGGACGAGCGGGTCTTCCTGCTGGGTGAAGATATCGGCTGCCACGGCGGCGCGTTCGGCGTGACCCGTACCTTGTGGGCGCAGTTTGGCGGCGAGCGCGTGCGGAACACACCGATTTCGGAGAACTCCATCATCGGCGTTGCCAACGGCGCGGCGGTTGCTGGAATGCGTCCGGTGGCTGAGATCATGTTCGTGGACTTCTCCGGGCTGGCGATGGATCAGATCTGCAACCAGGGCGCTAAACTGCGGTTCATGACGGGCGGCCAGGTGAAGGTTCCCTGGGTGCTCCGCATGCCCCAGGGCGGCGGCGCGGGCAAAAGCACCGCGGCGCAGCACTCGCAGAGCCTGGAAGTCTGGTTCGCCCACATTCCGGGGTTGAAGGTCGTTTTCCCGTCCACGCCGTACGACGCCAAGGGGCTGATGAAAGCGGCGATACGAGACGACAACCCTGTGATCTTCCTGGAGCAGAAGTTTCTCTACTCCTTCCGCGGTTTGGTGCCGGATGAGGAATACGTGCTGCCCCTGAGCAAGTGCGACATCAAGCGGCCCGGCAAAGACGTGACGGTGGTTGCGTCTGGCTACATGGTCTGGCATGCGATGCAGGCTGCGCGTATGCTGGCGGAAGAGGGCATTGATGTGGAAGTGATTGACCCCCGCACGATTGCGCCGCTGGATGAAGAGACTATTGGCGAGTCCGTGCAGAAGACGGGCCGCGCCGTGCTGGTGGCCGAGGCCTGCCGCTCCTACGGACCGACGGGCGAGTGGGGCATGGTCGTCATGGAGAAGGCGTTTGATTACCTAAAAGCGCCCATTGTCCGCGTGACCGGACGCCATTCGCCGATTCCGTACTCGGATTCCATTGAGAAAGGCGTGTGGCCTGGTCTGGATGACGTGGTAATAGCCATCCGCAAGGTCATGGAATGAGCGCATGAGGTTGTAGGGCAGGATGCCATCCTTCCCTACAGGGGGCTGGACATGGAGATTCCGAAAAAAGTGCTTCTGGAAATGTATCGCCGCATGGTGCGGATGCGTAAGTTTGAGGAGACCACGATAGACCTCTTCAAACGCGGCATGATCAAAGGCGCGGTGCACCCCTACATCGGCCAGGAGGCTTCTGGCGTGGGTGTTTGCATGGCTCTGCGGGACGATGATTTCGTCACTGGGACGCACCGCAGCCATGGGCATAATCTGATGAAGGGCTCCAGTTCCCGCCTGGTAATGGCCGAGGTCAAGGGCAAAGTGACCGGCTTCTGCAAGGGCCGCGGCGGGTCTATGCACGTGGCCGACCTGAGTCTGAATAGCCTGGGTTCGGTGGGGATTGTCGGCGCAGGTATTCCCATAGCGGTTGGAGCGGCGCTGGCCTTCAAGATGCAGGGCAAGGACAACGTGGCCGTCCCATTCTTTGGCGACGGCGCGTGCAACGAGGGCACGTTTCACGAGGGACTGAACATGGCCTCCATCTGGAAACTGCCGGTCATCTTCGCTCTGGAGAACAACCGGTGGGCGGTTTCCACCTGCGTGGACTATTCGTCCAACGTGCAAGATCTTTCCTTGCGGGCTGTGGGCTATGGCATCCCCGGCGTCCGTGTGGACGGCAATGACGCATTTGCTGTGTACGAAGCCACGGCGGCGGCTGTCGCCAGGGCGCGGCGTGGCGAGGGGCCGACGCTGCTTGTCACGGAGACGTATCGCGTGGAAGGGCACTACGCGGGCGAGCCGCAGGTGTATCGCGACCGGTCCGAGGTAGAGCCGTGGCGCTCGCGGGAGAAGGATCCCATCTGGCGCTTCCGCGACCACCCGATCAATGCGAGCAAAGAGCGGCAGAAGGAATTGGATGCCATCGATGCCGAAATCACTGCAGAGATGGAAGAGGCTGTCAAATTCGCGCTGGAAAGCCCGGAGCCGGATCCGGCGACGCGCATGGACTATATCTACGTGTAGGTAGGCGAGGCAGGACATGAAGATCGGAACCGTTGTGGGCATGCCTGATCTGGAAAAGCCTACTTTAGGACTCTTCCAGGGGCCAGATCTTGAGAAAAGTCTTCGTGGGGCGGCAGAGTTCGGCTTTGACGGGGCAGAACTTATGCTGAAGAATCCCGCCAAACTGAACAGCCGGGAGATTCGCCGCCTGCTGGGCAAGTACAACCTGGAATTGGTGGGCCTGTGCAGCGGGCACGTCTGGGGCGAAGACCAGTTGGGTCTGATGGGCCCTGACCCTGCCGTGTGTAAGAAGGGAATGGAGCGCATGAAGGCGCTCGTAGACTTCGCGGCGGAGCTCGGGACAGGCACAATGGTGAACATTGGCCGCAGCCGGGGCCGCGCCGACGAAAGCGACATGGAAGGTTCCTGGAAGCGGCTTGCGGCTGCCTTCCGCGAGTTGGCGCAATACGCTCTGCCCAAGAAGGTGCGGCTGACCCTGGAGCCGGTCAATCACTACGAAGTCAATATCATCTTCAGCACGCAGGACGGCATCCAGATGTGCCGCGATGTGGACCGCCCTAACTTCGGGCTGCTGCTGGATGTCTATCACATGAACATTGAGGACATCCCCAGCATAAACGATAGCCTGCGCGAGGCGAAGCAGTACGCCTGGCACGTGCACTTCTCTGACAACAATCGGAAGTGGCCGGGCAATGCCCATATGGATTTCCCTGGTATCATCAAGACCCTGGAGGAGATGGGGTACAAGGATTTCGTCTCGGCGGAGATTTCCCCCGGCCCCGATCCGGAGGCGACAGCGCGTTCCACCGTCATGTATCTGCGGAAGTACATTCCAAGGAGGAAGTGAAATGAAGGCGCTTGTATGGCATGGGCGAAAGGACATCCGGGTGGAAGACGTTCCCGAACCGCCCCCGCCGCCCCCTGGGCAGATTCAGATTGAAATTGCGTATTGCGGCTTGTGCGGCACCGACCTGCACGAGTACATGGGCGGCCCCCTTTATATTCCGGTGGGCAAACCCCATCCCCTGACGGGCGCGCAGGCTCCGGTGATCCTGGGCCACGAACTTTCAGGTCGCGTCAATGCCGTTGGCGAGGGCGTCAAGGGGTTCAAAGTTGGCGACCGCATCGCCGCGTGCCCTATCATCGGCTGCCTCAAGTGCCGGTGGTGCAAGTCCGGCTTCATGGGACAGTGCGATACCGTGGCGTTCCTCGGCATCTCCTGGAGCGGAGGCGGCTTCGCGGAGAAGATGAACTTGAACGCCTACCAGGCCTACCATCTGCCCGACACCGTTTCGGATGAGGTCGGGTCACTGGTGGAGCCTTTCTCGGCGACTGCCCGTATGGTGGCCCAGGGCGAAGTGGGGCCGAACGACAATGTGGCGGTCGTGGGTGCCGGTCCCATCGGGCTGATGGCGCTGATGGCCGCGCGCATCGCCGGAGCCAAGCGGGTGGTCTCGGTGGAAGTGGCCGAGCGGCGCATCCAGTTGGCGAAACATGCCGGCGCGGATGCGGTGATCAACCCGAAGGTGGAGGACCCCTTCCAGCGGGCCAAGGAACTGACGGGCGGCGAGGGTTTCGGCGTGGTGCTGGAATGCGTCGGACAGCCGCAGACGGGGCTTCTGGCCGGGCGGCTGACGCGGACGCGAGGGCGGCTGATGGTCATGGGCGTCTTTGAGGAACCAGCGCCGTTTGACTTCACCGACCTGGTCTACGGCGAGAAGACAGTGAAAGGCAGCATGGGCGGCTACGGCATGTATAACGAAGCAATTGCCATGATGGCCGATCCCCGATTCAAGGGCGATGCGCTGATCACCGGCAAGATTAAACTGGATGACATCATTGAGAAGGGCTTCCGTCCGCTGCTAGAGGAAAAGGACAAGCACGTCAAGATTGTGGTTTCGCCGAAGTAGCAGGCACAAGGCCCTGAACTACGGCTTTGGCGATGTGTGGAACGCATAGGGAGGGATGACGATGATTATTGACGTCCATAGTCACCTGGGCTATGACGTGGTCTTTGACGAAGTCATCACTGAAGAGGAATTGGTTCACGCCTACAACGCGAATGGGGTGGACATCGGCATCGTCCAGCCCCTCATTGTGGAGCCGACCCACGAGCCGCAGCGCAAGGTTCACGACCAGGTGCACGAACTCACGAAAAAGTACCCTGGCCGCTTCTACGGCATGGCGAGCCTGAACCCCCACTGTGGCAAGGACTTCTACTGGGCTGAAATGAAGCGCTGCATGAAAGAACTGGGCTTCGTGGGTGTCAAGATCACGCCTGTCGCTCATGCGGTCAATCCCATGAGTGCCGACGGCCGGATGGCATTTGACGTGGCGCGGGAGTTGAAAGTGCCTCTGATGATCCACACAGGGGCGGGCATTCCCTTCGCGCTGCCGGCGCTGATCCAGCCTGTCGCCAAGCAATACAAAGACGTGCAAGTGGTGGTGGCCCATTCCGGCCTGAACATCGCTGCGGGTGAGGCGCTCATCGTGGCGCAGGAGTGCGACAACGTCTATCTGGAGACTTCCTGGACTGCGCCGCACATCTGCAAAGCGTTCGTTCGGGTCTTGGGCGCGTCCAGGGTCATGTTCGCCTCGGACATGTTTGACAACCAGGTGGTTGAAGTCCACAAGTGGCGAACGCTGGGGATTCCGGAGGCTGATCTGGAATGGGTCATGTGGAAAACGGCCTCCCAAGTCTATGGCATCAAGCCGGGCATTGCACCCACAAAGAAGAAGACATCGCTTGGCATCGCATAACTCACTCCCGGCTTATGCATAACTCCCGTCTCATCGTTGGCGACAAGGCAGACCGGACGGGATGCGAGAAGAGGGGGAGCAACATCGTTCCCCTTCGTCGTTGGTGCGCTCCCCCTCTTCTCGTCAGATCGTTAATGTGAGCAGAAAGGGCAATTCATGAGCGGCGCAGCTTCATTGTTGGAGAGGTTGTTTTCCCTCCGGGGCAGGGCAGCGCTCGTGACAGGCGCGGGCGGTGGCATCGGCTGCGCGCTCGCGGTGGCTTTGGCCGAGGCGGGAGCAGCGGTTGGAATCCACGACATCGCCGCAGACAAACTGGGGGAGACCCGCAACAAAATAGAAGAGGTCGGCGGGCGCGCGGCAGTGCTGGCGGCTGACGTGAGCAAAGTGGAGGAGTGCCGCAGGCTCATCCAGGAGGCGCACAAGGCACTGGGACGGCTGGACGTTCTCGTCAACTGCGCGGGCATCAACCGGCGCAAGCCCATTGAGGCTGTGAACGAGGACGATTATGAAGCCATCATGGCTGTGAATCTTCGCGGCCTTTACTTTCTTTCGCAGGCTGCGCACCCAATCATGCGGGCGCAGGGCGGCGGCAAGGTCATTAACATCGGCTCCAGCACTGTCTTCTTCGGGCTGGGAACGGTGTCCGTATACGGCGCGACGAAGGCGGGGGTGGCTGCGCTGACCCGGACGATGGCGGTGGAGTGGGCGAAGGACAACATCCAAGTCAACTGCATCGCCCCCGGCTACTTTCTGACGCCGCTTACGGACAAATCGGTCTGGGCGGACGAGCGCAAGAGCCGATGGCTCCTGAACCGCATTCCAGCCCGGCGGCCTGGGGTTCCGGAAGACCTGATAGGCGCGCTGCTTCTGCTGGCGTCCGACGCATCAGCGTACATAACCGGCGAAACGGTGATTGTGGATGGTGGCTTCCTGGCCGGCGGATCATGGGATGCCGACGAGTGTTGAGAATCAACCGCGGGGGTGCGAAGGCGCAAAGTGCAAAGGATTTTGTGACTCAGTGTCTTGGCGGTTGACTCTCAGCCATTTGGGGTTAGACGAGGCAGGCAAAGACGCTTGCTTGGGCAGAAGATTCTCATCGAAAGGAGAACAGCATGGCTACTACACCAGTAAAGAAACTCACGATTGCAGACATCCAGGCCAAAGTAGCGCGAGGCGAGCCGATCTTCCAGGTGACAGCGGTGGACTTCCCGACTGCGATGCTCGTTGACCAGGCGGGGATTGATTTCATTCTCGTCGGCGACTCGCTGGGGATGACCGCCCTGGGTCTGTCCAGCACCGTGCCGGTGACGATGGAGGAGCAGATTCACCACGCCAAGGCCATCACCCGCGCCGCAAAGCGCTCCATTGTCGTGGGCGATCTGCCCTTCGGCGCGTACCACGCGAGCAGGGAAGATGCGATTCGCAATGCCATCCGCATGCAGAAGGAGGCGAACTGCGACGTGGTGAAACTGGAGGGCGGCAAGGAGTTCGCGCCCATGATCCGCGCCGTGGTGGACGCAGGTGTACCGGTGATGGGACACATGGGCCTCACGCCGCAACTGATGACCAAGTTGAGCGGTTTCAAGGTGCAGGGCAAGGACGTGGCGGCGGCACTGCGGCTGGTTGAGGACGCGCTGGCGCTGGAAGAGGCGGGGTGCTTCGCCATGGTTCTGGAATCCATTCCCGACCGCGTGGGGAAGATCATCACCGAGCGGGTGAACGTCCCGACCATCTCCTGCGGCGCAGGTCCCTGGTGTTCCGGCCAAAACATGGTGCTCCACGACATGGTCGGTTTCTTTGACCGGCAGATGCCTCGCTTCAGCAAGAAGTACGTGGACGTTTCGGCGGAAATCCGCAAGGCGCTGGCAGCATTCCAGGACGAAGTCCGCACCCAGAAGTTCCCGGCTCCGGAAAACTGCTTCACCATGAAGGACGAGGACTACGACGCTCTGGCGGCGGAGCTGAAAAAGCGCGGGATGTAGACGCCCCGACATGGTTGAGTCGGTAGATTGACATAAGGAGAACGCTATGGCAAAGAAGACGAAGTTTGAGTTTCTCGGCTGCGCGGCTTACCGCATCACCAACAGCGAAGGAAAAGTCATCCTGATCGACCCATTCCTGAACGAGAACGATGCGTCGCCGGTCAAGGTGAAGGACCTGAAGCGCGTGGACCTGATCCTGGTCACCCACGCGGCCTGGGATCACATGGGCGACACCGTGGAGATCGCGCACAAGTTCAAATGCCCCATTATCTGCGGCGGCGAAGTGCGCCACCACCTCATCAAGAACGGCGTGGATGGATCCAGGGTGCGGGCGGTCTGCTGGGGCTTGCAGGTCGTAGAAGCGGGCATTCGCGTGCGCGCCGTCACCTCCATGCACTGGTCGTTTATTGAGTATCCGGACGGCTCGTTCATCTCCGGCCCGCCGATGGGGTTCATCTTCTACCCCGATCCCGGCGTGACGGTCTACCACTCCGGCGACACGGCCATCTTCAGCGACCTCAAGCTGATTGGCGAACTGTATCGCCCCAACATCGCCCTGATCTGCGTATCCATGCCCGACAGCGGGCAGTTACAGAAGCATGGCATCCCAGAAGCCTTCTGCGGCGAAATGAGCCCGCACGAGGCCGCGCTGGCCTGCCTGTGGCTGGGGGTGGACTACGCGCACTCCAATCACTACTCCGCGGCCAAAGGCAATCCCGACGTGGAGAAGTTTGTCACGCTTCTCAACAACCTCCATTCCGATGAAGGGCCTGTGGTCAAGCCGGTTGTGCTGGAGCCGGGCGAATCCTGGTACTACCCGCCAGAGAAGTAGTCTTTCTCTGGCTTGGAGGGAGTTCAAAATGGCTGACACGGTAATGGTCATCGGTGGGTCTGGGTTCATTGGCGGCTATCTGGTCAAGAGCCTGGTCCAGCGCGGCGACAAAGTCGTCAACTACGATATCCGGCCCTCGGGTGGACTGATGGATTGGATGATGACGCCCTACAAGAAAGACGTCATCTACGAGCAGGGCGGGGTGGAGAACTGGCCGCAGTTGTGCGCCGTCATCAAGAAGCACAAGGTCAACAAGGTAGCGCACTCGGCTGCACCGATTGACCTGGCCTACCTGAGCCGGGCGCCGAAAGTGGCTTTTGACATCATCGCGACGGGCACGGTCAACGTTCTGGAGGCTGTGCGGCTGATGGACGTGCAGCGGTTGGTGTTCTTCAGTTCTATCGCTGTTCTGCCCACGATTCAGTACCAGCCGGTGGATGCCAACCACCCCACGTTGATGGCGAGCGAGGGGCCGGGTTCGGCGGCGTATGGGGCGGGCAAGATTGCGGGTGAAGCCTTCTGCTGGGCCTATCGTCATGCGTTCAACCTGGACTTCGTGACCATTCGCCCGTCGGCGGTGTACGGTTTCGGTTCGGGCAACCCGATTTACATCAACCCGATGGTGGAAGGCGCGCTGCGCGGCGAGCCGGTGCGGTTTGAGAGCGGCAAGGAATTCCCCCGCGACTACACCCATGTGGAAGACATTGTGGGCATCTCCGTTGCCGCGCTGAACGTGCCGTCCGAGAGCCTGAAGCACCGCGTGTTCTTCGCCGCGACGGGCCAGCCTCTGGTCACAGCCGGGCAGGTGGCTGAACTGGTCAGGGAACTGATTCCATCGGCGGATATTCAGATCAAGTCCGGTCTATCCTACGCCGACAAGTTGGAAATCCGCTACCGCGGCGTCACCGACATGCGGCCTGTGGAGGAGCAGTTGGGCTACAAGTTGAAGTACCCCATCCTACGGGATGGAATGTTGGAGTTCATCGAGCGCTACAGCGAGTACCTGGTTTCCCAGGGCAAGAAGCCAACGGAGGTGAAAGCATAATGGCTACGAAGATAGAGTTTCTGGGCGTCGCAACCTATCGCATCACCAATAGCGAGGGCAAGGTCATCCTGATTGACCCGTTCCTGAATGAGAACCCGGTCAGCCCTGTGAAGACAAAGGATCTGAAGCGGGTGGATTTGATCCTGGTGACCCATCTCGCCTTTGACCACATGGGCGATACTGAAGAGATTGCCAAGAAGTTTGGCTGCCCAGTCTGCTGCGGCGGCGAGGTGCGCCACTGGCTCGTGCACAAGGGGGTGAACCCGGCGCAGGTGCGGGGCATGTGCTGGGGCCTGCAGGTTGTGGAGGCGGGCATCCGGGTTCGCGGTGTGGTCAGCATGCACACCTCGGCGCGGGTCATGGACAACGGACAGTTCATTTCCGGCCCGCCGATGGGCTTCATTGTCTACCCTGACCCTGGCGTGCGCATCTACCATTCCGGCGACTCGGCCATCTTCAGCGATCTGAAGTTGATTGGCGAACTGTATCACCCGAACATCGGGCTCATCTCGTGTTCTTTGCCGCCTGCGGACTTTTTGCAGAAGTACGGCCACCTGAACCTCTACATGAACGAGATGACTGCCGAGGAAGCGGCGCTGGCGGCCCTTTGGACGAAGGTGGAGTACGCGCTGTGCAATCACTACTTCGCGGCGAAGGGCAATCCGGACGTGGAGCGGTTTGTGACGCTGATCAACAACCTGCATTCGGACGAGGGGCCTGTGGTCAAACCTGTCGTCCTGGAGCCAGGCGGTGTGTTTGTCTATCCGCCCAAATAAGTTCGACCCGAAACGAGTATCTGAAACCCAGGCCGGGCGCGAAAGTCCGGCCTGGGTAGGTCTTGAAGCAGGAGGAGCATATTATGCCTGTTGAAATCATTATGCCCAAAATGTCCGATCACATGGAAAAAGGAACTGTCATCCGCTGGCTCGTGGCGGAGGGGGCGCAAGTTGGATTGCGCCAGCCCATTGTGGAGATTGAGACCGACAAGGCAGTTGGCGAAGTGGAATCTCCCGTGGAAGGCATCCTGGCTGGAATTCGCGCGAAAGATGGCGCGGTCGTGCCTGTGGGCGAGGTGATTGCCTTCGTCGCCAAGCCCGGCGAGAAGGTTCCTGAGTTTTCGCCCATCGCTGGCGAAAAGGAAACACAAGCCGCGCCCGTTGCCCCTGCTGCCGTGCCCGCTCTTGCTGCGGAACCGAGCCATATTCTGGCTGCTCCCGCTGCGCGGCGAGTAGCCGAAGAGTTGGGTGTGGAACTGGCTTTGGTCAGGGGCACCGGCCCCGGCGGGCGCATCAAGGAGGAAGACGTGCGCGCCTTTGCCGAACAGCGGAAGGCCCCCCCTGCGCCGGAGCCGCCGAAGGAGACGCGGATTCTCGCCTCTCCTGTGGCCCGCAAGATGGCCGAAGAGCGCGGAATTGACCTGGCGAAGGTCACCGGAACCGGCCCCGGCGGGCGTATCACCCACGAGGATGTGCTGACCTACGCCGAGACTTCCGCAAAGGTCGCCGCGCCCAAGCCTGCCGCTCCGGCGACCGCGCCGCAAGAAGGCGTTGAATGGCTGGAGCTGTCCACCATTCGCCGCATCACCGGCGAGCGCATGACTGCCAGCAAACAGACCGTGCCACACTTCGCCCTCACCGTGGAAGTAGATATGAGCAAAGCGACCCGCGCCCGTGAGGTGCTGATGGATCGCATCGCCGCCGAAAGCGGGGCGAAACTCTCGTACACGGCTCTGTTGGTGAAGGTGGTAGCGGCGGCCCTGAAGAAGCACCCGCTGGCGAACGCCGAGTTCGCGGGTGGCCGCATCAAAATCCACAAGTCGGTCAACGTCGGTGTGGCAGTGGGCGTGGAAGAAGGCCTGGTCGTGCCGGTCATCCACGACGCGGACAAGAAAAGCCTGGCCGAAATCAACGGTCTGTTAAAGTCCTTCCAGGAGAAATCCGCAACGCTGAAGTTCGCCCCGGCGGAACTGTCGGGCGGGACCTTCACCATCACCAACCTGGGGATGTTCGGCATTGACCAGTTCTCGGCCATCATCAACGCGCCGCAAAGCGCCATCCTGGCCGTTGGGAGCATTGCCAACAGGCCCGTGGCGCTGGACGAAGAGAGCGTCGGCATCAGGCCGATGATGAGCCTTACGCTGTCCGTGGATCACCGGGTGCTGGACGGCGTGACCGGCGCGAAGTTTCTGATGGAAGTCAAGAATCTGCTGGAGAATCCATATTCGGTGCTGTGAGCGTAGGACGGATTGCCAATCCGTCCTACGTGAAAGCGGTAGAAAAAGGAGGCGGACGCCATGAAGAGACTGGATGGAAAAGTAGCGATTGTCACCGGCGGCGGCTCAGGCATTGGCCGCGCCACGGCGGAACTCTTCGCTGAAGAAGGGGCGAAAGTGGTCGTCGCCGAGTACGACGCGGCAGGCGGTAAGGAGACGGTAGAACGAATCAAAAAGGCTGGCGGAGATGCCATCTTTGTCCAGGTGGATGTGTCCAAGATTGACCAGGTGCAGCGCCTGGTAAAAGTGGCGCTGGATACCTATGGCAAGATCAATGTGCTGTTCAACAATGCGGGCATTCTGACTTTCGGTTCGGTCGTGGAGACCGATGAGGAAACCTGGGATAGGATGATGGCAATCAACTTGAAGGGAACCTATCTGTGCAGCAAGTACGTCATCCCGCACATGATTGCGGCGGGTGGCGGCTCTATCGTCAATGTCTCGTCCTCAACCGGGGCCTACCTCGCCAATGGGAATAGTGCAGCCTACGTGGCTTCCAAGGGCGGCGTCACGCTGCTCACCCGCTGCATGGCGATTGACCACGCCAAGCATCACATCCGGGTCAACGCCATTGCGCCCGGCCCGACGGATACGCCGATGCTCCGCAAGAATCTGAGCGTTGACCTGCTCGCGAAGTTTGAAGCGACGTTCCCCATGAAGCGGCTGGGTCTGCCGCGCGAACTGGCGAATGCAGTGCTGTTTTTGGCCTCTGACGAAGCCTCGTTTGTCACGGGGCACGTCATGGCGGTGGACGGCGGCCAGACCGTGCAGGTCGGCCAGATGCAGTAGGCGCAGACCAGGGTGTCACCCTGAGCGGCAGCGAAGGGTCTCGCTCGCGTAAGACGCTGAGGAGGTTAACGCATGAAACTGGCCTTTGCCACTCCCACGCCAGAGGTGACGCTGCCTGTGCCGGTGGCGCTGGCTTCGGGGAATTTCGCCGAGCGGCTGGAAAAGGCCGCCCGCTGGGGCTACGACGGTGTGGAACTGATGGCGGCCCGCCCGAATGAACTGGATCCGGCGGCCATCCGCGCCGAGGTCGTTGGAATTGGTCTGGAAGTCGCGGCAATCGCCAGCGGGGCGGTGTATATAGTGGACAAACTGACTCTGCTGGCTGCGGATGCGGATGTGATGCATCGGGCTGCGGTGCGGCTGGACGCTCTCATTGATTTTGCGGCTGC